>Ga0137412_10002621_pt1 | contig 14234 bp, 10 predicted proteins | sample CZODoug2_1_16fun_FD_122160 | JGI IMG/M metagenome (GOLD analysis project Ga0137412, IMG submission 122160) | Vadose zone soil fungal communities from Angelo Coast Range Reserve, California, USA - CZODoug2_1_16fungal (Hybrid Assembly) | ecosystem: Environmental > Terrestrial > Soil > Vadose zone... | reverse complement strand
CCGCCGTGGGTGGAGATGATCTTGATCTGTGAGAAGCGTTTCTTGGCGCCGGTGGCGACCATGTTGGTGATCATGCGAGTCGTATCAAACATGAATTCGATTACGGAGGCGTTCAGTCCATTGAGCAGGGTTTCCCCTGCCTTTGTGATCGTCGGGTGGACGAAAAAGGTTGCGCTGCGCCTGTTCAACTCCTCGAACCAGGGATCGAATTGCGGCTCACCTAGATAGATATCATTAATACTCGTCGTCGTAGTGACGCCATCCAATTTCAATGTATCGAGTGCATAACCGATCTCAGCTATCGCGCCGTCTGGATCCAAGCCAGGCAACGTCGCGACTGCTCCGAAGCGCTTAGGGTGCTTGGAGACGATGTCGGCGAGGACCTCGTTGGTGCGCCTGGCGATGTCTCGCGCTTCCCGTCCAGTCGCGTTGTTGGCCGAGGCAGGAGCGGAAAGCACGCATGCGGAGATGTCATACTGCTCCATATACGAGAGCGCACTTTCGACAGACCAATCGGGCTGTTTATGACCCTCACCCACCGGCGCACGTTCCCCGAAGGCCAGGACGGGGTGCGAATGAACGTCGATGATTTTGCTTAACCTAGCCATAGAAGGTTCTCCTGAACAACCGGCACGCTTGCTTCGAACAAACTCGAACTCCAACTACTTGCCGAACCGGTTTCGGAACGGCACACTTGCCAATCAGCTACGGCAGGCACCAGCGGGCGAAATTGGCGCGCGAAGCTCTCTCGATATGGGGGCCCGGGAGAGGCGAGGTCGAGCCCGGATCCCCGAACATAGTCGTCAGTCCGAGCTTTCGCAGAAGATCTTAATAAGCTCGATGCTATTGCGATGACAGCGCGTGGTCAATTACATGTTCTTAGTACATCCGATCGTCCATAATATGCGGATCAGAACTCATGAGAGGCCTCTTGTGAAGGGGATATCTCTCTCTCCGGAAGGTTGCCTTGTAGTAGCCATAGATATGGCTACAATACCCAACACAGTCACACCCGCAATATAATGCGCAGGGCTGAGCGGATTCGCACGAGCAAGCGACGATACGACTAACGGCGTCAGCCCGCCAAAGAGGGCATAGGCGATGTTGTAGGAGAACGAGACACCCGTGAAACGGACCTGAGCCGGAAACGAGCGAACCATAAGAATAGGAGTGAGCACCACTCCGCCTACTGCGAAACCAGCGAGCGCATAGAGCGGCAACAATGCAAAGGGCATGCGTTCAGCGCCCAGATAAAGTGCGTACGTCGCAGCGATCATCAGCGTTAGGGCCGGGATAAAGACACGCCGAATACCAAAGCGATCGGTCGCGGCACCTATCGTCACGGTCGAGAGGCAAAGTGCTGCCGTACCGGCCAGGTTTGCCATCAGTATCTCGCGGGGCGCAAGCCCGAAAAGTTTCTGTAACAGCACTGGGGTCATTAAAATGACGACTACGATGCCTGCTGTGAGCATCCAGGTGCTAATCACGGAGGTAATTACAGCTCGTCTGTGGTTTCGCAGCGCAACCCGTAGAGGCAGCTCACGAGAGGCGGCCGAACGCATTCGCATCTCTTCGAACACAGGCGTTTCGTCGAGCCACCGCCGTAGGAACATCGCTAGAAAGCCAAAGACGCCCCCAATCAGAAAGGGAATTCGCCAATAGCCGCTTTCTATCTCTGCCTGGCTGAATTTGACGTTAAGCCCGAGTGCGACCAACGATCCCAGTAGTATGCCGAAGCTCAGGCCACCTGTGAGCATGCCAACAGCAATCCCAACTCGTTGTCGCCGCGCATGCTCGGCAACAAACACCCAACCGCCCGGAGCCTCGCCACCGATTGCGATTCCCTGCATAATCCGCAGAGCCAGCAGGAGAAGGGGAGCTGCAAGTCCGGCCGAGCGATAGGTCGGTAAACATCCGATTGATAGGGTAGGAATGGCCATCAGCAAAACGCTCAAAGTGAACATACGTTTGCGTCCGTGTATGTCGCCGAAATGCGCCATCACAATGCCACCCAATGGACGCGCCAGGTAACCCGTGGCAAAGACACCAAAGGCCTGAGTCTCCCGAATCCAATCTGAAAGACCGGCAGGAAAAAACAGCTTGGCGATTACTTCAGTGAAGAAGACGAAAATGACGAAATCATAGAACTCGAGGGCGCCGCCAAGGGAGGCGAGAGCCAGCGTTCGAACTTCCTTGAACGTCAAGGACGTGGAGGATGGGGCGTAACTGGTTTGCATAAGGTCCTATTTCGAATACCCACATTAGCGGGCCATAGTCTCCAAGGTCGCCTCCATCGTCTGGAGAACCTTTGGTATTGGGGTGTAGCTGGTGTGCAAGAGATGAATGGCTCCGTTGAGTGTTGCGACACCAATCATCGGTTCACCTTCGATGCCAATAAATACGGATGGCCCCCATAGCGATTCCAGTTTGAACCCGCCGAAGCTCGTCTCAAAAGGGAGGACACCGAGATTTGACACCATACCCTCACAAGCACAGACCTGCAGTTCGAAGGCAGCGATTTGCGCGACATTTGGTGATGTTGACATCAGTTGCCGGAAGCCGGAGAAGACGGTACTGAGTCCCTGAGCAGTCCGCACAGGTGTCAACTCGTCCTTCACTGCGCGAGCAACATTCCAAAGATTCTCCGTTGAATCAGGTGCATAAGCTCCCAAGGGAAAGATGATCGAGAGCGCGCATTGATCTTCCAGTCCAAGGAGCTTACGGTTGTTCACAGGCGAAACCACGCGGACAGGATGGGTCAGCCAATCGGAAGAAAGTTGTCTGCCCGCAAAAGTGAATGCTGCAACCAGCGCCCCATGAACCGTGGCACCAACCTCACGAGCATGTGTTCGCAATTTCATGGTCAATTCTTTGGAAAGCTTCAAGGCCTGGACCGTGGGCCCCCCGGCATCCCTCCTGAGCAATGTCGCTGGCGGGTAAACCGGCGCAGAAGGAGGAGGCGGTTCCGCTGCTGCTGAGCAGAGATTTTCTTGCGGCTCAGTCAAGGTCAATGGCTGAAGATGCTTCCCCGAGAGCGCTTCCAGGATGTCGCGTATGACGAAAGCCGCAGACAGGCCATCCGCGATGGAATGATGCATCGAAAGAAGAAGGGTAGATCCGCCGCTCTTTCGCAGGAGGGTGATACGTGCGAGCGGGGCGCCGCTGAGCGGAATCGGTGTCGCGAGTTCTTTGGCCATCTCTACCTGCCATAGAGTAAACTCTTCTTCCGGAACGATTCGTAACGGAATCGGAATGTTTGCGTGCTCCCGGAAGCATGGCGGGCCGTCCGGACCGCACTCGACCGAGACTCTTAACAACGGATGACGGAGTTGCGCTGCAGCAATAGCCGATATCCAAGTTGCGATTGTCGCATCGCCTGTGATTTCGGCGGCGATCACAAAGTGCTTCGCACTATTTTGATTGCTGAACCAGAAGTATTGCTCGCTTGGCCCTAGCGGACGAAGACAATTGTCTGTAAGTGCGGTTCCCATAAGATAACTTGCTGTCCTTTTCGTTGAATAATGATTTTCGCTGCTATACAAAGACCACATATCCGCAGAGAGGCTGGAATTCCCTTCTGGATCCCTGCCCTTCATAGGAGATGACCTTGGCAAACCCTTTCACATCTGGCTCGCATTGCTTGCCACTTTCGGCGGTGCAATTTCGTTTTCGAGAGACATGACCAGCCCTTCCGCAGTGCGGGAGAGGGCAAGGAAAGCCTTCAGTTCGATTGCCATTGATTGTTGAGATCCCTCCGAACAGCAGGTCCGGACCGACTCTTCTAAACGCTCGAATGCATCTTTCAACTCGTGATCTTCTGTCGGCGCCTTTTCCTCTATGTTGTCTGCCAATCTATCCAGTGTTATGGCTAACTGACTATCGAACTCCAGTTGTGAACCGCGTACTGCCGCCGGCAGTTCAAATCCGTGGAGTTGAAGACGATACTTGAAGAGGGTGATTCGTGTCAGGAACAGCATCCGCAGTTGTGGTTGCCACTTCAGGATTTGCCTACGCAGTGTCAGACCGTGCTGGCGAGTGGGTCCGAACTCGAAGAGAACTCCATCTGCCAGACTCCTAACCTTGTCAAAGTTTGTGTTGATCGTCTCGCGAAGAAAATAGCTGCGCTCGATCGCACTTTTTCTTTTTTCTGGAAGAGGTTGCCTCTCAAATTCCGCTAACCATCGAAGGTTGGAGATGAACACTGTCCTCATTTCTACTGAGGCGAGCGTGCCCCAGAGTTGATCGAACACGAACCACATCACAAAGAGACCAAGCAAGATACCGACCACGCGATCTCTTGCTATGCCGAGTGAGATTTGTTCCTTGAATTCTTGTAGGTTGATGAGATAAAAGGCGACGATGATCTGCACGCCAAGATAGGCTAATCGAGGGCTAGACGTTGCAAGCCAGGCGCCTACGGTGCTAACGGCAACGAATAGAACAGTAAATCCAGCAACCGAGTCGAGGTGCGGAAGAATAACAATTTGAGCACCCATCCCGAAAAGAAAGCCGCCCACTATCGCGCCTGCCAATCGAAGCACCTGTTTCTGACGAGAGAAGCCGACTGTGGATAGTGCGGTTAACAGGCAGGTTGTAACCGCTGTGCTAATACCCGGCCAAGCGATGGAGTTGTAGATGATATAGCAGAGGCTCGCAGCAAGACCACCTTTCAACCCGAACTTCACATGGTCCAGGTTGGTGAAGGCGTCTGGCACAAAAAATGTTGAAGGCAGATTGTCATCGGATGGCGAGAGCCCGAGGTCGCTCATGGAACGAGCACCGGAGAAGGCCTCTGGAATGAGCGAGACGGTCTTCTCTAGCTCTCGTAACAGCGGAACTCTACTCCCTGAGGGTGCGCTCGCGGCGTTCAGCTCAATTGCACCTGGAGCTTTCCCGCTCAGCAGATCGGCACGAATGCTGCCAATGCTCCTGGCAAGGGCCTGTGTCCTCTGCCGGTCATCACCGTCCGCCCGAACGCCGATATGCGTCAGACTTGCGGCAATATCCACAAGTCTTCCAACCAGCGCCACAACCGCGCCCATCTGTTCGCTGTAATCTCGTGGATAATTGGCCGTGCGCAGGGTGCGCCGCAATCTTGAGGTCCCGAGCATCGCGAGCCGTTTGATCTTGTTTGTGGTCGCCTGGTCGACGGGCCCGCCTGTTCCATAGCTGGCGAGTGCGGTTTCGACGGCAGTCAACCGGTCGGCAATGGATCGGAGAAGATCATTGCCGGGCCTTGTCGCTTCAAACAATAGCTCGACAACCACAGCGATCACGTTGCCAATTGCCAGGGCGAAGACCGCCCAGAGCGTTGCTTCCAGCCTTTGTTCGCCAGAGATGTGTTCATCCCAGAGGGAAACAGTCATTACGATCAGGTAGCCGATATCCACGGCCGACACGAAGGTAGACACGGCGCTCACGGCATAGAAGATCAGGAACAACGTCCCAATCACCCAAAGCAGACGCAGCAGTGGATCGTCCACAAAAACCGTCGCTCCAATCAAGACGTAGATAGCTCCGAGAGAGTAGGCGACGATTCTCGTTACCGCGGTATTCAGTGTTATCTGTGTGCTTTCGCGAGAAATCGACAGTGCATAGATAGCACCATACGCGCCATAGGGAAGGCGGAACGTCAAGGTAATGAGCATGGTAAGAGTCGCAGCCAGGACCATGCGTCCCACCAACGCGGCTCTTCCTGGATAGGGAATAAGTTCCTCTTTAAGAAACTCCCAATACGAGGCCAACGGTTTGGGCGACTCCGGGATGGTTTGTGCGAAGGTAGCCATATTTATTTCCCGCGAATGACGACGACCGCCGACTCGCCCACTCGAAACAATCCAGGCGGAGGGTTACTGACGCGAACACGGACCGGGTATCGCGATGCCAAATGCACCCAATTGAGCGTTCGCTGTGCATCAGGAAGCCCCGGTTCCAAACGGCCAAAGACATCAGGATCTGGAGTGGTGCCGAAGCCGATACTGTCCACAATGCCGGAAAGGCGAATGTTCGGCTTCGATGGCAGAAAAACGTCTGCCCGCATGCCGGGATCAATATGCTGTAGCGTACCTTCGCGAAAATTGCCGATTGCCCACCAGGTGCGCGCATCGATCAACGTGAATACTTGCTGACCCACATGCGCGTAGGCACCCTCCGAGATCGTTAGGTTGGTCACACGCGTATCGAACGGTGCATAGACCCGGCAATTGTTGAGATTGTACCGGGCGGTTTCTACCGCCGAGGTGCGAGCGCCACGCTGGTTGATGAGTGGTTCGAGGGTGGTCACGGCATTTATGGATTGCTCGTGCTGGGCTCGGCTTTCTTGCAGTATCGCCTTGGAGTGTTCGTACTGCGCCAAGGCCGACTTCAAGCCTGCCTTAGAAAGCTGCAGTTGCGAATCTGCCTGCTTGAGCGCCTCTGCTTGAGCAAGCTCCGACGTTCTCGCTCTGTCTACCTGGTCTACCGTAACGAACTGCTTGGCCAGCAGCGGCTCAATCCTGTGCAAATTGTTGTTCGCGTAGGTCCATTCCGCTCTAACCCGGTTCACGCCCTGTTCAGCGTTTGCCACATCTGCGTGCGCCTGATCGACGGCGGCCGCCCACCGGTTGATGTCAGCTTGCGAGCTATAGATACTAGCCTGTGAAATAGAAACGCCGCTTACCAGGGCCGCGATCTTTCGCCGTTCGTCCTCAATTTGTCCTTCGAGAGCAGCTTGCTCGGACAGGGACTTTTCAAGGGCGTATTTATAAGGTCGATCGTCGATCTCAAACAACAACTCGCCTTGCTTTACGAATTGGTTGTCGCGCACGTTCAGCCTGGTGATCGGCCCTTCCACTTGCGGCGCGATACCAATGAAATTCGCAAAGACCTCGGCATCATCGGTTCGTGGATAGTCGTTCGACCTGTAAATCACTACCAGGCCCAAGACAACAGCGGCTGTCACAATGCCAAAGCTGATCAGGCGGCTAAACCGCTCCCGAACCGTCGAGTTTGAATCGATCTTCAATGGCGCCTCGTTAGCGAAAGAAGGTAAGCCACAATGCGAATGCAAAAGCGGCAGTCAGGCTGGGATAAGTAAGAATCGGAAGAAGGAGCGCAGCGCGCAGCTGTTGCAAGAAGAGTCGCGCGAGAACTGTAAGCAGAATCGCCACGGCCAGACAAAATAGCCATGCAGGGAAAAATGAGCCCACGACGTCAAAGGAGGGGGCTCGTCCGCAGCCCGCAAGCAGGAGCGAAGGGAGAATCGGACCATACTTCACAAAGCGAGCGCATCGATTACAACTCACGGCTTAGGTCTCCTGACGCTGGATTGCATGAGATCCGCGGTTTCGAACACCAAATCTGCCAGGCTTGAGAGAACCTGCGCACGCGCCAGCACATCAGCCGAGCGGGCGCGCGCAAGCGTTGTCTGGGCGGCCGTTACGTCCAGTAAATTGCGAACGCCGTCGTTGTAGGATTCCAACGCCGCGGCATACGACTGATCGGCTGCCGTGAGAAGCGCGGTGGCAGCTTGCCGCTGACCAAGCGAGGTCTCCAAATCGGAATAGGCTCTCCAGACCTCGTCTGCAATGGTGTCCTGGGTAGCGTTCACTCTCGCTTCAGCCGCACGCAGGTTGGCTTGCGCTTGCGCCAGATTATTCTTCCGTGCACCGCCGTCAAACAAAGTCCAGTTCAGTTTCAGCTCGAGCGCACCAGTCAGGTCCGCCGTGTGTGCCCAGGGAAGTTGCTGCTGCAAGCCATACAACGACTGCACGTTGGGAGCGGCGCTGACAGAAAGAGCAGGATAAAAGGCGGCGCGTGCTTCTTTGACGCTTGCATTTGCTTTTCGAACTTCGGCCACTTGCTGCATAAGGTCAGGCCGTTGTTCGAATGCGCGATCCATCGCATGGTCGACGGAATCGCTGATTGATTCCGGAATGGTCAGTTGTTCGATGGGCTGAACTTGAATCGCATCGGTGGGGCGAGTGCCCAGCGCTGTTGCTAAATCCCCGCGAGTGTTCTTTTCGACTCCCAGGGCCGCTTGCAGATCGTATCGCGCTTGCGCGGCTGCGCTTCGCGTCTCCAACACATCCGGCAAAGTCGCAAGACCGTTGTTCAGACGATCCTCGGCTGCTTGCTGTACGGCTTGGGCGTTCTTCAGACTTGCTCGGGTTGCATCCACCTGACCAACCGCATTTAGCAGCCGGTCGTAAGCTTCCGTTACTTGGTAGATGATCTTCCGATGTGTGTCGTTAAACGCAAAGTTCGCTGCAAGCAGGTCGGCTCTCACTGCAGCGATTCGGCCAGCCCGCCCGCCGAAATCAAATATTGTGTAGTTCAGATCCAACGCTCCGCCAAACGACTGAACAGTCTGGCGATAAAATCGACTGGCCAAAAGGACTTCCGAACGGTCAGTCTCTGAGAGTGCCACGGCCGCGACCGTCGGATATAGTTCGCTGCGCGCCACGCCGAGAGCCGCCATCTGAGCGCGGGCACTCTCCCAGGCAACACGAGTTTCTGGATTGTGTTCCTCGGCCAGGTTCACTAGTTCCGCCAATGTGTAAGTTCTGTCCGGTTCAACCCTGAATCTGGACTCGAGAAAGGGCTTCGCAGCGTCTTCTACCTCCCCTTCGCCGGCAAAATGCGCGGGACGATCGGGTGAGGGCGGAGCGCTTTGTGCGAACACACGTCCAGCAAAGAGAAGCAAGAAAAGCAGGACTGTAGTCCAAATGGTCATTCAGCACCGTGATGAGAGTTCTCCAGCGGCGAACATAAAGCAGCATAGTGAGGAAGAGGGACATCCCACAGGTCTGTCAGCGCGCGCGATGTGGATCATCCCTTCTCCCTCATAGTGTTAGTTGCCGAGCCGAGTCTTCGCCGCGCTCAGCGATTGCCTGTCTTGCGTGAAAGTTTGCAGAAGATTAGTGGATGCTCAGCTCCCTCACCTGTTCAAAGAGTTTGTGATTGTCGCGATAATCGACGTGAACTCCAATGAGCACAGGGCCTGGTGTGTCGAAGGCTTGCTTGAGCACAGGGGCGATCCGGTCCGGAGACTGAATCATGAAGCCGTGTGCTCCGAATGCTTCTGCATATTTCACCGGATCGACCGGGCCGAATTTCGTGCCGGAAGGCCGGCCATATTTCTGTTCCTCTTGAACGGCAACCATGTCATACGTTCCATCAATCCAGATCATGTGGACGAGATTCAACTGGAGTCGTACGGCCGTTTCGAGTTCCATTGCCGAAAAGAGAAAACCGCCATCGCCTGAGATCGACAAGACCTTTTCGCTAGGGCGAACGAGTGTCGCGGCAATAGCCCAGGGAAATGCTACTCCCAATGTCTGTTGACCATTGCTGATAAGCATTTGCCTCGCTCGGAAGCTGTAGAGATGTCGCGCCATCCACAAGTGGAAGGAACCCATATCTAAACAGAGTGTCGTATCAGGCGTCAGCACCTTCTGCAATTCGGTAACGAGCCGTAGCGGATGAACTGGAGTGCCATTCAGCGCGGCAGACGAGCGGGCCAGCTCTTCACGGTCTTCAGCAATTTGTTTTAGTATCCGCTTGATCGACGGTTCAGGAGTGGAGTGCGAAAGAATTGGTGTCAGCAGTTGAAGCGTCGCGGAAATATCTCCACTCAATTCGACCGCAGGAATATAGGAGTTGTCGATATCTGCCGGCAGGGCGTCCAGATGCACGATGGGCCGCTTATTGCCTTTATTCCAGATCGAAGGCCAGTATTCCACGGGATCGTACCCGATCGAGATCACCAGGTCGCCTGCGGCAAGGATGTCGTCAGCGGGTTGGTTATTAATCTGTCCGACCCTGCCACCAAAGTTACTGAAGAGATTCATCGAGACCGCTCCGGCAGCCTGAAATGTTCCGACTACCGGTAGCTTTCCACTTTCGATGAGTTGATGAACAGCAGCTGAGTTTTGGGGTTTGCTTGCCAGCAAGCCGAGCAGGACCACCGGCCTTTTCGCCTGATTGATAAGACGCGCAGCTTCCTTGATCGCAGTGGCGTCCGCAGGACCGGCGCCACAGTAGACCGAAGGTGTGAGCACATCGCATTTGGCAGGCGCTACCATGATGTCCATGGGCAGACTCACAAAGGCCGCACCAGCGCGATCGGATTGGGCGCTACGAAACGCATTCGTCATGATCTCTGAGACGGACTCTGGTGAGTCCACCTCGGCGCTGTACTTTGTCACGGGCTTACAGAGACTCACTGAGTCCATCGACTGATGAATCTTCTTCAATCTGTCGGAGAGTGCGACCGCGCCGCCCAATGCGATCACTGGGTCGCCCTCGGTGTTGGCCGTAGCCAGGCCGGTGACGAGATTGGAGACACCGGGGCCAGAAGTAGCGATTGCTACTCCAGCTTTTCCAGTCATTCGCCCGATGCCTCCGGCAATAAAAGCCGCATTCTGCTCATGGCGGCAGACGACGGTTTGAATGGATGAATCCACAAGGGTGTTGAAGACGTTGTCGATCTTCGCGCCTGGGACTCCGAATACCCATTTCACATCCTGCTGTTCGAGCGTCTTGACGACGATATCTGCGCCGGTTTGTTGCTCACTCGGTTTCTTCTCAGTCAGCATTCGTAGTCTCCTTTTTGTGAATCTGTTCTGCGTATGCGAGGTCTTTTGACGTGTCTTTAGTTAGGTCCGCTCGCAGGAACTCTTCCGATTCCGGAAGAGATAGATGGAAGTCGTTCAGTCTCTCCACGCGAACTCGCAGGTTCTTGCCACTGCATTCCAGTAGATGACCGCCCTTCGCGCGGTCTTTGGAAAGGAAGTGGAAGTGATAGCCCGCGATGTTGAGGGTGCTCGAAAATTGTGGAGCCCAGAGTCCCACGAGGGTTCCATCGACATCCGTAAAATCGAATTCCGGTTGCTTAGCCGCAGCCTTGGCGAGAGAAAGTCCATCGAGCTGCGCGTTCATGGCGCGAGTGTGGACATGCGCGAAGTGGCCATCGATGCGGAAGGCGTAAAAGAGATTATCCGAATCACGGTACTGGTCGCAGATGGTGGTGATTTCCTCGAAACTCGGGGCATTCTCGATGATCTGATCCTGATCCCCGATAAAGTGCGTGACTACGGCGAAAGGGGTTCCCACGTCATCGACAATGTTCAAGACTTTGCCATCACTTCGCGCCTGATAGATTGCCCCGTCAAGCACGACCATCTCGCCGTCGAGGTTCTCAAACGTTCCCAGCCCGAAGTCGCCGTAGTTGAGTAAGAATCTGCTCGACACGGCACTCTTGTAAATCCCCTGGACAAGAGCCCCCGATGTTGAGACCTGGAATAGCGTATGTTGCGGTACATCAAAGCAGTGGGCGAGTGCGCCCGAAACGAGATGAGAGATGGGCTCTCCCGTCTCCCTGGATACTTTCTCAAGTACGTTTTGCAATGACTTCGAAATTGGTACAAGCATTGGCATAAGTGTTCTCCACGGGTTCTGACCTTTAGACAAGAGTTGTGTCGGCGATCGCGGATATTGACTTGCGATGCGTTTTGAAGACGAGGAGCAGCAGGATGAGTGAAGGGATCAGAACCACAGCACCCACTGCGACAGCTATCTCCAGGTCTGACAGAATGTTTGAGGGCGCAGCGCTGTTAACAATCGTGAGTTCGGGCCGAACGAGATAGGGATACTGTGCAACTCCCCACCCAGAGACAATGAGGGCCACCTGGGTGGCGGCCGCTATCCTTGCGCGGAGATAGCTGCGCGACCAAAGCGCCTGGAAGGCCACCAGGGCCGCGATCGCGGCGCCGAGTTCGATCATCCATACATAAGGAACGCGCGACAAGCCGTCGCGTATCGGCTTAGCCGAATCTCCTGCGATAACGTAAGTGAGGGTGGCAGCGACGATCGAGACGAAACCGGAGATCAAGGCGCGTTTTCTGAAGTCGTTCTGAAGGGCAGCGTCATTTGTTTCGATAGTGAGATAGCAGGCCGAAAGATAAGCGAACAGCGAGAGCGAAAGCATGCCGACGACGAGCGGGAACGGATGGAACCATGTCCTAAGGAAGCCGTTTTCACTGACGCCGTCCTTCACCAGCACACCGCCGCTAGAGATCGCCCCGATCACGATCCCAAGAAAGAGAGGAGTGATGCTGCTCGACACGGAGAAGACCTTACCCCAATAGAGCTGAGTCCGGACGCTTCCCGTGAAATAGGCACGGAAGACATAGGATGAACCACGCAGGACGACGCCGAGCAGGATCAGAAAGATTGGTACGGCAAGGCTTAAGCTGATCCAACTGAATGCGATGGGAAAGCCGGAAAACGTCAGGACGACGACCAGGATGAGCCAGATGTGGTTCGTCTCCCAGACTGGCTGGATCGCCCTTGCGATCAAGTCACGCTGGTCTTGCCGGCGCGGTCCGGAGCACATGAGATCCCAGAATCCAGCGCCATAGTCAGCACCGCCAAGCAACGAATAGATCACGAGCGCGGCGAGCAACACACCGGCAAGAATGACAGCTGCACTCATACCAGAACTCCTTCGCGCTCGAGTTGTTTTCTGTCGGGGACCGCGATCACATGCCTGCTTAGTAACCAAACAACGATGATTCCGAGAACCACGTACAAAGCTGTCATCGCTAAGAACGTAATCATGACGTTCGGCATGGAGGTCACCGCATCTTTGGTGCGCATGAGGTGGTAAATGATCCAGGGCTGCCGACCCAGCTCCGTCACCATCCATCCCGCCTCCAGTGCGACGAAGCCAAGGGGGCCGACCAGAACGAGTGCTTTGAGAAAAGATTTGTGGTTGGTTAGTGGAGGTTTCTTCCAGGTTAGCCAGCCGGCGAGAAGAGCGAAGAGAGACAACAGGCTGCCGCAGCCAACCATGATCTGGAAACAGATGTGGACCATCCGCACGTTCGGCCAGTCGGATTCCGGTTCCTGATCGAGCCCCTTGATCAGGGCGTAGGGACGATGGAATGAGAGGAGGCTTAGACCATACGGTATTTCGATGGCGTATTTTGTTTCTCGTTTGTCTGGAAAAGGAATCCCTCCGATGCGAAACGGGGCGCCGGTTTCGGTCTGAAATTGTCCTTCAAGACTGGCCAGCTTCATCGGTTGCTTCGCTGCTACCATGCGAGCGAGCGCGTCTCCACTCACGCTCTGAAGGAGTACAGCTGTACCACCGACGAGTAACGCGATCCCGATTGCAACCTCATCGAACCGATTTCTACCGCCGCGCAGGAGAAGCCATCCATGGATGCCGGCGGTTGCAAAGCCAGCTGCGGTGTATGCCGCCAGGACCATGTGCACAGCCTCGGGAATTCCGGCGGGATTGAGCATCGCAATGAACGGATGAATGTTCTCGAACTTACCGGCGACGATATCAAAGCCCGTCGGCGTATTCATCCAGCCGTTTACAAGGGTGACAAAGATGGCGGAGAGGACACCGCTAATCGTGACGATGATGCCTGAAAGAAGATGAAACCAGCCTGGTACACGGTCCCAACCATATAGATAGATGCCAAGAAAGATCGCCTCCGTAAAGAATGCGAATCCTTCCAGTGAAAACGGCATTCCGATCACGGCACCGGCATACTGCATAAACCGCGGCCATAGGAGACCGAGTTCGAAGGACAGGACGGTGCCAGAAATAGCGCCGACGGCGAAGAGGATGGTTGTCCCCTTCGCCCAGCGCTTTGCCAGTAGAAGGTAAGCCGGATCGCCGGTCGACCTCCACTGCCATTCGGAGATTGTCATCATCAAGGGCAACGAAACACCAATGGTCGCGAAGATAATATGGAACGCCAAAGACATGCCCATCTGGGATCGGGCTGCAATGAAATTGTCCATTTTCGGTACTCTCCTAGGTTCGTGGGCACGTTAGCGCGCATCGGAAGTTGCAGCTCATACGCTCTTTCCAAGCACCTTGTTCATACGGACGTACAGTTGTCAGTTGCCTCTCGCTCGAATCCGACCTACAAGGATCACGACCAGAAGGAAGGTAACACCAAGAACGCCAGCCCCCTTGAACTGAAAGGCCATAGCGGCGCCTATCGCGCTCCCCACAAAAAAGGCAAGCCATATTCCGTAGAGGAGGTTTAGCTTCGGACCACGCGTACTCATGATTTGCCATCGTTTCGCTTCCGCAGTCATCAGGCTTGTAATCATTCCCGTGAGATAGGTCGTGTGAACGCTGATGCCTCCTGTCCGCTGAAATGCTCCGTTTTGCATTCCAAGAGCCAGTGACAGGCAGACTACAAAGATTTCGGTTCGCGGAGCCGCAC
>Ga0137412_10002620_pt1 | contig 14234 bp, 9 predicted proteins | sample CZODoug2_1_16fun_FD_122160 | JGI IMG/M metagenome (GOLD analysis project Ga0137412, IMG submission 122160) | Vadose zone soil fungal communities from Angelo Coast Range Reserve, California, USA - CZODoug2_1_16fungal (Hybrid Assembly) | ecosystem: Environmental > Terrestrial > Soil > Vadose zone... | reverse complement strand
ATGGCCGCCATGGTGCTCCTTACAACCGATCGTAAATCACGAGATCTACATATCCCGTGAACAGAACATCCGATTGAACGGTGATGCTGCTGTCATTCGGATTGGTCAATGTGATGTTCGGGTTCGGTCCGCCCGTGGTTGCAGTGAGAGTGCATCCAATCACAATCCCGAATGTGGTCGTGTCCGTGATCGTCCATGATGCCGTTTCGGAGTCAGAACTAGCAAATGTCGCACGTGCTGTTCTGAAGGCCATCAGAGTAGCCTCATCAACAGATTTAGACCGTTTGAGCCAGCTGCTCCACTTCCACCGCCCCCACCTCCACCGAGGCCACCCGCACCACCCGTCAGAGTAATGGTTCCACTGTTCGTGAACGTTACATAGGCGCCTATGATTGCACCACCCCCACCCCCACCTCCACCTCCGGTTACGGCGACCTATCCAGCAGTCGACACGTTTAGCGGATCTGGAGCGTTGTCCTCAAACTGGACCAACACGACATCCTCTGACCAGGGATACGTCTCGCTGACGCAGAGTGCCGGTACAGTTGCACCTTCGGTCTTGGGGCAGCAGGGATTAGCGATTTATTCCGGAATCTCGTTTAGCAATGACCAGTATGCGCAGGCTACGTTTGTGACTCATTCTTCGGCGGGTGGTGGTTCTACGGGTGTGTGTGTTCGCATGAATGCGGCGGGAAGCGGTGTATGTTATCTGGCGGACTGGGGATTGCTTTATTCCCTGGCTAACGGCGCTGGCACCTATGCCATTTCAGGCTGTCCTGTTCCCGCAAGCGGTGACACGATCCAACTTCTTGTCGTCGGAACGACCTATACCTGCGCAGACGTAACGACCGGCGCTTCTACGTCCACAACCGATGCGACGTATGCCAGTGGAAGTCCAGCCATACTGGTGGATCAAAGAAGGTCCACAGTTTATGCGCTGGCACAGTTCCAGGCCGACTGCTCCCCCTCGTGCGGTGGCGGATCATCCCCCGTTTCTACCCCTACTTTCAGCCCGGCGGCTGGGACTTACAGCTCGCCGCAAACCGTAACAATTAACAGCACGACACCCTCAGCCACTATCTATTACACAACCGACGGAACGACACCGACGACATCATCCACGGTCTATTCAGGTCCACTTACTGTTTTCTCCACCGAGACGATCAAGGTGATTGGTACGGCTGCTGGATATACTTCCAGCGCGGTCGGATCTGCGGCATACGCGATTGTCGTGAGCCCGCAGCTGACAGTAAGCACCACCAACTTGAGCTTCGGCAGCGTGGCGGTGAACACGGCGGCCACGCAGTCGTTGACGATTACGTCGAAGGGCGCTTCGCCGGTGACGGTGAACTCAGTTTCAATCACGGGCGCGGACTTCACCATCGTTGCGGGCACATTTCCGGTGACGTTGACTCCGAATCAGTCGGTGACATTGCAGGTTCAGTTCAAGCCGACAACAACTGGATCAGCCAGCGGTCAGATCACAATCAGCAGCAACTCAACTACGGGTGGCACGGCTTTAGTGGCTCTGGGCGGTACTGGTACGGCCGCGAATTCTCAGTTGACGGTGAGTGTTGCGAGTCTGAACTTCGGCAACGTGACAGTGAACACGGCGGCGACGCGGTCATTGACGCTGACGTCGACGGGGACGACGCCGGTGACGGTGAACTCTGCTGCAATCACCGGGGCCGGCTTTACCATCATTGGCGGGAGCTTTCCAATAACACTGAATCCAACGCAGACTCTAACGCTGCAGCTACAGTTCGAGCCAACCACCGCCGGAGCCCTAACCGGACAGATCACGATTAGCAGCAACTCGACCAGCGGAAGCACGGCAGCTGTTGCTCTGAACGGAACCGGTACTGCGATCGTACATGAGGTTGACCTGAGTTGGGATGCACCGACCAGTTCCCCTGATCCTGTTGCAGGCTACAACGTCTACCGATCGACAAACGGTGGGGACGCTCAACTGATTAACTCATCCGTAGATACGCAGACTGCATATGTGGACAGCGCAGTCGTTAGCGGCACCACCTATAGCTATATCGTAAAGAGCGTCGATAAGGACGGTGTAGAAAGCGTCCCATCTAACCAGATTACTGTGACACTTCCCTAACAGTCCGTGGTGCAAGTGCTAATTCGCGAGCCGAAAGTTCTTCGGTATGCACAGCGAATGTTCGTAAAATCGGCCTACGGCGATGGGACGCGCAGGTCGCGGAAGCGACAAGGAGACTTGGTGTGTAGCATGCACAGTTGCATGTGCCGGGGGCCAATTTACTGCAACACGAACTATTGCCGGAGCATCATCCCAAGTATTTGCTGATCTCGCGATCTCTTATTGTTTCCCGCGGCGGATGGCGCATCCGCGCGCGCTCGTTTCTGCCATTTCGACTGGCTTTCCGTCGAGCAGAGATTCGATGGCAAGCCTGAGAGCTCGTTTCGTCGTCCGCGACGGATTGAGCGCGTCCTCGATATAACCGTGATATTGCATTACTCCGGTCGCGTCCATCACAAATGTATCGGTCGTGGCCATGACACCGAAGCGATCGGCTACCTCGTTATTCACATCCTTGTAGACCGGAAAGTCGAATCCTACTTCTTTGGCGTAGGTTCGTACCTCGTCTATGGATTCATTGGAATTAGAATCCACAACGATGAATTTAACGCGCTTATTGAAGTCCTTGTAGAGGCTATTCCGCCGAAAGTTGAACGCATTGGAAATAGGACAGCGCGTGGAAAAGAACATCACTACGGTTACATTACCTTTCACAGATTTGTAATTGAAAGAATGCTGGTTCATATCTTGGACGGTGAAATCAGATACTGACGCACCGGGACGAAACTGCTGAGCAAAGACGGGTTGGCACGTCACAGCCAAGGCGACTGCGGCTAATCGAAAAACCTTCATGATTCACCTCTCCACATCAGCATCCGACTTTGTGACACTCGCGGCTTCGCTACGGTATTTGGACGAACGGAGCGATCGATGGAACGCCTGCGCTATTTACGATAAACAGCATGTAATAGCCAGGAGGGGCAAGATTTGCGTTGGCCGGCGCAGTCAAAGTGAGTCCTCCGGTAGTTTGCGTAAAGCTCAACGGCACAAAGCGCTCGTTCTCATCGAAGAAGTGAGTGACAGCGCCGGTTCGGATCAGAACAGCACTCGAAATCGTCGCGCTGTCAGGAGTGCCTACAAAGAAATTCGAACCATATTGGATTTGGCTGGGCGATTGACTGATCGTCGGCCTGGGGCCTTTGAAGAGATAAGGCGGCGAGTAAAACTCCGCGCTCTTCTCGTCGGGTACATTTCCAAAATCAGCGCCCATCCCCGACTCCAACACCCTGCCGTCGGGCAGAAGTAACGCGGTGCCGTGATACTCCCGCGGAGTATGCATTGAAGACATGGTGGACCATGTTTGCGTCTGCGGTGACCAGAGTTCGGCCGCATAGACTGCTTTGCTGATAGTCCCGCCATTCTTGTCTGTCTCACCGCCAGTCGCGAGCGCAGTGCCATCAGGCAGCATCGTGATGTTGAAGAAGCTTCGCGGATACGCCATCGATGCTGTTTGGTGCCACGCAGGCGAAGGCTGAGTCATATCCAGCACAAAGGTAGTATTCGAAGATGGCCCTGAATTCTGACTATCAGCCGCGCTGCCTGCCTTCATGAACTTACCTGGCAAGTACATCGTTGCACTACCACCATCCACAATATTGGGATCCACCACCGACCAGCTCGTTGTCGTGAGATCGAGAATGTCCGTATCGGTGGCAAATTCGGAGCCGCCGATATGGATGACACGTCCATCAGGCAGCTGGTACATGAAAGGATAGGTCTCGAAGGGATTGTTGGCATTGGTCAACGAGGACCAGGTGTTGTTTGCAGGATCGTAGATTTCAGATATCCCCGCATTGGTGTTGGCACTTGTCTGCCAACCGGCCACCACCAGGATTCGGCCATCCGACAACGTGGTTGCGGTCGGATACCAACGGCGATATTGCATATTAGGGACAGACGTCCAACTCAAAGTTGCCGGGTCGAAGATCTCCGCGTTCTTAATCCCCATTGTGGTGGAACTTTCGCCATATCCGCCGACAACAAGGATTTTTCCGTCCGCCAACAGAGCATGTCCAGAACAAAAGAGGTCGGCCGATTGGGGAACATTGGTGAATGTGTTAGCCACATAGTCCCAAACCGTCGCTGTCGCGCCATCTTGGTAGAACAACACTTTGTTGTTTTTAAGGAGAATTAGATTCACCGCGACCGCCGGCAGGCTTACGGGCGACGACCAACTACCAACTACCGACGCGTTTGCCGAATTATTCACTGTGACAGGCACCGGCGTAGCCGTAGCTGTAAGGCCTGCAGTATCACGCGCTCGCGCAGAAAGGGAGTGAGGTCCATCGACCACGGTTGTGGTATCCCATGTCATGGAATATGGAGAACTCGTGAGTTCTGCTCCTAGTGAGGCGCCATCCAACAAGAACTGGACACCAGCAACAGCAACCTGATCCGAAGCCGTTGCAGAGACTGTCGCCAGGCCCGACAAGAGCGCTCCTCCTGCGGGCGCAGTCATCGATACAGTTGGCGGTGTCGATGTCGTGCCGCCACTAGCCGCAAGAATCTCAGCGATGCTGAGATTGAAACGATCCTTCGTCGGCGCTGTGTCATTGATGGTCACCGATGTTCCGGAATTTGCGATAGGGTTGGTTTGCCTCTGAATCCAGTAGGTGTCACCGGTTGGCGCAAGATATTGGTGCACGAGCGTTTGCCCCGACCCTACAGTTCTTGCGACAGCATTGTCGAAGTCATTTCCGACTCCCACCACCCATGAATTATTTCCTGTAGTGATGATCGTGGCCGTCGGCGCGCCGGTCGCGGCACTCTTGCCGCCAACTGCCCCGATCGCACCCGATCCATTTGTGCCCGCCGAGTTAACTCCTGCGAAGCTCATTACTGTAATTGAAGATGCGACACTTTGAGACAAGTTTGCAGTAATTGTGACGTTGCTCAAAATCGATGGCGCAAATGCTCGCCAGATTTCGGAGGTGCCACTCTGCCCGTTGGCTCTTTGGACCAGCGTCCACGTAAGGCCCGCGCCGGAAACACCGCTCACCGTGGTGTTCGCGCCGCTGATATAGTCCGTCGCTATGAATGCCAGCAGCAACTCGTTCGACGCAGCGGTAGAAAATGCCGGGCTGGCTATCGTCGTACTTGCCTTCGTGCCGTCTTGGGACTTGTTCACGTCCAGAGTGATCGAATTCGATGGTGCTACAGCCGTGAAGTTAATTCCGTTCGAGTCGGCGCTGTTTACACTGACCATCTGGTTTACGGGATTGAAGGTATAGCCGTTTCGAGTTGGCGTAACCGTATATGAGCCATTCGCCAACCCTGTAAACGAATAGTTCCCGTTCGCATTGGCCACAGTGCCGGCGCTCGCCGCTCCGCTTAGCGTCACCGTAGCGCCGTTTCCTCCCGATGCGGGGCTGATAGTGCCCGAGATAATCCACGTTGGTCCTGTTCCTTGGGCTGTAAAGTTGACCCCAGTCTGATTCGCTCCGTTGACCGTCACGCTCTGGATTACCGGTGCGAACGTGAAGCCGGTCTTGCTCGGCGTCACGGTGTACGAGCCGTTCGTCAATCCGCTAAACGAGTAGTTTCCGTTGGCATCGGCGATGACTGTCCCGCTTGCTGAACCGCTCAACGTAATGGTTGCTCCGCCTCCGCTGGTTGCAGGGCTGATGCTTCCAGAGATGCTCCACGTAGAGCCTATCGGCTGTGCTGCGAAGTTAACTGCTGTTTGATTCGTTCCGCTCAAGGAGACGGTCTGGCTTACGGGGCTGAAGGTAAAGCCATTTTGGCTCGGCGTTACGGAATAGAGTCCGTTCGGCAACCCGGCAAACGAGTAATTGCCATTGGCGTCGGCCACCACTGTCGCACTCTCAGTTCCACTCAACGTAAGCGTGGCGCCGCCGCCACCTATAGCCGGACTGATGGTCCCTGAGATAACTCCCTGGGTTATAGTGCTCGGCCGGAACGTAGCTACGCGCGCGAACCAGGTCCCACTCTGTTGAGTGTACGTCGCAGCGACACTGCCTGCTGTGGCCTGGATCTGGTACTCGTCGAGATCTCCATTCACAAGTGTCATACCGGCAAACCCCGAACCTGCTGTTGCCGTATTGATGAGGAAGGTGTAGCCGTAGATCAATTCTCCGTTTGCAGTCGTTGTGACGGAACCGCTGGATGCGTTTGCGCCAGTTCCGGCTGCGGAGGCAAAGGTGTCCAACGGATAAGTCGTGGAGACACCGGACCACTCTGAAACGTGAATCTCGAGCGCACCTGGAACCGCGGGTGTTAACGTCACGGTATTGACCCCACCTTTGCAACTGGGGACATACCACAAATACGAGGTTACGTCCTGATTCGTATCGGTGAACGGTGTGGTCACGGGAATGTAGTTGTTTCCGGCAGTGTCGGAGATCGAAAGTGTTCCTGCCGGACGCGCAATCGTCCCCGACACAATCAGGAAATTACCGGCTGTATTCGCAGCCGTAAAGGATGCCGAAATCGTCGATGCCGTGGATTCGTTTCCGTTGACGGAATCCTGGATCAGCAACACGCCACCGGTCGCTGGCTGCGCTGTAAAGTTAGTCCCGGTTATATTTACGCCGCTAACAGTTACAGATTGAGAGAAAGGACTGAAAGTAAAGCCGGTCTTAGCCGGAGTAACTGTATAGGACCCGTTCGATAACTGGGCGAAGCTGTAGTTACCGCTTGCATCTGCAATTGTGCTCGCAGTAGCAGCGCCGCTCAGTGCAACTGTCGCTCCGTTTCCCCCTGCGGCTGGACTAATTGTTCCGGAAATTACCCATGTACTCGCTACTGCTGCGAAGTTAACTCCGCTCTGGTTCGCCCCATTAACTGTTACAGCTTTATTGAGCGGTGTGAACGTAAACCCAGTCTTACTGGGCGTTACCGTATACGATCCATTCGCCAGGCCTGAAAATGTATAATTGCCGCTCGCATCCGCAACCGCGCTCGCAGTTGCAGCGCCGCTCAGTGCGACTGTCGCTCCGCTGCCGCCTGCGGCTGGGCTGATGTTTCCCGAGATGCTCCAGGTCGAACCGGCGGCGGCAGCCGGTAGAATCTCGCAAATACTCAGGTTGAAGCGATCTGTAGTGGGTTTCGTGTCGTTGATCGCCACCGTCGTACCAGCCAGAGCGATCGGATTGGTTTGCATTTGTACCCAATATGTGTCTCCGGTTGGCGTCAGATACTGATGTAGTAGCGTTTGTCCGGTTCCCACCGTTCGTGCTGTGGCATTGTCGAAATCGTTCCCCACTCCGACGACCCATGAATTGGTCGCCGTGCTTACAAGAGATGCGGTCGGTGCGCCCGAAGTCGCACTCTTGCTCGCTACCGCCCCAATCGCCCCGGACCCATTTGTGCCAGAAGTGCTCACTCCGGCGAAACTCATCATGGTTATGGACGAAACAACATTCTGGGACAAGCTGGCGGTGACCGTTACACCACTCAGAGGCACCGTGGCAAAGCTACGCCAGATTTCGGCAGATCCGCTCTGCCCATTGGCTCTTTGCACCAGAGTCCAGGTCAACCCGCCGCCAGAAACGCTCGTCACCGTAGTATTCGTTCCGCTTATGTAGTCCGTTGCAACGAAAGCTAGAAGCAACTCATTTGCCTGAACAGTCGAAAAAGAAGGGGTCGTGATGGTGGTACTCGCTCCAGTGGCATCCTTCGACACTGAAACGTCGGTCGCGATCTGTCCCATTGCAGAGTTTACGGCCAGGACGATCATGGCCAAAAGCACGACCACGCAGCGACACGCCAAACCATTCGACGTCGCGCTCCGCGGGAATGAACCTGATTGACGACGACCTGTTTTGCGGTGAGGGAATCGGCGGAACTTCCAAGCGATCATATATACGAACTCCGAAAGTGTCTTGCCCAACAAGTCATCCAAAAGCACGTCTCGCGGAGGCGACGTTGCATTGCCTGAATTTGCATGGGGCGGGCAGAAGAATTCTCTTGCCTACGAATCTGGTATCTGTCCTGATTTCCGTTCCGTAAACCGAAAGTCAAAACAAAGGAAAATCTCGTTGGGCCCGAATACAGTGTCAGTGCCGCGACGATCTCACGAAGGAAGCATCTCCGAACATCGCTTCAATACTCAGATCAGCAATCGTGCCCTCTCAAACTGGCGGCGTTAAGGAAAACTATGCATTTAGTCTTCCAAAGTCTCACGATGAAAAAGCCGGGCTTTATGGCTGACTTGAGCGTTGCCCAGCGCAACAATGTGCAACATCATGCAGAAAAAGGAACTTAGGCTGCGAACGCTGCTGTCCCAGCACGACGACGTCGACAATTCCTGCGGTTACGATTCGTGTTTTGATAATGGGCCAGAGTGCCAGATCTCGGCGACTCGCCGTTCAGCACTGTCTACAACCTCCTCCAGGCCCGTTCCAACGGATGCCGATGCTGTCCGGCGAAACGCCAGTGAACGGTGGCTTTGGTTACGGAAACGACTCCACAAAGCCATAACCGAGTGAGCATCGGCTGGTCCGCGAGGGATACAGATTCAACTAATTGAGCGGGAAAATAGTGAAGTTACGTTTTGCACCAATTGTTGCGAATGTATCAGGAGAAAAGGGATTGTCTTCTTTGGCGTTCGAAGGCGGGGGAGCCATTTAGGGTGAAATTTTTATGAACCCCGAATATCACTAACGCCCGGAAGCCGACCGGCTGACTGATTTTGAACGAAATGCTTCCCAGCAATGCTCTAATCTGGTCCGGGTTTGCGATAGTTTGTTACAGCTCTTCTCCAGAAAGCTCTCACAATTCGTGCTGCGACTGAGAATCGTTCACTTCGAGAGTCCTGCGAGGTCGCTAGAGTTTCCTTCGCCTCGAAGTAAATCTTTGAAACTTCCGGGCCTAACTTTTCTATGTCTTCCTCAACTTCGGGAGCGCACATAAGTCCTCAAAGGTGCAGAGAATCTAAAAAGAGGAGAGAACCGGCAGTGGAGTGCTGCCGTATCTCTAAGTCGGTATGACGACCTCGAGGTGATCCGATGCCGTAGTTGCGGGTGAGTTGGCAAGAAACAAGCACGCCAAAAAATCTAACTTGATGCGAAGTTCCTAACGAGCCTAGACGGGTTTGTTGTTTGACTGAAATTGGTGTTCCGGGGCTGCCTATGCGCTCAGTCTGTGCTGCTGAATCTTGTAGAGCAGGGTGCGATAACTGATATTCAGGTTCACTGCAGCCCTTCTCCGATTCCAGCCTGAAGCCGACAGTGCGTTCTGGAGCATGCGGATCTCTGTCTCATTCTTGATTTCATTTACCGCACCTTTCATGCCTACAGCGGCTGGCGATCGGTTTATCGCAACCTCCACAGGAGCGTCTTCCGTGCAGGCTGTGGCTTTGGTTCGCGTTTTGGCCCGCAAGTCATTGTAGGCAGATACCTCGTCCTGCAAAATGAGTGTGCGAGTGACGAAGTTGCGTAACTCGCGAAGATTCCCTGGCCAGTGGTATTCTTGCGCCGCCTCGATAATCCGGTCGGAAAAAATAAATGGCTGCGCGAGTTCCAGTGCCCCCCTGTGAAACATTTGCTCCATCAGCAGAGGAATCTCTTCGCGACGTTCACGAAGCGGCGGAACAGTAATGGTTAAGGTATTGAGGCGGTAGTAGAGATCTTCGCGAAAACGTTTTTCCACGATTGCATCTTGCATATTGATATTCGTGGCAGCCAGGACGCGGACATCCACCCGGGAGGATGAGCGCGCTCCCAAGCGGCAAAACGATCCATCTTGTAGGACGTGAAGCAGCTTGGCCTGCATCTGCGGGCTCATCTCGCCGATTTCGTCCAGAAGAAGGGTTCCCTTATTTGCCAGTTCGAACATACCGGGCTTGGACTTTGTTGCGCCGGTAAAAGCTCCGGCTTCGTAGCCGAACAGTTCACTTTCCAGGAGTTCGGTGGGCAGGGCAGCGCAATTGATATTGAGGAGTTTTTTCTCCGAGTTCGCGTGGTATTTGTGCAGCAACATAGCCACAATTTCCTTGCCAACTCCGCTTTCACCCAGGATGAGTACAGGAATGTCAACGGGAGCAAGGACTCGGATGTCCCTGTAAAGCTGCATCATAGTCGGCGACGCCGCCATAAAGAACCGGTTATTGTCCAACTCCTCCATATGGTACTGAGGAACTTTGCCCGAGGTATTGATCATGCGCTTTGCGAGCGCAGCAGTCTCGCCGCTGGGCCGAGTAGTCAGTTTTTCGATATCTTGCCTCAGAAGGGGCATGGTCAACACCGTATTTACCCCCCACTTCTCTGCATGGTTGTTCCATGACGTATCTCCCGGCTCGGAGAGGATGCAAAGTTTTTCACTGCTGATGTTTTGCAGAAGCGCCGGTGCAAAGAGGCCGTCCTTTGCCTTATTCGCCGCTGCGTGAATCAGAAAGAAATTCACCACCAACCCCCGATGCAAAAGCTGGAGGGCCTCCAAAGGAGAACTAACACAGATGGCCTTCTGGCCTTCGGATTCAAGCGAACTATGAATCAGGTTGCAGACATCAGTATCTTCACTAATTGCTAAAATATGCACTGCGCCGATCATTGCAACACCTCCAACCCAGAATAAAAAACCGAAATGAGCAAAAAGCCATGCCGCGAGGCGGGAAGATAGGAGGATGTTGACCGACATCGGGCAGCATCTGCTCTACATATCCGCGACGGAGCTGAAACAATATTTCATAGGAGCCCAGGGAACCCTTTGCAGAAACCCACCTGCCGTAGTCTGTTTGGCAAGTAGTGAAAAATATTGCAAAAAATAGTGCTAAAGCTATTCCACTTCTTTCAGGTCGTAACGCCTAGTTAAGTTACCTGGCCTGATTGAAAACCAAGCCCGAACCCAGTTCTTTAGGTCCTGAAGTGCACAGAATCTATCGCTGCTCCACCACAGTGTCAAACAAAAAAATAGGAAGACGTGTTCCACTTCCTTGCACAACTTTGCCGCACATTCTAAGTTGTTGAAGGTAAAGTAGCTATGGCTTTACAAGCCAGCAATTTTACTCAAAGCGACAAAAAAAATGACAAAGATCGTCAACAAATGACAGAAAATGAGTCGGTTACCAAGCTACATTTAGGTAACTCTTACGTACCCTATATCGGGGCTTGGAAGGCCAGACCGACGATAATGCGGTGGGAATTCGATGTTGACCAACCCCAGAACATCCAATACGCTGATGGGTAATTAATTCCCAGTTAAGGCCGGTTGGTTCATCATTACAAGTTGCAGATGTAACCTTTCGAAAATGACCTGAGCACGGGTGAAAATCGCTATTTCTTCTCAAGTGAATGTTGCAATTATCGGTGCTGGTATCGTTGGCTTGGCAACAGGCCTTGAGCTTACTCACCGTTTTCCAGGAATTTCTCTCGCAGTCATTGAGAAAGAACCGGTAGTTGCGGGCCATCAGTCGAGCCACAACAGTGGAGTCATCCACTCCGGGATCTATTACAAGCCAGGAAGCCTGAAGGCTAAACTTTGCGTTGAGGGAGGGGAAACGCTTCAGCGCTTTTGTAAGGAAAACGCCGTGCCTTACGACATCTGCGGTAAAGTGATCGTCGCTACTGCGGAGAGCGAACTGCCACAGCTCAACGAATTGTACAAACGCGGGAACAATAATGGATTGAAAGGGTTGCGGATGCTGTCCGCCAACGAGATTCGTGAATTTGAACCCTATGCCACCGGCATCCGCGGCATTCACGTACCCAGCACTGGCATAGTTGACTATGCCAAGGTGGCTGAGAAGTATGCAGAGTTGATTACTAGTCGTGGAGGAGCAATTCACCTGTCGCACGAAGTTACTGCACTGATCCGCTCATCTGGCAGTACAGTTGTCGAGACAACACGTGGTCCCATCAAGACAAAATTGGTTATCAACTGCGCCGGTCTTCAGAGTGATCGCGTCAGCCGCATGGCCAACGCGAAGCTCGATCTGACGATCGTGCCTTTTCGCGGCGAGTATTACGAGATAGTACCAGCCAAGCACCACTATCTGAAGGGATTGCTTTACCCTGTGCCTGACCCACAGTTTCCATTCCTTGGAGTGCATTTCACGAGGCGTATGGGAGGAGGGATTGAGGCAGGCCCAAACGCCGTGCTGGCTATGAAGCGTGAAGGTTATCTGAAGAATTCATTTGATTTTGGTGACGTATTCGAATACGCGAGGTTTCCAGGCTTCTGGACCATGACTGCAAAGCATTGGCGGATGTCCTTGGGCGAGTATCACCGCTCCTGGAGCAAAGCGGCTTTTGTCCGAGCGCTACAACGTCTTATGCCGGAGCTGGCGCGAGAGGACCTGGTTCCCGGAGCCTCTGGTGTTCGAGCACAGGCTCTGGATATGAATGGAAAACTTGTTGATGACTTCCACTTTGTTTATACGGATGGCATGGTTCATGTGTGCAACGTACCCTCGCCCGCGGCGACCGCATCGCTCGCTATCGGCAAGCACATCGTGGATACCGTCGTTCAGCACTACGGAGCCAATCCGGGTGCATTGAACTAGTTGGTGCTAGGCTACCCATCAGAGAGAGCCAAATCCGTTCATCAGATCGTAAGAACGGATGAACTTTTCTTGGATGACTTTGGCTCGCTCACGATAACCTTGATATAAATGTAAGTAAGCTCTTTCAAAGACCAATAGTTTGTTCAGCTTGTAACCATTTAGTGTTATTGCGAATCCCCCTTGGCAGATGTCAATCTGGACAGGTTAGGAATCAGGTTTTTAGTATCCTGCATGTTCGGTATTGTCATGTTCCATGCGTAAAGTACTGTAGATCTATCATTTGTATGAAAATTGGGGAATAGATTCGGCGGTCTGATCAGCCTCTAGGGGCGACCAGACACGAGAAAAACATCCCACTGCATCCAGGTGTCCCTTTCGAATCGGGCGGCATGCAGTCATACACATTACCACATTACCTCTTTTTCCTTTTTTGCTCTGCCTCTGAACCGTGCACGTTTGCAAGTTTGAAGAGGTGATGTTCGTGTTCAATATTTACGCCGTTTTTCCGTTTTCCTGCCACGTTATATCAGCGTCCGCTGATACCTTTGAGGTCGAATTTACTAACCTGAACGGACTTCGCGCCCAGCCTCGAGCAAAGATCCTCCGATTCAACGGCGTGGGAAAAGCCCTCATAGTTGTTTTGGCTTGCTGCTTGACCGTAGTGACGTCCGGATGCGGGGCAGGCGTGAGTCAATCGCTTGGGGGTGGTCTTCTCGTCTCACCCGGCACTGTCAATTTCGGAAGTGTGCCAGTTGGTCATGAGGTTGACAGTAGTGTAAGTGTTTCGAATAGCAGTTCTTCCTCAATAGTAATCTCTCAAGTAAATATTTCAGGCCAAACGTTTTCGGTTGTTAGCGGCAGTAATATGCCCATCAGCATTCCTGCTGGGGGTACCTATGCCCTCAAAATTGGCTTTACTCCTGTCTCCCCCAGTAGTTATTCCGGACAACTCACCCTGATGGACAAGTCGGCACAACCGATCGCTCAGGTTTCGATGCAGGGTCAAGGGTTGTCTCAAGCTGTTCCTCAGCTGACGATAAGCGCTGCGAGTCTGAGCTTCGGCAGCGTGACAGTGAACACAGCGACGACGCAGTCGCTGACGCTGACGTCTACGGGCACCTCGCCAGTAACGGTAAATTCGGCTGCGATTACGGGCGCTGGCTTCACCATCGTCGGGAGCAGCTTGCCGGTGACCCTGAATCCCACCGAATCGACGACGTTACAGGTGCAATTCGATCCAACCTCGCCTGGAGCAGCTAGTGGACAGCTCGCAATCAGTAGCAACTCGGCGAGCGGGAGCACGGCCGTCGTTACTCTGACTGGTACCGGAACAACAGTGGCGAGTCCTCAGACGAGTCCACAGTTGACGATAAGCGCCGCGAGTCTGAGCTTCGGAAGTGTGACAGTGAACACAGCAACGACGCAGTCGTTGACGCTGACATCTACAGGGACATCGCCAGTAACGGTGAACTCGGCTGCAATTTCGGGCGCTGGCTTTACCATCGTCGGGGGCAGCTTGCCGGTGACGTTGAACCCAACACAGTCGATGACGCTGCAGGTGCAGTTTGGTCCGACAGCGACTGGGGCAGCAACCGGCCAACTTTCGATCAGCAGCAACTCGTCGAGCGGAAACATAGCGATTGTGGCTTTGAGCGG
>Ga0137412_10002619_pt1 | contig 14234 bp, 16 predicted proteins | sample CZODoug2_1_16fun_FD_122160 | JGI IMG/M metagenome (GOLD analysis project Ga0137412, IMG submission 122160) | Vadose zone soil fungal communities from Angelo Coast Range Reserve, California, USA - CZODoug2_1_16fungal (Hybrid Assembly) | ecosystem: Environmental > Terrestrial > Soil > Vadose zone... | reverse complement strand
AGCAATCATCAGGGATCGCAGGCGACTGCCGACACTGCGCTAATGGATGAACTGATGCCCGTGTTGCGCGACCGTCAGCTCTTCTACGTCGACAGCCGCACGACCGCCGCCACGGTGGCTTACGATACGGCGCAGGACTTCGGAGTTCGCTCGGCCTTCCGCAACGTCCCTTTCCTCGACGACGTGGCCAAAGTGGCCGCAGTCCGCAAACAGCTCGAATTGGCGTTGCGCGGCGCTCGCGAAAAGGGCGAAGCCGTGGCGATTGGCCATGCTCATCCCGCGACGCTCCAGGCTCTGCGCGAAGTTCTGCCACAAGCAAAAGCGCAAGGCGTCCGGCTGGTGCTCGCGTCCGAACTCGTCCACTAAATAGTTTGGTTTCCTTACGTCTGCGCGGGCTCTGTTTTCTTCGCCGGGAGAAGCAGATGAATGGCCAGGGCAAGAATCCCCATGGTCAGAAAGCTGAAGACGCTGCCTTCGGGTCCCACCGTGCCGCCCGTGAGCCATTTGGCGCCGTGCAAGGATGCATTCGAAAGGTGTCCCTCGAAGACGATGCCGCTGTTCGGCACGGAGTAAAGGAATGTCTCGCCGAAATCAAAACTCGCGTGCCATCCCACAACCAACCAGAGATTGCCGGTACGCCGCAGGGCAAACGCGAAAATCAGTCCGATCATCACAACGCCCGCTGCCCCCACCCAGCCTTCACCGGGATTTCTCAAATGGACAGCTCCGAACGAGCATGAAAGCAGTATCGCTGCCGGCCAGAAACCGATGCTCTCCGCTAGTGTGTATTGCGTGTATCCCCGAAACGTGAATTCTTCAAACAAGCCCACAAAAACAAAGAAGACTGCCCACAATATTCCCCAACGCAACAGCTCATTGCCATGCAGCGCAACGTCTCCAAAAGAATACCCGCCAAAGACGGCGATCAAGCCAACCAATACTGAAATCTCGACCAATCCGATGAGGCAGCCCTGCCAGAACAATTTCCCAAAAGCGCCACTCAGTGGCAGACCATAAGCGCCGGGAGAGCGGCCCTCGATCTGAGCCATGATCAGCGCGGCGCCAAAAACGACGGTGAAACAGAACACTTCGTACGCGAAAGAAGAGCCCAGGGAAAAAACACCTAGTGTGGGGCGAATAAATTGCTGGAGGATGATTCCACCACCGAATCCGAGCCCGGCCACCAAAGCCGTATAAATTAGCAGTCGCCAGCCGCCGCGCATTCCTTTGTCGTTAAGAAAAATCTTACTGAGGATTCCTTGGGTAGGCGGGCCCTGCAAGGGGGGAGTCGGGAAAGGATCCGTTAATGGCTCGATGTCCAACAATCACCTTGAGGAAAGATCCCTGCCCCGCATTGCTTTCTGACGTGCCGGGTGCTTCGCCGTAAGCAGGTTTGGTTATTAAGTGAGACAGATTTTATCGCGGAAAAAAGTCTTCGTCCGGAATAACTCTTCCCTGCGATCGCGATCGATTGTACCTGAGAAAGTTTAATTCCCGGAATAGAACTATCTTCGCTGGCAAATCCAGAAACAGGACGCAACGCTTCTAAATTTATTGTGCGATGCGGATCTCTGCTGCGCCAAGAATACGCCGGCTCTTTTTTCCCTGCACGAAGAGCACGGCTCTCAGGTTCTCTCGCTTCCATTCTCTCTGCAGGGGAACGCTCGCGTCTGCAGCGAAGGAACTTTCGCCGTCAGCCTTCGCCTCGCCAATCTTGCGCATGGAGCGCACCACGGCGGCATGATGGAGGTCTTCGCCGGCGTTCTCGCCGCGGGTCACCGCGGAGTGCAACCCCGTTTCCGTAACGGCCAGCCAGACTTCCGCTGTATCACGTCTTGCCGTTCCTTCCAGTTTTCCAACCTTCACGGAAAAGCTTCCTGTGCCTGCCTTGTTCGCGTTACCCTGTTCCAGCGTCACCGGTATTTTTGTCTTGCCTGCTGCTTCAAGAATTGCCTGCCGGGCCTTCTGCCTGTGGCTGCCAACGAATTGCACCGCTCCGTCTACCACCATTTGCGGGGTGTACGGGTTACCATTTCCGAGAGCCCCGGAATAAACATTTTGCCGGGACGTCCAATCCCGCGAAGAGAAAGGATCAGCCCAGCCCAAATCGTTCCAGTAATCGACGTGCTCCTCCAGGGCGATCAACTGCACATTCCCGTCAAGCGGTTCTTCGGCCAGTCGCGCCAGCAAAGCATCTGCCGGAGGACAGCTGGAGCAGCCTTCGGAGGTAAACAGTTCGACCACGACCGGTATGCGGGCCGTCCCCGGCGTCCTTGGGGACGCCTGAGCGTGTGGTCGAATCAACACCATGGCCCCGAACAGAGAAAGAGAAGCGAGGGTCAAGCCGCCTGCCAATCGGTATTTCATCGAAGCCGTCTCCCGCCAGCCAGCATACCTGATTTCACTGTGCCAAAGGTTACCGTAAGACGGGCCCAGCGAGCGCTTTTCTCCCGATAACCATTATGATAGTTTTAACTGGTTATTTAACCGGAACCGATTTCATTTTCGGCTCACTGAGGAAGGCCCTTCCGATGCCTTTTTCGACGTCAGCCCCGCGACTCTTGGGCGGGCGACTGTCCCTCGATTTCGTCAACACGGCTCCCTCAAGCGCGGCACTATCTTGGGCACACCTCATTCGCTTTCTGGAATCGGCGAGAGTGGTCTCCGCTGAGCGCGGCGCCCAGCTTCTGGGTCTGCCGCAATCCGACCCGCGGGCTGCGGAGGCGTTGCTCCTGAAAGCCCGGCGGCTCGGCTCCGCCCTGCACAAAGTGTTCGCGGCCATGCTCCGAAAGCAAAGAATAGCCGTGGAATGGGTCGAGCCGGTAAACGAAATACTTCGCATTACCGAGGGACACGATGAACTCGTCACTCAGGATGGTGTCTGGAAGATCGAATTCATTGCGCGGGAGGGAGGTCTTGATTGGTTGCTCGCCGCGGTGGCCCGATCCGCGGCTGAAATTATCGCCGAGGGCGCTCGCGCGCGCCTTCGGCTTTGTGCCAATCCGCACTGTGGCCTGTTGTTCTACGACAATTCGCGCACGCACCGCCGCCGCTGGTGTTCGATGGCCGTTTGCGGCAATCGTAGCAAAGTAGCTGCTTTTGCTCGCAAGCACGCATCGGCGCGCAACACCCCTTAGCGATTGGGATCCGCTTCATCCGCCGCTATTTCACGTACTTCGGCGATTCCCCTCTTGACCATGGATCGTAGTTATGCGCGAACACCAGGCGCTCCGCCAGCGGCGGATGCGAGTAGAGCCAGAAGGTGATAAACGGCGGTGGGTTGGGATCCGACAGATCCAGCTCTCCGAGAACCTGAAACGCGTGGGCGGCGACTTCCTCCGAATTCATGACCAACCCATGGATGACTTCCAATCCGTAAACGTCCGCAGCATGTTCCTGCATCCGGCTATAGCCGCTGATGACCGGCGAAGAAACGAACAATAGCAGTTGCAGGAGCAGGAGCAACACCGCAAGCGAAGCCCAGTCTTCCTGCCCGTAGAGCCTCCAGTCACCGGCCCAGCGATCGAGCGCCCAGTGCAAGCCTCGAAAGAGCAGATAGAACGCCACCAATAGCCCGGCCGCTCCCAGGAGAAATCCCTGCCGGACGTGTCCGAGAAGGTAGTGTCCAAGCTCATGCCCGACGATGAATAGGCATTCATCGGTGGAAGTCTTTTGAATTGTGGTATCCCAGATCACGACGCGCTTCGACGCTCCCAGGCCCGTCACGTAGGCGTTGATGGCCTTCGTTTTCCGGCTCGCCTCCATCAGGAACATGCGCTCCGGCGGAATGGGAACACCGGCATGTTGCGTGAGCTTTTCAATGGCAGCAACGAGATGCGGATGTTCCTTACTCAGTGGTTCGAATTTGTTGAACAGCGGATCGATCACCACGGGCGTGATCACGATCAGTCCCAGGAGAATCAAGACCGCCGGAAACCAGAAATACAACCACCAGCGCCGCGGGCTGCGCCGCATCACGGTGAACAGGATCAGGCCCAGAACGATTCCAAACGCCGTGGTGAGAAACTCTCCCTTGGACCAATCCCAGAACCACGAGCCCCAACCTTGAATGGATTGTTCATAATGCAAGGAAAGCGCATGCCAGTACTAGTGCAGCGGCAAGTTCAGAACGCCGATAGTCAAGAAAAGCAGCGGCACGAAAACCAGTCCTTGAATCCACTTCTTGTCGCTGACATTTTCCGCGATGTCTCGAAACTTCGCCGCCCAGCCCAGCCGAAGGATCAGAAAAAGGAAAAGTCCGCCAAGAAAATAAGAAACGAAGTAAAGCGTGTAGCCCGCCCGCGAGTACGCTACCGCCTTCGCCTGGCGCTCATGCGAAAGCGTGTATTGTCCGTTTTTTGTCTGCTCAGCAGTCTCCGGTTCCGAAGGCCAAGTCTGCGACGAGCCGGCTCCCTGCGGCGAGCCTTGCGCGGCCGGCGTTTGCGGATGCGCGGAAGGCGCTGGGTCCAGGGAGCCGCGCGACGCCATCGCGAAACACAGACTCGCGCAAAGGATCAGCACGAAACGGCGAAGGGAGACCCACCGTCCCACCAATACACCCTGCCTATATCCCAACGCCACTCTCCGTGCGGCTCCGGCCAAGGCCAGCACGGGCCGCGAGTATGCCGCACCGTCATTCCATCTGAAAGATTTCATCCTGTTGAGTTAGACGGGGTGAACGAGGTAGCGTTTCCGCTTTGTGGGCCGCGCGCGGCTACGCAGTGGTCTATGGATGTGCCGTTTTCAGGCAGTAATTGCGCACCGCGCCCGACGTCGCCAATCCGAAATGCACCATCGAGGTCCAGCGTTCCAGTTTGTGACGGCCGTAATGATGAAATAAATACGACGCCCCGATCGAAACACCGGTTCCCGCCACCTCGATCGCTGCAAACGCCGCGTGATTGTCCACGATCTCATTCGTAAGAAGGACTTCCCGATCTCCGCGCCGCCTCATGTTCAGCGTTGAAAAATAATCGAGCGTCCGCGCCGCTCCGACACCTGCAAACAACCAATCATTCTTCTTGTCCCAGAAGCGGTGCCCCTGCGTTCGTACCTTAGTCAGATTCTTGCGAGCGGGAAAGACAACGCTGGGCGATGGTGTTTGTGCTTCGGTCGCCGGCGCCTGAGCGCAGACTTTGCCCACCCCCATCAGCATCGCCAAAGCTAGCAGCAGGATCATTCTAAGTTTTAGCAATTCTTCCGCTCCGGGGGTCTCCCCTTTGTTTTATTTCTCAATTCAGTATAATCGCACCGGCTCTATTCTGGGCTACTCTCGCGACGCAGGAGTCTTCCATGACCCGCTTCCGTCTGGTGCTCTCATCAATGCTCGTGTTCGCTCTTATCGCCGTGGTCGCCGCTTATGCGGGCCGTAGAACTACTGCGGAAGTGACCGATGGAATTCCAGCGCGTTCGTTCGCATTCACGTATCAGGTGCATGTTCCCGCCAAGCCAGATTCCGCGGGTCCCACCCATCTTTGGATTCCCTTGCCGCAGGCCGATGCCTACCAGGACATTCGCGGCCTGCATATTGACAGCCCCGTGAGTTACGTCCAGGGACGGGATCTCGAATACGGCAATGCGTTTGCGGCCTTCGCGCCGACGGCGCAGCAATCCGCCGCCGGCTTTGACGTGCTGCTGCGATTTACGGCCGTCCGCCGCGAGCATAAGGTCGCCCTCGACGCGGCTTCACTTCAGAACGTTTCCGCCTCGGTGTCTCGCGATCCAAGCCTGCAACGCTACCTCGAACCCGACAAACTCGTTCCGCTCAACGGCACCATCGCCGAGCTTGCCGGGGAGCACACCGCCGGTGATACCACCCCCATCCAAAAGGCCCGTCATATCTACGATTACGTGCTCGCCACCATGCGCTATGACAAATCCGGCGAAGGCTGGGGCCGCGGCGACGCCGTCTGGGCATGCACTTCAAAGCGTGGCAACTGCACCGATTTCCATTCTCTCTTCATCGGCATGATACGTTCGTCTGGCATTCCCGCTCGTTTCGAAATCGGTTTCCCGCTGCCCGAAGGCAAGTCCGAAGGTGACATCGCGGGCTACCATTGCTGGGCCGAATTCCATCTCGCCGGCATCGGCTGGGTTCCGGTGGATGCTTCCGAAGCCTGGAAGAATCCCGCCAAGCGTGACTTCTTCTTCGGCGCGCACGACACCAATCGCGTTTTCTTCACCTACGGCCGCGACATCCGTCTTTCGTCCGACCACCAGGCGGATCCCCTGAACTATTTTATCTATCCCTACGCGGAGACGAATGGCCAGCCGGTGAAAAACCTGCAAACACACTTTTCATTCCGCGACGTTTCGGCAGCACAGCTCGCCGCGGCAGGCCGCTGACTCATTTCGAGCCTCATCAAGGCGCGCAACATGATTGAGTGTATAGAAACACGTTCGTTCTAACTTGCTCCGTTGGCTCATTCGCACCGGTTCGCTACTTGGGATTGTCATTCGACTTTCGCAGGCGTATCTTGAAACTTGACCCAGCTTAGCTTTTATGAGGAGTCGTAACTATGTTGCACCGCATCCCCTTGCGCTTTGCCTTGCCGGTCGTCCTGGCGGCAACGCTGCTTTCCGCCGCTGCCTTTGCCCAATCGCAGGATACGCAGTCCGTTGCGGAAGCCGCCCGCCGCGCCCGCGCGCATAAGAAAAACACCGAAAAGCCAGCCAAAGTCATCACTGAGGAAACTCTGGATGTAAAAAAGGGAGATGTGCAGAGCGCTACCGCTGAACAACTCAGAATGCCGGGTTCGCCGGAAACACAGGCGCCCGCCGCGGGCGCAGCAAACGCGCAGGGTGGCGCCTCCGGCGACGCGCAAGGCTCCAAGAATCCTTGAGAAGACGAGAAGGGGCGCGTGGCTTTAAAGGAGCGCGTGGCCTTAAAGGAGAAGATCAAGGATGCACAGAGTGATCTCGATCTTCTCCAGCGTGAATATCAGTTGGATCAGGACTCATTCTATTCCAGTCCCGACTATGCGAAGAACACCTCGGGAAAAGAGAAGCTGGATGGCATGAAGCAGCAGATTAGCAATAAGCGGCAAGAACTCGACCAACTGAAGGCCCACCTGGCGGCTTTGCCTGCGCCGCAGGAAGGCCCAGCGACGACGCCCAAGTCTTAGGCTTCGCGGCGCCTCGAAAATCCCTATCATTGCTTGCCTTTTGCCCGTCAGCCCGCCTCGAGCTGGCGCGTGGCAAGATCTTACTCGGTTCGCTTCTTCAATTCTCTCCCATGCCTCCGAACGGCCGGAAAGGTCAATCAATCCCATGAATTCTCAGGCTGACCAGTTGATCGACGCTCAGGTTTTTCATTCCACGCGATTGCAGCCCGGTGATGAAGTCGGGCGTCACTCCATGAATGCGCATGGCGATCAGTTGATCCGGCTCCGGATGAGAGTAGCCCAGCTTCTGAAGCTGGCCGATAAAATCCGGTGACACTCCATGGATCCTGAAGGCAATCAGCTTGTCGAGATCCAGATGCTCGTAGCCCTGCTTCTTCAATTGCTCCACCCACTCCGGCGTCGCCCCATGAATTCTCATGGCAATCAGCTTGTCCGGGTCGGGATCGTAGCCGGCCTGTGTGAGGCTGCGAACCATTTCCGGTGTCACGCCGTGAATGCGGAAGGCCATGAGTTTGTCGCTGTCCAGCCCATTCAGCCCCGCTGAGCGAATCCCCGAAATGAACTCCGGAGACACGCCATGAATGCGGAAAGCAATGAGTTTGTCGCTATCGGAAATGTTTACACCCACTGAACGAATGCCTTCGATGAACTCCGGGGTCACACCATGAATCTTGAAAGCAATGAGCTTGTCCGTGTCCAATCCCTGCAGGTTTTCGGCTTTGATGTCCCGGGCGAATTTCAGGCTGACATCGTGGACGGCCATCGCCCATTGTTTGTCGCCGTCGATCCGTTCGAAACCGAGCGACTTCATCTCCTGCGCATACTTGGCGTCAGCTAGGAAATGAAACAGCCCTGCGCCCTCGCCGTCCTGCAGAAACCCCTCGCATTCGAATTTTCCTGCGTCCCGCGCGATCGCAAAATGAACTTCTTGCCGCCCAGACTTGGAAAAATCCACGCCTGAGAAATCGCTCGCCGGCCAATCGGAGCTGTAGTGAAAGTGATGCCCGGCGCGGGAATCCATCAAGGAAAACTCCACCCTCCCCGGAGCATCGGAGCGCCGGAGGGTCCAGTCGCCGCTTTGCCCCTCGCCGCCGAGAGCTTTCGCCACGCCAAGGATGACTCCAGCAATTACAAGGATAAGACCGATAATCCGTTTCAGATTCATGGGACCTCCCTCCTCTCCGTGTTTCCCGCGAAACTCACAAAATGTCCGCGTTCTTGAGCGCCATCAGCTTGTCCAGCGTCAGGTTCTGAAATCCGTGCTTGCGCGCCTTCTCGATGAACTCCGCCGTTATCCCCTGCACTTTCGCGCCGATAACTTCATCGCAATTCAAATCCTTAAATCCCGCTGCTTGCAGAGCTTTGATGAACTCCGGCGTGACTCCTTGCACCTTCATGCCAATCAGCTCATCCACTGAAGGGGAAACGCCGGTAGCCCGCATTTCCCGAATAAAGTCCGGTGTTACGCCCTGCACTTTCATTCCGACGAGCTCGTCGCTGTCCACTTTCAGCCCCAGGTCACTGAGTTCCTTCGCGTATTGCGGGGTGATCCCCTGCACTTTCATCTCGATCAGTTGGTCGATACTGAGATTCGATTCCCTGGCCCGCATCTCCCGAATATATTCCGCCGTGATGCCCTGCACGCGCATCCCCACGAATTGGTCCGGCGTAGGTTGCAATCCAAGATCGTGCATTGCTTTGATGTACTCGGGCGTGACACCTTGCACTTTCATCGCAATAATCTCGTCGACATCGAGGTTCTTGAAACCTGCGGCTTCCATGGCATCCAGATAGGATGGCTTCTTGTTGTCCTCACCGGACGTCTTCTGATCTTTCTCTTTGTTCGTCTGCACCTTCTCCCCGGCCGAACGCTTGGGTTTTGCGGCCTGCGCCGTGCGTTCCTTCGCCGAAGCAGGCTCTGGCCTGACAACCATCACGCTGCTGCTTCCTTGTTCCTGTTTCAGAGACACGCCGGCTCCCAGCGCAGCATGCGCGACTCCCAGAAATGCGTTGCCCGCCAGCAGCGCTCCCACCAGGCACACGAAACTGCCCGCCAGTCCCGCCACGCGAATTCTTCCGGCCGCTCCATCCCATCCGAGCAGCCGAACCACGCGCTCCGCCAGCGGGCTGCGATTGGCCGCCATCATCAATACAGGAGCCGACCGCCATTCTTCCATCAGCGTGAGCGCCCGCGCGTAATTCACGGGGTCGCCGCAAAGGGAGATTGCTTCGTCGTCACAGCAGTTCTCACGTTCGGCGCGAATCCGCTGGCTCACCCACCACACCGCTGGGTGGTAGAACAGCAGTGTTTCTGCGGCAATCTGGAAAAGATTCACGAAGCCATCGAAGCGGCGAATGTGCGCCAGCTCATGCGCGATGACTGCTTCGATTTGCTCTTCGGTCAAGCCGGTCAGCGCCCTCACCGGCAGCAGCACCACGGGGCGGAGCCATCCGAGCACCGCTGGAGCGTCCAGCCGGTGGCACTCACAATACTGGATGACGCGATCGAGACCCATTCTCCGTTGCAGTGCCACACATCTTTCGTACAGTTCTCCTCCCACCGGCTTGATCTCTTTGCGCCGCATTCTTTCAATCAGAAACAGCCCGCCCGCCGTTCTCAGGCTCAGCAAAAGGACGCCCAGGAACCATGCTGCGACGAGCCACAGCATCGCCATCGGCTGTTCCGTCCGGGATGCGGTGGCCGGGGCGTGGGAGCCTGACGGCGCGGTCGCGTTTTGGGTGGACGTTCCCGCCCACGTCGAAGCTCCTTCAGCCCCAGTCTGCACGGCCGGATTTATTTGCGTGCGCAACCACGTGAAGGTGATGACCGGCGATACCATCATCAAGACGAGCGCGCTCACCGCCAGCGCGTAACGCGCCGGCGTGCTTCGGCAAACAGAGCTTGCCACGGCAAACAGAGCTGCCAGTCCCGCCCCTTGCCAGAGGAAATGCAACAAGGTCCAGCCGAGCATCCGCAGAAGTTCCGGCGAAATCCAATTCGCGAAGTTGCTCATCAGCTTCTCCCCTCGTACTCGTCCAGAAGACGGCGCAGCTCATCCAGCTCTTTCTTGGACGTTCGCCGGCCCTCCAACGCATGGATCATCAACTCGCTTGCCGAGCCCTCGAACACCCGCTGCAGCACGTCCCCCACGAGTTGCCGCTTTGTTTCCGTCGCCGGCTGGCATGCTTCGTAAACGTGGGCCCGTTGCTCTTCGTTTCTGCGGACGGTGCCCTTGGCGGTCATAATCTGCAAAAGTTTGAGGACCGTGGTGTAACCGAGCGTCTTCTTTTCGCTCAGCTCTTCGTGGACTTCCCGGACCGTGGAAGGCCCACGCGCCCAGAGGACGCGAAGGATCTCTAGTTCGGAAACCGTGGGCCTTTGCAGGGGTTCTTGGTTCATGCGCAGAGACTATTACGAAGAGTTTCGTATTGTCAACGAAAATGTTCGTAGTCGCTTGGATACCCGCCCGCTCCTGGGTGGGAGGAAAAACTGGCCCTCTTAAGAATGAGTCCTAAATCACGATTTGCTACTTCGGTTCCAGCACCAGCGGCAGCCCGTTCTTCGGATTGCCGATAATCACCACCTTGGCGTTCGAACTGGCCGCCAGCTTCTCCGTAGCCTCGATGCCCTTCCATTCGAGCAATTGCGTACTGATGCCCGCGGCCACGATTTTCTGAAAGTCCGCAATGCCCTGCGCTTCGATGCGCTTGCGCTCGGCCTCCTGCTTTTCCTTCTGCAGGATGAAGCTCATTCGCAGCGCATCCTGCTCGGCCTGCTGTTTCGCTTCGATCGAGCCTTTGAGCATCGCCGGCAATTGCACGTCGCGCAGCAGCACGTTTTCCACGATCACGCCGCGTGGCGCGAGCTGCTTCGTCAGCTCATCCTGAATCTGTTGCTGCACCAACTCGCGCGCGTTTGTGTATAACGCATTCGCCGTGTGCGCCGACGTAGACGCGCGAATCGCCGCCCGCAGCGTGGGCTCGACGATCTTTTCCACATAATCCGCGCCAACGGTCTGGTACACTTGCGCCGCCATCGTTTTGTCCAGCCGGAACAGCAGTGAGGTGTCCAGCGCCAGGATCAGCCCCTCATTCGAGGGCACATTGGCGCTCTCTTTCAACGACTGTGTCTGAACGGAAAGTTTCTGCACCGACTTCAAGGGATTCACCAGATGTATCCCTTCCGGCAGCGTTTCTCCGGTCACCCGCCCGAACAGCGTCAACACGCCCACATTTCCCGTCGGAATCGACGTCGTGCTGGCCATCAACAGAATGATCGCCAGCACCAGAACGGCGAGCTGCAATATTCTTTTTCCCGCGCCACCCAAGTTTATCCTCGGCAATCCTTCACCGCCCAGATCAAACCTTGTCGTAGTTGGCATTTTCTCCTCCGTCTTGCGGCTCATCCGCGCAAACTTCCAGCCGCACCCCTCGCAATCCTTGATACTCAAGCAGTATTCTCACGATTTCCTAGCCCGTCCGCGCCCCCCGGCTGTTTCGACAGGGCCTATCTTCCACAAGTCGCAATTCGACGGTCACTACTCACCCGCAACCTTACCACAATATCTTGTAGTCTTTTCTCTTGACACCCCAGGACGTTCGCGTCAGAATCCGCGCCATCATGTCCGCTGTTCCCGCGCGTCCCGAATGAGTGTTGTAACCGCCGTCTTTGGCACGCGGTTTTCTTTCGGTTGGAGCGCGGCAAGGGGATTAATCGGCCAAGGGAGCTCAGAACTTTTTCAATCGCGGCCGCGAAACGGTTGCTCAGTCGCACAGGAATCGGCCGGAGTTTTGCGGCCACTGAGGGAGAAAAATGCAATTCTTGCCCGGCTTCACGGTGCAGTGTATCAATCCGCAATGCGAGGCCCGCGGCCGCTGGCTCCGCGCCGATGCCACCGCTCCCTTAGGCGGCGACGGCCACTGCCCCTGCTGCGGCGACTTCCTCCGCAATGTTCCCCCGCCCCTCGGCCCGCGCTTCCGCATGCGCCCCCGCTCCCTCACCGCCCGCCCGCCCCTGCGTCCTCGCCCCCGCTGACGAATGGGTAACGCCACCTCTGCCTGAATAAACTTGGGGAACTTTTCCGCAACCTACGGCCTCTATCTGTAAGGCCGCAGGCTTTGGCCGCGCACTGTCCGCTAGCGTTTCCGTGCCTTCGGGCGATTTCGACGCCGCCCTCTCCGACATGAAAACACTCGGGCCAATGGAAGCCATCGCGGAGGCAGGTGAAGACACTGCCGTCAGGCTCGCTACGGCAGCAAGACATCTCACAGCAGCACAAACTAATCTGTCGCGCCTTCAGAAATTGCAGCGCGAACGAAAAGGCGCATTACGCGATGCTGTAGCTCTGGAGAAGGACATCGCCCAAGCCAATGAAGCCATGGTGGAAGCCGAGCGCCAGCACGCAAGTTTGGCCTCAACCGCAGCGCGGGCGGTCATTCGCATCACGCTGATCGAAGACTACCGCGCCCCCCTTCAAGCAAATATCGCGGAGGAATTTCTCCAGCTTCGAAATTCCCTTGTCGAGGGAGTTGGCGCGATCTTCTCCTCGGTCTCGCTCTTTCTTGGTGTCCTATTTGAGTTCGGCTTGCCGCTGCTTTTCTGGGCTGCCCTACTCTTCGTTCCAGGCCGTCTCGCGTTGCGCCGCTATCGGCACACTGTCACGGCAGTTCCTGCGGCCGAATGAGCGAGTCCTCAGGAGCATCCTCAGATATGAAAAGAGGCTGATCCTAACCCTCGACGAGGCCTTTCTCGAGCATCTCCTCATCGCTGAGCCACAGATCAGGGATGTTGGCCGAGCCGAGCCGAAGAATATCTTCCAGCGCCCCCCGCACTTCTCTCAAATGGAAATCCACGCCGATACGTTCGAGCAATTCGATCAGCGCTTGCGCGCCTTCCGCAAGCGCCGGCTTGGGAAGCGTGCCGACGCGGTCCAGCCGGTGATAGGTCACGACGTAAATAGCGTTGGGTCCCGCACCATGCCTCACGATGTGGAGGAATCCGCGGGTCTTGGGCTTTGCCGGGGCGAGCCGTGCTGCTACTGCTGAGCCGGAGGAGAGGGCGCTCATCGTATTCGTGGTTTCATCTCTCCTTTGCTTCTCAGCTGCATCCGCTCGTGCTGCCGCAGTTTTCGCATTTGTAGCACGCGCCGTTCGGCACCATCAGCATGCCGCACTCGCTGCACGCAGGCGCGCCCTCGTGGGCATTGCTCAGCTTTGGCGCGGACAACGCCATCTGCATGGCACCGAGCGCCGCTTTGTTCATCGGCGGAAGACTTCCCGCCGAAGCGGAAGCAGCGCCACTCTCCCCCGGCGCCACGGCATTCAATTTCAAGTAGTCCGCGGAGATGAATCGCCCGCCCAGCCACCGCGCGATGTAGTCCAGCACCGACGAAACAAACCGGATGTTCGCGTTCGCCGTGATGCCCGACGGCTCGAACCGCGTGTTCAGCAGCTTGTCCACGAACACTTTCAGCGGCACGCCATACTGCAAGCCCAGCGAAATCGTCAGCGCCAGTCCGTCCATCACGCCGGAAAGCGTCGAGCCTTCCTTGGACATCTTGATAAAGATCTCGCCGGGCCGCCCATCGTCATACATGCCGACCGTAATGTACCCTTCGTGCCCGCCGACGCTGAACTTGTGCGTTATCGACGCGCGTTCCACGGGCATCTTCTCGCGCTGTCGCCGCGCAAACAGTTCACGCTGCATCGGTTCCGCCGCTACCGCGGTCTCGGCCTGCTTTTCTTCTTTCTTCCCGCCGGCATTCAGCGGCTGCGAACGCTTGGAATTGTCCCGGTAGATGGCCACGGCCTTCAGCCCCACCTTCCACGACTCAATATACGCGTTCATGATGTCTTCGATGGTGGATTCCTCGGGCATGTTGATGGTCTTCGAAATCGCGCCGGAGAGGAACGGCTGCGCCGCCGCCATCATCTTCACGTGCCCGGTCCAAGTGATCGAACGCCCGCCGCCCTGCGGCGCCAGCGAGCAATCGAACACCGGCATGTCTTCCGCTTTCAGGTGCGGTGCGCCTTCGATCTTTCCGTTCTTGTCGATGTAGGAAACGATTTCGCTGGTCTGCTCCGGCGTGTAGCCCAGCTTCATCAGCGCCT
>Ga0137412_10002616_pt1 | contig 14237 bp, 15 predicted proteins | sample CZODoug2_1_16fun_FD_122160 | JGI IMG/M metagenome (GOLD analysis project Ga0137412, IMG submission 122160) | Vadose zone soil fungal communities from Angelo Coast Range Reserve, California, USA - CZODoug2_1_16fungal (Hybrid Assembly) | ecosystem: Environmental > Terrestrial > Soil > Vadose zone... | reverse complement strand
TAACGAAGTATCTCTTTTCCCGTACCCGACTCAAATTTACGCTGTAGGATGACGCTTTTCGAGGGCGTTATGAACGCCGAGTATTTCAAAGAGCAGGCCGCCCGCGTGAGGTCTCTTGCCGACAGGGCCGATCCCTTCACCAAGGAGCGTTTACTTGCACTGGCGGAAAGATACGACGGACGTCGAGTGCTCCGCTCTCAATCCGGACGCGCCCGGCGGACGTCGACCGCTCCCAACAGCGATCGACGATAGATCGCCCCGATCTGCTCGAACGCCAATCGGACCTGCCTGAGGTCCAGGGCCGCGAGACGGACTCCGAGCCCTGCCGATCCCGGCAGCATGCTGGCCGCCGCGTACAGTCCGGAGATGTCGCCAAGAGCTGCGCTCAACAAAACCAGCACCTTCTCAAGATCCTGATGGGAGGTCAGCACCATCACCGCCGAACCAAAGGCACGATGACCGTGGAATATGCCGAGATCGGGACGGCATAAGCGCATACGATCGAATAACATGGGTTCGCCGCCCGAGATCCTGAGGCAAAAGCCGGTTTCCAGCTCGCGGAAGCCGCGCGCTCCGCCGCTCGGATCGTGCATCGTGAAGGCATCGACGACCAGGGCGCAGGCGTCGCTCGCGCAATCGAGCTCCACCGACTGGCACAGCGCCGCATCGGGAAACAGGATGCGCGGCTCAGGCACATACTCCAGGCTGGCGCCACTGGCCACGTGGAGCATCACCGTCTCCATGGCACGTGCCGCTGGATCGGCACGGTGCACGGACGTAGCCCCCTGGTCGGTCAGGCAGACCGCGGTATCCGGGCCGAGCATCAGCCGTTGTGTGAGGCTGTCCTCGCCGTGAATGGCGCCGCTCCCGGTCTGCACGATCACGCTGAGCCGGTCTGGTCGATCCCGGTCGACGTAGAAGCTTCGTGTCAGGACAAACGGCCAGGTAAACAGGCGACGGTCAATGACCGTGCGATTGGCGCGGCGGACAAAGCTCAGATCGAGCCGCGGCCCCTCCCCTGTCGTCACGTGCTTCACGTCCTGAACAGAACCTCGCGTTCGAGCAGATCGACCACCGCATCGATGCCTTCACCCCGACGGCAATTGGTGAGCAGCACGGGGCGACCGTCGCGGACTGTCAGCGCCTCCCGATGCATGCAATCGAGGTCCACACCTACGTGCGGCGCCAGATCGACCTTGTTAATGACGAGCAGGTCGGCCCGAACCACCCCGGGACCGCGCTTGCGCGGGATGTCGTCACCGCCGGCGACGTCGATGACGAACATCCAGAAGTCCGTGAGATCGCGCGAGAAGGTCGAGGCGAGATTGTCTCCACCACTTTCCAGCAGGATGAGTTCCACGCCGGGAAAGCGCCTTTCGAGTTCGTCAGCGGCCTCCATGTTGAGCGTCGGGTCCTCGCGAATGACGGTGTGGGGGCATGCGCCGGCCTCCACCGCCGATACCCGCGCCGGATCAATCAGCCCGGAGCGCCGGATCCGCTCGGCATCTTCGGCGGTGACGAGGTCGTTGGTGATGACCGCAATATCGATGCCGCGATTCATCAGCGCCGGTATCAGGCGTTCGACCAACGCGGTTTTGCCCGAACCGACGGGCCCGCCAATCCCGACACGCGCGGCCGCGATGGATTTCCCGTCAACGGCGCCTTTGAGCCCGATCCGATTCATCGGAGCATGAACCGTCTTGCAAGCGGCACCCTCGTTGCTGGCGGGCACATCAGAAGTTTGCCATCGGCGCGAACTTCGAAGGTTTGCGGATCGACGTCCACATGCGGCGTGGCCGCATTGCGCACCATATCGCTCTTTCTCAGCTTTCGCACATTCTTGATCTGAACGAGATCGCGGGTCAGGCCGTGCTTGCGCCCGACATCAGCCTCCATCGCAAGTTTCGACATGAAGTTGACCCCCAGCCGTTGCGGCGCGGCGCCGAGCGCCCCCCACATCCGCTTCTGAATCATCGGCTCCGACAGGCCGAGGCTTCCGTTTCCGTCGCCCATGGCGGCCCACACCACAAAGCCGTTCTTGATCACCATATAAGGCTTGATACCGAAGGAGGCGCGCGGCCACAGCACGAGATCGGCCATCTTGCCGACTTCGATCGAGCCGACCATATGGTCGATGCCGACCGCGATCGCCGGATTGATGGTGAGCTTGGCAACGTAACGCTTGATGCGTTCATTGTCCGCGCGCGCTGTTTTCTCCTCGGGCAGGCGGCCGATGCGGTCCTTCATCACGCTTGCGAGCTGCCAGCATTTGGCGACGTTCTCGGCCAGACGTCCCATGCCTTGCGTGTCGGTGCCGAAGATCGAGATCGCCCCCATGTCGTGGAGAAAATCTTCCGCGGCCATCGACTGGGCACGCACACGCGCTTCGCCGAACATGACGTCCTCCGGCGCGTTGTAGTTCAGCTGATGACAGATCATCGTCATCGGAACCCCCTCCTCCATGCCGTAGGAGGTGTAGGGGTTGGTCGGGTTGGTGGACGACGGAATGACGTTGTCCCACGACACCACCTTGAGCAGATCCGGCGCGTGGCCGCCGCCGGCGCCTTCGACGTGATACATGTGAATGGTCCGCCCTTCGACGGCGGCCATCGTATCCTCGCAGAACCCGTATTCGTTGATCGAGTCGGTGTGGAGATGAACCGCAAAATCGTTGCGGTCCGCGGCAATCAGGCTCTGGTCGATCACATCCGGCGCAGCGCCGAAATCCTCGTGAATCTTGACAGACATGGCGCCCGCCGCGACAGCCTCCTCGACGGCTTCGGCATTGGACCCGCCACGGCCGAACAGCGCATAGTTGAGCGGCGAGAACTCGATCGACTGCAGGAAGCGGCCGAAGGTCGAAGCCGAGCCGGTGCCGACGTCGAAGACGGGACCGGAGCCGTTGCCGACAAGGGTCGTGGTCCCGCCGGCGAGGGCATGATCGGACTGCTCGGGCGAAATCAGATGGGCATGGGACTCGATCGCGCCGGCCGTGACGATGAAGGGGCCGCCGGCGATCGGCGCCGTGGTTTGGCCAACGACCATATCGGGATGCACGCCCGGCATCACGTCGGGATTGCCGGCCTTGCCGATGCCGACAATGCGACCGTCGCGGATGCCGATGTCGGCCTTCACGATACCGGTGACCGCGTCGATGATGGTCGCGTTCTTGATGACGACGTCGAGGATCTTGTGCGAGGAGGTACGGTAGCCGTTGACGCCCTCACCGTCGCGCAGATTCTTGCCTGCGCCGACCAGCAGTTCGTGTCCGTAGGTCGCGTGATCGTGCTCGATTTCGGCGAGAAGGCAGGTGTCGGCCAGCCGCACGAGATCCCCCTTGGTCGGGCCGTAGATTTCGCCATAGGCACGGCGGGTCAATGTGGCCATGGTCACGCCCCCTGGTAGCCGCGCGCACGCGCCAGCTTGAGTGCCTCATCACGCGCCAACGGAGCGTCGAGCGGGCCGTTGACGAGGCCAGCCTGTCCGCACACGATGCGGTCGCCTGCGATCGGAACAAGGCGCACCGACTTGGTGACGCCGGGCTCAAAACGCACGCCGGCACCGGCCGGCCGGTCGATTTTCATGCCCCAGGCGGCCGCGCGATCGAAGCGCAAGGCGCGGTTGGTCTCGAAGAAATGGGTGTGGCTGCGGACCTGGATATCGCGGTCGCCGGTATTGAGGACGTCGATGGTGATCGCGGGCAAATCGGCAAAGATCTCGATGTCATCGCCGCCGGCGATGATCTCGCCGGGCACGAGGTCATCGGCGACGGCCGTGTCGCTGGGCCCGATCGGCTCGAACAGCGCCATCACCTTGGTACCCTCGGCGAACATGCATTCGATATAGAGCATCGGTATCATCGGCGCGACGCCCGGCTCGACGTCATCCGTCGTCAATAACCGGCCGGCCATGTCGCGGATTTCGGCATAGGTCAAATCACGCCGCGCCGCCGTCATCACCTCGTCCGTGATGTAGGCGACGGCCTCGGGGTGGCTCAGCCTGATGCCGAGCGAACGGTTGCGACGCGCCATCTGCGCGGCATTGAAGATGACGAGACGATCCATCTCGGTCGGCGACAGGTTCATCACGGCGGAATACCTCTCTCAAGTCGCGAACATGCGCACATGCCGCTGGGGACCCCGCGACACCGCGATGTCGATGAAGGGAGTGAAGCTCGTAGGCACGGTATCCGGGCGCGGCGTCTCCGCGAGCAACTCAACAAGCAGGCTGCGCGCCGCTGACAGGCTCCGCTGCGCTTCGATGTGGCCGATGATCCCAAGCCGTACAGCGGCGCTGACGAGGCCCGTGACCAGAGACCAACCCGAAACCAGTTCGGCCGCGTCCAGCCCGAAATCCCCATCGCGGCAGACGACCGCCTGCACGATCGGCAGATGGCCGAGCCGCGAGTCCGACGACACCAGCTTGCGATAAGCCACCGACAACGGCCCGTCGAGCTTGACCCTCACCCCGAGCAGCGCCTTGCCTGCCCGACGCGAACCTTCCCGCATCTCGGCTGACGGGGTCGCGGCCTCGGCGTAGCAATCGACTGCGGCGATCGCCTCGCAGTTCGGTGCGTGAAAAGCCTGGCGTAGCAGGATGCGGTCCATCGTCGCCCAACGCCGCGCCAGATGATCGACGATGATGCGGTCGAGCTGATCGCGATCGGCGAGCATGCCGTCCGCGGCGAGACCTTCGAGTCCCCACGAGAACGCGAAGCCGCCCGCGGGATAAGCGCTGTCGCCGAGCTGCAGCAGCGCCAGGGTCTGTGATCTATCGAACAGCATCGGTCTCCGCCACCTCGCAGGCCTGGAGCAGCGGCATGATGCGGGCACGGTACGTATGCAGTGGTCCATCCAGCAGTACGATGAGACAGTCGCCGTCGAAACGTACCCGCCAATGCAGATTGCCGGCATTCCACCCGAGCTTGAGCGACGCAGCCTGATCCTTTGGCCTCAATCGCCAGGTTTCCTGCTCGCCGAACCGGGCGATGATGGCGCGGTCGGGCGCGAGAAACAGCAGGTCACCGTCGACCAGTTCCTCGTCGCGGTCGAGGCTTACCGCGCACTCGGTTCCGCGATCGGTGGTCAGGCGAAAACGCTTGCGACCGACATCCGAGGGCGGCACGAACAGCAGCTCGATCCCGTCGCGATGTTCGAGATCGTGGATGCGGCCAGCATAGGCCGCATCGTCCGATCTTCCGATGATGCCATGAAGGCGTAACATCAAAGGCCCTTTCCTGACTTGCCTCGCGAAGACGAAGTGACCACGGCAGCAGCTGAAATCCGCATGCCGTTCCGATGCCGGTCTAGCGCTGTGTCGCCGACACCTCATTCGACGTCACCAGCGTCACCGCGCCATCGAGGAGCGGCTTGGCGATCCCAAAGAATGTCGCGACCGCGGCCGAACCATTGTGGCGATCCATCGCGGCCTTGTCGGCGAAGCGCTCGTAGGTCGTGAACAGACAGGGATCTTCCTCGCTCTGCGAGATGAAGAACCCGATCGTCTGCGGCTCGTTGGCCGCGACATGGCCAGCGACTGCGGCAAGTGCGTCGCGCATCGTGACCTCGTGTCCGGACTTCGCCCTGATGACGGCGGTGATCGTGATCATCAGAACTTTTTCCAATCGCCATCGGCTTCGAAGGCGCTGGCCGCCTGATAGATGGTCGCTTCGTTGTAATCCCTGGCGATCAGCATCAGGCCGACCGGCAGGCCGTCCGACAGGCCGCAGGGCACGGTCATGGCCGGGTGGCCGGTGACATCGAACGGGCTGGTCGTCGCCGTCATCTCGAAGGCGCGCTGGACGACCTCGGACAACGGCGCATCCTTGCCCGGGATCGGGGTCGCGACACACGGCAAGGTCGGCATCAGCAGCAGATCGTAGGAGCCGAACACCGCGTCATAGGCGGCCTTGGCGGCGATCGAGATGTTACGCGACTTGGCATAATAGCGGCCGCGATAATGGCTGACGCCCCACTGCCCGACCAGCATGCAGAGCTTGAGCGTCTGCGACAGGTCATCGGCGCGGCTGCGCCAGCCGGCATGGGCGTCGAGCAGACCGACGTCGTACAGACCCTTCCAGTTGAAGCCCATGCCGTTGCCGTGCATCATCTGGACCAGGAAGCCTTCCAGCGTGATCGGATTCCAGGCGGCGAGCGCGTGGGCGTGCTCAGGGATTGAAACCTCCGACACGCTGGCGCCGAGCTTTGCAAAGCGCTCCGCACCGGCCTTCACCTTGGCGACGACGCCTTCCTGCATGTTCGGCGCGGCGAAACCTTCCTTGAGCAGGCCGATCTTCAGTCGCTTCACGCCCGCGCCGAGCGTCTCGGTGTAGCGCGAGACCTTCGGCGCGTATTGGCGCGGGTCGAGCCCGTCGGGACCGGCCAGCACCTCCAGCAGCAGCGCGTTGTCGGCGACGTTCGCCGTCATCGGTCCAGTGTGGTCGATCGTCGATTCGATCGGCATCACGCCGGTATAGGGCACGAGACCGTGCGTGGCCTTCATGCCGTAGATGCCGCAATAGGAGGCGGGGATGCGGATCGAGCCGCCCTGGTCACCGCCGATCGACATGTCGACCTCGCCGGCCGCAACCAGCGCAGCGCTGCCTGAAGACGAACCGCCGGCCGAATAGCCCATCTTGAGAGGGTTGTGGACCGGGGCAGGATCGGAGGTGTGGCTGCCGCCCGAAAGACAGAAATGTTCGCACACCGCCTTGCCGACGATAGTGCCACCGGCATCGAGAATTCGGGTGGCGATGGTCGCGTCGGCGGCGGGAATGAAACCCTCGAGCGTCGTCGAGCCGTTCATCATCGGCACGCCGGCCAGGGCGACGTTGTCTTTCAGCACCACCGTACGGCCGGCGAGCTTGCCGCTCGGCGCGCCCTTGACCTCGGTCTTGATGGCCCAGGCGCCATATTTGTTGTCTTCCGGAGCCGGCTTGTAGCCCGGCGTGCGGGGATATTTGACCGGCGGCAGCGGATTCGGCAGTTCGTCGATCACGTCATAGGCGTCGAACATCCCGCCCATCAGCGCAAGATATTCTCCGGCCTCTTCGACCGACATGTTCATGTGCAGGCTCGCCGCGAGCTCGGCGACGTCTTCGGCATTCGGGCGTTTGATAGACATGGATCATCCTTTCTTGTGAGGACAAGCTGGCAGTGAAACAGAAATCGCAATGGCCGGCACAGCCGCGCCAGCGGAACTCGGCCTAACTCGGACTCATGACGGGATCCCGTGCCATGAGGCTTTCGCGGTCGAGCTCCTCCGTGATGCGTCCCTTCTGGATGTTGAGAATCCGGTCCGATAGCAACGTGATGAATTCGAGATTCTGTTCGACCACGATCAGCGACATGTTCCAGCGCTTCTTCAGCGCCAGCAGGGTATCGATGATTTCTTCTATGATCGAAGGTTGGATGCCCTCGGTCGGCTCATCCAGCAGGATGAGCCGCGGCTTGGTACAGAGGCAACGGGCCAACGCCAGCAGTTGCTGCTCGCCACCCGACAAGGCGCCGCCGCGCCGGTCGAGCAGCCGCACCAGGCGTGGAAAATCCTGCAGCACGGTGTCGATGACCGAACGGTCCTCCTTCGGCGCCGCCGCAAGGCCCATCCGCAGGTTCTCGGAGACGCTCAAATCGGGAAAGATCTCCCTCCCCTGCGGCACCAGCCCGATGCCAAGCCGGGAACGCTCATGTGGCTTGAGATGGGTGATCGTCCTGCCCGCGAAGGCGACCGTGCCGCCGGTCGTCGGCAGATGCCCCATCAGCGCGCGCAGGGTCGTGGTTTTGCCCATGCCGTTATGGCCGAGAATGCCGAGATACTCGCCGTCCTGCACCGTCATGTCGATGCCGAACAGGGTCGGAATGCGGCCGTAGCCGGACCGCAGGCCCTTGACCTCGAGGAGCGCGCTCATGCCGCCACCTTCTTGCCGAGATAAACGTCCCGCACGCGCTGGTCGGCGAGGACCTTGGCCACCGTGTCTTCGACCAGCACGCGCCCCTGATGGAACACGGTCACCTTCTTGGCGATCTGCTTGATGAACTCCATGTCGTGCTCGACCACGATGATCGCCCGGGTCTGGTTGATTTCGCGGATGATCGCGGCCGTATGGAAGGTCTCCTCATCGGTCATGCCGGCGGCCGGTTCATCGAGCAGGATCAATTCCGGCTCGGCCGCGAGCACCATGCCGATCTCCACCCACTGGCGTTGACCGTGCGCCAGCGTCGCGACGATACGGTCGGCGTGATCGGTCAGCCGGGTCATTTCCAGCACGGCATCGACCGCAGGCCGCTGCGCGCGCGGCGTCGCCTTGCGACGGACGGCAAGCCAGATATTTTCGCGGACCGAGAGACCGTTGAAGACGTTGGGCACCTGGGTCTTGATGCCGATACCCATGCGGGCGATCTCATGCGACAGCTTGCCGGCGATCGGCTGGCCGCGAAACGCGATCTCGCCCGAGGTCGGAACCAGCTGACCGGTAAGTGTCTTGAAGAAGGTGCTCTTGCCGGCTCCGTTCGGGCCGATCAGGCAGCGCAGCTCCATCTCCTCCAACGTGAAGGTGATGTCGTCGTTGGCGACCACGCCGCCAAACCGCATCGTAAGATGCTCGGCCTTGAGCAGAGGCACCAGGCTCGCCATGGTCATTCTGCTCCAGCCAGGTGCGACGGCGCCGCCGATGGCAGCGCTTGCGCGTCCGCGAGCTGCGCCTTCGACTTCGGTGCGGGCACCAGCCGCATCAGCAGATCGCGCGCCGTCGGTACCAGGCCTTTGGGCAGCAGCAGCACGAATACGATCAGCACGGCGCCGAGGACGAGATTGGAATTCAATGCCTGCTGCGAGCCGATATAGGCAACGATGTATTCGATCAGCACGCAGCCGACGATCGGACCGAGCAAGGTGCCGAGACCGCCCACGGTGATCCAGATGATGATCTCGGCCGAGAGCGACAGGCTGAAGATGGTCGGGCTGACGAACGCGCCCCAGTTGACATAGAGCGCGCCCGCAAGTCCTGCGATCCCACCGCTCAGAATGAAGGTGAGCAGTTTGACCAGGCGCGGGTCATAGCCGAGCAGCGAGGCGCGCACCTCGTTCTCGCGCACCGCCACGATGACGCGGCCGGCCGGCAGCGCCAGCAGCAGACGCAACAGCAGGAATACCGCAAGCAACGCCGCGGCCGTCGTCCACCAGGATTGTTCGGGCGACAGCACCTCCGCCGGATAGAACGGCACGTTGAACGTCGGCACCGACGGAATGCCGTTGAAGCCGCCGAGCAATGCCTTGCCGATCCGGTACCCATCGCCCGAGGTGGAGTTGAGACAGTTGAACAGGATCAAAGTGACGGTCAACGTGATCACACCGAGATAAACGTCGGAGATGCGGCCGAAGAAGATGAAATAGCCAAGGAGCGCCGCAAACAACGACGGAACGACGATGGCAAGCAGGATCGCCGGCGTCGAATCCTGAAAGTTGATCGCGGCCACCGCATAGGCGTAGCCGCCGAGGCCAAAGAACGCGGTCTGCCCGAACGACAGGATGCCGCCGAAGCCCCAGATGAAGGCAAGGCTGAGCGCCAGCACCGCCATCGCGGCGAAAAGCGTCAACTGCATCACCGCGAACAGCTCGATCATGCCGGGGATCAGCGCGATCGCAATGATGGCGAGCACGACCGCAACCGCCTGAGCCGCGAAACGAAAGCGGACGGGCATTACAGGTTCCCTTTGAAAAAGCGCCCGGAAATACCCTGCGGCAGCAAGCGGATCAGGACGATCGCCGCCGTGAACACCAGGACTTCGCCGTAGACCGGCGTCGTGAAGTAAGCGCCGATCTGATTGACGGCGCCGAACAGGCTCGCCGCCGACATCGTGCCCGAGAGAATGGCCGCACCGCCGCCGACCACGGTCATGAAGGTCTTCGCGACATAGGCGCCACCCATGCCGGGCGTGATCCCGGAGACCGGGGCCAACAGGCCACCGGCAAGTCCCGTGACCGCGGCACCGACCGCGAAGGTGCTCATATAGACCCGCGCTGGATTGACCCCCAACGTCGCGGCCATCGCGGGGTTTTGCATCGTCGCACGGGCGATCAGGCCAAGGCGGGTGAAGCGCATGACGCCGTAGATCAGGGCCATCATCGCGATCGCCATGCCGGCCAGGAACAGCGTGTAGTAGCTCGATTGATACGAACCGATCGAAAAGCCGCCGAGTGGCGTCGGCACGCCCTGCTGCGTGTTGCCGTAGATCGTCGTGATGATGCCGATGATCAGGAGGCTCAACCCCCAGGTCGCCAGCATCGAGTCGACCAGACGTCCGTAGAGAAAGCGAATGAGACACCGCTCGATGACGAGGCCGACAAGGCCGACAAAGAGCGGCGCAACGATCAGCATCGCGATCCAGATATTGACGCCGGCATTGGCTGATATGACCGTCGCGTAAGCGCCCAGCATGATGAACTCGCCATGGGCGAGATTGATGATCTTCATCATGCCGAAGATGATCGCCAGACCGAGACACAACAGGAACAGCGACGATATTCCGTTCAGGACGTCGAGGGCGAGTATGACGTAAATCGCCATTCTTCGGGTCTTTCCGGCAGCCAGTGTATGGGGGCCCCGCCGGCCGGCGGGGCCCGGCACGGGTCAGAGACTGATGATGTACTGCTTGGTGTCGGCCGGGTTCTTGACAAGGTCGCACACGCTCGCGGTGTCGGCCGGCTTGACGTCGGTGTAGCTTTCCAGCACCGACCATTTGCGATCCTTCACTTCCGCCAGGAACGCGTTGCGGGTCGTGTGATGGGTAGCCTTGTCGAGCGAAACCTTGCCGCTCGGTCCGTCGAACGAGACCGAATCCTCCAGTGCTGCGATCACCTTCATGCGATCGATGCTGGCGGCCTTGCGTACACCAGCCGCCCAGAGCATGACGCCCTCATAGGTGCAGGCGGCGAGTTCGCTGATGTAAGGCGTGTCGGAATGCGCCTTCTTGACCTTCTCGACGAAGCTCTTCGAGGCCGGCGTGGTGAGTTCCTCGAAATAACCGTAGGCACCGAGAATGGAATCGCTCTCGGCCGCATCGAGCGTGCTCGGCTCGTTGACGAGGCCGAAGGTCGTCGATGCGATCGGGATCTTCCCCTTCATGCCGGCCGAGGTCCACTGCCGGTAGAACGCGGTGTGATTGCCGCCGACCAGCGCCGACAGGATGAGGTCGGGCTTCGCCGCCTGGATCTTCGAGATGGTCGGCCCGAAGTTGGTGACGTCGAGCGGAAAGAAATCGACCGACAAGGTCTCCCCGCCGTTGTCTTTCGCGTATTTCTGCATCCATTTCGCGGTGATCTGCCCATAATTGTAGTCCGCCGCGATGATATAGACCTTCTTGCCGCTCTTCTTCATCGCGGCCGGCACCAGCTTCTCCACGGTCTGCGCGGGCGTCGTGCCGGTGCAGAAGGTGTTGCGGTCGCAGACGCCGCCTTCGTAGAGCACGTTGTAGAAGTACAGCACCTTGAAGCGATCGAAGGTCGGACGCACCGCCTCGCGCGAGGCCGAGGTGATGCCGCCGTGAACCACGTCGACCTTATCCTTTACCGCGAGTTGCTGAGCGAACTGCGAATAGAGCTGGATGTTCGACTGGGTGTCGTAGTGGATCACCTTCAGCGGCCGGCCGAGCAGTCCGCCGCCCGCATTGATCTCGTCGACCGCGAGCTGCAGCGCGTAGACCATCGGCGTACCGGAGGCCGCGATAGGGCCGGACTGGTCGTGCAGGCTACCGACGACGATCGGGTTTTCGGCCCCGAGCGCACCGGAGCGGAAGACCGCTGGCGCCGCGATCAACGTCGTCGTTGCAATGGCCGAGTGTTGAAGGAAACGGCGTCGGGAGAAAGTCATGAAGGTCCCCGTGGGTGAGTGATATTGGAAAATATTACGATTACAATATTTGAAAATGCAAGTGTTTTTATCGCCGGGCTACTATCGAGAAATCATAGCCGTCCAGCTCGGCGAGATAGATCGGATGCCGACTACCAACGACCGGTTGCGCTTCATCGCCACGCGCTGTGCGCTGCTGGATCGTTCGCCCGTAGAAGCGCATCAGGTCACGCGCATCGAGACTGCCGGCTTCCTCGATCAGGGCCGCGAGCGAATAGATGCCTTCGTAACAGGATTCCCCGTAGGCATTGGCCGGGGGTGGATTATCGCCGAACGCGGTGTGGTAACGCTCCAGGAACGCACCGTTGTTGCGCGAGCGGATCGAGGCAAAATAGCTCGAGGCGGCGTAGAGGTTTTCGGTTTCGCTCTCCTCGAGCCCGTACACGATGGTCTCGTCGATCGCGGAGGAAAAGCGCAGCACACTCGAACTCAGACCCGCGGCGCAAAACGCCCGGCTGAACGCGATGCAGTCCGCCCCCAGGAAATACGGCAGAACAACGTCCGACTGCGTCGCCTTGATCCGATCCAGGATCTCGTCAAAGTCGTGCAAGCCGACCGCAAGATAATGCTCGCCGGTAACCGTACCGCCAAAGCGAGCGATCAGCGCACAGGCGATCTGAAAGGACAATCGCGGCCAAATGTAATCATTGCCGCAAAGAAAGTATCGGCGCGCGTGTTTGCACTCGGAGAGCCACTCAATCGCCGGCGCCAGCAGCTCATCGGCCGTTTCGCCCGTCGTCATCACGCGGGCCTTCGACGATAGCCCTTCGAATTGCGGGGTATAGACGAACGGAACGCGTCCCTGCGTGGCCCGTGCTACGGTGTCTCGCGCAAAACTGGGCAACATGCCGACGAAGCCATCCACGCCCTGATCTTCGAGTGCATCCCGCGCCGCTCGGCCTGCGCTCTCCCCGGTCTCTCCGGCGTTGATGATGCACAGTTCGACTTGACCGCGCCGGATCCCGGAACCCCGGTTGAGTTCGTCCACGGCCAAGCGTCCACAGGCCTCAGCCGAGGGAGCCCACAGTCCTGCCGAGCCAGTTTGGGGAATGATCAGACCAATCCGAACGTTACGCAAAAGGGCGGCCTCCATCCTACCACCCAGGCTGTACTCACGAATCGTGCCAAGCGAGACCCCGCCTCCGCGCAGGCGTTTTTGCCGCTGTAAGGGTCAATTTGGGGCTGGATTGCCTGTTTTGCGATATTTGGCTGAGACTCCCAGCCTATTCATTGAGCATCGGCGCCGCGAACAGGTTTGCTTTCCATCCGCTCCATTTTATAGTCGATAGCAAATATTGAATTTCCAACTATTCGCGGAGGCGCGCTGCGTGCATCTACCCGACCTCATCCGGGGAGTGAACTCTCGCCTCAAGCAGGAGTTGGAAGCGCAACTGAAGCCAAGAGGCTTTTCTCTCCATCAGTATCGCGTGTTCGAAGCGCTGGACGCGCAAAACGGCCTGCCGATGGGCGAGCTAGCGACGCGTCTTTTAACTGACGGTCCAACGGTTACGAAGATCATCGACAAGATGGTTGCCGCTGCCGAGGTCTATCGCGGCCCAGATCCGTACGACCGTCGCAAGGTCTTGATCTTTTTGTCGCGAAAGGGCGCGGGTTGCCTTCGCGAAATACGCTCGCTCGGAATTTCCATTCAGCAGGACATTGTGGACAGGCTGGGTCCAGCCGACGCCGCCACTTTGACAAAGCTGCTGTTGGAACTGCTTGCCGACGCCGCGCCTTCAGATCCAGCCACGGCCACTTCTCGCCCAGCGCAAACCGGTTCGATCAATTCTCCCATTGCACGGTGATCGGATCCGTTGCGCGGCGTTTGCCTGCACCAGCAACAACCAGAGCGAATTCTCTCGCACCGATTAGCTAGAGCAGGGAAATACGAACGCCTTCGAAACATCTGCCGAGAGAAACACCCGATCGCCGATCGCAATCTTGTCGTTCGGCACGGTGAGCACCCGAAACATAGTTTTGCGATTTCAATTATCTACCCTATGCTCTCAATAGGATGAAACATGACCGGGTGCAGTCCAAACTGGCCGAAGTTGAAAACGCTTGTACGGGTTTTGACCTTTCGGTGACACATAGTGCGCATGAATTAGGGAGCCAGTTCGAAGATCGTTGGTTTCGAATGTTCAACAACAACCATCAACCGGCATCATGACCGCGAGTGAAACTTACACCGAGGCTACAACGGGCTATTGGCAGGATCTGAGCCGGGAGATCCCCGCGCGGTTCTCGGCGACGCCACCCTATCGCTTCGGCTATCCCGCCCCCCTGCCCTGCGGTCGCATCCTCGTCTTGCCGCTGCGCCGATTACCCGACG
>Ga0137412_10002615_pt1 | contig 14238 bp, 11 predicted proteins | sample CZODoug2_1_16fun_FD_122160 | JGI IMG/M metagenome (GOLD analysis project Ga0137412, IMG submission 122160) | Vadose zone soil fungal communities from Angelo Coast Range Reserve, California, USA - CZODoug2_1_16fungal (Hybrid Assembly) | ecosystem: Environmental > Terrestrial > Soil > Vadose zone... | reverse complement strand
GCGGCAGTCAACAGCGATCTGAAGCGCCTGCCCACCGAGGACGAGGTGGCCTCGGCGATCCTGTTCATGGCCAGCGACTTGTCGAGCGGGATCACCGGGCAGGCCCTCGACGTGAACTGCGGGGAGTACAAGGCCTGATGGGACGCACGGACGTAGGCACCGTCGACGACCTGCACGCGTCGGCAGTCAAGGCCACCGGTCTCGACGACTTCGGCGTCGACGACGACAACTACCGCGAGGCACTTGGCACGCTGCTCGAGTCCTACCGGCGCGACGCCGACCTGACCGAGCTCGGCAGCAAGATGTGCCGCTTCTTCGTGCGGAATGCGCTGGTCGCTCGATTGGTTTCCGAGGCGGCGTGGAAGCAGTATCCGGAGCACGTCGACGTGTCGGTCGAGCGGCCGATCTTCGTCACCGGGCTGCCGCGCACCGGCACCACCGTGGTTCACCGTCTGCTCACCGCCGACCCGACCCACCAGGGTCTGGAGTTGTGGCTGGCGGAGTTCCCGCAACCCCGGCCGCCACGCGAAACCTGGTCGGACAACCCGGTATTCGCACGGCTCGATGCGCAGTTCGCCAAGGCGCACGCGGAGGACCCGGACTACACCGGGCTGCACTACATGACGGCCGACGAGGTTGAGGAGTGCTGGCAGCTGCTTCGCCAGTCGTTGCACTCGGTCTCCTACGAGACGCTCGCCCACCTGCCCACCTACTCGCAGTGGCTGGCCAAGCAGGATTGGACGAGGTCGTATCAGCGGCACCGCAAGAACCTTCAGCTGATCGGGCTCAACGACGCAGGGAAGCGGTGGGTGCTGAAGAACCCCAGCCACCTGTTCGCGCTCGACGCGGTGTTCGCGACGTACCCCGACGCGCTGGTGGTGCAGTGCCACCGGCCTGCGGAGACCATCCTGGCGTCGATGTGCTCGCTGTCTCAGCACACCACCGAGGGTTGGTCGAACACCTTCTCCGGCAACGTGATCGGGCAGGATGCGATCGAGACCTGGTCGCGTGGGTTGGAATTGTTCGACGCCGAACGCGCCAAGCACGATCCGGCCCAGTTCTACGACCTCGACTACTTCGAGCTCATCAAGGACCCGATCGGCGTCGTCGAGGCCATCTACCGCCAGTTCGGGCTGGACTTCACCGACGCAGCACGCGAGTCGATGGAGACCATGCACGCCGAGAGCCAAAAGGGTCCGCGGGCACCGAAACACACCTACTCACTGGCCGACTACGGGTTGACGCCCGAAGAGGTCAAGGAGCGCTTCAAAGGGCTGTAGTCGCGGCTCAGAGGGTGAATACCTGCCCGTCTCGGGCGATGGTGACCTTGCCCGAGAAGTTCTTACCGATTGCGTCGAGCCATTGGGAGTCCGGCAGGTCGGTGGGCGAGTAGTGGCTCAGGATCACGTGTTTGGCGTTGGCTGCGGCAGCGACCTCACCGACCTGCTCTGCCGAGGTGTGGGAGTTCACCAGGTAGTTCGGCGGGAATCTGTTGTGGTAGTACGCGTCGTCGAGGCTGAACTGCGCCTCGTGCACCAGGATGTCGGTGTCCTTGGCGAGCTCGATCAGGTTGTCGGACTTCGTGGTGTCGCCCGAGAAGGTCACGGACACACCTGATTTCAGCAGATCGAAGCGAAATCCGAACGCCGGGTAGACGTCGTAGTGGGAGACCAGCGTCGCCGTGACGGCCACGTTCTCGTCGGTGACCACGGGGAACGGGGCGATTCTCGGTGACCTGTTGAGATAGTCCGACCCAGGCGGAACCACGATCTCGATGATCTCGGCCAGGCGCTGGATGTCGTCGGTACCCATGTCGCGGATGAAGATGTTGTTGGTGTACGCGAACGCCTGCTGCAGCGCCCCGGTGGTGGCGGCCAGCCCCGGCGTTGGGTTTCCCGGGTCGATCGTGGCGGGATCCGGGTCGCCGACTCGACTCGGCGGCAGTCCGCCCGCAGGACCAGGGCCGTACACCGTCACCGGCGCCTTGTCCTTCGATGCCGTGTAGCCACCGGAGAGGAAGAAGCTGAAGTAGTCGACCATGTGGTCGGTGTGCAGGTGGGTGACGAACATGCTCTTCAGATCGTCGAAGCGAAAGCCCGCGTTGGTGAATGCGTTCAGAGAGCCAAGGCCACAGTCGATCTGGTAGACGTCGCCGCCGACCTTGAGCGTCGACGAAATCCCGGTCATGTTCGGAACCGGCGGCGGTCCGGCCTGGACTCCGAGAGTGACAAGGGCATTCTCGGGCATCGGCGGCGGGGCCTCTGGAAACTTCGGGGCTTGCTGGGGCGCTGCGGAGCTTGGGGCCGACGCACCCAATACGGCGGCGCCGAACACGGCAGGCGACGCCGCGAGGACCGATCTCCGCGAGATCGCGGATAGTCCCTTCGTGCCATCGCGGTCACATCGGTCGCACATGTCCGTCAGACTAGGTTGCCCGAGTTCTCGGCCACGCCATTTGAGCGAACGGAGGAGCCATGTCGTTGATCGCTCTTGAGGAGCACTACGCATGGGAGCCGGTCAGCGCCGACAACGTCGTCGGCAGCTGGCTCAAGGACAACAACGTCACCGCCTACAACCGGCTGTACGACCGCGACGAGCTGCGCTTGGAGCAGATGGACGCCGCGGGCATCGGCTTCCAGATCCTGTCGCTGTTCGATCCGGGCGTGCAGGACGAGACCGACGTGGAGCGCGCGGTCGACCTCGCGCGCCGCGCCAATGACAACCTGGCCGAGACGGTCCGCGGAACGCCTGACAGGTTCGGTGGATTCGCGACACTGGCGACCCAGGACCCCGACGCTGCGGCCGCTGAACTTCGCCGCGCGGTCACCGAATTGGGTCTCGTCGGTGGACTGATCAACGGGCATTGCCAAGGTCGCTACCTGGACGACCCTGCCTACGGCGAGCTCTTCGCGTGCGCCGAGGAACTGGCGGCGCCGATCTACTTGCATCCGACGACACCGCATCCCGCCGTGATGGACGCTTGGTTCAGTCCCTACGTCGGCGACGGTTTGCACCTGGCGTCATGGGGTTTCGCGGCGGAGACCGGTACGCACGCGCTACGGCTGATCTACAGCGGGCTGTTCGACCGGTACCCCCGATTGCAGATGATCCTCGGCCATCTCGGTGAGATGTTGCCGTTCGCCGCACATCGGGTGGACCGGTACTACGGGCTCGGTGGCAACACGTCGGCCGGTCGTCGCCGACTCGAGCGCCTGCCGTCGGAGTACTTTCGGACCAACTTCCACGTCACGACGAGCGGCAACTTCTCTCCGCCCGCGTTCGCCTGCACCCTCGAGGTGATCGGGGCCGACCGGGTGATGTTCTCCGTCGACTATCCGATGGACGACAACAAGGATGGTGCAGACTTCCTCGCCGCCTACCCGATGGACGATGCGGTCCGACGGCAGGTCGGGTCGGAGAATGCACTGCGTCTGTTCGGTGACCGTATTCCGGCCGGTCACGGCTGAGGGTGATCGGCAGTGCCCTCGACGTTCACGCCATTCCACCGCTTGATACCGGGCAACGCGATGTCGAATAGTTCCAGTGCGCGTCCCACCGTCTGGTTCACCACGTCGTCCAGCGTGACCGGCAGCGCGTAGAAGGCCGGAACCGGCGGCATGATGATGGCGCCGTTGCGCGTGGCCTGAGCCATGATCTCGATGTGCCCGGCGTGCAGCGGGGTCTCCCGAAGCATCAGCACCACGCGGCGGCGCTCCTTGAGGCAAACGTCAGCCGCCCGCACCACCAGATTCTCGTTGTAGGAGTGCGCTATTCCACTCAGCGTCTTGATGGAACAGGGCGCCACCAGCATTCCCGCCGTCACGAACGACCCGGACGACACGGCGGCGCCGATGTCCTTGGGGTTGTGGTACTGGTCGGCGAGCGCGCGCACGTCGTCGGACCGGTAGGCGGTTTCGTGCGCGATCGTGCGCTGCGCCGACGCCGTCAGGATGACGTGGGTCTCGACGTCGGGTACGGACTGCAGCATCTCCAGCGCGCGGATTCCGTAGATGGCGCCCGATACGCCGGTGATGGCGACGATGATCCGTCTCACGACGCTGCTCCTTCCAGACGCGCCGCGGCAGTGGCGATCACCTCGAGGGCGGCAGCCACTTCACCGTCCACCAGGCCGCCATCGTACGACCGCACGACGAGTTCCATTGCCGTCGTAGCATGTTCGACGACATTGCCAGCACCATTGGGCGCCTCTAGCTCGTCCGCCCACCGTCCCAGCTCGTCGAGCTCGACCAGCTCGGCGTCCAGCTCAGACCCGGCCACATGGCGCCGCAGCGATGCGGTTCTGGCATCCGGCGCGGGCGCCGGGCTCGACTTCAGCCGTCGGCGCACCGCGCGAAGAGGACGCACGACCTCGTTGTGCCACGCATCGACCACGGCGCGCGCTGCAGCGACGTCTTCGGCGGCCAGGATCTTGCCCCGAACGCCGACGAACGCGCCGAGCAGCAGAACGTTGACGTCGAGATCGAAGCGGTCCTGTAGCAGCACGCACGCCGCGGGCACGCCCTCGACGTCATGAACGGCAAGCGCGAACTGGCGCAGCGGAGCGATGGCCCCACCGGCCCTTGCCGGGGGCGGCTGGGCCGGGTACTTGTTGTACTTGCCAGCAACCGCCACGCAGGAAGTATGGGGCATCGCACCGTGCCGTTTCAGGATTTCCGAGAGTTCCTCGAGGCGTTGCGCTCGGCCGGTGAGCTCATCGACGTCGACCGTCCCGTCGCGCTGGAACTGAGGTCGCCAAGGCGATGCGCAAGAGCGCCTCGGTCGCAGGCCCCGCCGTCGTGTTCAAGCAGAACGGCACCGAATTCCCGCTAGTGGGCGGCGTCTACAACTCGAACGCCAAGGCGCTGATCGCCTATGGCTGCACCGAGGAGAACGTCTTCGACGAGATCGTGGCACGACTGAGCACCCGCATTCCGCCGACGAAAGTCGACGACGGGCCGGTGCACGAGAACGTCATCCTCGGCGACGACATCGACCTGTCGATTCTGCCGGTCCCGCGCTACAGCCCCGACGACGGCGGCCCGTACATCACTCCGGGATTCGTGGTCAGCCACGACCCGGAGACCGGCATCCCGGACATCGGCCACTATCGCTGCGAGATCATCGACTCTCACACCATGTCGCTGATGGCCGCCCCCAGCCATCGGTTCGCGAAGAATCAGGCCAAGGCAAAGCGTATGGGACAGAAAACCTTTCGCGCGTCGCTCGTCATCGGCGTCGATCCCATGATCGCCTATTCGTGCCCGATCCAGGTGCCCGAGGACACCAACGACTGGGAGGTCGTCGGCGGCATGCGCGGCGAGGCCGTCGACCTCGTCAAGTGCCGGACGAATGACGTTTGGGTACCTGCGCACGCCGAGGTGGTCATCGAGTTCGAGGTTGACTTCACGCAGACGGTGAGCGAAGGGCCATTGGGCGAGTACACCGGTTACTACACGCCCGCGTCGCCGAAACCCGTTGTCAGGCCGACCGCCATAACCCATCGCAACGGTGCGTACTTCCAGGCTCTGCTGACCGGCAGGCCCACCACCGAAAACCACATCCTCAAACAGTTGTCGTTCGAGGCGTCGTTCTACGACATGTTCCGCCAGCAGTTCCCAACCGTGACGGCGGTGGCGATCCCGCCGTCGGGCGGTGTCTACTTTCGCTTGGTCGTCGCCATGGCGCCGCGTTACTCAGGCGAGGCCCGCAGCGCGATCCTCGCGGCGATGGGCAGCAACCTGCGACCGAAGATGGTGGTCGTGGTCGACCCCGACATCGACGTGCACGACTCGGAACAGGTCGAGTGGGCAATGGCCTTCCGTACCCAGCCGGCACGGGACGTGATCATCGTGGACAGCCTGCCGGGCGGGCCGCTCGACCCGACTGCCGATGAGTCGTTGCCAGCGGATCAGCGCACGGGATCGGCGATCGGCATCGACGCCACCTACCCCTACGGCACGGTGATCAAGCAGGTGGGCGATCTGTGCGGGCCGGCGTCGGAGGAGCACGGCGGACAGGTCGTCGAAGTGGCCGACGTTCCCGGCTGGCGCGACTACGACTTTCCCGAGCTCGACGACCCAAGCAGCTAGGAGGGCACGTGCCCGATTTTGATACCCACCCCGGCTCCGCCCGCCCGACGATCGACCACGAGATCAAGATCGCCGCCACACCCGAGAAGGTCTTCGCGGCCTTGACGACGCTGGACGGCGTCAAGGGCTGGCATGCGCCCACCGCGACGGGAAGCGGGGAGGTCGGCACCGAATGGGTGTTCTCGTTCGCCGACCATCCCGAATTCGGTTGGGCGGTGGTCGCTTCGGATCCGGTGAACGGGGTGCAGTGGCGGTGCACTCGCGGGCCCGGCGACTCGGTCGGCACCACGGCCACGTTCACCATCGCCGCTGCAGGCGAGCGAACCCTTCTGGAGCTCCAGCACGCAGGCTGGCCCGGCACCCACGGCAACTTCCGCAAGTGCAACACGACGTGGGGCGTGCTTCTGCACCATCTGCGCGACTACGTCGAGACCGGCGATGCCGCACCGGCATTCGATTAAGGACCCAAATGCCACAGCAGAGTCTCAGTGACTTCGTCGACGACATGGAGAAGGCGGGCCTCCTCGTCCGGATCAAGGACGAGAAGCGGGTCGACGAACTGCCCGCCGTCATGGAGGCCAATCCGCTGACCGCGGTGTTGGTGGAGAAGGTCACCGACTGCGAGTTCCAGTTCCTGGCCAACGCCTACTCGAACCAGGATCAGACGGCATGGGCGCTCGGCTGCGAGAAGAGCGAAACCGGGCGTCGGATGGTCGAACTCGGCAAGGGCAGGATCAAGCCCGAGGTCGTCGACACCGCGCCGTGCAAGGAGGTCATCCTCACCGGCGACGACGTCGATCTGACGCGGCTGCCGCTGTTCCTGCACCACGATCGCGACGGCCATGCCTACACCAACGACAACCTGGTGGTGAGCAAGCACCCGGACACGGGCGTCTACGACTGGGGCATCTACCGCAGCATGTTCCGGACGAAGAAGGAAAAGCTGTTCGACATGACGTGCACGTCGCATCGTGCGCGACTGAATGCCCAAGCAGCGCAAGCCAAGGGGCAAAACCTCGAGCTGGCGATCGTACTCGGCGGCCCGTTGGTGGACAAGGTGGCTGCACTCACCGGTGTCCCGCCGGGTACCGACGACTTCGAGGTGCTCGGCAACTTCTACGGACATCCCGCGAAGTTGGTGAAGTGCGAGACCATCGACCTGCTGGTGCCTGCCAACGCCGAGATCGTGATCGAGTGCGAGCTGATGGCCACCGAAGGACTGACCCACGACGAGGGTCCGTACGGCGAGTTCACCGGGATGTACGGCGGTGGTATCAAGGCCAACTTCCGGGCCGTCGTCAAGGCGATGACCTTCCGCAAGGGTGGCATCTTCCAGCACGCGACCATCGGCGGGTTGCACCCCTGGTACACCGACAACATGCTCCAGCTGCCCATGATCGAGTCCGATCTCTACGGGGGGCTCGCCATGGCAGGCATCGACGTCAAGGAAGTCCGCGCTCCGCTGGGTGGGTTGTCGAACATCGCGTACGCGAAGATCAACACGCGTGGAGCCGGCGACTCCAAACAGGCGCTCGGCGTGATGCTGACGTGTTCGAAGCAAGGCCTTCCGAAGATCGCCATGGTCTTCGACGAGGACGTCGACATCTGGGACGACAATGCCGTGCAGTTCGCGATGGCGTTCCGGTACATGCCCCACCTGGACACGGTGACCCTCCCGAGCGGCAACACCATGACGGTCGACCCGATGATCGCCGAGGACGCGCCACCGGGTACCGCATCGAAGATCGGGTTGGACTGCACCATCCCGATCAGCCCCAAGTTCAACAAGACCCACTTCGACCGCAGCACCGTGTTCGAACTCGGCGATCCACCGCCCGACGTGGTGGCGATGTCGGAGGCGGAACTGACGCTCGACATGGCGGCGCTCATCCGCGAGGCTCCCCGGACGTGGAAGGAGATCCTGCTGAACTACCACGGGCAGCCATACCGTGCGGTCTACGGGGCGTTCAGCAATCTTCGCCACCAACTCGGCCGCTGTGACGACGAACCGTGGTACCGCTACACGTTCTCCGACACCGACTTCGCGGTGAGCCCGCAGGAAGGCCCGCCGTCCAACTTCGATCCGCGGCATCGCTGACGTTGCTATCCCTGCCACGGATCCCCTGACAGGCCGCTATCGTGAGTCGGTGGAAGGGACGCCATTCGGCCGCTACCAGCTGATCGATCTGCTGGGCCGTGGCGGGATGGGCGAGGTGTGGCGCGCCCACGACACCGCAATCGACCGCGTGGTGGCGCTGAAGATGCTGCTTCCCCACTACGCCAAGGACCCCGACTTCGACAAGCGGTTCCGCCGCGAAGCCCGCATCGCTGCGCGCCTCAACGACCCGCACGTCGTGCCGATCCACGACGTCGGCGAGATCGACGGACGCCTCTACGTCACCATGCGGCTCATCGACGGCGTCGACCTGGACGCGCTCCTGAGAACCGGCCCGCTGGCGCCCGAACGCGCGGTGCACATCATCGAGCAGATCGCGTCGGCGCTCCACACCGCGCATCGCGCGGGGCTGGTGCACCGCGACGTAAAGCCGTCCAACATCTTGTTGGCCGACAACGACTTCGCCTACCTCATCGACTTCGGCATCGCGCGCGCCGCGGACGACACGGGGTTGACGTCCGAGGGGTCGACCATCGGCACGTGGGCCTACATGGCGCCGGAACGCTTCCAGTCCGGCGAAATCGAGCCCAGTTCCGACATCTACGCGCTCGCCTGCGTGTTCTATCAATGCCTCACCGGTGAGCCACCCTTCCCCGGCAATACCCTCGAGCAGGTCGCGGTGGGCCACATGGTCGCGCCACCACCCAGAGCCTCCGAGGCGAAGGACACCGTCCCGACCGGACTGGATCGGGTGATCGAGACGGGGCTGGCCAAACAGACCACCGAGCGGTACTCCACGGCCGTCGAGATGGCTGCCGCCGCGCGGCGCGCCATCACCGAACGGACCGACCAACCCCATGGCGGTCCAACACAACTGGCTCCGATCAGCGACAGCAGCCCGCGTTGGCCGGCCCCGCCAAACCCGGTGCAGACCTATCCGACGCCGCCCCCGCACGGGCCACCACCGCAGTATGGCCCGCCACCTCCGTACGGCCCGCCCCAGTGGGCCCCGCAGCAGTGGGGCCCGCCGCCGCCAACACCGCCGCCCATCGCGAAGCGCTCGGGGCGACGACGCGGCGTCCTGATTGGCGCCATCGTGTTCGTCGTGACGATGATCGTGGTGGCAGGCACCGTGTTCGCGGTCGTCGGGCTCAATCGGAGCGACGATTCGCCGGCCAAGCCATCAACCCCGGCTGGCGGTGGGCCCGTTTTCAGCGGTACCTACCGTGCCGATTACGGGCCTGGGACGGATCTCGACGGCAAGCCGGTCCCGAATGCTCCTGCGACGACGAGCAGTTGGGATGTCCGCTCGGAGTGCGGTGCCAGGGGTTGCGTGGCGACGGCGGCGAGTGCCAGTGGCAATTCCCTGTTGTCGAACATGACGTTCGATCAGTTGGGTGGCACCTGGGTGGCCGTTGGCCTGGCGTCCGCCGAGTGCGGCGGGGCTACACCCTCCGAGGTCTGGGTGGTGGTGACGCTGCAGCCGCAATCCGACGGCACACTCACCGGCGACACCGTCAGATCCTCCACCGACAGTCTTTGCGCCGCAAAGCGCACCGTGAAGTTCACCCGCACTGGGGACCCCGACCTCGGCAAGGTTCCGGATCCAGCCGTCTTGCCGCCGCGGGTGGTGAGCCCTGCCGACGGGCTTCGCGGCAGTTACCGCCAGACGACGACCTTCACGAACGGCCAAGTGATTCCCGGACAGGTCCTCGCCGCCAATACGTATTGCCTTCGCACCGGCGATCGCTGCATGAGCTTGTTCCACGCGGGCGGTGGGGCCGTCACCTTGATGTACGCCGATGACAAGTGGACTCGCAACGAACAGGGCACCACGACGTGCGGTGCCGGCGGCACGGCGCAGACCACGATCACCGCGGAGTACCCGATGCCCCGGCAATTGGATGATCCGATCGCGGTGCTGACCGGGCGTGGTAGTCAAACAGTCGCGGCGGGTGGGGCATGCACTGGCGGTGGGGATTTCGAGGATCAGTTCCAGCGCACGGGGGACTAGTGTCCCGGTCGTTAGAACGGTGGTGGGTCGTCGTCGATGGCTTGTTGGTTGCGTTGGCGTTCGGCGTGCAGGCGTTGGGCGGCGTATTTGGCGCGGGTGGTTTTGCGGGTGGGCATGGTGAGGCCGCGGTCGGATGAGCCGGTCGCCGCGTGTGGCGTGCGACTGCCCGGCGGTAGTGGTGTGGTGGTGTCCCAGTGAGGGAAGTGCAGTCTGCAGCCGGGTGGTCGGGTGTAGCGGTGCCCAGTGGGGCTGATCCACACGATGGTGCCGTCGGAGAGTTGGTGATCGGTCCAGCCGGTCGGTCCGGTCCAGAATGTCTTGAGTAGGTGATGTTTTCGGCACAGGCATTTCAGATTCCCGGGATGGGTGAGCCCGCCGGGTCCGTGGGGTGTGGTGTGGTCGATGTCGCAGCGCTGTGCCGGGCGGCTGCAGCCGGGGAAGGTGCACGTTTGATCGCGGTTGCGCACGAACCGCGCCAGTTTGGTCGAGGGTCGGTAGTGCGGTTCGGCGCATAGGTCGGCGGGGTTGGCCACCGGGCGGACGGGGGCGCCGAGGCGGACGAGTTCGGCCAGCAGTGGGGTGGGCACGATCCCACCGCCGGCGATCACCGCCAATCCCGAAGCGGTACTGCCAGGTTCGGGGTGTGGCTGATGGTCCGGTGGTTCGGGACTTTGGTGCTCAGACGGCTCTGGAGGTGGCTGATGGTCAGACGGGTCGGGTTGCGGCTGCGGCCGATCATCGGGCAGGTCGGGTACGGGTGCCGGGTCCGAGTTCAGTGCTGGCTCCACTGCGATCCCGTGTTCGGGGTCGGGCTCCGGTCCGCCGTTCGGTCCCGGACCGGGCGGTGGTTCGGGCGCCGGTCCTGGGTCGGGCGGTGGTGGTGGTCCAGCGTCGGGCGTCGGTGCGGTGTCGGGGTGGTGGTCGGTGAGGATGTGGATGACGATGGCGTCGGCGCGGGCGTCGCGCCCGGTCGATGCACAGTCGGGGCGTCCGCAGGTGCAGGGCAGCTCGGTGCCGCGGACGCTGAGTACGGCGAGGGCTGCCGAGCGGCGTTCCCCTGCGCTGCGGGGATCATGGGGGCAGACGGTGGCGGCGAGCTGGTCGACGTGACGCTGGACGATTTCGGCGTCGGTGACGGTCAGTCGACCCCATATGGAGGCGGTGCCGGTGGTGTCGTCGCGGTGCCCGAACTTCACGTCACACCCCCTGGCCGCGGTCTGGAACCGGAGCACGGCGGCGGGGTCGTGGACGAGGACGGCGTCATCGATGGCGTTCTCCACCTTGTCCACCGACAACGACCCGAACGATGCGGCGATGGCGGCCAGGTCGGCATCAACCTGGGCGAGGATGTCGGGGTCCTCGATGAGTCGGGTGCGCCAGCTGATCGTGTGGGCTAACCCGATCGCCAGGGTGCCCTCGGCGACCAGTTTCGCGACTTGAGGGAAGCGGTGGCGTAGCGCGAGTGCTTGGCACATCTGTGTGCCGGCAGTGCGTGGGCTGATGCTGCTGGCGGCGGCGATCTCGGCGGCGGCGCTGTCCCAGCCATCGCAGGCCCACAACTCGTGTTCCACGGCTTGGTCGGAGGTGCAGCGGCGGTGGGTGAGTTCTGCCATGGCGGCCATCCTGTTGTAGCCCACGGTCGCCCCGGCGCGGGTCCAGCCGGCGACCGCATCGACCAGCGCTGCGTCGTCGACATGGGCCAGGTCATCGCCCTGGGCGAGCTCCTCGAACACGCTTCCAACCATGCTCGCGAACACCGACATCCATCCCCACAGACCCCGACAACCAAGCCGCCCCAGACCCAAGCCTGTGGATGAAATCACCACTGTGGATAACTCAGCCCAACACCAACGACGCAGACCTGAAATGTCGGTACCCCGTGCTGGAAGCCCTCAGCCGTTGCCGGGGGACGGCGCGGTCGAGACCCCGTCGAGGCACTCTCCGCAATGGCGTGCTTGATGCTGTCGGCCAGCCGTGGGCAGGCGCGGCTGCGGCTAGTGTCTCCGCCACCGGCTTCACAGCGCTCACCTGCGGCGACGTGGGTTTCGGCGGTACGGTAGCCGAGTGTTGCCAGTGGCAGCAATGTCAATAGCTTGGAGTCTGTGACCACTGACCACCCGAGGGCCGCCATGCAAGGGGCTGCTGACCCGATCCACAGTTACGTCCTCCCGCTAGCGATCGGTCGCATCAGGCCAGCAGACGAGCACCCGTTTACCGTCGAGACCGGTGAGGGCACTGGGTTTCTTCTGGCCAATGGTCGCGGGCTCGGGATGACGGCTCGTCACGTGGCCGAGGCAATACTGCGTAGCGCACCACCACCGAAGGATCTGGTGGTCGATTGGGTTCCGGAGACGAATGTGCGTATCCCTATGGCGCGGCGTTCGTGCAGTCAGACGGCGCGATCCTGTAGGGCGTGGTCGGTGCGTTCGATCTGCATCCGACTGAGGACGTCGCGCTGTTCGGTCTCGCGCCAGCCGACGAGTACTTCTCGCCCTACACGATTGCGACCCAACCGCATTACGGCTCAGCGGAATACATGCTCTGGGGGTATCCCGACGATGTACGGCACGACATGTTCTCCGAGGCCAGTCGGCCGTTGAATGTGCCGCTGATCTACTCGGCCGGGCACTTTCGTCGCAGGGTCAACGGCGAACTGCCGATCAACGACGTGCGTGGTCACGCTTTCTACGAGCTGAGCACACCCGCGGGGTTGTGCGCTTCTGGCTCACCGGTTTCGGTGCGCTTGCCAGGACGCCAGTGGGAGGCCGCAGGGGTGTACGTGGGTGAACGCCGCAACGAGACGGGCACGTTCTCGGTGGGGTACGCGACGCGCTCAGATGCCATCGCTGCCCAGTGGCCAGCGCTGGTCGAAGACGGTGCCGACCTGTCCAAGCTGTGCCCGCTGTCTCCAGGGCATCCCGACGCCACGGCGGACGCGCAACTCGGCTAGGAGCGATGGGCCCGCCCGGGGTGTGCTCGCTGCCAAGTCCGTCCATGGCTGTCCTGCCATCGGATGGTGACGGACACGTTGCTCGGGTCAGCTGCGTCGGGGTCATCGTTCTGCCACGCGCCATACTCGCTGTGGTGTCCCTTGATAATCGGTTCTCCGTTGTTGAAGAACTTGAACCAGGATTCGCGACCCTCATCGGGGTTAAGCACTGGAACATGCCTGGGTGCGCGCTCTGCGAACTACTCTACGGCGAACAGATCTGTGTACTCGGCGGTCTTGAGTCGCCGTAATTGGTCACCTTGACTATGAACCCGCCCGATGACCTGTTACGGACGGCCATGAGGACGAGGTTGGCTTGGGCTTGGGCTTGGGTTTGGGCTTGAGCTTGGGCATGAGTAGTGAGTGTGGTGAACAACTCTTGAATGTGAGCACCATCCGCATCCTCTCCCCGCCCCAGAATCAGAGCCCAAAGTCGATCACGTAGTATGAAGCCCACTTCGTCGAGTTCGCTCCTGTAGTACTGAATCATAGCAGCCGCATCATCCGATGCTCGGTGGCTGTGTGCGGCCTGTACCTGTGCGCGTTCTCCTTCGAGACGACGCAACTCATCAAGTAGGCTTTGTGTCGGCACATCGTCATGAATAAAGGTAGGGAGAGCAACTGCTACAGTTGCCATAGCGGAACTGCTGAGGGTGTATGGGGTGAGATACAAGTTGCGGTTGGCGGGAGCCTGACGCAGGGGGCACGCAAGTAGCACTTTTAAGGACGGATTTGGTAAGATGCGATGAACGGCTTACGCGCGTTTCTGCTGCTTTGGAGGCACGGAATACTGCCTGGGGCGACGAGAAATCGGCCACGTGCATGGCGACAGCTTGGTGGACATTCCCTTTCCGAAGACAGTCCGCCATGAGTTGGTTACAGCTGGTCGCGCCGAACCCCACCACATACTTCCTGACAGTGGCTGGGTCAGTATTTATTTGAGGCAAGCGTCAGACGTAGACAGAGCGATCGAACTCCTCCGCCTTTCGTTTGAGATTGCGAACGAAAGGACTGCGAAATAAGGCAACTC
>Ga0137412_10002614_pt1 | contig 14238 bp, 13 predicted proteins | sample CZODoug2_1_16fun_FD_122160 | JGI IMG/M metagenome (GOLD analysis project Ga0137412, IMG submission 122160) | Vadose zone soil fungal communities from Angelo Coast Range Reserve, California, USA - CZODoug2_1_16fungal (Hybrid Assembly) | ecosystem: Environmental > Terrestrial > Soil > Vadose zone... | reverse complement strand
GGAACGAAGTGCACCGGTTCCGGGTTGAGCAGGTTCTCCTTCTCCCCGAACGCCTCGTCGCTGGCCGCCATGACGGTGCCCCCGAGCAGTCGCGCGGCGAGGTCACACCTGGGCATTTCGGTTGTCCTAGTCAAAGCAAACCCTTCGGTTATGACGAAGCGCCAGTGTTGCGTAATGGCCGGCGGTGGATGGGATTTGGACGCAGTTAAGGCTGCAGCGAGCGGCGCAGATCTGAGGCGAGTTGCTCAGCGACGCGGCGAAGGTGTGGCGCCAGGGCGGGTATGCGTTCAGCCGTCAGACGATCGGACGGCCCCGTAACGGTCAACGCGAGCGGCACTGGTCCTGCGGCCACGGGCACGGCCACGCAAGATATTCCTAGTTCCACTTCATCCGTTTCTGAGGCATATCCGCGTCGACGCACGTGCGCCAGCTCGGTCACCAGTTGCTGGGGAAGGGGATTGGCTCGCGGCAGTTGACGTTGGATGAAAACCGTGAGTTCGCTGGGGGTCAGTTGGCTCAGGAGCGCCCGTCCCGCGGCCGTTGCTCGGGCCGGCAGTCGGCGTTCGACCTCGCGGGCCGATCTTGTCGAACCCGGCATTACCGCTTGTGCGATGTAGACCGCGTCGGCCCCCTCCAGGACCGCCAGGTCCGCGTTCTCACCCGTCAGCGCCGCGACCTGTTGCAGGGCAGTAGTGGCCTGAACGCCCAATTTGCGGTTCGTGGCTTCACCGAGCTGGATCAGCGCATGACCCAACCCGTAACGGCGCTCCGATGTGCGCACAACGTGTCCACTGAGCACCAACGTGTGCAATAACCCGTGCACGGTGGACTCCGCCAGCTGCAGGCGCTTGGACAGCTCGCGCAGACTGGCCTCGCCTCCGGCGTCGGCGATGGCCTGCAGCACCTCCAGGCCCCTGCGCAGGGAACGCACACCCGAGGACGCGTCAGGACGTTCGGCGCCTCTACCGAGTCCACGCTTATCGGGCACGTCTTCAATCATGCGACCTGGCGCGCATGCAGGCCCGGCGACGAAACCGGCGGCAGCCTGGTAGCACGCCAACCCATGGCGAACGGCCACTGATGCATCGGGCGTCATCAGCGGCTCGTCAGCGTGTCGATGTCGATGGTCAATCCACGGAGGTGCCGCAGGAAGAACCGCCGCGACCTTGGCTGTGAGCTGTTCAGAACCTCGCGGGCAGTGCCGTACTCGACGACTTTTCCGCGATCCAGCATCATCATGGTGCCGCCGACCTTCACCGCAAATGGGATGTCATGGGTGACCACGATCAACGTGGTCCCCGCGGCGCCCAGCTCGAGGATCACGTTCTCCACCTCGTCGACCAGTTCGGGGTCAAGTGCGCTGGTGACCTCGTCGAGCAGCAGAACGTCGGGCTCCAGCGCCGCCGCGCGAGCGATCGCGACGCGCTGCTGCTGACCGCCGGACAGTTCGTGCGGTCGGCGCCGCTCCAGCCCGGCCAGTCCAACCCGTTCCAGCCAGACAGCCGCCAGACCGTCCGCCGCGGGTTTGGCCATGCCGCGCACCCGCCGCAACGGCAGTGTCACGTTGGACAACGTGTTGAGGTGTCCGAACAGGGCGAACTTCTGCGACACCAAGCCGACGCGGCTTCGCAACTGCTTGACCGGCAGCGAATCCGTCGGCACGCCGTTGAGGAGCACCGTTCCGGCCGACGTGTGTTCCAGCCTGTTCAGACACCGCAGGAAGGTGCTTTTCCCCGAGCCCGAGGGGCCCACCACGCTCAGGGTGTGGCCCCGGTGCAGTTGGCATGTGATGTCGGAGAGCAACGCTGTGCCGCCGATCGACACGCTCAAGCCCTGGATGTCGAGCACCGGCTGCGTTGCGGTCCCTTCCAACAATGCGATCTCAGGCACCGGCCGTCACCTCTTCGCGTGAGGTCAGTTGCATTGCGCTGCCGCGACCGGTGCGCGCCAGCTTCTTCTCAAGACGACGGGCCAATGTCGTCAGCAGAACGTTGATCACCAGGTACATCGCCCCAGCGGTCAGATACAGCGGCAATGAGGCGAACGTGGAGCTGATCGCTTGCTGCGTTCGCAGGGTCAGCTCGGTGATCGTGATGAAGCCCAACAATGAGGTGTTCTTGATCAGCGCCACCATCTCGTTGGTCAGGGCCGGGATCATGCCCGTGAAGGCTTGCGGCCAGATGATCCTGATGGTGACGTCCCACCGATCCAGACCCGCCGACAGGCCGGCTTCTTCCTGCTCGCGTCCGACACCGGTCATTGCGCCGCGAACGATCTCGGTAACGTAGCTGGCGCCGTAGAGGCCCAGTCCGGCCAGCCCGGCGGCCAGCGGGGAGAGCTGCACGCCGATGTAGGGCAGGCCGAAGTACCAGATGTAGAGCTGCACGAGGAACGGCGTGTTGCGGAACAACCCGACGAAAGCCCGGATCGCCCAGCGCAGCGGCCGGAAGGGTGCGGCGTAGTCCAACGTCCCGAGAATGCTGCCGAGGATGAATGCCAGTACGAGAGCCCCGGCGGCGCAGCCCAGCGTGATGGCAAAACCGGTCGCCAGGTACGGCAGGTTGTCGATGATGGCGTCCACTCATGCGCCGTTCTGCGCGGTGGTGTCACCGAACCACTGCTGGCGCATCTTGGCCAATGTGCCGTCGGCATCCAAGGCGTCCAGCGCCGAATTGACCTCTGGCAGCAAGGGGCTGTTCAGCGGTACCACCGCGGCGATGGGCTGTGCGGTGTTCAGCGGTGTGGGCAGCAACTTCAGTCCGCCGACCTTCTTGACGTAGTAGCCGGCTACCGGAGCGTCGGTGACGACGGCGTCGGCCCGGCCCTGGGCCACCAGCTGAAATGCCGACGGTGTGTCTTGGACGGTGACGAACTGCGCCGCGGGCAGCTTCTCGCGAACGAAGGACTCAGGTACGGTGCCCACCTGAACGGCGATCTTGGCGTGTGCGAGATCCGCCAGGTCTTTGACGGACTGGTTCGACTCATTGACGGTCAAGACGAACGAGTCGCGGACATAGGCCTTCGAGAAGGCCACTTCCTTGCGCCGCTCGGGGGTGTCCAGAATGCCGGAGATTGCGATGTCGGCACGTCCAGACGTGACCGACGCGAGCAAGCTGGTGAACGGCATTTGATCGAAGGCTGCCTTCTTGCCCAGCTTGTCAGCCAGCGCGTTCGCCAGATCAACGTCGAACCCCACCAGTTGCCCGTTCTCGATCTGCTCGAAGGGGACGAACCCCGGGTTGATTGCCACCCGCAACGTTCCGCCTGCCGGCGCGCCGGCAGGCGGGTTGCTGCATCCGGCCAGCAGCGCCAAGACACAGGCCACCAATGCCAAGCGCACTAAACTCCAGACGCGCACGTGTTTGCTCCCTCACAACGGTCCGCTCCAATCCACGGAACACAGATCACAGTCGGTGCTTGAACACTGGCAGAACGCACGAGAAGGGGTCAACGAACTTCGGCGGGACCGAAGTTAAGTTCCCGTTTCCCGTCTGTAAAGACCATGTTCAAGTCTCAAACCGTAAGCGCGCCAATACTGTTCGCCCGAGATCCACGCTCGTCACCGTCCGCACCAACCCGATCACCGGCCGAATGTTACGAATGCTGACAAGGAGTTTCCGTCAGGTTTCGTAAATCACCACTGGTGCAAGCACATTCGCGCCAATATCCGTCATTCAACCGATGGTGTCGCGAGCCTGGAGTCGGTACCGTCGGAAGAATCCCAACAGCCCAGTTGACCTGGTCGTGCACAGATGCGAAGGAAGCCGGTAGATGATCCCGATTCCGCAAGACGACGCCACGCGACAGCAGATGCTCGACGAGATCCAAGCGAGCGTCGAGGACTTTCGCGGAGTGCCCGGGTTCTCCGTTCTGCGTACCGAAAGGCCGGGTAGCGCGATCGGCGCGCACGCCGGCATCCAGGACGACGTCAGACTCGACCGCGTGCTGACCCGGATGCGGATGCAGCCGACGGGCGCCTTCGGCGGCAAGCTGATCATCGTCTGCACCAAACTCGAGCAGGAGTGGCGCATCGCCAGGTTGTCCGGGATCCGCGGCGTCCCACCGAAGTTCATCGATACCCGCGTGTTCGCCGACGAACAGTCCGCGCAGGCCGAGATCTTCGCGATGCGGCTCGAGCAGTACCCCGCCGAGGACGGGATGCCCGAGCACTGCACACCGGCGTGGAAGGCGCGAGGGGAGAACTGGGCGTGACGGACATGTACCCCGCGCTGCTGCGACTGACCGGGTACGGCAGCAAGTGGTCGGTCGAACAAGGGGACAGCATCGACTTCTTCGTCAACTGCGACGGCCCCGCCTCCTACCGTGCCGAACTGGTCAAACTGATCCACGGCGATACCCACCCGAGCGGGCCGGGCGTCAAGGAAGAGGTCATCGACTCGCCGCTCAACGGTACCTACCCGGGTCAGCCCCAGACCATCCATGCCGGTTCCTACGCCGTGGTGCTCGACCGCCGCCCGTTGCGGGTGGACAGCTTCACCATGCAGTGCTGGATCTGGCCGACGATGCCCACCAAGGTAGACGGCTACTGGTCGCCCGGTGAGCAGATGATCATGGGCAAGTGGGCCGACGGCCGCGGTTACGGGCTGTTCCTCGACCTGGATGGTCGGGTGTGTCTGCGAATCAACGGCCAGACACTCACGGCCGCCGAACCGGTTCGCGACCGGGCCTGGCACTTCATCGCGGCGACGTTCGACGCGGAAACCGGTTGCGCTGTCCTGTATCACGAGCCGCAGATCCGCTACGCGCTTGATCCCAAACCCGAACCCGTCGAGGCGGTGTTCACCGAACGCGCCGCACACACTGCGGTGCCGTTCACCTTCGCTGCCCATCCGAGTCACACTGAGCCCGACGGTACGTCGCTGCAGCCGCACGGCTGGGTGATGACTGACCACTACAACGGCAAGATCGACGCCGCACGGCTGTGTTCGCGGGCCCTGACCCGCCTGGAGATCGAGACCATGAAGCTCGGATCCGCGGCGGGGATGGATGAGCGGCGCGGTGTCGGGCCGTCCGCGGAGCTCGGCGCCGCCATGGTGGCCGCCTGGGACTTCAACCTGGAGATACCGACCCGCACGATCGTCGACAGCGGGCCGTACCGGCTCGACGGCGAACTCGTCGGCCTACCTGCCCGCGGGATGACCGGCCACAACTGGAGCGGCACCCAGGTGTCGTGGAGCGCCGATCACCGCGAATACGGCGCCATCCACTTCCACGACGATGATGTCGACGACGCGCGTTGGACAGTCGATTTCACCGTTACGGTGCCCGCCGATCTGCCCAGCGCCGTCTACGCCGTGAAGCTCACCACCAATGAGGGCGACGAGGACTACATCCCCTTCATGGTCCGTACCCCGCTCGGTGCGCCGCAGTCCAAAATCGCCGTCATCATGTCGACCACCGACTACATGGCGTACGCGAACGAGCATCAGGCCAGCAACTTCGGCAGCCTGGAGGCCTTGGTCTATCGCACTCCTATCATGGCGCCGCAGAACATCTTCCTGAGCGTGCACCGGGAATACGGCTACTCGCTGTACGACACCCACAGTGACGGTTCCGGAGTGCACATGTCATCGAGGCTGCGGCCGGTGCTCAACTTCCGGCCCAAGTGCGACTCGGTCATCACGCAGGCACCGTGGCAGTTCAACGCGGACCTGCACCTGATCGATTGGCTGATCCAGCTGGGCTATGACTTCGACGTCATCACCGACGAGGACATCAGCTACGACGGCCTGGAGCGGATCGAGGGCTACAACGTGTTGCTCACCGGGTCGCACCCCGAGCACAAGGACGGCCGGTACCTCGACGCCATCCACGCCTACAAGGATCGCGGCGGCCGGTTCATGTACATGGGTGGAGACGGCTTCTACTGGCGGCACACATTCCACTCCGGGTACGGACGGGGCGAGATCACCGAGATGCGCCGCTGCGAGTCGGGTATCCGGCCCTGGCAGGCTCAGCCCGGCGAGTACTACCACCAGAGCGACGGCAAGCTCGGCGGTATGTGGCGGTTCCTCGGCCGTGATATGGCCGCGGTGAGTGGAACGTCGATGGTGGCGCAGGGCTTTGACGTCTCGACATACTTCAAGCGCACACCGGAGAGCGACGATCCCCGGGTCGCGTGGGCTTTCGACGGCATCGAGTACGGCGAACGGCTCGGTGACTTCGGTCTGGTCGGGGGCGGCGCGGCCGGCGCCGAGCTCGACAACGTCGACACCACGCTGGGCTCGCCGCCGCACACTCTGCTGGTTGCTACGTCAGCCGGACTGCACACCGACGCCTATCTCACGGTGACAGAGTTGATCTTGACCAATGCTCCCGGACACACCGGTACCCAGCACCCGAGGATCCGCGCCGACATGGCATTCCACGAGACGCCCAACGGCGGTGGGGTGTGGTCGTTCAGTTCGATCTCGTACTGCGGCAGCCTCTCGCACAACAACTACGACAACAACATCTCGACGTTGACCGCGAACGTGCTCAACCGCTTCGCCCAGGACGGACCACTACCCGCACCGGACGCCTCAGGGATCCGCACGCGGGGCAGGTTCGAGTCGACCCCAGCGCTGAACTACCACCTGCCCGAGGAAGTCGGTAGCGGATGACCCCCACTGTGGCACACGGCAATCTGCTGCTGCGGCCGGCATCGACGGGGCAACACCCAGCAGCGGAGACCGCGGACTGGACCGGCACCTGGGTATGTGTGGGGCTGGCCGAGCAACTCAGCGAGGTCGGGGCGGTGCTGCCTGCGACGGTCGGGTATCACGGTGCCCATGTGCGGCGCACCGAGGACGGTTTGATGGCCGCGATCAACGCCAGACCGTTCGGCGGATGCGTGTCGATCCCGGTGCACTGCGGAAGCACCCGCAATGTCAGGTGCCCACACCTGGCCTGCGCGTTCAGTGAAGACGGCGACGTGCTCGACAGCAGGACCGATCCGAGCGGTGCGTCCAGGGCTCAGTTCCTCGGCGACGGACGCAGGACTGTCAGACTGCCGCTCGCACAGTGGGGTTCGCTGTTGTTCGTGAACGTCACGATGACCGAGCCGCCACCGCTTCCGATCGCCGTTACGCCCGCACCGGACGACTCGGAGGTCGTCGCGACCGGTCTGCGACTGGTACCCGGGAATTGGCTCGACACTCCGCTGCGGGCAGCGTCGGCCATCGCCGGCACGCTCGATGGCGACCGTACCTGCGTCACCGCCGTGGCGCCCAACCTCGCCCTGGTGCACTACGGGACAGACACTTTCGTCGTGCTCAGCCGCCCGGCTGGTCATACGCGGAGCACTTTGGTGTGGGCGCTGCTGCACCGGACCGGCACGATTCCGCTCCTCGATCCAGGACTGCTCACCGGACTGGCTGCCGCCGGATTCGACGCTGCAAGTCAGTGTGGGCCATCTCACCCGTGTTTTAACGGCGAGGAAACAGGACCCGAACCTCGTTGACGTTCGCGCATAGTCGACTGGTGGTAGGCAGATCAGTGGATATGAGTTGGGACGGAGAACGAGATGGCTCCGGTGGGGCACGAAACTCGGGACTTCACCTCGATTGCCGCCGACATGGTGTCTACCGACACCGAGGTGCGGATTCGTGGTGCCGTCGACTTTCTTCGCATCGAGGCTCGCTGCGACACCTTTCTCCTTGCCTACAAGACGCCTGGAGCGATCGGGTTCAGCCTGGTCAACTCGGTCGGGTACTCCGATGCGGTCGCCGGGCATCTGACGTCGGACATCCAGGCGATGCCGGAGTTCTCCAGGCAGTTTGCCGACCAGAGTCGGGTCTGGGACTGGGACGACGTACCTGAGTTCTCCGATTCCTACAGTGGCGCCAAGGTGCTGCGTCCGGAAGGTTTTACCAACGGTTTCCTGATGGTGTTGCACGATGGCGCCGGAGACGTGGTCGGGTTGTGTCAAGCCAACATGGAGCATCCTGAGTTCTCGCTGCGAAGTCGCTGTCTGGTCGAGTCGGTTCGTCCGCTGTTCACGAAGTACGTCACCCGGATGCGCGTGCAAGCACGTGCCCGGCTGACCCCCCGAGAGCAGGAGATTCTTGCGCTGCTTCGCGGTGGCCTGTCGAACACCGAAATCAGTGATCGGCTGTTCCTGTCGCCACGCACGGTCAGCACCCATGTCGAACGCGTGCTGCGAAAGCTCGGCGTGGCCAACCGGGTAGCGGCAGCGGTGCACGCCACCGAACTGGAACTCTTCGATCAGAAGCGCGTCGTCGTGTCGGCGCCGCGGCCGCCGCTGAATCGAGTGGCCGGGCTCTGACCGTCGGCGCCGGTATGCCGGACAGCCGAATATGGCCATCCGGTCTTTCCGCGTGTTCGCTGCGCCGATCGGCGGGACTGTATTCGATTGCCAATCAGAACCATTCGTGACAAATACGTCGGATGACGTATTTCGTCGGAGCAACGAATTCCATACCGTGTACCTACACATCGCCTGATACCACTGCGCGCCGTGGCGCAGTGCAGACCTGGATGAGCTTCTTCATCAGACCAGAGGATCCACCGATGACGCACGGACCCCGAAGGACGCAGCGGCGCCTGTCATTGCGGTTAGTCGCGGTCTGCTTCATCGCGCTTCTCAGTGTCTCCGCACTCGCCGGCTGTTCGCGGGGACCAGTGCGTACCGGAAATGTCTTCGTGATCGCGATCGAGTCCGAGGCCGACGTTCTCGACCCGCAGGTGGCTGGGGGTTGGGTGACGTGGCGAATCAACCGGCAGATCTTCGAACCGCTTGTCGACGAGGATCTCACCATCCCTTCGGCCGAGGCGACGGTTCCGCCGCTGCGGCCCGGACTGGCCCAGTCATGGGATGTATCAAAGGACGGCCTGGAGTACACCTTTCACATTCGACACGGGGTGCGGTTCCACGATGGCACGCCGCTCAATGCCGAAGCGGTCGAATACAACATCCGCCGGATGTGGGACAAGAACTCTCCGCAGTACTCGGTCAAGGCGGCCGGCCAGACGAACTTCGTCTGGAAGTTCCTCGACTCGCTCCAGACCATTGACGACTACACGCTGAAAGTCCGTCTCAAGCAACCCTTCTCAGAATTCTTACGCATGCTCACCCAGGGCGGGAACGGTTCGACCGCGATCATCAGCCCGACTGCACTCAAGACCTACGGCGAGGACATCGCCGACCATCCGGTGGGCACCGGGCCGTTCAAGTTCAAAGAACGTATCCGCGGTGAGCGAATCGACCTGGTGCGCAACGATGATTACTGGGGCACGGTTCCATCGATCGACGGCGTGGTCTTCCGGCCCCTGCCCGACCCATCGGCACGCACGGCCGCGCTGAGGTCCGGGGACGTCGACATGATCGCGGTGCCGAACCCGGACAGTATCGACAACCTGGTGAACGAGGGATATCAACTCTCCGAGGGCATCCCGCCCCACATTTGGTACCTGTCCTTCAACATGAAGGACAAGTACACCTCGAAACGCGCAGTACGTGAGGCAATCAACCTCGCGATCGACCGCGATGGTATGGCGCAAGACTTGTTGCGCGGCTCGGTGAATCCAGCGCTGGGAGTCCAAGCACTGTCGGCGGGTGGCTACGTCGAACGCAAAGACGCCTACCAGCGCAACCTCGACAAGGCCCGGCAGCTGTTGGCGTCGGCGGGCCTGGCGAATGGGTTCGAGACGACGTTGATCACCTCGACCGACGGTTCCGGCCAGATCATGCCGGCGCAGATGGCGGAGTTCATCCAGCAGAACCTCGCGGAGATCGGCATCAACCTCAAAATTCAGACCCAGGAATGGATCTCATACCTGGGCGTGTGGGCCCGGGGTATGCAGGACGGCGTCGGCATGGCGCAGATGTCCTGGGGAATGACCAGCCCCTACTGGCTCTACATTGCCACCTCATCTGAGCTTCAGGCACCCAACGGCCCGAACGTCGGGTACTACGCCAACCCCGCCCTCGACAAAGCGATGGACAACGCGATCACCGCGCTGGACCCCAAGGAAGCCGACAAGTTCTGGCGCCAAGCGAACAACATAGTCACCGATGACAGCGCCCTGGTCCCGATCGTCAACGACAAAGCCCCCTACGTCCTGGCCCCCTACGTCTCCGGGTTCGTCTCGGCGAGCGAGGAGTGGTACGACCTGACCCACGTGAGGCTCAATCAATGACCCGTGTCATCGGAAGTAGGCTATTTTCAACCATTCTCGTGCTCTTCGGCGTCAGCCTCATCGTCTTCCTGTTGCTGCAGATGGTGCCGGGCGATCCCGCCGTCACCATCCTGGGATCCGGCGCGACCGCCGAGACCGTGGCCGCGCTGCGAACCGAGCTCGGCCTGGACCGGTCGCTGCCGGTGCAATTCTTCGACTATCTCGGTGGATTGCTCCACGGTGATCTGGGCCGTTCCCTGACCATCAACACTCCGGTCACCGACATCATGCTGCCCCGCTTCGCGAACACGCTGATCCTCACGGCGGCGGCGCTAGTGCTGTGCATCCTCGTCGCCGTTCCGCTCGGGGTCATCGCGGCCCACAAGCAGTACAGCATCTTCGACCGAGCCTCAATGATGATCTCACTGGCCGGCGCGAGCGTTCCCGTCTACTGGTTCGGCCTGCTGCTGATCGGCATCTTCGCCATCGGTCTCGGTTGGTTGCCCACGTCCGGCATGTACAACCCCCGCTTCCCCGGCGGGGTGGGCGATCTCTCGGCGCACCTCATCCTGCCGGCCATCGCCGCGGCGCTGGTGCCACTCGCGGTGATCGCTCGCATGACGCGAAGCGTGATGATCGACATCCTCCAGCAGGACTACATCCGCACGCTGCGTGCCTCCGGGCTCGCCACGACTTCCGTTCTCTGGCGGCATGCCCTGCGCAATGCGCTGCCGCCGATCGTCAACATCATCGGTCTGCAGGTCGGCTACCTACTGGGCGGTGTGGTATTCGTCGAAGTCGTGTTCGGCTGGCCGGGCCTCGGTCAGCAGCTCTACACCTCTATCACCCAGCGCGACATCCCAGTGGTCCAGGCCGGTGTGCTGTTCATCGCGTTGGCCTTCGTGATCATCAACCTCTTTGCCGACGTGGCGGTCGGCCTGCTCGATCCGCGCACCAGAAGGAAGGTTGGATCATGAGTTTGCGAAGACGACCGCGAGTGAGGATCGCAGCGAGGTACGAGCGAGGACCGGAGCGAGGGGGAGTCGAGGCGTGAGCGTAGTCACCGAGGCGGTCGACGCGGGCCGCTCACTTCTCAGAGCCAACCGGTCCCGGGCCGACGGACCCGGTGCTGCTGAGGCAGATGCACCGAAGCCGCAGTGGCGCTTGGCTGTTCGAGCCTTCAGCCGGGACAAGATGGCGGTGGTGTCGCTCATCATCCTGGTGCTAGTGGCTCTTGCGGCGATTTTCGCCCCGCTACTGACGCCCTACAGCCCGGTTGCCGGCGACCCGGTCGAACGCCTGGCCGGTGTCGGCACCGACGGTCATTTCCTCGGTCTGGACGGCCAGGGGCGAGATATCTGGACCCGTCTGCTCTACGGCGGCCGCAACTCTCTGATGGTGGCGGTGGTCCCGGTTCTCGTGGTGTTTCCGCTGGCTCTGCTGATCGGTCTGTTCGCCGGGTTCCAGCGCAGCAGGGCGGGTGAAACCCTCATGCGGGTCCTCGACGTACTGTTCGCGTTTCCGCTAGTGCTGCTCGCGATCGCCCTGTCTGCCGTGTTGGGTGCAGGCCTTGGCAACGTAATGCTCGCGATCGGGATCACCCTGATCCCGTACATGGCTCGGGTTGCGTACACCGCCACCGTGCAGGAATCGTCGAAGGATTACCTGGAGGCGGCCCGCGCTTACGGCGCCAATCCGCTGCTGCTGATGTTCCGCGAGCTCATGCCGAATGTCGTCGTTCAGCTGCTGGTGTACGCAACGACGTTGTGCGGCCTGATGATCGTGGTCGCGGCCGGTCTCAGTTTTCTCGGTGTCGGCGTCATCCCGCCCACTCCGGACTGGGGCATCATGACCGCCGACGGCAAGAACGTGTTGCTCGAGGGCATCTACCACGTCGCCACCATTCCCGGTCTTCTGATCCTCGTCGTCTCGCTCGCTTTCAACCTGATCGGCGACGGGGTCCGTGACGCACTCGATCCGCGAAAGCAGACCAGCTGATGACGGTCCACAACGCACTGGATGTCAGGAATCTATCCGTCGACTTCCACACCGACGCCGGGGTCGTCCACGCGGTGAAGAACGCGAACATCTCCGTCCGCGAAGGCGGAATCCTCGGATTGGTAGGCGAATCCGGCTCCGGAAAGTCCGTGACCTCCCTGGCCGTGCTGCGTCTGCTCGGCACCAGCCGGGCCAGGATCACCAGCGGCGAGATCCTGTTTCGCGGTGAAAACCTCCTGACCAAGTCCGACAAGGAAATGCGCGCTATTCGCGGTCCGCACATCGGGTTGGTTTCGCAGAACGCACTGTCGGCGCTCGATCCGTCGTTCACGGTCGGTGCACAGCTGATCGAGGTGATCCGGGTGCATCAGGGAGTGGACAAGGCGACGGCACGAACCAAGGCCCTCGAGGCGCTCGAGCTGGTGGCGCTTCCTGACCCGAAACGTCGTATGAAGGCCTATCCCCATGAACTTTCCGGGGGGCAGCGTCAGCGGGTGGTCATCGCGATTGCACTGTCCTGCCGCCCTGAGTTGCTCCTGGCGGACGAGCCGACGACCGCACTCGATGCGACCGTTCAGAAGCAGATTCTCGATCTGCTGATCACCATCAACTCCGAACTCGGCACCTCGATCCTATTGGTAACGCACGATTTCGGCGTGGTCGCGCACGTGTGCACCGACGTCACCGTCATGCGCCGGGGCGATGTCCTCGAGTCGGGGACGGTGGAACAGGTGTTGAACCGGCCTCAGCACCCCTACACACAGGGGCTCATGCGGGCAGTGCCACGGCTGCACCTCAACGACGCCACCCGATCCGTTCCGCGCGCGGACCGGCGCTTGTTCGAGTTCCGCGGTGACACGACGAAGGAGAACGCCGATGTCGCATGACAATCCGCTGATCGCGGTCTCCGAGTTGAAGAAGGTGTTCGCCGTACGCGACGAGAACGGCAAGCGCGGCGAGTTCGTCGCAGTCGACTCGATCAGCTTCACCATCGAGCGCGGCGAGACGTTCGGCCTGATCGGCGAATCCGGTTCCGGCAAGACGACGACGGGCCGCATGGTGCTGGGGCTGGAGAAGCCGACATCGGGATCGGTCACCTTCGGCGGCAACGAACTCGTGGGCCTCTCCGATCTCGACATGCGTCGATACCGCCACCACATGCAAATGGTCTTCCAGGATTCGGGTTCGGCATTCAACCCTCGACGGAGCGTGGGCGCCCAGATCGCCTATCCGCTCAAGCACTTTCAGGCAGCGTCTGCTGCCGACGCCCGTAAGAAGACGCTTGACCTACTCGACCGGGTGGGCATGCTGCCGTCGCACTACGACCGCTACATTCACGAGTTCTCCGGTGGGCAGCGGCAGCGCCTCGGCATCGCCAGGGCTCTGGTCACTGACGCCGACTTCGTCGTCCTCGACGAGCCGACGGCCGCGCTCGACGTGTCGGTTCAAGCGCAGATCCTGAACCTGCTGAAGGACCTTCAGCGTGAACGCAAACTCACCATGCTGTTGATCACGCACAACCTCGCACTCGTCGAGCACATGTGCGAGCACGCCGGGGTGCTCGATGACGGAAGGCTGGTCGAGGTGGGACCGGTGGATCGGTTGCTGTCGAACCCGGGCACCGCCATCACCCGCAAGCTCGTCGACGCCGTGCTGGAACCGGAACTGGCCGGCGCAGCCAGGTGAAGGGGAACCGATGACTGAAGTACGGACCAACCCCACCATCCCGGAGCTGCGCGCAGGGATCGATTGCGGCGACCTCAACCCAGTCGATCTCGTGCGTAACGCGCTGGCGCGAATCTCCCACACCGAGGACAAGATCGAGGCGTTCGCCGCGGTGTTCGCCGACGAGGCGCTGGCCGTCGCGCAGCAGCAGCAGGATCAATGCACGACGCAGGGTCCGCTGTGCGGGATTCCGGTCGTCGTCAAGGATATCTACGACGTTGCCGGCTACCGGACCGGCAACGGATCCCTCGGCGCCCCGGAGCATCTGGCTGTTCAGGATTCGGAGGCGGTGCGGCGACTGAGGGTGGCCGGCGCCATCATCCTCGGCAAGACCGCCACGCACGAATACGCCTACGGGGTCAATACCCCGCCGAC
>Ga0137412_10002613_pt1 | contig 14239 bp, 15 predicted proteins | sample CZODoug2_1_16fun_FD_122160 | JGI IMG/M metagenome (GOLD analysis project Ga0137412, IMG submission 122160) | Vadose zone soil fungal communities from Angelo Coast Range Reserve, California, USA - CZODoug2_1_16fungal (Hybrid Assembly) | ecosystem: Environmental > Terrestrial > Soil > Vadose zone... | reverse complement strand
GAAGAAGCGGATAGCGAGAAGAAGAATCAGCCTGAACTGCGGGCTGAAGCGGCGACTCCGGAAGAGTAAAATAGAGGACCACGAATGGCGCCAAAGCTTCGAGTTTACAACCTGGCACGCGAACTGAATCTCAGCAACGACGAGATCATTCGCGAACTCCAGCACATGGGAGTGCCGGTGACTTCGCATTCCAACACGGTCGATGACCGTCAGGCGGAGTTGCTGCGAAAGAAGCTCGGCCCGGCCAAGCCAGAGGTGGCCAAGGCGGCTCCCCCGCCACCTCCACCGCCCCCTCGGGCAAGTGCATCTGTCGCAGCGAAGCCAGTTCCCAGCGCCATCGCCAGGACGGCGATCAGGGGCATCCGCTTCAGACATTTGTTCATGTGAACTCCATTTGACTGAATTAGGTTGATGACTGAGCAATACGTAGTGGCTGAGCGCTAAAGGCTATTGCTCCTTGTTGCTGCCGAAAGCCTCTGCTTGCTAGGATCGGCGCTTCGCATCCCCTCACTCTGATCGCAAATCGCTCGAGTGATGTGCATCTGTTGCGAGTTCTGGTCGAGTACACACAGAACTGCAAAGGGCGGGAGGTCTGCTGCACAACGAGCGTTGCTTGCCTCAATTTTGGCCATGAGCCCACAGATCAGATTCGCCTGACCTGGTCGTTTAACGTCCACTATTCCCACAACAGCGGCGCAACGCGGGATCGAGGGGAGGAGAGAGCGGGGCCACTCAATTATCACGAGAGGGTGTCTGGAGGTCTCACTGGCAATAGGGCCTCACTTCCGAAATCGCATACGTGCCTGTTATGCTCTCATCGCCGCTGACACAAGGCCAGCATGGATTGCCAGGACGATCCCTCCAATCGGACAGCTGATTGGGGTCATTTTCGTTGCAAACCTCAGCCACGGGGGCATGCTCGCTTAACGGGGCCGCTACATGCTGGATTGTGGGCGCTTCAGTGATCGCTATCGCCGGCGGGGCGGATGTTGAGAGTGACAGCTCCGCCGCCAAGAGCAGGCCGATGATGATTGCACCAAATTTCATGATGGTTCTCCAGATCTCTCGCTATGACCGGGATGTAGTGCTGGAGCGGCCCATTGCTTTGGCGAGATTGCCGTGATCGCGTTTGGTGTTGTGCAACCGGCAAAGGCAAACAAAAGTATATATTTCAGAAACCAAAACAGAATTGGCGGTCAACCTAGCGTACGATAGCAAGATGTCGCCGACCGCTTAATCGAAGGTCGCTCGCAGGCTTTCCTGTTTTGGGATTTACGAAAGGGCTCAACCGATGTCTCTGAAAGCAATGACGGGCGTTGTTGCCGCCTTGGCCGTTCTGGCATCGCCGGCGTTTGCGGCCAACAGCACTGCGCGCATCAACGGATATAATGCCGATGCGCAGCGGCAGGCGTCTTTCGGGGGAGCACAGTTCGTGCGGACCGTCCGCGATTCTCAGCTCGTCGCCGCCGACGAAGTCCCGAATCTCGATGTCCGTCCCGGTTGTCAAGCGGCGGACATAGCGGACATGTCGCAACAGACCTGTCTTGAGGACGAGAGAGCAGCGCGCGACGATCTGATGAAGGAATGGGGACAATTCCCAGCGCAAGACAAAGCGATGTGCACTGATCAGAGCAGGAACTATCATCCCAGCTACGTCGAGCTCCTGACTTGCCTCGAAATAGCGCGCGATGCAAAAATCCCGTACGAGACGGGACAGGGGCAGCAAACCGATGCTGTCGGTTCGCGCTGAATTGGCCCTGGACTCCTTATGGTAACCGCCAATTTAGTGCCTAGTTGCCATTGCACCGGCTCAACGCGACATTGATGCATTCAATTAATGCGGCTGGCTGGAAAGGTTTGTTCAGAAAGCAAAGGGCACCGCCTTCAAGCGCTCGCGCCTTGATGCTCTTGTCGGGGAGGGCGCTAATGAAAATCATCGCAACGGAGCGGCCTTGCGAGCGCAACAGGTCTTGCAGTTCGATTCCCGTCATAGCCGGCATTTGGACGTCCACGATCAGGCAGGATGTGCCGGTCAGCTGCGGTGAGTCCAGGAAATCCTTGGCTGAGGCGAACGTATGCGTGATCAGTCCGAGCGACCGAACCAGCCGGCCAGTCGACGCCCGAACCGAATCATCATCATCGATGATTGAAATCGCGGGAACTTGGGTCAAGTAAACCTACCTTCATGCAATCGTTGCCAGTACGTAAATAAATGTGCCTCCGAGGCGCGATGGGAAATCATACATAGGTTTGTTATCGCTATCACTTCTGATTTGTGCGCCGCACACCGAGGGCCTCATCACTTCTGATTTGTGCGTCGCACACCGAGGGCCTCAGCCATTTTTACCAGATCGGCAACAGAACGTGCGTGCATTTTCTTCATGATACGACCGCGATGGATCTTAACGGTGATCTCGGCGAGGTTCAATTCCGCTGCGATCTGCTTGTTCATCAACCCGGACGAGACCAGTGCCATCACCTCGCACTCGCGCGGGCTCAGAGTCTCAAACAGGGCCCGCAGGTCGGACAGGATCTTCTCGCTCGCGCGCCGTTTTCGGTCTCGCTCGATTGCTGTCGCAACAGCATCCAGCATGTCCTGGTCGCGAAATGGCTTGGCCAGGAAGTCGACCGCCCCCCCTTTCATGGCCCGAACCGTCATCGGGATATCGCCGTGCCCCGTCATGAAAATGATCGGGATGCGGGTAACCAACTCGGCTTGAAAGTCCAATCCACTCTGTCCCGGCAATCTGACGTCGAGGACCAGACAACTGGGAACGTCTGGAAGCGTGCTCTGGAGGAATTCCTGAGCTGAACCGAACGCTCTCGTTTCAAAACCTACGGATCGGAACAGGAGCGTCAGTCCGTTACGCACTGACGGGTCATCGTCGATAACCAGCACAAGGGATTTCTGATGTTCAGTTGCCATGGTCATCACTTGTCGAGCAACATAATGCCTCATTTCAGCCGTGAGCATCCACAGCACAGAGCAAGGTGAGCCGAAAAGTCGTGCCTCCGTCAGGATTTGACGAAGCCCAGATCTTTCCGCCATGTGCTTGAACGATCGAACGGCAGATCGATAGGCCCATTCCCATCCCATTTGGCTTGGTGGAAAAGAAAGCGTTGAAAAGACGGTCCAAGTTCTGGGGCTCAACGCCGCGTCCTGCGTCTTGAATTTCGACCAGCACCCGGTCTGGTTCGGTTTGGCTCGAACGGATCACGATCCTGCGCGGACGCTCGATGACATCCGCCATCGCTTCCAGCCCGTTCATCACGAGGTTTATCATGACTTGCTGTAGTTGAATTCGATCGCCGATGACCTGCGGGAGAGTCGGCGTGAGCTCCAGATGCACAGAGGCATGATGGTCGGAGAGCTCGCGCTGGAGCAGGCGGATGGCATCACTGATGATATCGCTGACGTCCAGCGCGGCCTTCTGCGGATCGGTCTTCTTTGACAAAGCGCGGATACGCTGGACCACTTCACTCGCACGCATTGCATCATTGATGATGGACTGGAGGGCTTCACGAAGCTCGGTCAGATCCAGTGAACCGTGGTCGAGCAATCGAAGGCAGGCCCCACTGGACGTGACGATGCCGGTAAGTGGTTGGTTAACTTCGTGGGCGATCGAAGCCGTCAGCTCACCGAGTGTCACCACTCGATTGATGTGTGCAAGTTCCGTCTGCGCGCGGTCCAAGGCGTCCTGCGAGCGCTTGCCTTCCGTGATGTCATTGTTTGTTTCCAGGGTACCAATGGGTTGGCCACGTTCGTCCTGCCGCAATGACCATCGGCTCGACACAGTGACGGTGTTGCCATCTCGTTTCGTATGAACGAGCTCACCCTCCCAACGGCCGGTCCGGAGCAACTCCGCTGTAATTTCCTGCAGCGGCGTCGGGAACACAGTCTTCAGCAATTGACGAGTGACTCTGCCGATCGCATCGTACCGGCTCCAGCCGTACAGCTGCTCGGCGCCAGAGTTCCAGTAAGTTATGACATCATTCATGTCGCGGACGAAAACCGTGTCGTGGGTGAGATCAAGGAGCCGCGCCTGCTCACTGAGAACGACATTCGCTGACTGGTTCTTTAATGCGAGGAACGTAGTAGCCCCGATTGCGGCAATGCTCACGAGACATCTTCCCGCAGCTTCATCAATCTCAGGCTCGTGCGTCAGCGCATAGCTCAGCAACGTCAGCGCCATACATCCAAGCGCCACGATCAACACGTTGCGGCGACTGAAATACTGGGCAGCCAATAAAACGACGACCACATAGAGCACCGCCACCGCGATATCGAGAGGTGTCACAGTGTCGATGATGAAGACTGCGATCGCAAATAGCCCGGTAAAGACCGCAACCAGGCCCGGAACGCCAGGCAATGCTGACGACGGCGATTTGGAGTTCATCTCACTGGCATTCCGGAGTCACTTGGCGTCCGGGCGATTTTCAATCCCGCCCGCGGTTTATTATATACCCGAACAATAGCACTGATAAAGGCCGAGCTAGCAGTCAAATCAGCACGATCGAGAGAAGGATGGAAACTCAGTCGGACATCGGAGCAAAGCAGGGCCAAATGCAGCAATTGGACCAAAGCCATTTACTGCCTATTCTGGTACATCCTTGTACGGAATTTGAGCAGTCGAGGATCCTGTCCGGTTGCATTCCTTGAGGGCGGACCAGCAGCGGCAAACCCCGTGATAAGCACGCAGGAGGCGCCTGGACGCGGATTACCTTTAGAACTCTGTTCCAGGAGAATCGGGTCCGAGAGCGAGTGAAGAACGCCGGAGCAGCGGATTTCTTGCGTCAGCCTTTCGACGAGGTGCGACTTTTCGAAATCGCGAACTGAGCTTTGATCAGGCGACAACCGTCCCAGGAAATGCGAATGCTACGTTTTATTTCATATTGCGCAAAAGAGATTCGCCTTCGAAGCAATCCTATAGCGGCGCGGGAGCTATCAACCCATCTGGCCGAGTATCAGCGGGCAGGGAATGGTCCCTCGTCGGTTGAAACTTTGCAGGAGAAGCAATCATGTCAACGAAAGCGATGATTGGCGTCGTATTCGCCTTGACGGCGGTTCTGGCTTCGCCAGCCTTCGCGCAAACCACATCGCGCGCAATTTCTGACGCCTATATTCAGCAGGTGGCGGCGCATTCGGCGCATCGAAATTGGAATGTCTACGTCGACGGTCGCTATGTGGGGACCGATCCGGATCCGTTCATTCGCAGCCAGCTGGCAAGGGATCCCTGCCCGGGCGGCGCCTGCTAGTAAAGTTTCTATTGGTCGTCTCTGCGTTGCAAGCCTGGAGCGAAGGCTCCGGCTTGCATTACGCGGTAACGCGAGTGCAGGAACAATTAAATGAGGGCTGTCTCGCGCCGAGAACGTGTTCACGGGGCCTGAAGCCGTAAAATGAGATCTTTTCCGGAATGATGTTTCTACTGACGAGGTCGCGCCGAACGAACGGCAGGATTGCCGCAGCCGGCATAGCCATAGCTGCGACGGTCGGTAGCGCTGCAGTATGGGCGCAACGGCCAAGCGTAACGCTTTCGCCCGCCGCCCTGAAGGAAATTGCAGAAGTCGAGGCCGAGATCAATCGGATCGAGGCAGACACTCTTGAGCGGCTGGCCGCACCGCCGAATAACGAGGTGCAACAAATTGAGCTGCTTGGTAAAGCGATGCTCTACGACAAGCAGCTCTCGGTGAACCGCAATGAGGCCTGTGCGTTTTGTCACATGCCCGAGATCGGCTTCACCGGCCCGGTGTCAGAGCTTAACCGCACGACGGGCTCCTACCCCGGTTCAGTGCGCACGCGTTTCAGCAACCGCAAGCCACAGTCTCACGCCTACGCCCCGTTGTCGCCCGTTCTGCATTACAATCCCGGCCAGGGCGATCTGGTAGGTGGCAATTTCTGGGACATGCGTGCTACCGGCCGTCGGCTCGGCAATCCCGCGGCCGAGCAGGCAGAGGGACCACCGACAAACCCCGTTGAAATGGGGCTGGCTGATTTCGCTTGCGCGGTGTACCGCGCCTCACAGCGGCCGTACCGCACGCTGTTCGAAGGTGTATGGGGCGCGCAGGCGTTCGCTATCCAATGGCCCAGTGATGTGGAGGATGTCTGTAGTCAGCCCGGGCCCCCACCTGCGAACGATCCGATGCCTGTCCACCTCACAAAGCTCGATCGCGGCCGCGCCGCTGCCACGTTCGATCAGATGGCGCAGTCAATCGCCAACTACGAGATCTCAGGTGAGGTAACAGCTTTCACCTCCAAGTTCGATGCCGTTATGGCAAACAAGGCGCAGTTCACGCCGCAGGAGCAGGTGGGCTACGCGCTGTTTCGCGGCAAAGCGAAATGCAACAACTGCCACCGCGACGGCGGCCCTGGCGAAGATCCGCTGTTCACTGATTTCACAGCTAGCAATATCGGAACTCCCGCAAATCCGATGCTCCCCTACTACGCCGAGCAACAACCGGATGAGCGAGGCTATGCCGCAAATCCGACAGGAGCACAGTATGTCGACCCCGGCGTCGGCGGTTTTCTCACCGAGCGCAACCTTCTCAGCCACCCTTCCGCCGTTGATGCTCGCTGGCGCCCCCTGGCAGCTGAGAACATGGGGCGAGTTCGGGTGCCAACGCTGCGCAACGTGGACAAGCGGCCTTACCCAAGTTTTGTCAAAGCCTATGGACACAACGGCTACTTCAAGAGCCTGAAATCGGTCGTGCATTTCTACAACACGCGCGACGTCCTGCAGCGCTGCGGCCCCAAAGATCTCGGGGAGGGCACCACGTGCTGGCCTGCGCCAGAGTCCACTGACAACATGAATACCAAGTTCATGGGACGGCTCGGGCTTTCGGACGAGGAGGAAAATGCGCTGGTCAGCTTCCTGCAGACGCTCACCGACCGCTATTTTCAACGGTGATAGGGACCCGGGCCGGTGCCTGCAGTTTGCTGATTAGAGCACCGAGCCTCCGGGTCACCTCACGCCGGTGGCTCAGGTGAGAGGCGCAAGCCTCGGGCAATTGTGCGGCCTAAGCGAAGAATGAGCTTCGCAAGCCAAGACGACGATGACCATCAATCTACGCAGAACGGAACGGTGAGGATCGAGCTGCCATTGGGATCACAAGCTTCGAGATGACAGCTCTGCATTCAATTGGAATTGGGCTTATGCTCGTGCTCACGCCGGGCGTTATTCTGCTGGGTCTTGTTCTTTGGTACACCGCGGAAGGCAGCAAGGATTGACGCCCTGCTTCGATCAAGACCTTTGAGAAGACACTATCATTATTGCGGGCGTGTACTGGGCGGTATCAAATACTGATATAATCTTTCCTCCTGCCTACTCGGGGCCGGTCCGAGTCTACCGGATCGATAAGCCGGGTGTCCGCAGGCGAGATCGAGGCGCAAGTTTCTCGGTTCGCATCGAAGCGCCTCGGGTTCTGGGCCATCGTTGGTGAACGAGCTATCTACTCTGGAACCTTTCCGGTCAGGCACTGATAAATGAAGAATTCGTATCCGCGTCCTGCCTCCCTTTGCCACCCTCGCTCGGCCGCGAGGTTGGCGCACTCATTATACTGACGGTCGCTCGCCGGTATACATTCGGCGGGGCCGTCGCCTTCATAGCAGAAGGTTTCCTGCTCCCGTGGCTCTGCCGTGTTCCTCCGATCCGCTGACTGGGCGAACGAGGATCCAGACCAAATTGCAATGCCACCATATGTCAACATCACCACAATGAATTTCCGCATGGCTTTCTCCTGAGTCGCGTGAGTGGAGCTCCCACTGATCTTCTACATGATCTTGGCGCGTGACACTTGTTCCGGCTTGCCCTCGATTTCAAAGTCTTGCTTGAATGGAAGGATCGAAGGTCGGCTCTCGCCGAAAAAAATAGGACGGCCATAGCCGCGAGGCTACGCGGCACTGACGAGAGCGGGTAACCGATCGCGCCAATTCGTCGTCACCCGCGATGGCCAAGATACGGCGGGCTGGGAATTGTCGACGCAAGGCTCGGCCAATCACAGCAATCCGGAAGAAGCGACCGCGCGACAAGGTGCCTAGTCTCAAAGGGGCTGCTCGAGCACGGCATCTCAGCCGACGACTGCAATTTGCGTGCGAGCTATCCCGGTTTGGCGCAATTCTGATCAGGAGCCACTTTCGTGAGAATCGTTGCAGGCCAGTTTGCGGAGACTGTCGTGACTGCTGGGGTTACGCACATCCATGGAGTCGCTCGATCCATGTGCGTTGATCTCGCGAAGACGAATCTCTGAGGAGAATTGTAAATGGAAATCTCAGCGGTTCTCGTCTCGCGCCCGCTGCCGGCCTCAGCGCGTATTGGAGGCGAAAGAGCAACACCAACTGTACAACTCAGTTCCCGCTTACCTGATTTCATCACGCTGATGAAACCACGCGTGATGGTGCTTGCTGTCTTCACTGCGCTTGTTGGATTGATGATTGCACCAGTTCAGCTCGACCCATTCCTGAAGTCCGTTGCAGTCCTCGCAATTGCCGCGGGGGCTGGCGCCGCCGGCGTGCTCAACATGTGGTACGACGCCGATGTCGATGCCCTGATGACACGCACTGCGATGCGGCCAATTCCTGGTGGCAGGGTGTCGCGGACAGAGGCGCTTGCATTCGGGCTTGCTCTTGCCGGCGGCGCCGTAACCGTTCTTGGTATCGCCGTTAACATTAAAGCGGCAGTGCTCCTCGCCTTCGCGATCTTCTTCTATGTCGTTGTCTACACGGTCTGGCTGAAGCGGAACACGCCACAGAACATCGTCATCGGGGGCGCTGCCGGCGCGCTTCCACCCGTGATTGGCTGGACAGCGGCAACTGGAGAGCTCGGGTTCGAGCCGCTCGTTTTATTTCTTATGATCTTTCTGTGGACGCCGCCTCATTTCTGGGCGCTATCGCTCAATCGTACCAACGAATATGCCCATGCGGGCATCCCCATGCTGCCGGTTGTTGCCGGAAGGGCCGCAACAACGCGGCAGATCCTCATCTATAGCGTCCTTTTGGTGCCAATTTCATTGCTTCCGTCGGTATTCGGGTTTGCAGGCCCGATCTATGGCGCGACGGCCGTCATCTGCGGAGCGATCCTTGTCGTGCTCGCCGTCCAGCTGCGCAGGAGCAGGGAGACCGATCGGCAGGCCGCCCACCGCCTGTTCGGGTTTTCCATTGTCTACCTGTTCGTACTCTTTGCGGCGCTCCTAACCAGCGGCGGCAGCAATCGACAGTCATCCCCTCTGTCCGCCCGTTTTTCTTGGACTGCCGTCGAAACCGGACAAGCCGAATGGTCAGCACGGCCACTCCGGTTCGGGCGCAGTTCTGCCTGCATGAGGGCAGACGAGGTCTAGCATGCAGTACATTTTACTAACCATCATGATAGTCAGCGCCGCGACACTCGGCGGCTGCACTGAAGGCGTCCTCGATCCGAAGGGCCCCATCGCTGCCGCCGAACGACAGATCATGTTCAACTCACTCGGGATTATGCTGGCGATCGTGATCCCGACGATTCTCGCCACCCTCGGCGTCGCCTATTGGTTTCGCTCGTCCAATAAGCGCGCCCGCTACCTGCCCGATTTTGAGTATTCCGGCCGACTCGAGATGCTCGTTTGGTCGATTCCTGCCATGACGGTGCTCCTGGTTGGCGGCGTCGCCTGGGTTGGCTCGCACGACCTCGATCCGCGCAAGCCGATCGTCTCCACAATCAAGCCCGTCACCGTCCAGGTCGTCTCGCTCGACTGGAAATGGCTGTTCATCTACCCCGACCAGGGCGTTGCGACCGTCAATCAGCTCACCATTCCGATCGGTAAGCCAGTCAGCTTCGAGCTGACCTCCTCGGGGGTGATGAATAGCTTCTTCGTGCCGCAGCTCGGCAGCCAGATCTACACCATGGCGGGAATGGTGACGCGCCTTCAGCTGCAGGCCGATCTTCCTGGGACATACCGGGGTCTATCGGCCCAGTACAGCGGCAACGGCTTTGCCGATATGCGGTTTAATGTCGATGCGGTCCCAGCTGAAAACTTTTCGCAGTGGGTGGATGCAACTCACAGCGCTGGTCCGGTGCTCGACACACAAGCTTATGCCGCTCTGGCCAAGCCAAGCAAAGCGGTTGAGCCTTTCTCTTTTGGTGCCGTCGCTCCCAATTTGTTCAACGGCATCTTGACTGCCGGAATGCGGCCGAACGACCCACCCTCGGCCATTCATCCGATGTCAAAAAGAGCTGAAAAATGAATCTATTCGGCAAGCTCAGCTGGACCGCGATCCCGTTCGACCAGCCGATCGTCATGATCGCCTCGGCATTGATGATCCTGGCCATCGCGCTCGTTCTTGGGTGGGTCACGCTGAAGGGACATTGGCCCTACCTGTGGCGCGAGTGGCTGACATCGGTCGACCATAAGCGGATCGGCGTGATGTATTGCGTGCTGGCGCTGATCATGCTGCTGCGGGGGTTCAGCGACGCAATCATGATGCGTGCCCAGCAGGCGGTCGCGGCCGGCGGCGCGCAAGGATATCTGCCGCCGGAGCATTTTGATCAGATTTTCTCGGCCCACGGAACGATCATGATCTTCTTCATGGCGATGCCGTTTATGATTGGCTTGATGAACTTTGCGGTCCCACTGCAACTTGGTATCCGCGACGTTGCGTTCCCGACATTGAACCAAGTGAGCCTGTGGCTGACGGCATCAGGCATACTGTTGACGAATATCTCTCTGGCTGTCGGGGAATTCGCGAAAACAGGCTGGGTGGCTTATCCGCCCCTGAGCGAGCTGCAATTCTCGCCCGGCGTCGGTGTCGACTACTATCTCTGGGCGCTGCAAATCTCAGGGGTCGGTACGCTGATGACGGGGATAAATTTCGTCACGACGATTCTAAAGATGCGGGCACCAGGAATGGGGTATTTGCGGATGCCGGTCTTCTGCTGGACAGCGCTCGCCACCAACTTGCTTATTGTGGCGGCATTTCCAGTTCTGACCGCGACTTTTGCGATGCTGTTGCTCGATCGTTATCTTGATTTCCACTTCTTCACGGTCGAGGCCCAGGGCAACGCGATGATGTACGTCAATCTGTTCTGGGTCTGGGGTCACCCGGAGGTCTACATCTTGGTCTTGCCGGCGTTCGGCGTGTTTTCCGAGGTCATCGCGACCTTTTCCGGCAAGCCGCTGTTTGGCTATCGCTCCATGGTTGCGGCCACTATGGCCATCTGCGTCCTTTCCTTCCTCGTTTGGCTGCATCACTTCTTCACCATGGGCGCCAGCGCAGACGTCAACGGCTTCTTCGGCATTATGACGATGATCATCGCGGTACCCACCGGCGTCAAAGTCTTCAACTGGCTGTTCACGATGTGGGGGGGCCGCGTTCGATTCACGGTACCGGTCCTATGGTCGCTCGGATTCATGGTCACGTTCGCAATCGGCGGTATGACCGGAGTGCTGATGGCCGTGCCGCCGGTCGATTTCCAGGTGCACAACAGTCTGTTCCTGGTCGCGCATTTTCATAACGTCATCATCGGCGGGACAGTGTTCGGCGCAATCGCGGGTTACAATTATTGGTTTCCCAAGGCGTTCGGCTTCAAGCTCGACGAACGGTGGGGCAGAGCCTCGTTCTGGTGCTGGCTAACGGGTTTTTACCTGGCTTTCATGCCGCTCTATGTGCTGGGCCTGCTGGGTATGACCCGGCGCATGCAGCATTACGACAATCTGAATTGGCAACCGTGGCTGCTGGTGGCGGCGATTGGCGCCTTGGTCATTCTGGCAGGCATAATCTGCCAGATCATCCAGATCGTCGTGTCGATCCGCGCCCGTGAGCGGCACCGCGATGTGACAGGCGATCCATGGAACGGCCGTACGCTGGAATGGTCCACGCCTTCGCCGCCACCTGCCTGGAATTTTAACGTCCTGCCGTCAGTCACTGGGATAGACGCCTATTGGAACAGGAAACAGTCCGCGCGCGCACACCCCCACGATGCGGCGCAAGCGCGCGAGTACGAGCCGATTGAAATGCCGAAAAACAGCGCAACCGGCTTTATCACCGCATTCTTTGCCGTTGTCAGCGGGTTTGCGCTGATTTGGCACATCTGGTGGATGGCCGCTCTCGGAGTGGTCGGCGCACTCGTGACGATCCTTGTCTTCGCATTCCGCGATGAAGAGGAGGTTGAGATCCCGGCTGAGCGGATCGCCCAGTTCGATCGGCGTCACCAGGCCGAGGTTGCCCTATGAACATCGCTGTCGCTCTCGATGATGTCCATACTGACGCGCTCCCTGACGCGAGCGAAGCCGGGCCCGCTCCAAAGCGGGTCGTTGTCGCGTATGGCTTCTGGATCTTCCTGTTAAGCGACATCGTAATGTTCTCGGCGCTCTTTGCTGCCTATGCGGTCCTCGTGCGTGCAACGGCTGGCGCACCGACCGGCGCGGAGCTGTTCAATCAAGTCAGCGTCGCGATCGAAACCGCTTGTCTTCTCGTCTCGAGCTATACGTGTGGACTGATGTCAGTGGCAATTGGGTCACGACGTCGTTTTGGAACTTATTTCTTTGCGCTGGTTACCTTCGTGCTTGGTGCGGCGTTTCTCGCTCTTGAGCTTCGCGAGTTCGCCGGAATGATTGCGGCCGGCGCGACGCCGCAACGCAGCGCCTTTCTTTCCGCCTTCTTCACACTTGTCGGCTGCCACGGCCTGCACGTTGCCGTCGGACTAATCTGGCTGGCAGTGATGATGGCGCAGGTCGCAACTAAGGGTTTTCGGGCCACCGTGGAGCGGCGCCTGCTCTGTTTTGCTTTGTTCTGGCACGCACTCGACATCATTTGGATTTGGCTATTTACGGTCGTCTATCTGATGGGAGGCCGCCCATGACGGAAACGCAGTACGATCGTGCACCGGGAGACAGCCCAGCCTCACCCGCGCCGGAAGAGAGAGCGCCGTCCGACGTGGTCGTCTACACGATCGGACTAGCTCTAGCCGTATTGCTCACAGTTACGTCCTTTTGGGTCGCCAACACCTCGCTGCTCTGGGGACCCGGAATTCCGCTCGGCCTTGCCGTGCTCGCCATAGCGCAGATGGGGGTTCACCTCGTCTTCTTCCTCCACATCACCACCGGACCGGACAACACCAACAACGTGCTGGCGCTTGCGTTTGGCGTGCTCATCGTGACCCTGGTGGTCGTCGGCTCGCTGTGGATCATGGCAAACTTGAACGACAATATGATGCCACCGCCCGAGCTCATGAATTTGCATATGCAGCGCTGACTATCCGCCAACACTCCTATTGTGTTGCCACACGATGAGCGAATCACGGCAATGCCGCGTTCCTCTTCGCAACAAGGCCGTAACCATCAATCCCTCTGCCTTCGCAGGAAGCACCTATGGCTCGCCTGCGAGCGGGCCAAATCCCTTCGGCGCTCGGCGATGCGACGTTCCTGCTTCGTAGACCGAGGCGATAGAGGTCGTCGACACCGCGAAACTTTGCATCGCCACGCTGCTTCAAATATAGATTGAGCGCGTATCTCGCTTCAATGCGTGGGTTTCCGGCCGCGAGCATGCGCAGATTGACCCCGCGCGGCCAGCGGGCAGCAATTTTGGATTGCTGGCGCGGCGTTGCGCTAACCATGCGTTAGAAGCGCTAAGGGCACAGGTCGCGTGGTCCTTCGCACGGAAGATCGCGCAGCGAACCGGCTTGACGGTCCCGCCCTTCACGGCCGCACCTCCGACGACGGTTTATCAAGGCCGAAAAACCTCGGCCCGGACCAACGGGTGCCGGTCATCGCGAGGGCGACCATGGACAGGCTTGCGTAGGTCTTGCCGTTCCAGGAAAACCCGTCAGCGAGCACCATGACCCGCTGCAGGTGGCCATCCCATTCGCGCGTCAGCAGGGTGCCGGGCCTCACCTCGGTTCTGGACCGGTTGAAGTCAGCCACGAGCCGGTCAATCCGTTCCGGAGACCCCGACCCGATCCGGTCAAGCAGACGCCGACTGTCGGCATCCAATTCGCCGAGCCGATCGGCTTGCAGCCGATAAGCCAGAATCCGAAACAGCAGGTGGCGGGGCAGGTGAGGGGGCGGCGCTCGCCGCCGGAAGACCGTGTGCCATCTGGCTCGGAGCTCTCCAACATCGAGACCGCGCAGACGCGCGATCTCGATGTCGAGCGCCTCACTATCGGGCTCCGCCGACCCGATCACCACGCGCGCCATGGTGCTCAGGCCGCACGATGACGCGATCGCCCGGCGGCCGACCCAACACCAGTCTTATCGATGATGCGGTAGATGCGGTCGC
>Ga0137412_10002612_pt1 | contig 14243 bp, 10 predicted proteins | sample CZODoug2_1_16fun_FD_122160 | JGI IMG/M metagenome (GOLD analysis project Ga0137412, IMG submission 122160) | Vadose zone soil fungal communities from Angelo Coast Range Reserve, California, USA - CZODoug2_1_16fungal (Hybrid Assembly) | ecosystem: Environmental > Terrestrial > Soil > Vadose zone... | reverse complement strand
GCAAAGTGAAAACCGGATCGACGAACTCCGATCGATAGCGACCGAGCGCCACAAGGCCGAGGAGAAATTCAGGGCGATGCTCGAAGCCGCTCCCGACGCGATCATCATCATGGATCGAAGCTGGAATATTGTCCTCGTCAACGCACGGACCGAGATATTGTTCGGGCAAGTGCGATCCGATCTGATCGGTCACAAGATCGATCTTTTGCTGCCGCCCCGGTACCACAGCACGAATCCGTCGGATCACCACCGGTTCTACACCTGGCTTAAGGCGAGCCAGATGGGTGTCGGACTTGATCTCCATGGACGGCGCAGGGACGGCACCGAATTTCCGATCGAAATCAGCTTAAGTCTGCTGGAAACCGAGGAAGGAACGCGGATCTCGAGTTCGATCCGCGACGTCAGCGTGCGCAAGGACCTGGTCGTCAGGTCCCAGCACCCGCAGGTGCAGACTGGCAGAGCCCGTATCGACGTTACAGCCCGTCATTTTTGATTTTGTCGGACGCAACGCGCACAATGCCTCGACCGAATAGGAAGGCGCATCGCGCTTGATCTGCACCGTCGTCAGCTCGGTGACGTAGCCTTTCTCCCGCTTATTGACCGGGGGAAAGCTAATCGAGCCACCGGTGCGCACCAGACGGTCGCAGTTCTGCACCGCATCACCCTCGAAGCACTCACACAATGCGGTGTTGGCGTCCTCGGCGTCCTCGTCGGCCGCCACTTGAAGGAAGTCGGCGCTGTACCGCGCCAGATAGGAACGCCACTGCTCGACGGTGCGTAGCCCTCCGCCGCCGCGGGTGCCGGTACCGCGTCCCTCGAGCAAGTCGTTGGCCAGAAAGCGCACGTGCTCAGCGATGCGGTGCGCATCGATGCCCTGCATCGACGCGGTGACGTTGGCGGGCAATCCCAACTGCAATCCCCCCACATCGGCGGCCTCCGCAGTGCTTAGGAGCAGTCCGAAACTCAAACCCAGGACCAGCATCGCCGGTCGGTAGATATTCATCGTATCGACTCCGAATAAATTGAAATACACAGCACGACGCCTTGGGGGACGTCCGCGGATCGCGATCATGTCACAGAACCAAGCCCTGGTAGCCTTGAGGATGCAAGGTCAGCTGCCGCTTACGGATAAAGCGCGGGCAAGGCGTCCTTCAGCCTTGAACACCCCACCCGCGCTGCGGCGTTCTGCATCCTGCAATCCGAAAGTTCGGGCTTTCCTCCCTGGTTGCCGCGCGAAGAATTTTTTCACGCGAGGCGCGCTCGTGGAAGCCGCAATCGCGCTGAGAATGTGCAGAAAAGCAGCCTATCTCAAGTATTCCCCGTCGCCGCGTAGTTCAGCCGGTACCGCCGACCGTGAGCGCATCGATGCGCAGAGTGGGTTGACCGACTCCGACAGGGATCGATTGTCCTTCCTTGCCGCAAGTCCCTACGCCGCCGTCGAGCTTCAAATCGTTGCCGACCATGCTGACTCTGGTGAGCACGTCAGGTCCGTTGCCGATCAGCGTCGCGCCTTTGACGGGCGCGCCGATCCTGCCGTTCTCGATCATATAGGCTTCGCTCGCGGAGAACACAAACTTGCCGGATGTAATGTCCACTTGGCCGCCGCCGAAATTGACGGCATACAATCCCTTCTCCACCGACGCAATGATCTCTTCGGGCGCGCGCGAACCGGCTCGCATATAGGTGTTGGTCATGCGGGGCAACGTCATATGCGCGAACGACTCGCGCCGGCCGTTGCCGGTCGGCGCCATGCCCATGAGCTTGGCGTTCATCTTGTCTTGGATGTAGCCGCGCAGAATGCCGTTTTCGATCAGCGTCGTGCACTGCGTCGGCGTGCCCTCGTCGTCGACATTCAATGAGCCGCGGCGCCGATTGAGCGTGCCGTCATCAACCACCGTGACATCGTCGGCGCCGACTTTCTGTCCGATGCGATTCGAGAATGCAGAGGTACCCTTGCGATTGAAGTCGCCCTCCAATCCATGGCCGATCGCTTCATGCAGCAAAATGCCGGGCCAGCCCGGCCCCAGCACCACCGTCATGGAGCCCGCAGGCGCCGCCACCGCCTCTAAATTGACCAGCGCCTGCCGCACTGCCTCGCGCCCATGTTCGAACGGCCCGTCGCCATGCAGCAGCTCATCGAGACCGAAGCGGCCGCCTCCGCCGCTATAGCCTTGCTCGCGCCGGCCATTCTGCTCGACGATGACGGATACATTGACCCGCACCAGGGGACGCACGTCCGCGGCCAGCGTGCCGTCGCTGGAAGCGATCAACACGATCTCATGCACTGCCGCCAATGAGGCCATGACTTGTTTGACTCGAGGATCGAGGCGGCGCGTATCGGCATCGATGCGCATCAACCAAGCCACCTTGTCCTCGTCCTTGATGGCATCGAGCGGGTCGATGGGTAGGTAAAGCCGGTGCGTCAGAGGACGCTGCCAGGTCTTGACCGCATTCCTGCCTCCGCTTCGGGCAATCGCGCGTGCCGCGTCGGATGCCTCGAGCAGCGCCGGCAGCAGCACTTCGTCGGTGTACGCGAAGCCGGTTTTCTCGCCGCTGACGGCGCGCACACCGACGCCTTGCTCGATGCTGTGCGAGCCGTCCTTGACGATGCCATCCTCCAGCGACCAGGATTCCTCGCGCGACAGCTCAAAATACAGATCCGCATAATCGACACCGCGGCTCATGAGCGTGTCCAGCACTTGACCAAGCCTTCGCTCATCGAGGCCCGAAGGCGCCAGGATCATTTTCTCGGCCACCGCAAAGGTGGGCAAACTTAACTCGGCGGCGCGTGCGTTCATGTCAATACCGCGGCGGCAGCGGCCAATCCCAGCTGGCGATTGTCGAGCGCTGGAAAACGAGCGCGCGATTCCGCCTGGCTCGCAAGGTCAATGTCTGCTGTGATCACTCCGGTACCCTTTGCCAGGCGCGACAACACCTGACCCCAATAATCCACGATCAGCGAATCCCCATAGGTCTCACGGCCGCTGGTATGCAAGCCGGACTGTGCCGGCGCCACCACGTAGCACAAATTCTCGATAGCTCGGGCCCGCAGCAACGTCTCCCAGTGCGCCCGCCCGGTCGGCACAGTGAACGCCGCAGGCATCGCCAGCCACTCCGCGCCCTTGAGTACCAGCTCACGATACAGTTCCGGAAATCGCATGTCGTAGCACACGGACAGCCCGAGCTTGCCGACAGGCGTGTCCGCAATGACCGGATCGCGGCCTGGGAGCACGTGGTTGGATTCTCGATATTGCTCGTTGCGCCCCGGGATGGTGACGTCGAACAGGTGAATCTTATCGTAACGCGCGACCCGCTTGCCGTCCGCGTCGATCAAAAGCGAGGAATTGGCCACGCGGCTCGCGTCATTCGTGCGGATCACGATGGTGCCGCCCAGGATCCACAGGTTGAGTTTGGCCGCGGTCTCGCTCAAGAACGCCTGCACCGGCCCATGGCCATCCGGCTCCGCGACCTGCAGCTTGTCCTCATCCTTGAGTCCGATGAACGAAAAATTCTCCGGCAGACAGGCAATGAGCGCCCCGGCATCCTTGGCCTCGCGCAAAAACGCTTCCGCCGAGGCCAGGTTTTCGGCCACCACATGGCTCGACGTCATTTGTATTGCAGCTACTTTGCCCATCTATCTCGGTGCCTCTGGAGTCGCAGCTCCTGCGTCTGCGCTCTTGATGCGTTCGACAGTCGGATTATCCCAGCTGCCGGTAATACGATAATACCCTCGGGCCAGGCCTTTCAGCGGCTGTTTGAACACCTGCGTGAACAACAGCGCTGCCGCCCCGCATACCGGCCCGCATACCAGCGTGCTCGCGACCGGGATGGACAGCGAGTTACCCACGCTGCCGGTTACAACTGCAGTTTGGTCATAATCCTTGTTTTTCAAGCCGACCCGGCCAATAAGGCCGATTTCGGCAGCCGGGCCCTTCAGCAGCACGTTTTCGGTGTGGGCGTTGCCATCGCGCAGATCGAAATCGCCGTGAACGGTGTCGAACGCCAGGCCTTTGTCGGTCAGGTCGCTGAAATCCAATGCCAGCCTTCGAGGCAACGCCGCAATGCTCGCCAGCCCCAGCACGCGCCCCGCGCCGGGTTTAATGCCCGTCACCTGCCCCTTCTCCAACGATAGCTGCACGCGTCCGATCACCTGCGCGAACGCTGCCGGCGTCGGCGCGCCGTCCCAGGTAAGGTCGAATTCCATCTTGCCCGATTTCGCTTGAATCACATCCGCATAACCCAGTTCTTTCAGCGTGCTCTGCACGTCGGTACTGGCCAGTGTGCCCTTGATGCGGCTGACGCCGGCATCTTTGGCGCGCCATTCGCCCTGCGCGCTGACCGTAAAGCTGGTGCCCACCGCGCTCAAAGATTTCAGGGCAACACCAAAGTCTTGTTTGGCGAGCGTTGCGGTCACATCGCCGAATTGGCGTTCGCCCCAGATCAGTTCCGTGGCATGAAAGTTGACGGCCGGAACCGTTCGCGGATCCGCGTCTGCGGGGATATTCGCCGCCGCGCTGACGCCCGCGCCCGCGCCGGGGCCGCCAGGGCCGGCGTCGGCACCGCTCGAATCCTCGTTTCCCGCAACATCGACATGCAACCGGTCGAACTGCAGATTCCACGGTTCCGTAGAACCCGCGGCGCTCGGGATCGTGATGGCACCGATGACATTGGGGCCGCCGACATTGATGCGCCAGTTGCGTTCGGCAACGGCCAGATCCAGCGACACATCGCGAAATGCCAGACCCAGATAGTCCAATTCGGCCACGTCCAACCGCGCCGTGCGCATGTAGTACGACAGCGGCTTGGCGTCCTTGCCGGGCGTACTCAAGCGCAGCCAGCCGCCTAAATCCAAGCGCTCCACGGCTCCCCCCACGTTCAGTATCTGCGGCGAGCTTGATGTGGCGGCGCCGGCGCCGAAGCTCATGGACGCATGGGCGAGGCGCATTCCGCTCTGATCGGATTCCAGCGCAAAGGAGCTGCTGACCAAGGATCCGAGCGCGAAGGACCCCTGCGGTCCGCCGGAGGCCGGCCACTGAATCTCGAGCCAGCTCGGCAAGGGCGTTTCGGCGTCTTTGTCCAATGGCGCCGGCAGCTTCAACTCAAAGCCCACCAGCGTGCTGCTGAGGCGCAGGGATCGTTCGCGAGCCGGCTCAGGCGTGATTTTCAGAACGCCTCTCCAGTCCGTTTGACCGGTAATGGACAGACCTGCCGGAATCGAGAACGCCGTGCGCAGGGCATCCGCGCTCATGGTGCCGCGAAACTCGAGCTGCGTGCGGGTGACCGGCTTGTTGCGGGGAGTTCGCGCCTGCATTTGGAAACCGCCGCCGAGCAGTTGGCCGTGAATATCGGCGCGCGCCACTTGCCCGTTATCGATATCGAAGTCGCCCGTCACGCCGGTGGCCATGGTGGTCGAGCCGGACTTATTGATGTTGGCGTCGTCCAAGCGTCCATGGATCAACACCTGGCGATGCACGAAGTCTTTGAACGGCAGGAACAGATCCACCGTGGCCTGCAGCGGCCCCGTGGCCTCCACGCTCGAGAACGCATGTTCCGCGATGGCATCGAGCGGCGTTGAGCGCAGAAAGCTGAGCGCGCTCGCCGCATCGCCGCGGGCGCCGACGTGGATTCTCAACTCGCCGTTGCTGAAGTCGGCAAAATGAGCATCCCCCGACTCGAGCACGAAATCACCGATGTGCGCGCCCGATAAGTGCGCACTCATTCCCTCATTGCGAAATTCGGCGTTCGTGGTGAGATTCTCGGCCGGCCGCCAGCCGTCGCTGTAATCCAACGTCATTCCCTCGATGGTACAGCGCGCGAGAAAGATGCCGCCGCCCTCGCGAAACGGGAAACTACGCACGGGACCTTGAAACAAGACGTTGGCCCGCACCATGCGGCCCGCCAGGAATGCCCGATTCAGCCAGGCAAGACCGGGCGCCGAGATCAACCCCCTCGGCAGGTAGTTGCGCGCATTGGCCACATTGCCGTTCGAGATGGTGCTGACCAGTGTCAACCGCGGTGAGGAACCGTCGGCCGGTTGGTGCCACGCCATTTGCCCCCGAATATCGGCGTCGTGAGTTTTCACCTCCCAGTCGGGTGAGGCAATCAGCAGCTCCTGCGCGGTCCGCTTCCAATACACGTTGGCCCTGAGGCGCTCCAAGTCCACGGCTTGCGCAAACTGAGCGGGCCAATGAAACACCGCAACGTTCGAATCGATGATGACCTGTCCGCCGCTCTCATTGCCGGCAATCGAGCCTGCCACACCGCGCAATCCGGGCGAGCCGCCGACCGATGCGTACCCGGCGCGCTGAAATTTTGCCTGAACCTGCATGCGCCACGGATCGGCGACCTTGTCACGCTCAAACGCGATCGAGGTATCCGTCCACTCGCCGCTCGGTGCTATCTCGCGAATCCGGTCCCGAAGATCTTTATGCGGCAAAAAGCCCGTGAGCGGCAGCAGGGTCTCCACGCGCAGATAGTTGGCGCTGGCTCGCACGCTCAACAGGCCGGCTTCACCTTCCTGCCAACTGACCTCGAAGGCGGACTCCGGATCGCGGCGCCCGACGCGAACTCGCTTGCCCGTGAGGCTCCAAAGATCGCCGGTATGCACCAGGGTCAGTGCGCCGTTCATTTGATCGAATTTGGCGATGGGGCCGGCGGGCAGTTGCGTGACAATATTGATGGCCCCGAAATCAACATCGGCACGCGCCAGCACCGCACCATGGCCGGTCGCAGCCACCTCGAACGCGCCGGTACCTGAATCCAAGTTGCTCAATATGTTCGGCAGCAGCTGATGCCAGCCCGGAAAAGAGATATCGCGCACGCGTGCCAGCGCGTCCCAGGCCACTGTCTGCACATCGCCGCCGCCGCGCGCAGTTCCGTTGAAGGTCACGGTTCCGCCCAGCACCCCGGGCAGCTGAGCGCTGAACTCGAGCGTGAGGTTCTCCGCGTCGCGCCGCGCGTCAATGTCGACATCTTGCAAAATCAACTGCGGCAGCGCCGCGTTCCAATCCTGCATCGTCAGCACGGCATGACGAATCACCACCCTTCCCGCCGGCAAGTCATTGAGCTTGAGCTTGCCCAAGGAGGAATCCTCGCCGCCCAGTTCGAACTCCGAGGCCACCGCAAAACTATGGGGACCCAGGCGCGCGACGGCAATGGACGGTGAGTCGACTTCGATTCGGCCGGCCAGCAATTTTCCGCTGCGAATCAGCTGCCAAATATCCGCGGCGACCCGGCCTCCGGCTGCGCGCGCCAACACGCGCCGGTCATCCTTGGAGCGAAGTTCCAGCCGATCGAAATAAAGCTCAGGACCGTACCAACGAAACGCCGGTGAAACGCGCGCGAAACCGATGTGGTATCCGGTCTGCGCATGAACCCATTCCTTGATCTCTGCTTCGTACCGAGGCGCCCGGTCGAGCGCCAACTTCAGCGCCAGCATCAACAGCAGCAGCAGCACCACCAGCCCCGCGACACAGAACCCTAAGACTTTGGAGATCTTGCGGATGATCATTTACATCAGCACGACGTCGTATTGATCGACGGTGTAGAGCGCCTCGGTCTGCAGGCGTATGGGTTTGCCCGTGATCAGTTCCAGTTCGCCCAGGGCCGAGGATTCCTCATCGAGCAGACGTTCGATGACGTCCTGATGTGCCAGCACCATCAATTGTTGGCACTCGAACTGGCGCGATTGCCGCACGATTTCACGAAATACCTCGTAGCAGACCGTTTCCACCGTTTTCACAAATCCCCTGCCTTCGCAAGTAGGGCAAGAATGGCACAAGAGATGCTCCAGGCTCTCGCGCGTGCGCTTCCGCGTCATTTCCACCAAGCCCAACGGCGACACCGAGGAGATATTGGTTTTGACGTGATCCTCATTCAACGCGCGTTCCAGCGCTTGGATGACTTGCCGGCGGTGCTCGGGCTCCTCCATATCGATGAAATCAATGATGATGATGCCGCCCAGGTTGCGCAGACGCAGCTGCCGCGCGATGGTCACCGCCGCCTCGAGATTGGTGCGAAATATGGTTTCCTCGAGGTTTCGATGACCCACGAAAGCGCCGGTGTTGACGTCGATGGTCGTCATGGCCTCGGTTTGATCGATGATCAAATGGCCGCCGGACTTCAGCGACACTTTGCGGTCCAGCGCTTTTTGGATTTCCTCCTCGACGTGATGCAGCTCGAACAGCGGCCGAGGATCGCCATACAGATCGATCCGCGCCAGCGCCTCCGGCATGAACGCGGCGGCGAACTCCTGCATCTCCCGATGAGCACTGGGTTGATCGATCAATACTTTGTCGACAGCCGGATGGACAAAATCGCGAAGCACGCGCAAATGCAGGGGCAGGTCCGCGTGCACCAGGTTGCCGGGCTGCGTGCGCAACCCCTTCTGGCGGATGAACTCCCACAATTTGCGCAGGTAGATCATGTCGGCACGCAGGGCCTCCGGCGCCGAATCCTCGGCCGCGGTGCGCACGATGAATCCTCCAGGGTCTTGCGGTTCGATGCCGCTCTCCACCGCAGCCCTCAGGCGCTCGCGCTCAGTTTCGTCCTCGATGCGTGCCGATACGCCCACGCCGCGGCCCTTCGGCATGAACACCATGTAGCGGGAAGGCAAAGTAATGTACGTCGTGAGTCTCGCGCCTTTGGTCCCCAAGGGATCCTTGACGACCTGCACCAGAATTTCGTTGCCTTCGGCGACCAGCGAGCGGATGTTTTCGTTATGCGGCGGTTCGATGCCCGTATCGGCGTGTCGGGGGTCGAATATGTCGGAGGCGTGCAGGAATGCCGTGCGATCCATGCCGATATCTATGAAGGCCGCTTGCATGCCCGGCAGTACCCGGGAAACGCGGCCCTTATAGATGTTGCTGATCAGTCCGCGGCGGCTGGCCCGTTCCAGAAAGACTTCCTGCAGCACGCCGTTCTCGACGACGGCAGCGCGCGCCTCATGTGTGCTGGCATTGATCAGAATTTCGCTGCTCATGGGCTGATCGCGCCGCACGGCCCGAGCCTTACGCCTGCGGCTTTGAGCAGCTCCGCTGTTTCAAACAGCGGCAATCCCATCACGCCGGAGTAGCTGCCCCTTAAATCTGCGATAAAAATAGCCCCAAACCCCTGGATCGCATAGGCGCCTGCTTTGTCGCGCGGCTCCCCGGTGTCCCAGTAGGCACGGACTTCGGCGGCATCCAGGACTCTGAAAGTCACCAAACTGCGGCTGACTTTGATCTGATTGCCGGCTGTGGAGCGAACTGCGACGGCGGTCATAACCTCATGCGTGCGGCCTGACAGCTGCAGCAACATGTGCTCGGCGTCGCCCCTGTCCCGCGGTTTTCCGAGAATGGCTCCGTCCAGCACGACGGCCGTGTCTGCGGCCAGGACCGGCGCAATTGCCGCGCTGCGGGTGAGCCACCCGGCATCGGCTTTTGCCGCGGCCAGGCGCGAGACGTAGGCTGCGGGGGCCTCGCTTGGGCGAGGCGTCTCGTCCAATTCCGTTCCGACCAGACGGAACGACACGCCGATTTGCTGCAGCAATTCGCGCCGGCGAGGAGAAGCTGAGGCGAGGTAGATGAAGTCGGCGGACATCATCCCAGGATACCGAAGGCCGTCGCCTTAGGCGCGGTGATAGGGATGCCCGGCAAGCAGGCTCATCGCCCTATAGATCTGTTCGGCAACCACAACCCTGACCAGCGCATGCGGCAGCGTCAAAGGCGACAAGGACCAGGTGTAGTCGGCTCGTTCCCGGCATGACGGCGCCAGCCCGTCCGGACCGCCGATCAACAGCGCCATCGGCCGCGCCTCCCGCAAGCGCTCGGCCAGCCAGGCGCTCACCTGCTCGGTGCTCATCGGTTTGCCTGCGATCTCGAGGGCCACCACAAAGTCATCCCGGCCGATGACCGCCAGCATATCGGCGCCTTCCCGCTGCACCGCTCGCTGGGGATTATCACCGGCGCTTCGAGTGGCCACGGAAATTTCCTGGAGTTCGAGAACCAGCGGCGTGCGCAGGCGCTTCTGATATTCCTGGAATCCACTGTTGACCCAGGCAGGGAGACGGGTACCGGCAGCGATCAGCCGGCATTTCATCGAGGCGTCACGCGCGCGCCGCGCGCTTCATGACAGTCATGTCCCACAATTTCTCCAGTCCGTAGAACTCGCGAACGCGCGGCAGCATGACGTGCACGATCATCTCGTTCAAATCGATGAGAACCCAGTCGCCGTCTTGCTGGCCCTCGACGCCATGCGGCCGGAAGCCTGCTGCCTTGGCCTTTTCGACCACCCGTTGCGCCACCGAGCGCACGTGCCGATCGGAGGTTCCGCTCGCGATCACCATGAAGTCCGCGATGTCGGTCAGGCCCCGCACGTCCAGGAACTTCACGTCCAATGCCTTCATGTCGCCCAATGCATCGATGACGACTGTCTTGAGGGAGGGTCTGGCGTTGACGGCTTTGCCCGGGGCAGCCGCTTTTGGCTTGGGCGCGGTCTTGGATTTGGCGACGGCCTTTTTGCCGTCTTCTGTCTTGCGGTTCGAGATCTTTCGCTTTATTGGCACTAAGTCCGGTTCCTAGAGTAACAATGGGTGTCCAGGATCAGTTTACGCACTGGATCGGGCATGAGGAAGCGCGGATCACGGCCCATCGCAATTAACTGCCTGACTTCGGTGGAAGAGATCTCCAGTTGGGTCACAGCGTGAATAAAGATGCAGCCTGAGCGCGATTCATGCAGATCGTTGATGCGGCCGGTGCCCCGGTCCACCAACAACTCCCCCAAGGGGCCCATTCCCGGCGCACGCCAGCCTGGGCGATGCGCCACGACCAAGTGCGCCAATTGCAGCAGTTCCTGCCACTGATGCCACTTGGGCAGGCTCAAGAACGCATCCATACCGACGATGAGACAAAGGCTCCGATCCGGATATTCGTGCCTGAGCTCCGCCAAACTCTCCACGGAATACGAGGGGCTCTCCTTGCGTACCTCACGATCATCGACGAGGAATCCGGCCTGCCCCGCCGTGGCCAGTTGCACCATTTGCAGACGCAGCTGTGCGTCCGCAATGGGTTGATCGCGATGCGGAGGATTGCCGGCGGGCAGAAACCTGATCTCCTTCAGTCGCAGGGCCTGCTGCAGCTCGAAGGCGGTGCGTAAGTGTGCATAGTGAATGGGATCGAAGGTTCCGCCAAAAATGCCCATCGGGTTCATCAGGCTACCCTGCCTGAATCCGCCGTGGCTTGCAAAGCACCGGCAAACGCACCGGTGAGACCGATGAGCGCGCTCCACGCATCGCCTACAACCAAGCCTTTGATGACGCGGTCGGCATGGCTGGCCTGCATCAGCAACGGCGCCAACGGCAGCTTCTTCAAGCGGGACAGCGCCCGCACCGACGGGGTCGCCGCCAGGTTCCAGGCACTGCCCCGAACCGCAGAGCGGAGACGGTCGCGTTCACGTGCCTGCCACATGCCGCGCAGCTCACGCAGCAGCGCCCACAAGATCAGCGTTGGTTCCACTCCCTCGCTCTTCAGTCCCATCAGTACGCGCAAAGCGCGCGCAGCATCACCGGCGGCGGCGGCCTCCGCCACCTGGAACACATCGTAGCGAGCACTGTCACCGACCGAGCGAAGGACCAAGTCGACATCGATCGAACCACCGTCCGCCAGCAGCTTCAGTTTCTCCAATTCCTGCTGCGCAGCCAGGAGGTTGCCCTCGACGCGATCGACGATCAACTGGGAGGCCTCTGCATCGATATCGATGTGCAACATTTTCGCCCGGCCGCGCAGCCAAGCGGGCAGCGCGGCCGTGTCGACCGGCTGGATCGGCACCCAGGCACCGTGCTTTTCGATCGCCTGTACCCAGGGAGCGTCGCCGGCTTTTCGATCGAGCTTGTCGGTAACAACCAAGTAGGTCATGTCGGGGGCCGATTGAGCCGCGAGCTCAGCGAGCAGTGCGGCGCCCTTGTCGGGTTTGCCGCTGGGCATCCGCAACTCGAACAATCGCCGCTCCGCGAACAGCGACAGGGATTGGGTGGCAAGGCGCAACTCATCCCAGCTAAAGCTGCGGTCGATGAAGAATACCCGGCGGTCCGCGTACCCCGCGGCGCGCGCAGCGGCGCGAATGGCATCCGCGGCTTCACCGACCGTGAGAGGCTCATCGCCGGAAACCAGGTAGATCCCCGCCAAACCTCGCGCCAGGGCGGCCGGCAATTGTTCGGCACGTAAACGCAATTAAGCCGGCGCTCGCATGGCGTGGTTCATACGCAGAGAGCTAATAGCTAAAGCTCGCGCGCGCCGTTGCATATTCGCGTTCCATCCGCGCGACCAGTGCATCCACCGCTTCGATATCGTGGATGCCGCTGACGCTCTGGCCGGCGCTCCAAATGTCCCGCCACGCCTTCGCCGCCGTATTGCCGCCGGTGCCGAAATTCATTTTGGTCTTGTCCGCTTCGGGCAGATGATCGGGATCGAGACCCGCGTGCGCGACACTGCCGCGCAGGTAGTTGCCGTTGACGCCGCTGAACAACGATGTGTAGACAATATCCTCGCCGCTGCTATCGATGAGCATCTGCTTGTACTCGGGCGGCGCATTGCCCTCCTCGGTCGCGATGAAGCGCGTACCGAGGTAAGCAAGATCCGCGCCCAAGGCGCGCGCGGCCAATACGTCGGCGCCGCTGCTCATGGCACCCGAGAGAATGATGGTGCCGGGATACACTTCACGAATCTGTTTGACCAAGGCAAAGGGGCTCAATACGCCGGCGTGTCCGCCCGCCCCCGCGCACACTGCAATGATGCCGTCCACGCCCTGGGCCGCCGCCTTTTCGGCATGGCGCAAATTGATGACGTCATGAAACACGATACCGCCATAGCCATGCACGGCGGCGACCACTTCCGATGGCGGCCGCAGACTCGTGATGATGATGGGGACTTTGTGTTTCACACACAGGGCAACGTCCTCTTCCAGGCGATTGTTGCTGCTGTGCACGATTTGGTTGACCGCGTAGGGCGCGACCTTTGCCTGTGGATTGGCTTGCTGAAATGCCGCCAGTTCCTCGCTGATTTGGGCAAGCCATTCATCAAGCTGCGAGGCCGGCCGTGCATTCAGTGCTGGGAAGGCGCCCACGATGCCGGCCTTGCACTGTGCCAGGACCAGGCGTGGAGTCGATACGATGAACATGGGCGCGCCGATGACGGGCAATCGCAGGCGATCGCGCAAAAGGTCGGGGATTGGCATCTATGGGGACTTTCGCAACTCGGATTCCGATGGACTGTCTGGCATTATGGCGCACTCGGGCGAACTCCTACACTTCAATGGGACATTAAATTGAAACACCTCGTATTGGCCTTGACCGTGCTGGCTGCAGCTGCAACACCCTTGACGTCGCTCGCCGATCAGCCGCCCCTCATCGATCGGAATCTGTTTTACGGCGAGGTGGTGATCGCCGGCGCGCAAGTTTCGCCCGATGGCCGCTACCTTTCATTCTTGAAACCCTACAAAGGCACGCGAAATATTTGGGTCAAAGGAGCCGACGAGCCCTTCAGCGCCGCCCGTCCCATGAGCGCCGAAGCAACCCGGCCCATCCGAAGTTATTTCTGGAGCCGCGACTCGAAGTACATCTTGTACGTCCAGGATTCGGGCGGCGATGAGAATTTCAATGTCTATGCCATCGATCCCAAGTTGCCGGCGGATGCGAAAAGCGGCGTCCCGCCGACGCGCGCGCTCACCAACCTCAAGGGCGTTCGCACGCAGATTTTTTCGGTGCCCAAGGCGAAGCCCGACATTCTGTACATCGGACTGAATGACCGCGATCCAAAGTGGCACGATCTCTATGAACTGAGCATCTCGAGCGGCGAGAAGAAGCTGCTGCGCAAGAACACCGAGGAGATTGCCGCCTGGCAATTCGATGACTTAGGCACTTTGCGGCTCGCGGTGCGGACCACCAAGTCCGGGGACACGGAAACGTTGCGCGTCGATGCCGACGGCTTCAAGCAAATCTACAGCTGCAGCGTGCTGGAAAATTGCGAAGCGTTGGATTTTGACGCAAGCGGCAAGAACGTCTATCTCGCCACCAACAAAGGCGCCTTGGACCTGACGGAGCTAGGACTGATGGACGTGGCCACGGGCTCCACGACCAAGGTCGAAGCAGATCCGGATAAGCGCGTCGATCTGGTCAACGTCGAGATCTCGCAAGTCGACCATCGCATTTTATTTACCGAATACGAGGACGACGCGGTCCGGCGCTACTTCAAGGACCCGGCCTTCGAAAA
>Ga0137412_10002611_pt1 | contig 14244 bp, 14 predicted proteins | sample CZODoug2_1_16fun_FD_122160 | JGI IMG/M metagenome (GOLD analysis project Ga0137412, IMG submission 122160) | Vadose zone soil fungal communities from Angelo Coast Range Reserve, California, USA - CZODoug2_1_16fungal (Hybrid Assembly) | ecosystem: Environmental > Terrestrial > Soil > Vadose zone... | reverse complement strand
GAGGATACCGTAAAAGACTTGCCAACAGATCAGGAGAACAAATAGAAACGCGATCAAGCTCCACGAGGGTTGGACGCCTCTTCCTGGCGCGCGTTCTGAAAACTCAAGAGGAATCCAGTTGTCATGAGAAATGGAGTGCGGTCCATCAGCACCGTCTTGTGGAAGGTACTCGCGGTAGTCGGTTGTTGAATTCAGATAATATATCTCCGCCCAAACGTAGCAATCGCTGATACGAACGCTTTCCCCGCCGAGTCGCTGGTGATCCGCCAGGTTGCCCATAGTCGCTGCCTCTTCACCAGGATTTCTAGTTAACCTCACCCACCTTCACGAAGATTTGAGAAATTTCCAACTGGCAGTCTTGACAGATGATCTCTCCGCCCTGCGCGCAGACAAATACTTTACCCTTCGAAAGCAACCTCGCGGCTCTTGCGCGCCGGCGTTTGTGAGCTGTCACTACTGACAGTTACGACCAGCGTGCGCGTTTCCTAGACTCCTGATGTCGGTCGTGATGAAAGCAACGCCCACAGTTGCTACACATCGATGTGGCGATCCTCCGAATCTGCACATCGTTCATGGCCGGCAACGCACAAGGACAGGTTGGAAATGAGAGTCTCAGGCAAGATCGAGCGCTTGTTACTAATCGTCGGATTATTGTTGATCGCGGTTTACACGGCAGCGTATATGCATAGGGCGATCTTGTCCCGCGCGGACATGTTGGCGATCCGCCTGTAGAGCTTGTCGGTGACCGGGCCGCAGATGTCGAGGATGGCCTGCATCTCGGTGGTGTCGATGCGCCTGATCTCCGTGGCGGGGGTGTCCCACTCCCGGCGGACGTAGACCGCAACGTCGGTCAGGTACTTCAGATAGTTGCCGGGGTTGGTGAACAGGGTGCCACCATCCATCAGCAGCAGTTCTAGTCCCGGTTCCGGGGTGAACACCATGGCCTGCGTGATGCAGTGCGGCAGGTCGGCGGCCACGTCGTGCCAGTGGTACATGTCGTCGCGCAGGAAGTGGTCGCGCACGATCATGAACCGGCCATCGCCGAGGTCATAAGGACCGGAGTCGTTCAGGCCGGACCGGTTGTCGAAATAGAGCAGGAAGGCGAGCATCTCGGTGGACGCGTTGAACGAGGTGAACAGGTCGCGGTTCTCGCCCAGCGGCTGCACATCGGCGAGGAAACGGTCCAACCACGGCTGGTCCAGCACCGGTGCGCGGTAGTTGCGCATCGAGGTGAACATCGGGCCCTCCCCCCACAGGCCCTTGTACAGCGAACGAGCGAATTGCCACACCACGCGGACGTCCTCGGCGCGGTCGTCGGTGGCCGCGATGCCGAGGTCACCGAGGATGCCGCGGCCGAACAACGGGGTGGAGATGGTGCACCAGGTGTGCAGCAGATTCACCTTGTTGGCGGGCTCGCGCCGCGCGGTCGCACCGATCTCGATCAGCCCGTCGACACCGACTCTGTCCAGGATCAGGCGGTACCAGGTCGGGTAGCGCTGCCAGTTGTGCACGCAGCTGATGCATTCGTATTCCTGACGGGGAATCAGGCCGGACTCACCCTCGGTGGCCCGCAGGGCCAGGAAGTCCCAGATGTTCCAGTTGAAGTAGCGCAGAAGTTCGTTGCACTCCTCCAGCGTCAGCTCGCGATGCGTGTTCTCCTCGGTGAGGGTGAGCACGTCGGTGCTGAACTCGGCGCGGACCATCGCGTCGCCGGCGGATCCGTGCGGGATGGTGCCCTGGAACTGCTGCAGCAGCAATTCGATCTGCGCGGCCATGGCGAGCGCGGCCTCGTCCGGGGTGGGCACTGGGGTGTCGTCGACCGGGGCACCGGGCTCGGCCAGCACGCGGCCGGCCTTGGCGGAGACGTCGAGGCGAACCCGTACGCCGTCAGCCGGGATGACCTCACCGCGCGAACTGCGGATGCCGGAGGTGAAGGTCACGCCCATCACTGCGGGGATGCCGTACTCGCGGGACAGGATGCCCAGGTGCGACTCCGGGGCGCCCTGCAGCGTGATCACGCCCTTGACCCCCGCGGTCAGCGCGGGGGTGAGGAACGTGGTGGTGCCGCCGCGGGCCAGCACGATGGTGTTCGCCGGGTCGCCGTTCGCGACGAAGTCGATGACCGCGCGCGGGGAGTCCAGGAAGATCAGCGGCCCCTCAACGAGCCGGTCGTCGGTGAACACGGTGGTGCCGGTGCCGACCTCGCTGTACTCAGCCACTGCTGCTCCCCTCGTTTGCGAATGCGTCGTAACATTCGCAAACTGTCCGAGTTTGTGTCAAGATGCCGCGCGTGAGTTCCCTCGCCGCGGCCGGGCCATCGCCGGGACCGGCTGTGGCGAGGGGCAATGCCAGGGGACGAGCGTCCCGGGCCCGCCTGCTCGAGGCTGCGGCGGTGTGCTTCGGCCGGGATGGCTACGCCGGGACGCGGATCAGCGACATCGCCGCCGAGGCAGGCATGTCGCCGGCCGGCTTCTACCGGCACTTCCCCGACAAGCAGGCACTGTTGTTCCAGGCGCTGGCCGAGCCGCTGGCCGCCCTGCTGGCCGCCACCGGTCCACTGACCGAGCACCAGGAGATCGACGCCGACGCGGTGCGGGCGCGCAACACCGAGTTCTTCGCGGTGTACGCCGCCCACCGTCGGGTGCTGCGGGTACTCCGGGAGGTGGCCGCGTTGCACGAGGAGGGCCTGGAGGACACCTGGCTGTCCGTCCGGCGTGGGTTCGTGGACCGCATCGCGGTGTGGCTGCACTCGTTGGCGCGCGCGGGCCGGTTGCACACCGCCGATGTGGACGTGCTCGCCGACGCGTTGGGCGGAGTGCTCGAGCAGTTGGCCTACACGCGGTTGGGGCTGGCCCGGACCGAGCCGAGCGCTGCGCAGATCGAAACCATGGGGCGGGTGTCCGCGGAGATCTGGGTAGCCGCACTGACCCGTGCGGGTAACTGAGCCCCGATCTGCCCCGGTTGCGCATGGGCCCTTCGGCCAATGGTCGGCGTCTGCCTTCGGTCATCAAACTGCAAAGGTCAGCACCGACCGAGCAGAAGGCGAGGCGCAACGATGCGTCAGGTCATGGCCGCACCCACCAACACGTTGTCGCTGGAGCTGCGGGTCGCCGGGCTGGAACGTCAGGTGAGCGCGCTCACCGCGGAGATCCAGACCATGAGGCAGGCGTTGGACATCCTGCTGGCGCTCGTGGTCGGGACGCACGAACCCGCCGCAGCCTGACTGGCCGTCATGATCGCTTCCCTCGGCCGAACGGAGGATGCCGCACATTGCTCGGATGATTCCCGGGTTCACCCGCAACGCCGAGCACCACGGCCACGTCTGACCGGTAACCAACAGCACAGTGAAAGCGGAGCCCAATGATCGCCACGCCCATCCTGATCGGCCTTGGCATGGCGACCTTCGTGCTGTTCGTGGCCATTCTGTTGGCCGGCGGCATCGACGGGTTCCGTTCCGACCCCCGGCTGCGGGAGACCGAAGAGCCCCCGGCGGGCTCTCGGCGCAACTAGCCGCCGAGCGCAATTCCGCGGCGGTCCGGGGCGGGCTCCACCGCGTGACAGGCGGCCAGCACGCCCGCGGTGCGGGCGCAGTTGTTGTCGGCGTCGGTATAGACGCCGCTGGCTCCGGCAGCGATCGCCCGGGCCAACGTCATCGGATACCCGATCACCGGGAGCACCACAATGCCGCGCGCCCGGGCGGCGGCAATCCGCTGCGGTGTGACCAGGGTCGGGTTCACTGCGGAGTACGGCACGAAAACCTGATAACCCGTGGCATTCCACTGCACCGGCCGGTGCACCATCAGGCCCAGACTGGTGGCCCGCGCCGAACGCAGTACCGCGGCCACGTCGTCGTGCTCGACCATGAACGTGGCCCGACCGCCGAGCACCGAGGCGGCCCGCACCAGGGCGGCCGCCTGCTTGGCCGTCGGCATCACCTTGACGTGGACGAACACCTGAACGGTCGATGACCGTTGGGCGATGGCCTGCAACGCCCGGGCCGCGGTCGGTACCGCGATGCCGACGTAGAGCGGGGAGAACCAGGAGCCCGCATCCAACGACTCGATCTGACGTTCGGTCAGGTCGGTGACGAACCCGTGGCCGTTGGTGGTGCGATCGACGGTGTCGTCGTGCATGACTATCGCGTGTCCATCGGATGTCCACCGCACGTCGAACTCGATGCCGTCGTCACCGCGGGCAATCGCCTTGGTGAACGCGGGCAACGTGGACTCCGGGGCCTCGTCGGTATTTCCTCGGTGACCCACCATCAGAAAGCTTTGGGGTAAAGCATTTGCGGCTGTCGGTGCAGCCGGAATGGTGGTGCTGACCGCCGGTATCGCGGACGGGACCACCGAGGATCCAGCCGCCGGTACCGCGGACAGGACCACCGCGGGCAACGTGATCACGATCATCGATTTCACAAACCCCCACATGATGCCCAGCATCGGCACGGCGTGTCGGGATGCGGACACGCCGGTGACAAGGGCGGAGGAATGTTCGCTTAACTCCGCGCGTCGCCCTCAGCGGCGCTTGGCGAACGCGGTCCCGATACCCAGCAGGCCGAGCGCCGCACCGATGACACCAATCGCCAACGCGACCTTCACGTCGTCCTTGCTGGCGTAGTCGCTGTCCTTGGCCGAGGAGCCGGCGCTGACCGACGGGCCGCCGGTCGCATCCGGGGACGCGCTCGGCGAGGCCGATGCCTCGGCGCTGTCGCCCCCTTCCTCGCCCTTGGCGAGCTTGATCGAGGGTGCCGGGTGCTCCGGTTCCTGGGCGCCGGCGGCGTCCGAACCCTCCTCGATCCAGCGCACGACGTCGCCGTTGCTGTAGCTCTGCAGCACCTTGAACACCAGTTCCGGGGCGTCCGGCAGCTTCCCCACCGAGATCGGGAAGTCCGCGTACTCGTCGCCGCTGATGCTGCCGCCGCTGAACACAATCTTGGATACCGCGCTGCTCACCGGACCGTCGTCGGTGTCCACCGGACTGGGCAGCTTGGTCTCTGTCGTCCGCGCCGACCACCCCGTCGGCGGGGCCACCGAGACGCCCAGCAGCGGGGTGTCGGTGGGCAGGTTGACCTCGATCTTGGTGGTGCGGGCCTTGTCGGACTCGTTGGGCACCCGGAACACCAGCTCCGCGTCCTGACCACCCTGCACCGCCTCGCCGGAGTGCACGGTGATGTGCGCCCACGCGATGGAGGGACCGAACAGCATGGCCGCGGTGGTGCCGGCCAGCACCAAGCCGCCGGCCCGGGCCAGCCTCGACGACGCGGGACGACGACGCGAAAGGGAATCCATGGCAGAGGAGTCGTCAGAAACCCCACCCCGGTTCCCTGTACCCGGGAATCGCACTGAGCGGGCCCCCCGAGGGAACCACCCGGGGGTTTGTGACGACTATTAGCTAATGGGATCCGGGCGCCGATGGGCCGCCGTCCTGGCGCTGTTCGTCGCCTGGTTCGGGGTGCTGGTCGGCGTGGCCGGACCCGCCTCCGCGCATGCGGGGCTGGTCTCCACCGACCCACCGTCCGGAACGCGCCTGGCCAGGGCCCCGGACCACGTCTCGTTCACCTTCACCGAACACGTCACGCTGGTCCGGGACGGGATCAAGCTGGTCGACGCGAAGGGCAAGGGCACCGCGCTGCCCGGCGCCACCAGCGTGGGGTCCACCGTGCGGGTCCAGCTGCCCGCGATCCCCGACGGGGCCTACGTCGTGGTGTACCGAGTGGTCTCCGCCGACACTCACCCGGTCGCCGGCGCGGTGGCGTTCACCGTGGGGAAGGTGGCTCCCGGCGCCGCCGTACCGACACCGCTGGCGCTGCCCAAGCCGAGCATCGCGCTGCGGGCCACCGGCGGGGTCGAGCGCTGGGTCTCCTACGCGGGCGCCGTCGGCGTGATCGGGGTGCCGGTGTTCCTGGTGGTCTGCTGGCCGGGCGGGCGCACGTCCCGCCGACTGCGGCACGTGCCGACCGTGGGCGGGGCCGCAGTGGTGGTCGCGGCCCTGGTCGGGTTGCCCGTGCAAGCGGCCCGGTCCACCGGGAACTCGTTCGGCTCGGCCCTGCACGACGGGTCGATCTCCGACGTGCTGCACACCGCGTTCGGGCGGGCCGCACAGGAGCGGATCGTCTGCGCGGTGTTGGCCGCGGGGCTCTGGGCGTGGTGGCGGGTGCAGCCACGTCGGCAGTTGGCGATCGCCTGGGTGGCGGCCGCGATCGCCCTGGCGCTGGGCTACTCCAAGGCCGGGCATCCCGCGGTCGGGAGGTGGCCGGGGCTGACGTTGGCCGACGACACCGCGCACCTGAGCGCGGTCGCGATCTGGTTGGGCGGGCTGGCCGTGTTGACGGCCTGCGTGCTGCCCGCGCCGCCCGAGGGTTGCGCGGCGGTGCTGTCCCGGTGGTCGCGGTTGGCCATGGTGTCGGTGACCGTGCTGGTGACCACCGGAGTGATCCAGGCCTGGCGCGAACTGCGCTCGGTGCACGCGTTGGTACACCACACCTACGGGCAATGGGTGCTGCTCAAGGTCGGCCTGCTGGTGGTGATGCTGGCCTTCGGCAACCTCGGACGGCGGCGCGTGCAGCGCTATGTGGCCGACGGGGCCACGGCGACGGTGACCCTGCTGCGGCGCAGCGTGTTCGCCGAGGTGGGCATCGGGGCCGCGGTGCTGGTCGCGACCAGCGCGCTGGTGGTCACCAACCCCGGGCCGACCAGCGCGCACTCCACCGACGGATCATCCATGGCGGGCATGGCCGGGATGGCCGGCATGGCCGGGCATCCGCCGGTGGCCACCGGCGCGACGGACCTGCCGATCGGCGTGCACGTCGAGGTCCGGGTGACCAATCCGATGGCCGGCAACCCGACCATCGAATTGACCGTCACCCGCCAGGGCAAGGTCATCAAGGTCGCCGAGGTGCAGGTGAAGGCCGGGCTGCCGGTGGCCGGGGTGGAACCCATCCCGCTGAAGGTGGTGAAACTGGCCGTCGGGTCCTACGAAGTGCGGCAGGCTCCGCTGACCATCCCCGGCCAATGGGTGCTCACCATCACCGTGCGCACGAACAGCATCGACGCCGGGGTCGGCACCGTGGCGATCCAGCTCTACTGAGCCGCCAACTCTGGCGCAAACCGCTCTGACGTGCTGCTATACGTCCACGGGGGCCGGTCGGTTGGAGAGCTCATGACGCGGACCCTGTGCCTGCGCAGCCTCGTCGTCGCTGCGCTGCTGTTCGCAGCCTCCAGCCCCGTCGCCGCGCATGCCGGACCCAACTCCGACCCGCGCCTGGTGGCCGCTTCGGTCGCCCCGGACAACGGCCGCGCCTGCCACCTCAGCAAGGTGCCGGTCGACCTGCAGCCGGGGATCTACATCGCGCCCGGCTCGGACGTCGGGAACACCTATCACCAGGAGATGAGCCTGCAGTTCGTGGTGGTGAAGCTGTGCTTGCCCAAAGGCAAGAAGGCGAGCACCGTGCAGGTGCTCACCCACGGCATCACCTACAGCCACCGGTACTGGAACATCGCCGACCCCGGCAACGCGAAGGCCGACACCTACTCGTGGGAGGCCGCGGCGGCGAAGGCCGGGTACGCGACCGCGGCCATCGACCGGTTGGGCAACGGTGACAGCAGCCACCCGTTGAGCAACTTCGTGGACATCACCTCGAACTCCACCGCGCTGCACAACGTGGTGCACGCGCTGCGCAACGGCGGGGTCGAGGGCCCGGACGGATCACGCTTCACGTTCGACAAGGTGGTGCTGGTCGGTCATTCCTACGGCAGCTACACCAGCATGATCGAGGCGCACCGGTTCACCGACGTGGACGCGGTGATCCTGACCGGGTTCACGCACCGGGTGAACAACCGCACCCCGTTCGTCATCGAGTCGAGCGTTTATCCCGCGGAGACCGATCCGCAGTTCGCCGGTACCGGCCTGGACCCGGGCTACGTCACCCCGCAACCCGATACCCACCGCAAGCTGTTCTACGACCCGAGCACCGCGGTGGACCCGCGGATCATCGACCGGGACGCGGCCACCAAGGGCACCGTGTCGCAGAGCGAGATCGACAACTACTTCCTGGTCCAGTCCGTGCATCTGAACATCAACGTCCCGGTGCTCCTGGTCAACGGGGACCTCGACGGGATCTTCTGCAACCGGGAGCCGGTGGATATGGGCACCGACTGCTCGTCCTCGGCCAGGATCATCGAGCAGGAGAAGCCGTTCTTCCCGAAGGCCCCGTCGCTGGACTCCGTGCTGATCCCCGGCGTGGGCCACGACGTCAACGCCTTCCATGCTGCACCCGACGCGTTCACGGCATCGATGGCCTGGCTGCTGGGCAAGGTGCCGCCGCGGTAGCCCTCAGGTCTCGCCGCCGCGCATCCGCCAGGCGTCGGTCACCAGCTCGGTGAGCCGGGCGACCTTCACCTTGTCCAGCCGCAGCATGACCAGGGGCCAGCCGTCGTAGCCGGGCGCGGTGAAGAACAGCTCGGGCTCGCCGAGCAGCAGGGCCTGTTTCTCCGCCTCGTCGCCGACGTAGAGCACGGCGATGTCCACCCGGATCACCCGTCGCTTGCCCGGCACGGGTTCCGGGTAGGACCACACGAAACCCTTGTTACCGACCCGGAAATCGAATCCGTCGCTGGGGATCTCCGCGACGCCGGGCAGCGCGAGGGCCACTCGCCGCACATGCCGGGCGTCCGCCATCCCCGAAGTCAACCGGGCGGGGTCACGCCCGCGCCAACGTGGCGCCCATCCGCTCCAGCAGCGGGCCGACCAGCTCGAGTCGACCCGCGACCGAGATCCGCCCCGCGCCGACGGCCTCCAGCGGGCTGAGCCCGCCGAGCCCGATCTCCTTGATGGTCGCGGTATCCATCTGGAGGGTGACGTCGGGATTCTCCGCGCTGGACTGGGTCACCTCGACCCGGCCCTGGCGCACCCGCAGCAGGATCGGTGAGCCGTCGACCAAGAACTGACATGCGCAGTCGGGCAGGTCGGCGGTGTCGTCCCCGATCGCCAGCTTCAGCCCGAACAGCAACCACTCGGGTCGGAACGTGGCCTCGGCGTCGACGTCGGAGAACCGGCTCATGCCCCACCGCCCGAGCTCGACGATGACCGGCTCGAGGGCCTGACCGGCCGGCGTCAGCCGGTACACCGCGGAGGTGACCGGCGGCGGCAGCGTGCCCCGCACGATCAGGCCGTCCTCCTCCAACGCCCGCAACCGGGTGGTCAGGGTGTTGGACCCGATGCCCGGCATGGCGTCGAGCAGGTCGACGAAACGGCGCGGACCGAACATCAACTCGCGCACCACGAGCAGCGTCCAGCGCTCGCCGAGCACATCCAGCGCGCAGGCCAACCCGCAGAACTGCTGATAGGACTTCCGGTTCACCTCGCTATCGTAACACAAGTTGACACTTTCAAAATGAAAGTGCAGGCTTGCGTCCACGAAGCCAAGGGGAGGTCCGATGAAGGCTCAGCTCGAGGTACCGACCACGCGCCGCTACGCCACGCTGGCCGCGGTCTGCGCGGCCAGCTTCACGATCCTGCTGGCCACGTCGTCGATGAACGTCGCGCTGCCCTCGCTGGTCAGCGACCTGTCGGCGAGCACCCGCGACCTGCAGTGGATCGTGGACGGCTACAACCTGGCCTTCGCCTCGTTCGTGCTCGCCTTCGGCAGCCTGTCCGACCGCTACGGGCGCAAGGGCGCGCTGCTGCTGGGCCTGTCCGTGTTCGCGGCTGCCGCGGTGGCCGGCTCGCGGGCCACCAGCCCACGGGAGTTGATCGCCGCGCAGGCGGTCATGGGCCTGGGCGCCGCGCTGATCTTCCCGACCACGTTGTCGATCATCTCCAACACGTTCACCGAGCGCGGCGAGCGTGCTCGGGCGATCGGGATCTGGGGCGCGGTCACCGGGATGGGCGGCGGCCTGGGGCCGGTGCTCGGCGGCGGCCTGCTTGAGGGCTTCTGGTGGGGCAGCATCCTGATCACCCTCGCGCTGGTCGCGGTCGGGGTGGCCATGGCGGTCGCGCTGACCGTGACCACCTCCCGTGACCCATCGGTCCCCCGTCTCGACGTGGGCGGCCTGGCGCTGTCGGTGCTGGCGGTCGGGTCGTTGGTCTACACGGTGATCGAGGCACCCGCCCGGGGCTGGCTGTCCCCGATGACCACCGCCGGGTTCACCACAGCGGAGTTGCTGTTGGTCGCCCTGGTGTGGTGGGAGCTACACAGCGCGGCGCCGATGCTCGACGTGCGGCTGTTCCGCAACCCGCGGTTCTCCGCGGCGAGCTCCGCGGTGGCCTTCGCCTACTTCGCGCTGTTCGGCTTCATTTTCCTCGGCACCATGTACCTGCAGTTCGTGAAGGGCTACTCGGCACTCGGCGCCGGCACCCGGCTGCTGCCGGTCGCCGGGTCCATCGCGGTGGGCTCGCTGGTCGGCACGCAGTTGGCCGTACGGATCGGCAACAAGGCCGTGGTGACCGCCGGGCTGCTGCTGTTCACCGCCGCTTTCACCTGGATCTCCACCGCCGACGGTGCCACCGGCTACCCCTCGTTGGTCGGGCAGATGGTCCTGGTCGGGCTCGGGCTGGGCGCCACCACCGGGCCGGCCACCGAGGCCATCATGGGCGCGGTCAGCAAGGAGAAGGCCGGCATCGGCTCTGCCATGAACGATGCCACCCGCGAGCTCGGCGGCACCATCGGCGTCGCCGTGCTGGGCAGCATCTATGCCTCGATCTACGCCAGTCACCTCACCGGTTCCGGGGCCGCTGCGGGCCTGCCCACACAGGCGCGCGGCGCCGCCGCGGAGTCGATCGGAGCCGCCCAGCAGGTGGCCGCCGCCATGCCCGATGCGACCGCCGCGGGCGCGCTGATGCACGGCGCCACCAATGCCTTCCTGGACGGCTTCTCCATCGCCTGCCTGGTTGCGGCCGGCGTCGAAGATCGGCAAGTGAATGGCGGCAGTTGCCGACGGCGCCGCACTGCCGGCGTTAAACAGTTTGGCTAAATCGATGCTGGACAAGCCGGCCAAGGCGTTGAGAGTGATATCAGGTAAGAACTCGGCGCGCGCCACACCTAGGCGCTGTTGTGCGGCTTCCACTTGCCACCGACTGGCCGCGATGTCGGCACGGCGCGCCAGTAAGTCGATGTGTACGTTGCCCGGCAATTGCGTGCTGACCTGCGGCAAAGCTTGCGGCGTGAACGTCGGCAACTGTTCGGGATTAATGCCAAGCAAGGCCGCCAACATCACTCGACGCAGGTTCGCCGAGTACTGCAAGCCGACGCTGGACTCGCGCAACCCGGCCAGTTCCGCATCCAATGAATGCAGCTCATCGCTAGAGTCCAACTCAGCATGGATACGCGCTTGAGTGATGGCTTTGCGCCGTTCGGCGAGCGCCAGTTGCTCGCTTAGTAACGCGAGCTGAGCTTGATCGGCCTGCCAACCGAAGTAGGCATCTGCGACCGCAGAGCTCAAGGTCAACGCTGCTGCGCTGCGTTCCGCTTGCGCGGCGCGTGCGTCATCGATCGCTGCGTAAGTTGCAGAACGACGCTTGTGCCACCAATCGAAACTGTAGCTTGCCTGCAAGCCGAGATCGGCTTGGTTGTACCAATGAAAGCCGAGAAACTGCGGTGGGAATAAACCATTGTCGCTTAAGCGTTGCCGAGAGACGTCGCCTTGTGCCTCGACGTGCAAGCCTTCGGCCGCAGCGGTGACGCGCACCGATTCGCGGGCCGAGTTGAAACGCGCTTCCGCGCTGGCAATGCTGGGCGCGTTGGCCACAGCTTGCGTCATCAGCGCATCGAGCGTGGCATCGTTATACCGCCGCCACCAATTCGCAGCCGGCCACTCGCCGTTCTGCGCGTTCAGCGCAGTGGATAAGGGCAGGGTAGTGGCAAGCGACGGCGCCGGACGCTGTGCAGGTAGCCCCGTGCAAGCGCCAATCAGCACTGCCAGCGAACCCAAAGCAACGACGCGTAGTGTGGTCATGACTCAAGCTCTGCCGTTACTTGCCCGAACTTAGCGAGCCGGTGACGGGCTCAGGCTCACTAGGCGTGTTTGTGGCGCGATCGTTAGATTGATCCGCGGGCTGATTGGGTGACATGCGGTCCATTGCCGCGGCGAGCCGTTTCAGACTAGCCACCACTTGATTTAGTTCTTCATGGGGGAAGTCGCGATAGCCGTTCCGCGCGGTGCTCAACATCACCGGCAGCATTTCGTTCAGGAGGCTTTCTCCTTGCGGAGTGATCTTCAGCACCAGGCGACGACGATCTTGTTCATCCGGCAGGCGCGAGATCAGCCCGCGTTCCACTAGAATATCCGTAATGCGGGTGATGTTGGCCGGGCTTTGCATGATGCCGTTGCACAGCTCACCCGGATTGGCGGTGGCATTGGGCGCCGAGTACAGCAACACCAATGCGCGAAATTCGATGTCGAGCAAACCATAAGGGCGTAGGCAGTCGTCCATGCGCCCGGTCAGTTCCCGCCCCAAGAAGACCAATAGCCGCGACAACAAAATTTCAGTTACGGGCAAATCGGGCAGGCGCTTACTGATGCGCGCTAAACCGGCTTCCACGTGCGCGACTTGTTCAAGTACCGACGTCACAAACTATTTCTCACTAAATATTTCATTGATGAAATATTAGTATTGAGATATTTGCTCCGCAAGGGAAATTTTCTGAACGGCTGCGCACTATCGCTAGGTTTGTTGGCCTCTATAACCGTCAGCGGTACCGACGCGATCATGTAGGCCGCCCGACAGTGCAGCAAGATTCTATTCTTAATCTTCAGCCTTCGGCCTTCAGCCCTCCTCATGCTGTGTTAACAATCCAATTTGCCGGGCAGGTTGGGGAAAAGGCCGCGATGCCGTCTTCACTATTGCTTACCAACGAATGACTTAAACGCTTGAACACGCCGCCGCATTCAACCGTTGCGACCGGGCGACATGCAGTGAAATTTTGCAAACAAGTTCACCGTAGCCGTACTAAATATGCGCAGCTTTCATTTTGCTTGGGCACTATAGCGGCCTAGTAGTGGCGGATTTTGAGTTCCGATTTTTGGATGGTGTGTTGTGAAAAAATTAATTGCCCGGGTTTTGTGTCTTGCTGTGGCGCTCGCTGCGACTGGGTTCGCACTTGCGCAAGCGCCTAAAGCGGATGACAAATCCGACGCAACAACGCGCCTGCAGAAAACTCTGCAGGCGCGCCTGCCCAAAATAAAAATCGAAAAGGTGCAGCCCTCGCCTTGGCCCTATCTCTATGAAGTGATCTCCGACGACGAAATGTTTTACGTCGACACGACCGGCGATTACCTGTTCTACGGCAAAGTGATGGATACGCGCACCAAGGAAGATCTCACCGCGAAGCGTTGGAACGAACTACAGCAGGTAGATTTCGCATCGTTGCCGTTTGAGCTCGCGCTTAAGCAAGTAAAGGGCAAGGGCAGTCGTAAGCTTGCGGTGTTTGCCGATCCGCATTGTCCTTATTGCGTGGCCTTCGAAAAGACCTTGCTCGAAGTCGACAACGTGACGGTTTTTACTTTTCTATACCCGTTAGAAAGTATTCACCCGGGCGCCACTGAAAGGGCGAAGCAGATTTGGTGCGCGAAGAATCGTAGTGCGGCGTGGAGCGACTGGATGCGCAGCAAGAAAGAAACGCCGGCAACCAGCTGTAACACCGAACAACTCACTACGTTGAAGAATCTCGGCGACAAACTCAAAGTGACCGGCACGCCTACTTTGATTTTTGAAGACGGTCATCGGATACCGGGTGCGATTCCCAAAGATCAGTTGGAACAGGAATTCAAAACCGCTGCGCCGAAGAAAAGCTAACAGCGTAGTCCGCGTCGATTTTGCTCAGCACGACTGCTGCATCCTGCTAAGAAAAGCGGCGTTAACGCGTGACGCAGATTTGATTGCGCCACGCCCAATACTGTCCTGCCAAGCGAATGGTTTCGCTAAACAACGCATAGTCAACCGGCTTAACCAGATAGCTGTTGACGCCTAATTGATAGCAATTGTGAACGTCGATTTCCACTGCACTTGAAGTCAGCACGACGACCGGCAGGTGTTTCAAATGATCGATGGTTCTAATGCGCGACAAGGTTTCAATGCCGTTCATTTTCGGCATCTTGATGTCCATGAACACCACCTTGGGCAGTTGACGCGCGCCGCCGCTGCCATTCAGAAATTCCAATGCCATCACGCCGTCAGGTATCCACCTGACGTGGAGTTGTAATGGCGCGGACTCAAGTACGCGCAAGATAAGCTCCGCGTCATTGG
>Ga0137412_10002610_pt1 | contig 14244 bp, 12 predicted proteins | sample CZODoug2_1_16fun_FD_122160 | JGI IMG/M metagenome (GOLD analysis project Ga0137412, IMG submission 122160) | Vadose zone soil fungal communities from Angelo Coast Range Reserve, California, USA - CZODoug2_1_16fungal (Hybrid Assembly) | ecosystem: Environmental > Terrestrial > Soil > Vadose zone... | reverse complement strand
AGGGCGTGAGCGGGTGTCGCTGCCGCAGCTGCGCCGGGTCGACCGTCCAGGTGGCATCGGGGTCGACGACCGCGAAGTCGGCGTCGAAGCCCGGGGCGATGGCGCCCTTGTGCGGCAGGCCAGCGAGCCGGGCCGGGGCGGCGCTCATCCAGCGGGCGAGGTCGACGAGGGTGGCACCCCGGGCGGCCGCCTCCGTCCACACGGCACTGAACCCGAGCTGCACCGACGCGATGCCACCCCAGGCGGCGTCGAACCCGCCGGCCTTGAGCGCCGGCGGGCAGGGCGAGTGGTCGGACACGACGCAGTCGAGCGTGCCGTCGCGCAGGCCCTGCCACAGGGCGTCCCGATTGGCCGCGCCCCGGATGGGCGGGCAGCACTTGAACTCGGTGCCGCCGACCTCCTCGGCGGTGAGCGTCAGGTAGTGCGGGCAGGTTTCGGCGGTGACGGGCAGTCCGGCCGCCTTGGCCTCGGCGATCAGCGGCAGCACCTCGGCGGCCGAGACGTGCACGATGTGCGTGCGGCAACCCGTCCGCTGCGTATTGGTAAGCAGAGCAAGCACGGCGCGGGACTCGGCCTCCGGCGGGCGAGACGCGACGAAATCGCGATAGGACGGGCCGGCCGGATCGTGGATCGACGCGGCGTCCTCGGCGTGCGCGATGAGCAGGCCGCCGAACGACGCGATGCGCTCCATCGCCGCGCGCAGCTCGTCCGGCGAGAGGGGCGGGAACTCGTCCACCCCGGACGGCAGCAGGAAGCACTTGAAGCCCACCACGCCGGCCTCGTGCAGCCCGTGCAGATCGGGGCCGTTGCCGGGCACCGCGCCGCCCCAGAACGCCGTGTCGACGTGGACGGCGTCGCGGGCGGCGGCGCGCTTCGCCGAGAGCGCTGCCACCGTCGTCGTCGGCGGGATGCTGTTGAGCGGCATGTCGACGATGGTCGTTACGCCCCCGGCCGCCGCCGCCGCCGTGGCCGAGGCGAAGCCCTCCCAGTCGGTCCGTCCCGGTTCGTTCACGTGGACGTGGCTGTCGACCAGCCCCGGCATCAGCACCCACGAGTCGGGCAGCGTCACGTCGCCCGGCGCGAAGTCGCCGAGCTCGACGATACGGCCGGCCCGAACGGTCAGCCGGCCGGACCGCTCGCCCTCGGGCGTGACCAGCCGTTGGGCGGAAATGACCAGGTCTGGACCAGCAATAAGTTGCCGCGCACTTTCTTGCAAGTAGGTCACCCCTTCCGATCAACCCTCTGTTACCCGAACATCGTTAGGGCCGGAGCTTGTGGCTACTGGCACGTAGCGTGAGGACGTAACCCCCCCGACGTCCTGACGCTGAGAGGGGAAGAGGCCCGTCGGCTTCTTCCCCTCTCCATATTCCGTGGCGGGACGATAGCGTGGCGCCGTGAGCGAGCCGGTGAGCATTGCCGACTTTGATGCGGCCCCCGTCCCCGACGCGGCGGCCGAACTGTACGCGTGCTGCGCGAGCAAGCGCTGGATTGCCGCCGTCCTGGCCGCGCGTCCCTATCGTGGATTCGCCCCGCTGGCCGCCACGTCCGACCGGGCCATCAAGCACCTGGCCTGGCCCGATGTCGAGGAGGCGCTCGCCGCCCACCCGCGCATCGGCGAGCGCGTGACCGGTGAGGGACGCGAGGCCACCTGGTCGCGCCAGGAACAGTCCGGATCCCGGCTGGCCGACGTCGACACCGATACGGCGCTGCGCGAGGGCAATGCCGTCTACGAGCAACGTTTCGGGCATGTCTTCCTGATCTGCGCAACAGGGCTCTCGGCGGGTGAGATGCTCGACGCCCTGCGATCCCGGTTGACCAACCCCATCGAGGTGGAGCGCGACGTGGTGCGGGCCGAACTGGCGAAGATCGTCCGGCTGCGCCTCGGAAAGGCGTTCACATGAGCGTTTCGACCCACGTCTTGGACGCGGTGCGCGGTGTGCCGGCCCGCGGCGTCGGTGTCCGGCTCGAGCGCGACGACGGCACGCTGCTCGCGGCCGGCGTCACCGACGGCGACGGGCGCATCGGCGACTTCGCCGGCGACGTCGAGCCCGGCATCTACCGGCTGCGGTTCGACGTCGAGAACTATCTCGCGACCGCGACGTTCTACCCCGAGGTGCTCGTGACGTTCCGGGTGCTCGACGGTGCCGCGAAGCACCACGTCCCGTTGTTGCTCAGCCCGTACTCCTACTCGACGTACAAGGGTTCCTAGATGGCGGTGCTAGGCCCCAACCGGTACGGCAAGGCCGAGGTGCGCGTCGTCCACGTCCGCCGCGGCGACCAGCATGAGCTGCGCGACCGGAACGTGTCGGTATCGCTGTCCGGCGAGCTGGACGTCGTGCATCTGTCCGGCGACAACGCGAACGTGCTGACCACCGATGCCCAGAAGAACACCGTCTACGCGTTCGCGCAGCGCCTCGGCGATGTCGAGCCCGAGGTGCTCGCGCTCTCGCTGGCGGAGCACTTCGCCCGGGCCCCGATCACCCGGGCTCGCGTCACGATCGACCAGTACGGCTGGACGCGGCTCGGCCCGCACTCGTTCGCCCGCGGCGGTGACGAGGTGCGTTCGTGCGGGGTGGTGCACGACGCGTCGGCCGGGGCGAGCGTCGTCGGCGGGCTGCGCGACCTCGTCCTGATGAACACCACCGACTCGGAGTTCTGGGGCTTCGCCCGCGACGAGTACACGACCCTCGCCGAGACCCGCGACCGCATCCTCGCCACCTCGGTCGACGCGCGATGGCGGTTCCGCTCGACCTCCGCGGACTGGGAGGCCTCGTATCGCGACGCCCGGCAGGCGCTGCTCGACGCGTTCGTGGGCACCTACAGCTACTCGTTGCAGCAGACGCTCTACGCGATGGGGGCGGCCGTCCTCGAGGCGGTGCCGGCGATCTGCGAGGTGCGCCTCGTGCTGCCGAACAAGCACCACTTCCTGGTCGACCTCGCGCCGTTCGGCCAATCGAACGACAACGAGGTCTACTACGCCGCCGATCGCCCTTTCGGGCAGATAGAAGGGCACGTCCTGGCCGAAGATGCGCCCGAAGAGGGCTTGGCCTGGGACTGCTGACGACCCATAACGCCTCGGGGTGTCACATCTTGCCCGCCCCGTCACCAGGTGCGGGCAGTTACCGTCGTTGGCGGGGGTGAATCAGTGGAGTTTCTGCGCGCGACATCGTGGTCCGACGCGGTGTCGATCAAGGCCGAGCGCCCGGCGGCGCTGCCGATCGCCGGTGGCACCGACGTGATGGTGGAGATCAACTTCGACCGCCGGCGTCCCGAGGCGATGCTCGACCTCAACCCGGTCGCCGACCTGCGGGAGTGGGATCGCGACGACGGGCGCGTGGTCATCGGCGCCGGCGTGCCGTACACGCGGCTGATCGACGAGCTCGGCGCCGACCTGCCGGGGTTGGCCATGGCGTCGCGGACGGTCGGCTCGCCGCAGATCCGCAACCGCGGCACGCTCGGCGGCAACCTCGGCTCGGCCTCGCCCGCGGGCGACACGCATCCGGTACTGCTCGCGCTGGACGCGACGGTGGAGGCATCCTCGGTGCGCGGCTCGCGGTCGATCGCGATCGACGACTTCTACCTCGGCGTGAAGAAGTCGGCGCTGGCCCCCGACGAGCTGATCCGGTCGGTGCGCGTACCGGTAGGTACGGGGCCGTGCCACTTCGCCAAGATCGGCACCCGCAACGCGATGGTGATCGCCGTCTGCTCGTTCGCGGTGGCGCTGCAGGTGTCCGGCCGCGGCGTGCGGACGGGCATCGGCTCGGCCGCGCCGACCCCTCGGCGCGCACCAGAGGCCGAGACGTTCGCCGCGTCCGAACTCGACTGGTCCGGCCGCGGGCCGCTCACCGACGCTGTCGCCCGCCGGTTCGGCGACTTGGCCGCAGCCGCCGCCGTGCCGATCAACGACGTGCGCGGCACGGCGGCCTACCGGCGCCACGCCGTCGCCGTGCTGGCCCGGCGCACGCTGGCCTGGGCCTGGGAGGAGTACCGCGCATGCGCGTGAACGTGACGGTGAACGGCGAGAAGCGCCAGGTGGACGACGTCTGGGAGGGCGAGAGCCTGCTCTACGTCCTGCGCGAGCGGATGGGCCTGCCCGGCAGCAAGAACGCCTGCGAGCAAGGCGAATGCGGCTCGTGCACGGTGTACCTGGACGGTGAGACGGTGTGCGCGTGCCTCGTCGCGGCCGGCCAGGCCGAGGGCCGCGAGGTCGTCACCGTCGAGGGACTGGGCACCCCCGAGGAGCTCGATCCGGTACAGCAGGCGTTCCTGGACGCCGGGGCCGTGCAGTGCGGGTTCTGCACGCCCGGCCTGATCGTCGCCACCCACGAGCTGCTGGCCCGCGACCCGCATCCGTCCACAGTGGACGTTCGCGAGGCGCTGGCCGGCAACCTGTGCCGATGCACGGGCTACGAAGCGATCATCGACGCCGTGCACCTCGCGGCCGGGCGAATGGCGGCGCCGTGATCGTCATCGAGAACGCTTATGTGGCAACGGTGTCCGGCGATGAGTACGAGTCCGGGCACGTCGCGATCGACGGCAACCGGATCGCCTCGGTGGGGCCCGGGCCGGCGCCGGATTCGCCCGGTCCCCGGATCGATGGCAGTGGCTGCTTGGCCACGCCCGGGCTGGTCAACACCCACCACCACCTGTACCAGTGGCTGACCCGCGGACTCGTCCAGGACGGGACATTGTTCGAGTGGCTCACCACGCTGTATCCGGTGTGGGCGCGCATCGACGCCGAGTCGGTACACGCGGCGGCGGCGGCCAATCTCGGCTGGCTGGCGCTCTCCGGATGCACGACGTCCACCGACCACCACTACGTGTTCCCGCGCGAGGGCGGCGACCTGCTCGAGGCGGAGATCACCGCGGCGGCCGAGATCGGGGTGCGGTTCCATCCGTGCCGCGGGTCGATGGATCTGGGCCGGTCGCAGGGCGGGCTGCCCCCGGACGAGGTCGTCGAGGACCGCGATCAGATCCTGGCCGCCACCGAGGCGGCGATCGATCGCTGGCACGACCCGTCGTTCGACGCCATGACCCGTATCGCCGTCGCGCCGTGCTCGCCGTTCAGCGTCACCGGCGACCTGATGCGCGAGTCGGCCGCTCTGGCCCGCCGTAAGGGCGTCCGGCTCCATACGCATCTCGCCGAGACGCTCGACGAGGAGGAGTTCTGCCGGGAGCAGTTCGGCCTGACCCCGGCCGAGTACGTCGAGGACCTGGGCTGGCTGGGCGATGACGTGTGGCTGGCGCACTGCGTTCACCTCAACGACGACGCGATCAAACGCTTTGCCGATACCGGGACGGGGGTGGCGCACTGCCCGACGTCCAACGGCCGCCTGGGCGCCGGGTCAGCCCGCGTCCGCGAGCTGCTCGACGCGGCCGTACCGGTGGGTATGGGGGTGGACGGGTCGGCGTCCAACGAGGCGAACCGGCTGGCCGCCGAGCTGCAGGCGGCGCTCCTCGTCGCGCGGCTTCGGGGCGGCCCCAGCGCGCTCACTGCCCGTGAGTCGCTGCGCCTGGCCACGCTCGGCGGCGCGCGTTGCCTGGGCCGCGACGCCGAACTGGGGTCACTGGAGCCGGGCAAGCTGGCCGACATCGCCGTCTGGCGGGTCGACGGGCTGGGCGCCGCCGGCGGAGTCGACCCGGTGTGGACCTTCGCGTTCAGCGGCGGCGCGCTGCCGCTCGAGCTGCTGATCGTCAACGGCGAGGTGGTCGTCGAGCACGGCGAGCTCGTCACGGCCGACGCCGGCGCGCTGGCCCGGAACGTCGCCGCCGCGAGTGAACGGGTGCTGGCGTGACCGCGACCGAGACTCAGGTCCGCGGCGGTATCGGCACCGACGCCGCCCGCCCGGACGGCGTGCACAAGGTGCGCGGCGAGTTCGCGTACTCCTCGGACATGTGGCTCGACGACATGCTCTGGGGCGCCACCCTGCGCAGCCCGCATCCCCGCGCGCGCATCGTCGGCATCGACATCACCGAGGCGATCAAGGTGTCCGGCGTGCACGCGATCCTGACCGCCGAGGATGTTCCCGGCACGAACCGCTACGGCCTCGAGATCGCCGACCAGCCCGTGCTCGCCGAGAAGGAAGTGCGCTACCACGGCGAGCCGGTGGCGATCGTGGCCGCCGACCATCCCGAGATCGCCCGGCAGGCGGCCAAGAAGATCGTCGTCACCTACGACGTGCTGCCGCCGATCACCGACGCGGTCATCGCGATCGAACCCGGCACCGAGCAGGTACACGAGCAGCAACCGCACGGCAGCGGCAACGTGCTCCGACACGTGCACGTCGAGCGCGGCGCCCAGAACGCGACCGCTCCGATCGTCGTGCACGGCGAGTACGAGGTCGGCATGCAGGACCAGGCGTTCCTCGGCCCGGAGTCGGGGCTCGCGGTGCCGGCCGATGATGGCGGCGTCGAGCTCTACATCGCGACGCAGTGGCTGCACGCCGACCAGCGCCAGGTGGCCGCCGCCCTCGACCTGCCCGACGAGAAGGTGCGCTTCACCCTCGCCGGCGTCGGCGGGGCGTTCGGCGGCCGCGAGGACGTTTCGATGCAGGCCCACGCCTGCCTGCTGGCGCTACGCACGAGCCGTCCGGTGAAGATGGTCTACAGCCGCGAGGAATCCTTCTACGGGCACGTGCATCGCCACCCCGCGGTGCTGCGCTACGAACACGGCGCCGACCGCGACGGACGGCTGATCTACGTTCGCGCCGAGATCGTGCTGGACGGCGGCGCCTACGCCAGCTCGTCCACCGCCGTCGCGGCGAATGCAGCCACGCTGGGTTTCGGGCCCTACGAGGTCGACAACGTCACGATGGACAGCCGGGTCGCGTACACGAACAATCCGCCGTGCGGAGCGATGCGCGGGTTCGGCGCGGTGCAAGCCTGCTTCGCCTACGAGTCGCAGATGGATCGCCTCGCCGACGCCTGCGGCCTCGACCCGGTCGAGCTGCGGGTGCGCAATGCGCTGCACGAGGGGTCGGTGATGCCGACCGGACAGGTGGTCGACTCGGCGGCCCCGGTGGCCGAGCTGCTGCGCCGGGTGCAAGCCGCGCCGCTGCCTCCGCCGCTCGACGCCAGCGATGTGCGCAACCTCCCGGGCGGTGCGTCGAACGCCACGCACGGCGAATCCGTACGCCGGGGTATTGGCTATGGCATCGGCATCAAGAACGTCGGCTTCTCCGAAGGGTTCGACGACTCGTCCACCGCGCGGGTGCGCATCGAGCTGGTGAACGGTGAGCCGGTCGCGTCGGTGCAGACGGCCGCCGCCGAGGTCGGCCAGGGGCTGGTCACCGTCATCCAGCAGATCGTGCGCACCGAGCTGGGCGTCGAGCAGGTCGTGCTGCTGCCGGCCGACACGTCCATCGGCTCGGCCGGCTCCACCTCGGCGTCCCGGCAGACGTACGTGACGGGTGGGGCCGTTCGCGCCGCCAGCCAGGCCGTACGCGCGCGTATGGACGCCGAGGGCCTGAGCGAGCCGATCGACGAGACCGTCACCTGGCGGCACCGCCCCACGTCCACGCTCGACGCGAACGGGCAGGGCGAAGCCCACGTGCAGTACGCCTTCGCCGCGCACCGCGCCGTGGTCGACGTCGACGTCGAACTGGGCCTGATCAAGGTCGTCGAGCTCACCACCGCGCAGGACGTCGGCCGGGCCATGAACCCGCAGGCCGTCGTCGGGCAGATCCAGGGCGGCACGGCGCAGGGGCTCGGGCTGGCCGTGATGGAGGAGATCCAGATCGTCGACGGCATCGTCAAGAACCCGTCGTTCACCGACTACTTGCTGCCCACCATCCTCGACATGCCGCCGATGAACGTCGATGTGCTCGAACTCGCCGACCCGCACGCCCCCTACGGGCTGCGCGGGGTCGGCGAGCCGCCCACGATCTCGTCCACGCCGGCGATCGTCGCGGCGATCCGGGCCGCCACCGGCGTCCCGCTGCGGCGGGTGCCGGTCCGCCCTGAGCACATCACCGCGACGGCCTATCAGGAGCCGTAGACGCGCACGTCCACGTCGAGCCGGCGGGCCTCGAGCAGCTTCGCGTCCGCGGTGATCAGCGGCGCGTCCAACGCCTGGGCCAGCACGACGTATGAAGCGTCGTATGCGGTGAACGTGTCACGCAAAGCCAGGATGGGCTTCAGCAGCGTGAACAGGTGATGCCGCTCGACGCTCATCGCGGTGAAGTCGTCGACGGCCTCGTTCAGCCGGCGGGCGGTGAGCCGTCCGCCCAGATGGTGCCCCCGAAGCGCACTGGCAACCTCGAAGTCGAGTAGGGCCGGCGCGTGCATTTGTATGCAGCACCGGGTAGTTAGTTCTTGGCGGCGGCCTGCTTCTCCAGGACACCCAGTACGTAGCGGTCGATCTGGTCGTCGACGATGCGCATCTCGTAGTTCTCCACGCCCACCCACGTCTCCAGGTCGGCGTAACCGAGGACGGCCAGCCAGCGCGCGACGTCGTCCTTCACGTCGGCGAGCGCCACGAGGGCATCGGCCGCCGGCGGCTCGAAGTAGAGGTGATGCAGGTCGAGCAGCCGTTCCAGCTCGATGCACGGCAGGGGGTCGTCGTCGACGCGCAGGTCGACGTAGATGTCGTTGCCGCCGCCGTACCCGCCGCCGTCCGTGACGACGAGCAGCGCCGCCGACTGCCGGCCCCGCCGATCACCGCCCGCCTGGTCGCCGGCCTGCACGGCGGCGAGCAGCCGTCGGGAGAGCGGCGCCGACCGATCAGACGCCAGCCACGCCTGGTGCATGGCCTCGACGACCTGCGGACCGACCAGGATGTTGCCCTGGATGGCGACCCCGTCGTCGACGACGCCGCCCGCCCACGGCATGCACTCCTCGCCGGTATAGGTGGCTGATCGACCGGCGACGTCGACGACCCCGAGCTGGCGTTGCCGGCGTCCGTCGTCGGCACCGATCAGGTCGTTCACGACCTCCTGCGCGGTCCGGCCCCGGTGCAGCAGGTGCAGGCCGTTGGGCACGTAGGCCACGTTGGCGTAAGCCTGCGTCGCGATCGCGCCGACCGCGGCCCGGGCGCCCGGTACCACGGCGCCCACGGCGAGGAACTTGGACGCGACGGCCACCCCCCAGTACGCGCCGTCCGCGCTCCGGGCCGCGATCGAGAACGTCATGCGCTCAACTTACTGCGATCAAGTTCCACGCGTGAGGTACGGATGTGGTGCGCGATCGGTTCAACCACCGCTCAGAACGAGACGCGATCGAGACTGTCGTCGCGCAGCACCGACTCCTGCTCGAACTGATCTTTGTACGCGGTGCGGATCTTCTCGATCCGGTTGCTGGCCGTCCGGTCGCTGGTCGGGTACAGCAGGATCACCTCGTGCGAGCGTTCCTGAACCGGTCCGTTGTCACCGAGCCACTGCCCGTCGCCGGTGAGCTCGGTGAGCCCGTCCGGGAACGCCGGCGTGATCGTCGCGTCGACGAACGCCTCGAACTGGGTGTCGGTGACCGGCGGGAGGTTCTCCCGACCCGTACCGAAGTAGAGCTCGGTGCGCTGGTAGATCGTGCCGATCGGCTGGTGCGAGTGGTTCGGATCCACGATCGACGCCGCGGACGGTGCCGAGTCTTGGTGGGCGCTTGGCGCCGACGAGGCGACCGCGGTGCCCAGACCGATGCCTGCCGTGGCCACGCCACCGGCCACGAACAGTCCGACCTGGCCCACCCGTACCTTGAGCTTCGAGTTCACTGATTCCCCCTCAGAGTTTGTCGAGAACGGGTACCAGCTTGCCGGGCTCGGCGGCGGCGTTCACCCGTGAAACCACCTGTTTTTGAGCGCCGTTCGCGCGAAACGCATTCACGTGCCGTTCACCGCACGGCTGGCCGGCAGTTCAGCCGTGGCGCCAGACTCAGGCGCATGTCTGATCTCACCCGCCGTACGTTCATGGGTGGCGCCGCCGGTGCGGCCGCCACCGCTGGTCTGCTCAGCGCGTTGCCGGAGGCCGCAGCGGGCCCGCCCCGCCGCCGGAAGGGCCGCCTCGAGGACGTCGAGCACGTGGTGATCCTGATGCAGGAGAACCGCTCGGTCGACCACTACTACGGGACGATGCGCGGGGTGCGGGGTTTCGGCGACCGCGCCGCGCTGCGCAACGTCTTCCGACAGCCCGACCCCAAGCGTCCGGACGGCGGGTACCTGCTGCCCTGGCACGTCGACACGACGAAGGTGGACGGCCAGGACCTCGGCGGCCACGACCACAGCTGGGGCGGCGTCCACACCCAGTGGGCGGCCGGTGAACTGAACGGCTGGATCGCCAACACCGGCGAAGGCGCACTGACGTACTTCACCAAGGACGACCTGCCCTTCCAGCGCGCGCTGGCGCAGGCGTTCACCTTCTGCGACAACTACTTCTGCTCGATCAAAGGCCCGACGACGCCCAACCGGCTGTTCCACTGGTCGGGCACCATCGACCCGCACGGCACGGCCGGGGGACCGGCGTACTTCAACCCGGACGACTACAACCCGGTCTACAACTGGACGACCTACCCCGAGCGGCTGCAGGCGGCCGGCATCTCGTGGCAGGTGTACGCCAACGACGAGGTGGGCGACGGCGGCGGCGAGGACGGCTGGGTCGGTGACTACGGGGACAACCCGCTGTGGCTGTTCCAGGCCTACCACGACGCGCTGGCCTCGTCCGACCCGAAGGTTCGGCAGCTGGCCGACCGGGCCGCGGTGAAGTCGTCGTGGCAGCCCAACTCGGGGCTGGGCCACAACGTCGACCACGTGCTGGCGAAGTTCGTCGCCGACTGTGCCGCCGGGACGCTGCCGGCCGTCTCGTGGGTGGTGGCCCCGTACGCGTACAGCGAGCACCCATCGGCCCGTCCGGTCGATGGCGCCGCGTACACCCAGGGCGTGCTGAACGCGCTGTGGGCCAAGCCATCGCTGTGGGAAAAGACAGTCGTCCTGCTCAACTACGACGAGCACGACGGCTTCTACGACCACGTGATCCCGCCGGTCGCTCCGCCCGGCACGCCGGACGAGTACGTGCTGGGCCTGCCGGTGGGCCTCGGCGTGCGGGTGCCGATGACGGTGGTCTCGCCGTGGAGCCGTGGTGGCTGGATCGACTCGCAGGTGTTCGACCACACGTCCGTCCTGAAGTTCCTCGAGCGGTGGACGGGGGTGCGCGAGCCCAACATCTCGGCCTGGCGCCGCGCGATCACCGGCGATCTGATGTCGTGCTTCGACTTCGCCCGGTCGGACACCTCGATCCCGGCGCTGCCCGACACGGCCGAGCTGCGCCGGATCGCCGACGAGACGGAGTCCAAGCTGCCGACGCCGACCCCACCGCCGCCCGGCCAGCAGGTCGTGCCGGTACAGGAGGCCGGCTCGGCGAAGGCCCGGGCGTTGCCCTACCAACCGCTGGCCGACGTGACGGTGGGGGCGACCGCCGCGTCCGTCGAGCTCCGCAACGCCGGCGCGGCTGCCCTGCAACTGCAGCTGTACTCCGGCCCCGGCCCGGCCCAGCGCATCGACGTCGGACCGGGCGCGCGGACGACAGCCTCGGTGCCGGTGTCGGGCGCCTACGACATCGCCGTGCACGGTCCGAACGGGTTCCTGCGCGAGGCGACCGGCGATGCCGCATCGGGGGGCATCGAGGTCGCGGTGACGCTGGATGGGACACGCCTGCGGGTCACGTTCAGCAAGTCCACGCCGGGCGACGTGATCGCGCGGGTGAGCGGGCTGGGCGGCCCGACCCGGACGATCGCCATCCGGCACGGTAACTCGTCGGTGACCGTCGACCCGTTCGCCCACGACCACGGCTGGTACGACATCGCCGTCACGCTCGACAAGAACGCCGCCTACAAGCGACGCTTCGCCGGCCACGTCGAGAACGGCAAGCCGAGCGTCACGGGGTGATCTACGTGTGAGTTGTTGTAGCCTGCGCAAGTCTCGCTTTGTCGGCTAAGGGGGGGTTGCGGTGCGTCTTGCTCATGCAGCATCGGTTCTGTCAGCACTTGCTCTGCTCGCGGCCGGTATTTCGGCCGGCCCGGCCGCCGCCACCGCACCGCCGCCGACGCTGACCGGCCTGGTGGCCGGCTCTTACAACGCGCTCACGCCGGCGCAGCTCTTCGACAGCCGCTCCGGGCTTGATACCGCCAAGGCGGTGCTCGGCCCGAACGCGCAGCGCGTAGCGACTGTGCCCGGTCACGTCGGGGTACCGACTGCGAACGTCGCGGCGATCGCGGTGACGATCACCGCACTGTCGGGCACGGCGCCGGGCAGTATCACGGTGTGGGCCGATGGTGCCACCAAGCCGGCCACGTCCAGCGTTTCGTTTGCCAAGGGCGTCAACAGGTCGAACCTCACGGTTGTTCAGATCGGCGGCAGCGGCCGAATCCGCTTCGCGAACAACTCGACCGGCAGCGTGCATGTGGTCGGAGTGATCTCCGGCTACTACGTTGCCGGGACGCCTACCGCGCCCGGCACGACCAACGTCACACCCCAGGTGCGCGCCCTCGACACCCGAACGACGCTTGGCGGTCACCACGGGCCGGTCGCGGCCCACTCGACGTTCAGCGTCCCGATTGGTGGGCACACCGTGCCAGCTGGTGCCGCCGCCGTGATCATCACGGTCACCGTGCTGAGTCCGGCCGCCGCCGGCACGCTGACGGTCTGGAATGCGGGCCCCGCGCATCCGAGCACCGTAAATCTCAGCCTCTCCGTAGGAAACAGCATCGCGAACCTGGCGGTGGTGCCACTCGGCAGTGGCGGTGCGATCTCGATGTGGAACAACACGGCCGGGGCCCTGAACATCGTCGCCGCCGTGAGCGGCTACGTCGTCGGCGGCACCGCCGTCGAGGGGGGCACCACGACGGCCACCACTCCGACGCGGGCGCTGGACACCCGCACGACGCTCGGCGGCCATCCGGGGGCGCTCGCGGCGAACAGCTCGTACGGCCTGCCCGTCACTGCCCGTGCGGGGGTGCCCGCGACCAACGTGACGGCCGTAGTCGTGACGGTCACGGTGGTAGCGCCGTCGGTCGGCGGCGGTGTGATCGTGTGGGCCGACGGCTACGGCCGACCCACGTCCGGTGCCATGGCCTTCGCCGCGAGGCAGAGCTCCTCGGCCCTGGTGGTGGCGCCGGTCGGCCCGGACGGGAAGATCGCCCTCAACAACGCCTCCGGCGCCGGAGTGCAGGTGGTGGCCGACATAGTCGGCTACGTCCGCGCCGATCGGCTGCCGATCGTTGCTTCGACGAGCCGTTACGTGCGCAACCTGACCGGTACTTCGGCGGACGCCTCGACGATGCACGACGAGGGCTGCACCGACGCGCAGGCCGCCGCGACGGGCATCCAACACCTGGTGCTTCTCGACATCGGTGGGCAGTACACGGTCGGTGGCGTCAGCGGTGTGAAGCTTTCCGCCATCAATACACCGCTCACCGACACTCAGCTCGTCACGGCGCTGCAGGGCTACGTGGACGGGTACGTGTCCTGCCGTTCCGGGACCGACCCGATCACGGTAGCGATCGCCACCAACAACGACGGTGACCTACGCACCGGGCCGGCCGGGACCGATTGGGCGGATCATGTCGTCGAACCGGTCGCCGCGAACGTCGCCGGCGCGGTTGGCGTCACTGTCGCTGGCGCCAACGACATCGAGCCGGGCTTCACCGGTCTGGAATCCGAGGCGGAGGCCTGGACCCGGGCATTCCTTGCCGCGACGTCGGCCCCGTACGTCTTCGTCGGCGCAGCGAGTGGCTGCCCGACCGGATCCGTGGGGGGAACCTGCGAGTTCGGGTGGACGCAGCGCAACTTCTACAACCTGGCGCACGGCATCGCGCCGACGCGGATCCTCGCGCTGCCCCAGGTCTACTACCAGCCCAACGCCGCGCAGTGGCGCTACATCTCCCAGGCCGGCGCATCGGGCCCGGACCGCATCGGCTTCATCGGCTCATTGAGCGAGTACGCCGCCTGCCAGACGTCCGGCAGCGGCTGCGACCTGACCGGGCTGCTGACTGCGCCGCAGTCGTGGCAGGCGTTGCGCGACGCACTGTCGGGCAGTCCAGCAGTCGGCGTCCAGCAGCTGCCGGTGAGCACCGACCTGCGCATCGACACCGCCCCCGGCGCGCCGTTGTCGGCCAAGCGGGTCACGACGGCCGGCGTCCACTAGTTGGCTCACACCGCGCTCGGTCGCCTGCTCGTCGCCGCCGTAGTGAGCGTCGGGCTCGTCGCGTGCTCCAGCGGTGCCGAGCTCGGCGATGAGCCGACGGGGACGGCGTCGGGGTCGGGGT
>Ga0137412_10002609_pt1 | contig 14245 bp, 13 predicted proteins | sample CZODoug2_1_16fun_FD_122160 | JGI IMG/M metagenome (GOLD analysis project Ga0137412, IMG submission 122160) | Vadose zone soil fungal communities from Angelo Coast Range Reserve, California, USA - CZODoug2_1_16fungal (Hybrid Assembly) | ecosystem: Environmental > Terrestrial > Soil > Vadose zone... | reverse complement strand
CACGGGCTCTTGTCAGAATCAAATGTGCCGATTAACATCACATTATGGCGCCGACCAACACCCGCTTCTCGGTAGGGCTTCACATGGTCGCCGTCCTCGGCTACCACCATGATCGCGACGACGTGACCTCCGAGCAGATCGCGCAGAGTGTCAACGTCGACCCGAGCTTCGTCCGCAGGTCGTTGTCGAGGCTGGTGAAGGCGGGAATCGTGATCTCGAAGCGGGGTCACCGGGGGGCCTGCAGGCTCGCTCGTGACCCCATGGAGATCAGCCTGCTCGAGGTGTATCGCGCGTGTGAGCCGCCGCCCGCGGTGGCGGTGCATGACTATCCCGCGGTCGCGTGTTGTCCGGTGAGCTCCACCATCAAGGGTTCGTTGGTGTCCGTCCTGGCGCCGGCGCAGGACAGTTTTGAGGGCAGTCTGGCCCGGACGAGCGTGGCTGATCTGGTCGGTGACATCCGGCGCCGTGGAGCCGCGCGAGCGTGAGGGATAGGCGTGGGCGTTCAAGGGAGATCGCTATGACCGGTATGGCTGAGCTGGTGCGCCTCGGTGACTTCGACCGCGACGAGCGTGAGCCGCGCTGGGGGCAGCTTGTCGCCGAGACGCTGATGCCGATGTCGGTGACGCTTGACCTGGCCGAGGGCGCGGACACGGGGATTTTGCGGCGTAAGGCCCTGGGTGATCTCTCACTCGCCCGGTGGGACTGTCCGCCGTCGCAAGGCGTTCGTCGGCCGGAGCACGTCCGGCGGGGAGATCCGGAGACCGTTGTGCTGTTCTTTGCCGGTGCCGGCAAGGAGTTCGTCGACAGCGGCTTGTCCAAGGTCGTGCTCTCTCCGTCGTGCGGCTTGCTGTTCAGTAGCTCGCTCTCGTTCTCGTTCGAGACCGGCGGGGGGCTTCAGAAGCTGAGCCTCATCTTGCCTCGCGTGGTGCTGGAGGAGACCGCTCCGCGACTGACGATCGGAAGCGGGATCCCGCTGGAGACCTCGCGGCCCTCGGTCCGGCTGCTTCGCGACTTCCTGAGCTTGCTGTGGTCGAGCCTGCACCGGATGACCGAGAGCGAGATTCAGGGAGCCCGGGCGGCGGTCCTGTCGCTGCTGTGGGGAGCTGCCTGCCAGGATGAGGAAGCCAGTGACGGCGGGGCGATGGCCGCGTTGCGCAGGAAGATGGATGTATGGATCGGTGAGAATCTCGCCTCTGGCCCGCTGACCGTTGCGGAACTCGCGGCGGCGCACCATGTGTCCGAACGGACGGTTCAGCGGGTGTTCGCGCGTGACGCCGAGACCGTCAGCTCGGTGGTCCGACGGCGGCGGATCGCCCAGGCCCGGGGCGAGCTCGTACACAGCTCGCTGCCGATCGCCTCAGTTGCCGCTCGGGCTGGCTACTTCGACGCGAGCCATTTCGCGCGGGAGTTCCGTCACTTTTACGGCGAGACCCCTCGCCACCACCGAGCACACAACGCGCGCGTGAGCGCCGCTGCCGTTTGAGCTCCGGGCGCGGCGGTCAAGCCACAAGACGGCGGTATCCGGCCGGGAAGGTGGCCGACCGATACCAGTGCCCGGCGGCCGCGTCCTACTTTCCGAGACCCCGCAATTCTAGTGTCGTCTCCAGAAGGTTCGTCACCGGATCAAGGGGACAGCATGGAATTCTGGACTGCAGAGCAGCGCGGCGCCGTGGTCATCGCCACCTACTCGAATCCACCGCGAAACTATCTCGTCAAGCCCGCTATCGACGAGTTTGAAGCGCTCGTCGAGCAGTGGCGCGACCCATCCATTCGGGCAGTCGTTATCCAGTCGCGTCCCGAGGACGCCGGTTTCATGACCCACTACAGTGTGGACGAGCTTTCTGGCCTGATCAGCGACCCGGCGACTGCTCGCTATTCGGCGGCCATCGTCCGCCGGTACAAAGCGATCTTCGACCGGTTGCAGGCTCTGCCCAAGGTCATTATCGCCGCCCTCAACGGCGACACCATGGGCGGTGGTTTCGAGCTGACGCTCGCCTGTGACCTGAGAATCGGCCAGACGGGCGACTACCGGTACGGCAACCCGGAACTGCGCGTGGGTCTGATCCCGGGTGCGGGCGGCACTCAGCGGCTGACCCGGTTGATCGGTCTGTCCCGCGCGGTCGAGTGGGTGCTGCGCGCGCGGATCGTCAAGCCGGAGGTCGCGCACGAGCTTGGCCTAGTGCATGAGGTTGTCGACGATGCGCCGGCGCGCGCGCTCGAGCTGGCCGAGGAGATCGCCTCGTTCCCCCCGAAGGCGGTGGAGAACGCCAAGATCGCGCTTTATCTGGGTCACGACGCCAACCTGCAGGCCGGTTTCGAGATCGAGAACATGCAGTGGACCGAGGTCATGCAGTCCGACGATGCCCGGCTCGCATTGAAGACCTACATTGCGGAGGACCTCGATTCTCGCCGGGATTGGTTCGAGTCCGAGAACTCGAAGAACTACCCCACCTACTCTGGACAGTGACAGGCGTTTTGTGATGACTCGTCGTGATATCGAGTTCGACGCCGAGGGCGTCATTCTGCGGGGCTGGTTCTACACCGCGAACACCGACGCCGCCACGGCCCCGGTGATCGTCATGGCGCACGGCCTGACGGCGGTGAAGGAGATGTACCTCGACGATTACGCCGAGCACTTCTCTGAGGCGGGCCTCCACGTGCTGGTGTTCGACCACCGTAACTTCGGCGCCAGCAACGGCGAGCCCCGGCAGGAGATTGATCCGATAGCCCAGAATCGCGACTATAGGCACGCGATCACCTACGCCAAGACCCTGCCGGAGGTCGACGGCGACAAGATCGGGATCTGGGGCAGCAGCTTCTCCGGCGGGCATGTTCAGGTCGTCGCGGCCTACGACAAGCGCGTCAAGGCAGCCGTGGCGCAGGTTCCCTTCGTCAGCGGATACGGCAATGTGCGAGCGCTCGTCCGGGCCGACTTCCTGCCGGGCTTCCGGACGGTGTTCGCGGCCGACCGGGAGGCCCGTTTCCAAGGCGGCACCCCCGGGATGGTGCCCGCTGTCGACCCGGACCCGCTCGCCTCGGTGATGATGCCGTCCGCGGACGCCTGGGAGTGGTTCAGCCGGGCCCACAAGGAGCGTGCGCCGGCGTGGCGGAACGAGATCACGCTCCGCAGCGTGGAGCGGGTCGGGGAGTACGAGCCCAAGGACGTGATCTGGCAGATCTCGCCGACCCCCTTCCTGATGATTGTCGGCGAGGACGACAACGTCGCCCCACGCGATCTGGCGCTGGCCGCGTACGCACAGGCGTTGGAGCCGAAGGAGCTCGTCATGATCCCCGGCGGGCACTTCGACGCCTACCAGGGCGACGGCTTCCGCCTGTCGGCCGGGGCCGCGCGCGACTTCTTCGTACGCAAACTGCTCGGCAGCTAGGCGGCGCGTCCTCGCTGCGTCGTGTACCCAGCGCGGGTCGCCGAGCCCTGTGGCCCGGCGCCCGCCTCGCGCCCCCGCGTCAGCGCGGCAAGGGGGAACTGAGGAGAAAGGGAGCCCCGGGTGAGTACATCTACCCCGACGTTGTGGACGCCGGATCCCGACACGGCTCGTTCGACCGCGATCGCCCGGTTCGCGGCTTACGTCCTTGAGCGGCGCAACCTCGAGTTCGATGTGCTCGACTATCAGGCCCTGCACCGCTGGTCGGTGACGGAGCTGGGGGAGTTCTGGTCTTGCCTGTGCGAGTTCTTCGGTGTGCGGTTCCACGACCAACCGGTCGCCGCCATCGGTCGCGACGAGATGCCCGGGGCCGAGTGGTTTCCCGGTGCCACGCTGAACTATGCCGAGCACGTGCTCAGCCCTGGTCCTGGCCGCGGGGACCACGACATCGCCGTCATTGCGGTCCGCGAGGACGGTCTGGAACGGTCCGTGAGCCACCGTGAGCTGCGCGACCAGGTCGCGTGCGCCAGGGCAGGTCTGCGCCGGGCCGGGGTCGGCATCGGTGACCGCGTCGTCGCACTCGCCCCGAACACGGTAGAAACGCTCGTCGCCTTCCTAGCGACGGCCAGCTTGGGAGCGATCTGGTCGTCATGCTCGCCCGACACCGGCCCGCGCGCGGTCGCCGACCGCTTCAGCCAGATCGAGCCCGCCGTGCTGTTCACTGTGGACGGGTACCGCTACGGCGGCCGAACGTTCGACATCCGGGACAACATCGCGGAGCTGCGGCAGCGCCTGCCGACGTTGCGTACCACGGTCGTCGTCCCCGAAGACGACTCACCAGCTGTCCCTGGCACGATCGCGTGGGCCGAGCTAGTCAGTCACCATGAACCGCTGTCGTTCGTCCCAGTGGCCTTCGACCACCCGCTCTGGGTGCTGTACTCGTCCGGGACCACCGGGCTACCGAAGGCGATCGTGCACGGTCACGGCGGGATCGTCCTCGATCACATCAAGGCGATGGGGCTGCATCTGGACCTGGGCCCCGGTGACACTTTCTTCTGGTTCACCACCACCGGCTGGATGATGTGGAACTACGTCATCGCCGGGCTCCTGGTCGGGTCCACGGTGGTGCTCTACGACGGTAACCCCGCGCACCCTGGCCTTGACGCCCAGTGGCGCATCGTTGAGCGCCACAAGGTGACCTTCTTCGGGATGTCCCCCGCGCTGGTGACGACGAGCCTCAAAGCCGGACTGCGGCCTCGTGACCGGTTCGATCTCACCTCCCTTAAGGCGATCGGGGCGACCGGCTCGCCGCTGTCGGCGGATGGCTTCAGCTGGTTCGCCGACGCTGTCGGTGAGCATCTGCCGATCAGCTCCATCTCCGGCGGTACCGATATGTGCGCAGCCTTCCTGGGCTGGAGTCCCACGGTCCCGGTGTGGCTGGGCGAGATGTCAGCAGCCTGGCTCGGGGCGGCCGTCGCGGCCTTCGACTCCGGGGGGAGCCCGGTCATCGACGAGATCGGTGAACTCGTGCTGACCCGACCGATGCCGTCGATGCCGGTGTGCTTCTGGAACGACCCGGACGGCTCGAGGTTGCGGAAGGCCTACTTCGAGGACTTCCCGGGGGTGTGGCGGCACGGGGACTGGGTTCGGCAGACGGCGCGGGGCTCGTTCGTCATCAGCGGGCGAAGCGACTCGACGCTGAATCGTGGCGGCGTTCGGATGGGCACCGCCGACTTCTACGCGGTCGTGGAGAGCTTCGACGAGGTGTCCGACTCGCTGGTCATCGATACCGGGGCGCTCGACGGCCCTGCCGATGGCACACTGCTCTGCTTCGTCGTGCTCGCGCCGGGCGTAACCCTCGACCTGGTCGAGCCTGATCTGCGGGCCGCACTGCGCGCCCAGCTCTCGCCACGTCATGTTCCCGATCGCTTCATCGCCGTCGGGGCAGTCCCCCGCACGCTGAGCGGCAAGAAGTCCGAGGTTCCGGTCAAGCGCATCCTCGCCGGCGCTGACCCGGACACGGTGATCAGCAGGGACGCCCTGGCCAACCCCGAAGCGCTCGACGCATTCGTTGCGCTGGCCACGACCACCAGACCGAGCTCCTAACACCGCGGGTGGAGGCGCGGGCCCCACTCCCGGGACGCCGGTCCTCCTGATCCGAGCGATGTTGACCCCGAGGACAGATCGATCATCCAGACAAGGACCAGCGATGCCCACGTTCGAAGACATCATCTACGCGGTCGACGGCCCGGCAGCAGTGATCACCATCAACCGGCCGGAGGTCTACAACGCCTTTCGCGCCCACACCGTCGTTGAACTGACCAACGCGTTCCGGCTCGCGTGGGCGGACACGAACGTCCACGCGGTCATCCTCACCGGGGCCGGCGACAAGGCTTTCTGCTCCGGTGGTGATCAGAAGCAGCGCGCGAAGACAGGCGACTACGGCCCCAGCCCGAGTGGCATGTTCGAGATCGGCAACCTCCACAAGGTCATCCGGGACATCCCGAAGCCCACCATCGCCGCGGTCAACGGCATCGCCGTCGGCGGAGGGCATGTGCTGCATGTGCTGTGCGACGTCAGCATCGCCAGCGAGACCGCCCGCTTCGGACAAGCGGGACCGAAGGTCGGCTCGTTCGACGCGGGCTTCGGTACGGCTTACCTCGCCCGCGTCGTGGGAGAGAAGAAGGCGCGTGAGATCTGGTTCTGGTGCCGCCTCTACGACGCGGCCCAGGCACTGCGGATGAACCTCGTCAACAAGGTCGTGCCCGCGGATCAGCTGCTCGCCGAGGCCAAGCGTTGGGCGGCCGAGACTGCCGAGAAGAGCCCGACCGCCCTGAGATTTGTCAAGCAGTCCTTCAACGCCGACACCGACCACCAGGGCGGGTTCGCCAACATGGCCTTCACCGCCCTGGACCTGCTCAGCGAGTCGCCCGAAGGCCGCGAAGGCGCCGCCGCTTTCACCGAGAAGCGGGCGCCGGATTTCCGACCGCACGTGAAGTGGCACTGAGACTCGTCCGCACCGCGCACCCCCGGCACCGCACATCGGGCCGACCACACGGAAAGGAACCCGCAATGGGCGAGCTCGACGGAAAGATTGCCCTGATCACCGGAGCCGGTCGAGGGCAGGGCAGATCGCACGCGCTGCACCTTGCCGAAGCCGGCGCAGACATCATCGCGATCGACATCTGTCACGATATCGACGGCATCTTCTACCCCATGTCGACGGCCTCCGAGCTCGCCGAGACGCAGAAGGCGGTCGAGGCGCTCGATCGCCGGGTGGTTGCGGTTGCGGCGGATGTCCGTGATCCCGCGCAGCTCGAGGCGGCCGTCGCGACCGGCGTCGGGGGGCTCGGCGGACTGGACATCGTGATCGCGAACGCGGGAGTGTTCCCGATCAGCCCTGAGCGGCAGCCGGCGGATCCGCGCGTGCGTGCGCGCCTGTGGAAGCAGACGCTCGAGACCAACGTCAGGGGCACGTGGAACACGCTGGAGGCGACCACGCCGATCCTGGTGGAGCAGGGCCGCGGCGGCGCGGTTGTGGTCACCGGATCGATCGCCGCGGCCAAGGGCCTGACCTACGCCGACGCCGGTCTCACCGCATACGTGGTGTCCAAGCATGCCCTCATCGGTCTGGTACGGGGGTACGCCAAGGACCTGGCGCAGTTCAAGATCCGGGTGAACGCGGTCCAGCCGACCGGCGTCCACACAATGATGATCGACAACCCCGTCGTGGCTGCTCGTGTCACCGAGGACCCGGCCATGGGCGCGCTGTTCCAGAACGCCCTGCCGGTTGACGCGATCGAGACCGCCGACGTAAGCCGCGCGGTGCTCTACCTGGTGGGGGAGTCCGGGCGCTACATCACCGGGTCCCGCCTCGTGATCGACGCCGGTCACAACCTCGTCGCCCCGGGCTAGCCAGACCGCGGTTCCACCACCACAGACCCACCGAGGCTCGTGTGACTACGAGCCGGGCAGAACTTCGAAGGAACACACATGGGACAGCTCGACGGCAAGATCGCTCTCATCACCGGTGCCGCCCGGGGCCAAGGCCGCTCACACGCACTGCACCTGGCTCGCGAAGGCGCTGACATCATCGCCATCGACATCTGCGGCGGCCTCGAAGGGGTGTCGACCCCGCCGGCGACTCCCGCCGATCTCGACGAAACCCGGGCCGGCGTCGAGGCTCTCGATCGCCGGATCGTGGCAGCGAAGGCCGACACCCGCGACCTCGAGGAGCTCCGGGAGGCGGTCAACAGCGGGGTGAGCCAACTTGGCGGGCTCGACATCGTCTGCGCGAACGCGGGGGTGTTTGCGCTGAACCGTGAGCGGCGCCCCAAGGACGCCAGGCTGCGCGCGGCGATCTGGAACTCGACGATGGATACCAACCTCACCGGCACCTGGCACACGCTCGAGTGCACAGTCCCGATCCTGATCGATCAGGGACGCGGCGGGTCGATCGTGATCACCAGCTCGACCGCCGGCCTCAAGGCCTACACCTACCGCGACACGGCGATCACCGCGTACGTGGCCTCGAAGCACGCGCTGACCGGCCTGGTCCGCGGCTACGCCAAAGACCTGGCCGAATACGGGATCCGGGTGAACGCCATCCATCCGACCGGTGTGCACACCCTCGGCATCGACAACGACGTCGTCGGCGCGCGCGTCGAGGAGGACCCGGGACTGCTGGAGGTGGTGGCCAACGCGCTGCCGGTCGACGCGATCGAGGTGGAGGACGTCAGCCGAGGACTGCTGTACCTCGTCGGCGAGTCCGGCCGCTACATCACCGGCACCGGCCTGGTCATCGACGCCGGCTTCACCCTCGTCGCCAACGGCTGACCTCCAGCTGCGACAACGACTAGCCCGCCAACGCGATGCAATGCGCACCTCCCGATGCCCGCCTGCGGAAACGAACGGACGGCGCGGCTGCGGTGCAGGGCGAAACGCTGCTCGATCGACAGCAGCCCGTCGCGGGGCCGCGTCTCGACCCACTCGCAGGCCTCGGCGAGATCGAGGCGTTGGCCGTTGTCGGCCAACTGTTCCCGGCGCGGTCACCACGGTATCGAGACGGGATCAGTGGCCATTCGAGGGCATCGGCCAGCGCCGCCCGGGCGCCCAGACTCCGCTCAGGGTGGCCGCGGCCGTGATCGTGCGTGGCCTTGGGCGACACGTCACAGCGCCTCTCGCAGGGGCGGCTACCTTCCGAGCCTGCGGTCCGTCAGCGCAGGGACGGCGCTGGTCGGGATAGCAGATCGTTGATCGTTGTCGCGGAGTACGTTAGCGAGCTGTACTCGCGACCGGACGCCGAGTTTGGCGAAGGCCGTGCGCAGGTGCGTGCCGATGGTGCTGATCGACACGCCGAGTTCCATGGCCGCGGTCTTGTTGGTGTGCCCGGCCGCGATGAGCGTGGCGACCCGGTGCTCGGTCTGGGTGAGTGAGGCGGGACCGCTGGACGCTTTCGGCGTCGCCGCGGTCCATCGTGGACGTCGGACGCCGATTTCGCGCAGTAGGCGCTGGACCGCGGCGCGGTAGGGCCGCGCGCCGGCTTGGTGGTATTCGTCCCAGGCGCGGTCGAGCTGAGCGACGGCTTCGGCGCGACGTCCGGCGGCGAGCAGGGCGCGGCCGTGGGTGTCGGCGCCGAGTCCGCGCAGCAGCGGGCGCTGGCTCGTCGCGAGGATCCCGGCCGAGCGGTCGATCAGGACGGGATCGCCTTTGCTGCGCCCGCGTAGGTTCAGCCCGATGCCTTCGAAGACGGCGATGCCGGGGTTGCGGTCTGCGATGAGTTCGGCGACGGTCACGGTCTCCTGGATGAAGGCTTCGGCTCCGGCGAGACTGCCGACGTCGTAGAAGAGTCCCATCCAGCATGGCCACAGTGGTCCGTACCCGCATGACCGGGTGGCGCCGGAGAGGATCGGCTCGAGTGTCTCGATCGCCGCGGTGAGGTCGCCGCGACTGGCGGCGAGCCAGCCGCGCATCACGGCGAGTCCGGGCCGGCGGATCTCGTCGTCGGTGTCCGTGAGGTCTTCGGCGTCGCGCAGGTACTTCGCCGCGGTCTCGGTTTCGCCGCGGATCAGGGCGACCGAGATCCGCATGATGAGGGCGCCGAGGATGTCCATCGCATTGCCGAGTTCCCGCCCGAGTTCGGCCTGGGCGCGGGCGCCGGCGTCGGCGTCGTCGAGGCGGCCAAGGTTGAGGTCTTGCCACATCTGGGCGCCGTGCAGGGCGGGCGCGAGCGTCGCGCTCTCCGATCTGGCCTGATCCAGTAGCGCGTGCGCGTGGTCGTAGCGGTCCAGGAACTGCAGCTCAGTGACTTCCTCGGCGAGGCAGGACACCCCGGTGAGCGACCGCAGTTCGCGGAAGAACCCCAGCGCGGTTTCGTGCCGTGCCTCGTTCTTCGCTGCCCAGCCCGCGGCCTGCACCGCGAGGGTGAGTGCCTCGTGGTCGCCGGTCGCTCTGGCTTCCTCGATCGCCGCCGCGGCCGTGGCCGCCGCGATGTCGCCGGGCTCGAGGCGTGCACTGGCCAGGGCGCGGGCGGCGCGCAGCCGCGCCGCGACGGCCCGATTCGGCGCGCCCTGGTGCAACGCGCGTTCGGTCCGCACGATGAGCTCGCGCAGCCGGCCGGCCGACCAGAGCGCGCGGGCGGCCTCGGTCTCGATCTCGCCGGCGAGCTCCGGGTCCGCGCGGGCGAGAATGAGGTCCGCGACGCTCATCGCCTCGGCCGTGCGCTGGGTCCGGCTCAGCACCGGCAGGCAGCGCCGGCTTAGCTCCAGCCACTGCGGCTGGGCCGGGCGGACGGTGCGGAACGCGAGCGCGGCCAGCTCGCCCGCGGTGACGTCGGTGAGCTGCTCGGCCGCCGCGATGAGGATCCGCGCGCTGTCGACGTCGCCGGAGGTTGCCGCGGCGCGGGCGTGCGACGCGGCGATCAGCGGCTCACCGGTGATCGTGAGGTAGTGATTGGCGAACTGCCGGTGGAGTGCACGGACGACGCGGGGCCCGATCGCGGCGTGCACCGCTTCGCCGACGAGATCGTGGCGGACGGTCAGGCTCTGCCCGGTCGCCACGATCAGCCCGGCTTCGGTGGCGTCGGCCACCGCGCGCTCGAGCTGTTGCCCGGTCAGGGCCACGACGTCGCTCATCGGCAACGGGCGGCCGGCTACGGCGACGAGCGCGACCAGATCGCGGGCCGCTTCGGGCAGTTGGGCGAGCCGCTGCGCGATCGCGGCGGTGAACTCTGCCGGCGTCGAATCCGGTTCCGCGCGGGCAAGGCCGTCGATGATCTGGGTGGCCAGGAACGGGTTCCCACCCGCCGCGTGGAGGAAACGGAGGGTCCGCTCGTCCGGGGCGCGGCCGAGCCGGTCCCTGGCCAGCTCCACCAGATCCGGCCCGCTCAGCGGCGCGAGCCGGAGCTGTTCCACCGCGGCGAGGTCGTGCCGGGCCAGCTCGGCTCCGAGGTCGTCGCGCCCAGCCAGCACCCACACGACCGGCAGCCCGATCAGGCGGGACATGAGCGTGCGCACGAGAAACCGGCTCGTGCGGTCGACCCATTGGACGTCGTCGACGGCGAGCAGCACCGGCGCCCCTGCCGCGGCGGTTTCGAGGATCGAGGCGACGCGCTCGGCGAGCAGCAGGGGCTGGCTCACCGCACGGGTGCATTCGGCATACTCGTCGGCGCAGGCCAACGGCGTCCGCCCGTCGCGCAACAGTGCGAGGATCGGGGCGCCCGGCCACACCTGCTCGATCGGGTCGCACTTGCCGGCCGCGACCCGCACCCGCAGGGCCGCTGCCTGCCGGCAGATCTCCGTCAGAAGCGCTGTCTTCCCGATTCCGGGCGGACCGGACACGAGCAGCACGCCGCCGTAGCCGTGGCTGCGGGCAGCGCGTAGGACCGCCAGCGCTCGGGCCATCGGCTCGCTGCGGCCGCGGAGCGGTCCGGGTGCCATCGGCACCTCCTCCGGCGTTTGACGGAACGCGGCGCGCTCACGATACTCCGGAGGCCAGAGCAAATACCATGCTCGGAAAGACAAAGAAATTGACTGATCCGCCGATCTTCGAGGAAACGGACGCCTTGTCGGAGGTGCTCGTCCGGGTGCGCCTGCAGGGCGCGGCCGCGCGGCGGTACGCGCCGCTGGCACCGTTCGGGATCGGCCGCGAGGCGGGCACGCGGCAGTTGCACATCGTCGAGGCGGGAACGCTCACGCTGAGCGTCGACGGCGAGACGATCCCGCTGGGCAGCGGTGATCTCGTACTCCTGCCCCGCGGCCACGCCCACGCGCTGCGTTCCTTACCACCCGGCCCGCCCCGGCCACCGACGCCGGAGGACCGCTACGTCGACGAGGTCCCGCCGGGCGACCGGCCGGGCCGCTGGCTCACCGGCACGTTCGCCGTCGCCGTTGCCGCCGAGCCCGTCCTCGCCGTGCTGCCACCGGCACTGGTCCTGCGTAACGGCCCCGAAACGCCGTGGCTGCCGCTCAGCACGCACCTGCTCGTCGCGGAGATCAGCCGGCCCTCCCCGGGCGCCGCGGTGATGATCTCGCGGATCCTGGACCTGCTGTTCATCCACGCGCTGCGAGCCTGGGCACGCACGGACACCGGGCGAACGCCGGGCTGGCTGACCGGCGCGGCCGACCCACTGGTCGGCCGCGCGATCGCCGCGATGCACCGCGACCCGGCCCACGCGTGGACCGTGCCCGAGCTGGCGCGGCTGACGACGTTGTCGCGTTCGACGTTCGCCGAACGGTTCCGCCTACTGCTCGGCAGCCCGCCGGCGGCCTACCTCGCCGGCGTCCGGCTCCGCCGTGCCGCGGAACTGCTGCGCGCCACCGCCGATCCGGTCGGCGTGGTCGCCCGCCGCGTCGGCTACGCCTCTGACGCGGCGTTCATCCGCGCCTTCACCCGCCGCTACGGCACCCAGCCCGGCCGGTGGCGCCGCGCGGTCAGCCAGCCAACGCCCGCCGGATAAAGGCGGCGACGGCCACCGGCCGCGCGATGAAAGCGGTGTGCGAGCCGGTGATCGTCTCGGTGGTCGCGTTCATGCGCTCGGCCATGAACCGCTCGGCGTCGGGCGGGATCGCGTTGTCCTGCTCGGAAACCAGGTACCAGGACGGCTTGGTCCGCCAGCCCGCCTCGGTGGCGTTCTCGGTCAGCGCGGCCAGCGACAGCGGACGCTGGGTGGCCCACATGACGTCGGCTACGTCGACCGGGACGTCCGCGCAGAACGTCTCCCGGAACTGCTCGCGGTTGATGTAGAGGTCGGGTCCCTGCGCGGCGCCCGGGGCGTCGAAGGAGGTCGGATACGACGTCTTCGCCAACAGCGAGGGCGGGTACGGGCCCTGCACACTCGCGCAACTCTCGCCGACATCCAGGCCGAACGCGGCGAGATAGACCAGCCCGGTGACGTTGGCGAGCCCGGCCGATGCCTGGGTGATCACCGCGCCGCCATAGCTGTGGCCGACCAGCACGACCGGCCCGTCGATCGCGCCGACCACCGCCGCCAGCGCGGCGGCATCGGAGGCCAGGCCCCGCAACGGGTTCGGTGGGGCGATCACGGCGTGATCGGTGAGTTCCCGGATCACCCCGCCGAATCCCGACGCGTCCGCGAAGGCGCCGTGGACGAGCACCACCGTGGAGTTTTCGGACATGGGCACGCTCCTCTCTCGTGCCTCCAGCGTCCCGGCGACCGGCGCGGCGATCTCTCACATGTTCGGACGAGGGATCGCCGCCGCGGCCTCGCCCACACTGGCCGCATGCCGATGCGGGAAGACCTGGTCATCGGACGGGACGGGAAACCGCGGTGCGCCTGGGCCGGCGCCGGCGACACCGCGCTCGCCCGATACCACGACGAGGTCTGGGGCACGCGGACCGACATGGAGCCCGCGCTGTTCGAGGCGCTCACCCTGGGCGTGTTCGAGGCCGGGCTGAGCTGGTCGGTCGTGTTCGCCAAGCGGGACGCGTTCCGGGCGGCGTTCCATGGCTTCGACGTCGCCCGGGTCGCCGCGATGACCGAACGCGACGTCGACCGGCTCGTCGCGGACGCCTCGATCATCCGCAACCGCGCCAAGATCGAGGCCACGATCGGCAACGCGCACACGATGATGTCCGCCTCTCCAGGCCTCGCGGCGCTGGCAAAGACCTACGAGACCACCCGTGCGCAGGCGCCGCGCTCGCTCGGCGACCTGCCCACGTCAACGCCGGAGGCGGAGGCGTTCGCCAAGCGGCTGAAGGAACAGGGATACCGCTTCGTCGGGCCTACCAGCGTCTACGCGTTCATGCAGAACATCGGCGTGGTCGACGACCACCTTTGCGGCTGCTTCCGCGCCGGACCCATCCGAAAGGACTGATGATGGTGAACCCCAGGCTCCTCAAAATCGCCGCGGCGATCGAGCGCAACGACGGCACGGTGGCCGCCGACCACCCGCGGGAGTCGTTCACAGGCCACACCCTGCCGACGCCGTGGACCCCACTGGACCGTGCCTACTTCAATCCCGCATGGCACGGAGTGGCGCTCACGGTCGCGCGATCCCCAGGCTACGCATCAGCATCGCTCATCGACTACGAACCGCACGGGATGGCTGCACGCGTGTTTCAGCGGACGGTGACAGCATGAACGATCAGGTCGCACTGACCATCGACGTCTACGTCACGCCCATGCGACCGGTCGCCACTGCTGCACCGGTAGGTGGACCGAAGCCGTTGTGGTCGCCCATGACCAGCACCCTCATCGCCGGGGAACGGGACGCGCTGCTCGTCGACGCGCTCCTGACCATCGACCAGGCCGACGCGCTCGCCGATTGGGTGGAAAGCCACGGCAAACGCGTCACCGCGATCGTGATCACCCATGGCCATTCCGACCATTGGCTCGGCCTGTC
>Ga0137412_10002608_pt1 | contig 14247 bp, 14 predicted proteins | sample CZODoug2_1_16fun_FD_122160 | JGI IMG/M metagenome (GOLD analysis project Ga0137412, IMG submission 122160) | Vadose zone soil fungal communities from Angelo Coast Range Reserve, California, USA - CZODoug2_1_16fungal (Hybrid Assembly) | ecosystem: Environmental > Terrestrial > Soil > Vadose zone... | reverse complement strand
CGCCATCGCAGAACTGTTGGCCGAGGCCGGAATTCCCGATGGCGTCGTCAACGTCGTACCCACCACCGATGCCGGCGCCGTGGTCGGCACGTGGCTGGATGACAGCCGGGTCCGCAAGATCTCCTTCACCGGCTCCACAGGTATCGGTCGACTACTGCTGCGCCAGGCGGCCGAACGCATCGTCAACAGCTCGATGGAGCTGGGCGGCAACGCACCGTTCATCGTCACGGCCGACGCCGACCTCGACGCCGCCGTCGACGGCGCCATGATCGCCAAGTTCCGCAACGGCGGCCAAGCCTGCACCGCCGCGAATCGGTTCTACGTCCACTCTGCGGTCATCGACGAGTTCACGCAGCGATTCGGAATCAAGGTGAAGGAGTTGACCGTTGGCGCGGCACATAGCGGTGCCCAGATCGGCCCGCTGATCTCCCGGAAGGCACTGGCCAACGTGGGGGCGCTCGTCGACGACGCCGTCCGCGCGGGCGCTCACATCAGCCATCAAGCCTCCGTCGGGGAGAGCACCGGTTACTTCTACCCGCCGACCGTGTTGTCCGGTGTGGCCTTCGACAACCCGATCGTCGAGAACGAGATCTTCGGCCCCATCGCTCCGATCGTCGAATGGCACGACGACGATGAGGTCATCGAATGGGCCAATAACTCCGAAATGGGCTTGGCCGCTTACGTTTACGCAGGAAATCTGCAGCGCGCCATGCGGATGGCCGAAGCGCTCGAAGCCGGCATGGTGGGGGTCAATCGGGGCGTGGTGTCGGACCCCTCCGCACCGTTCGGCGGATTCAAGCAAAGTGGCCTCGGCCGCGAAGGCGCACGACTCGGCCTCGAAGAGTTCCAAGAGACGCAGTACTTCAGCCTCGACTGGCCGGCCTAGACATGACCGACGGTGTCATGACTTGGCACATACGCGATTTCGCGCCGGAGGACCTCGAGGCCGCGCTGCGTTTGGATGCGGTGTCGGCGACGACCGACCACCAACCCCTTTTCGACTTCAGCGACGTCGTCTCCAGCCTGCAGGAGCGCCATCCCTCCGTAGTGGCGGTGGCGGGAAACGTCGTCGTCGGGGTCGCGATCAGCCGGGTCGACGCGGATCGCGCCTGGGTGCTGCGCCTGTCGCTCGACCCCGTCTGGCGCGGCAAGGGCATGGGCAGCGACCTGCTCGGGGTGCTGGAGCATCGACTGCTCGCCAGGGGCGTCCGCAAGATCACCGCCATGCTGCCCGACGGTGAAACCGGCACGGCAGCCTTCGTCAACTCGGGCTTCGTTCAGCGCACGGGAATCGCCCACTTCGACAAGCACGAGCCGATGTCACCGCGTTCGGCGTCCGTGCTTGCCCGTTTGGGAGGCGAGGTTCCTGCGGCGGGACAGTGGCAGCAGATCGCAGGCATGGTCGCCGAGAAGGACCTCATCGAGCGGCGTGTGGTGCTGCCGTTGTCGCGACCGGGACTGGCCGCCGAGCACGGGGTGGTGCCACCGCACGCAATCGTCTTGTTCGGTCCTCCAGGCACCGGGAAGACGACCTTCGCCCGCGCCATCGCCAGCCGGCTTGGCTGGCCGTTCGTCGAACTGTTTCCCTCACGTCTAGCCGTTGGGGACGGTGGACTGGCCGCGGGGTTGAACGAGGCGTTCACCGGCGTCGCCGAACTGGACAACGTCGTCGTCTTCATCGACGAGGTGGAGGAGGTCGCATCCCGTCGCGGCCCGCACTCCCCGGCGGCCACCGCCGTGGTCAACGAACTGCTCAAGTGCCTCGTGCAGTTCCGCGATCGCGCAGGGCGGCTGCTCATCTGCGCGACCAACTCGGTGGGTGATCTCGATGCGGCCTTCCTGCGGCATGGCCGATTCGATTACGTGATGCCCATCGGCCCGCCGGATGAGCAAGCGCGTGACGCACTGTGGCGTCGCCTCATCACCGACACCGGTATCGACATGCCTGCCTTGATCGCAGCCACCCGCGGCTACACGCCTGCCGACATCACCCACGCCGCGCGCGCCGTCGCACAGGCCAGCTTCGAGCGCACCGTCGACAGCGGCGTGCGATCGCATGCTGGTACGCAGGACTACCTGCGCATCATCGACACGACCCGACCAACCTTGACCGCCGATCAGGTATCGCAGTTCGACGCCGACATCGATACCTACGCGCGCGTGTGAAGGCATAATCTGCGTTTTCACGCGGGCGAAACATTCTGCATGCACTCTGTGCGCATGAGCAGCAGTATCGATTGCCAAGCCGTTGCCGAGAACGACGCCAATCAGGCTCTGGTTGCGGCATTTTGGCGTTACGAGTCAGCGCTGATGTCCAATGACGTAGCGGCACTCGATGACTTGTTCCTGAATTCCGAGCAGACCATACGTGCCGACCACGTCGCGGTGCTGCTAGGACACGATGCCATCGCGCGATTCCGGGCGTCCCGCACCACAGGGGCACCGGCCCGAACCATCGTGGGCGTTCACGTTCGCAAGCTCTCGGACGACACCTCTCTGATCCTCGCCGAGACCTGCCGCCCCAACGGCGCCTGCGGCCTGCAGACGCAGGTCTGGACGAACACCGAGGACGGGTGGAAGGTCGCCTACGCGCACGTGAGTGCCGGCGCGCCACGCGACGCGACGATCTGGCGGAAAGTCGGCGCGCCACTGGTCGCCGCAACGGCTGAGGGCACGCTCAATGGGATGTCGGTCGCCGTGAAGGACCTGTTCGCCATCGCCGGAGAGTCGATCGGCGGAGGCGTGCCCCAGTATCTCGAGCAAGCGCCGATCGAGACGGCCAACGCGCACGCAGTCGCGGCCCTGATCGGTCAGGGCGCGACGGTCATCGGCCTCGCACAGACCGACGAACTCGCCTACAGCCTCGGCGGAACCAATCCGCACTACGGCACACCACCCAACCCGGCCGCACGCGACCGGATCCCCGGAGGGTCGAGCAGCGGTCCGTCGGTGGCCGTCTCGTCTGGTGAAGTGGACCTGGGGCTGGGCACCGACACCGCAGGCTCGGTCCGCGTTCCAGCCTCTTACCAGGGTATCTATGGCCTTCGCCCCACCCACGGCGTCATCGACATCGCCGGCGTCCTGCCGCTGGCGCCGTCGTTCGACACCGTCGGGCTCCTGGCCCGCGACGTCGACACCCTGACCCGCGCCGCCGACGTCCTGCTGCCAAACCAACCGATCGACGAGATCGAGACGCTGATCGTCGACCCGACGCTTCTCGGCTTCGCCGAACCCGAAGTTGCGCAATCGTTCTGGTCGGCCGTCGAAGCCCTCCGCGGTCACGTCGCAGTGGAGTACCGCGATGTGGTCTGCGGTCGGATCGAGGGATGGTTCAACGCCTTCCGCACGCTGCAGGCATACGAAGCCTGGCAGGTGCACGGCGAGTTCCTGACCCGCCATCCCGACGCTCTCGGGGCGGACGTCGCCGGTCGCTTCAGCACCGCGTCCAAGGTGACCGCGCACGACGCCGAGACGGCAAGGACGGTCCTCGCTGCCGCGCGCGAAGCCATCGACTCCGCACTGCCGCCCACGACGGCGCTGCTCCTGCCGAGCGCCTCCGGCCCGGCGCCGCTGCGTTCGGCCGGATCGGCGGAGCGCGCCCGCGCCGCCACCTTGCACCTCACGTGCCTGGCGAGTCTGTCAGGACGGCCGGCAATCTCGGCACCACTCTTGCATGCCGAGGGCGCTCCCGTCGGGTTGTGCGCCGTTGGCTCACCGGCGGGCGATCGATCGTTGTTGCGATTTGCCTTGGACCACTTCACTTCTCGCTGAGAGCGCGGCTCCAAGGCAGGTGCCGCCGCACCTGGCGTGTTACGAGCAGATTGCTGGACGTCAAGAACGTGTTGCGAAGCGTTCCCCGGCTTGCACGGTGGCTTGGGCGCTCTTACGGTCGGTTCGTCCGATTGTCGGACCAAGATACCGATGGAGCTTCAGTGCCGGATGCACCGCTGGCGGGGTTCGTCCGCCGTTCCACTGCGGTGGGCGTCGAGATCGTCGCCCACTTCGAGCGACTCATCTCGACGGGCGAACTCGCCCCAGGCACCCGCCTGCCAAACGAACGGGAACTTGCTGCCTCGTTCAAGGTATCTCGCACTTCGCTTCGCGACGCGATGGCCGAACTGCAGGTCAAGAACATGGTGGTCCGCCGCCCGGGGCGCGGCACCGTCGTGACCGAACCACCGGCAAGGGCCAACGATCTGTACGAGCGCATTTCGGAAGCCGAACGAACCCTGCGCGACGTTGCCGAGTTGCGGGAGACGATCGAGCCACGATTCGCCGAGCTCGCAGGCCGACGGATCACCGATTCGACGCTGATGGCGCTCGAGGCGATCCTCGAACGTACCAAACAGCCTATGTCCCAAGAGGAATCGATCGAGCAGGACATTGCGTTTCACATGCTCATCGCGCAGGCATCCCAGAACCGCCTGCTCGTGGCACTCGGCGCGCTGGCCAACGAGTGGACGGCGTCGACCCGTGCACTCTCACACGCCGACCTACCAGCTCGCAGTTTGTCCCACGACGGACATCACCGCGTGTACCTGTGCTTGCGCGATCGGGATCCGGAAGCCGCGAGACTGGCCATGTTGCAACATCTTTCCGAGGTCGCCGACCTCACCCGCTCCCGCCACCCGTCGTTCTGATCAATGACGATCATGCCGTCACGTCTCCACTTCCTCCGACCCGAAGGTTTCGCCATGTTTGCAGCACCTCCACGTCGGCGCCTCCGGCGCCTGGCAGTTGCTCTCGTCGCCTCCGCCGTGACGCTTGCCCCGGTGGCTTGCAGCGATGACTCGTCGCCCTCGGCAGCAGGCTCGACCAAGATGACCGTGGTCCTCCCCTGGTACGCCGACCCGGAAGGAGGCGGGTACTTCGCAGCCCAAGCCGACAACCTGTACAAGGACAAGGGACTCGACGTCACGCTGCAGCCGGGCGGCCCGCAGGTATCGGCGACTCAGCTGGTGGCATCAGGCCGGGCACAGATCGGCCACACCGACGCGGCGGGCATCGTGCAAGCTCAGCAGCAGGGCATCCCGATCATCGCGATAGCCGCGCTGTACCAGGACAATCCGGTCGGCATCCTGTCGCACAAGGACCAGAACATCACCTCCTTCGACACCATGGCGGGCCGCACCTTGGTGAGCCAAGCGGGCGCGCTGTACCCGGTCTGGTTGGACAAGGAGCTGGGTGTGTCGATGAAGACCATGCAGTACCAGGGATCCATTGCCTCCTTCCTCAAGGATCCGTCGCTGTTGCAGCAGGGCTGGCCGACCAACGAAGTCCTGCAGGCCGAGGAAGCCAACGTGCCCGTGAACTTCGTGCCGTACTCGAAGTCGGGATTCAACCCATACAACGACGTGGTCTTCACCTCGAAGACCTACTTCGACTCCCACAAGGACGAACTCAGGACATTCCTGGAGACCAGCATCACCGGCTGGCACGACTACATGTCCGACGTGAAGGTGGCGACGGCGGCCAACGACGCGATCCTCAAGGCCAACACCGAGCAGTCCAGCAAGTCGGTGTGGTACGCGTGGGACAAGCAGCGCGAGTTCATCGTCGCCGGTGATGGCGCCAAACAGCTCGGTGCGATGACCGAGGCGCGCTGGAGCACGTTGGTCGACCAGCTGGCGAAGCTGGGACAGGTCACCGCGAAACCGCAGTCGTCCGATCTGTACGACGCCAGCTTGCTCCCGACGATCTCCGCCCCCACCGAGCTGCCGGCACCCCCCGCCGGGCCGTAGGCAGCACACGGAGTGATCGAGGCCATGGAAAGCAGGCAATGAGAACGGTATTCAGCGGTGGCGGGCTCATCGTCGACGCGGACAGCGAGCTAGCGTCCGGCTTCGTCGTCGTCGACGACGGTGTGATCACCGACGTCGGCGAGGGCGACGCCCCCATTGAATACCGGCAAGCCGCCGACCGCGTCGTCGACACCACGGGGCTGGCGGTGATGCCTGGCTTCATCAACGCTCATTGCCACCTCTTTCAATCGATGCTTCGCGGCATCAGCACGACGAAATGCCTTGAAGACTGGCTGGCCAAGGACATCTGGCCATACACCGGTCTGCTCCAGCCTGCCGACTTCCATCTGGCAGCAACGGCGGGACTCCTTGAGAACCTGCGGTCGGGCGTCACCACCGTGCTGGAGAACCAGTACGTCCACCACCATGCCGACAACACCGACCACGTGGCCCGGGCGTTCCGCGACATCGGCATCCGTGGTCTCATCGCGCGCGGCGGCGTCGACATGGACGCCAGTGGTGCGCGGACATCCCGACTGGAATCCGTCACCGAGTATCTCGACAACCTCGCGCTCTTCATCTCGACTTGGGATGGCGCGAGTTCGGGCCGGATCCGATGCGAAGCGGCGATCCAAACCACCTGGCTCGCATCGCCCGAATTGTGCGACCGCGTCGGCGCCTATCTCGCGGATACCGGCGTCGGCATGCACGCCCACTGCGCCGAAACTCGCACCAGCGTCGCTTCCACCGTCGCCGGTCATGGTGTCCGCGAAGTCGAGTACTTCCGCGGCTTTGGCCTGCTACAGCCTGCAACCCAACTCGTGCACTGTGTGTGGCTGGACCCCGATGAATGCGCGTTGGTCGCCGAGTCCGGTGCCACCGTCGTGACGTGCCCGACGTCCAACGCCTACCTGGCGTCGGGTCCGGCACCCGTCTCCGACCTCCGCGCTCTCGGCGTGCCGGTCGCGATCGGATGTGATGGGCCGGCAAGCAACAACGGGCAGAACATGTTCGAGGCACTGAAGTGGTCGGTGCTCTCGGACCGGCTCCGAACCCTCGACGCAGAGCGCCTCAGCGAAGTCGACGCCCTTGACATGGTGTGGCGCGGCGGTGCCCGTGCCGTCGGCATGCCCGACACGCTCGGCGCCATCCGGCCCGGGTACTTGGCCGACTTGGTGACCATCGATGTCGAGTCGCCGGGCTACAGCGGGTCGTCGACTCTTCGTCGCGGTGTCGTCTTCGCAGGGACGCCTGCCGATGTACGAGGCGTCTGGGTCGGCGGCGAACAAGTCGTGCGAGATGGTGAAGTACTCACCGCCGACCGGCACGAGATACACACGTCGATGCGCAGGCGGCGCTCGGCGATCGTCAATCACGACCTGGTGGCGGTGTCGACATGACGGTGACCGACTCCGCACCACGGCAATCGAAATCGCTTGTCACCTTCTCCGGGGCAGACAAGGTGTACGGCAACGGATTCCGTGCGCTGGCACCGATAGACCTCGCGATCCAGCGGGGCGAGATAACCGTCCTCGTCGGACCGTCGGGTTGCGGCAAGACAACCCTGCTGCGGATGGCCGCGGGCCTCACCGAACCCACTTCGGGGTCGATGACCCGCGACACCGATCGTCTGTCCTACGTGTTCCAGGATCCCACCCTGCTGGCGTGGCGCACCGTGCACGCAAACGTCCAGGTGATCGCGAAGCTGCAAAAGGTGCCGCGCGCAGAACGTCGGGCTCGCGCGAATGAGGCAATCAAGATGGTTGGCCTCGATGGGTTTCAGAAGGCCTACCCGCGAGAACTGTCCGGAGGAATGAAAATGCGTGCGTCACTGGCGCGTTCGGTCACCAGCGATCCTGAGCTTCTGCTCATGGACGAACCATTCGCCGCCCTCGACGAGTTCACCCGCGAGAAGATGGGCGCAGAGCTATTGCGGCTGTGGCGCGAAAAGGGGTTCAGCGTCCTGTTCATCACACACTCCATCTACGAGGCCTGCACCCTCGGCCACCAGATAGCGATCATGGATACCGGCCCTGGCCACGTCGTCGACGTCGTCAGATCACCAAGCCCACCGTCGCTCGACCCGACCACCGAGCGCGACGAGACCGCGCTACGCGCGCTGCAGCAGCAGATCTCGGTCATGCTCGGAAGCTTCCGCGAATGATCGTCCTCGAGCGCGGATCCCTGATCAGCCGGATCGTCAAGCCCAAACCCAAGTCCGCACGCGTGCGACCGACCGTTTCGGCGCGCGCACGCATCCGTCGCATGGCACCACCTGTCGGCGCGTTCACCCTCGTCATCGCGACGTGGCAACTGATCATCACGATCTTCGACGTGCCCTCGTACATGCTTCCCTCGCCAATGACCCTGCTGCGAACTCTTTGGCAGGAACGCACGTCGATCTGGCAGCCCACCTGGGTCACCGTCCAGGAGTCCTATCTGGGGTTCGTAGTCGCCACCGTCGCCGGCGTCGCCATCGCGCTGGTGATGATGCGGTGGAACATCGCGGAACGCGGCTTCTACCCGTACCTCATTGTGCTGCAGACCATTCCGATCGTCGCGATCGCTCCGCTGTTCGTCGTGTGGATCGGTCCCGGGCAGACCACCAATATGCTGGTCGGTGCCATGATCGCCTTGTTCCCCGTCGCGGCGAATGCCTTGCACGGGCTCAAGTCCATCGACCGCAACCTCGTGCAGCTCTATAGCATGGCTGGCGCTGCACCCCGCGTGACCCTGTTCTCATTGCGGCTCCCCGGTGCGTCACCATCGATCCTCACCGGCATGCGGATCGCCGCAGGCGCGTCGGTGATCGGCGCGATCGTTGGTGAGTTCGTGGCCGGAGTCGGCGGCGGCGAAGGCGGGCTGGGCTACATCATCACCCAAAGCGCCGTGCAGCTGCGCACCCCGCAGTTGTTCGTCGCCGTCGTGATGGCCAGCGTGGTGTCACTGGTGTTGTTCGGCTTCGTGGTTCTGCTCGAACGATTGCTGCTGTCCCGGTGGCACGAATCCGCTCTCCCAGAAGATGAATGAGGATCCGACGTTGACCCGCATGTTTCATCTCGCTCATCTCACCACCTCCGAAGTCGACGCGATCGACAAGGCTGATGCGGTCGTCGTCCAACCGATCGGAGCGATCGAACAGCACGGACCGCACCTGCCGCTGATCACCGACGCCATGCACGCCGAAGCGATCACCGTGGCCGCCGTCGAGAGCCTGCCCGACGACGCCAACGTCTGGGTACTGCCGACCCTGCACTACGGCAAGTCGACCGAACACCTCGGCCGCGCGGGAACGATTGCGATGTCGGCGTCCACCCTGATGGCGGTATGCATGGACCTCGGTACCTCGTTGGCAGCCAGCGGATTCCGAAAACTGGTGTTCGTCAACGGCCACGGCGGCCAACCGAGCCTGCTGGACGTCGTCGCCCGCGACATTCGCCACCAGACCGGCCTGGAGGTCTTCGGAGTCATGCCTCTTCGGTTCCCCACACCGCCGGAGGTCGACGGCGTCCACGACGATTTCGACATCCACGGCGGCTACGTGGAGACCTCGATCATGATGGCGATCGCTCCCGATCTCGTGCACCACGACCGCGCATTCCCCGACGGGCAGGACGCCGCAGCAGAATTCGCCAAGTACAAGCACCTCACCCTCGAAGGAACATTGCCCACCGCGTGGCTGACGGACGACCTCTCCGATTCCGGAACGATCGGTGACCCCACCCAGGCCAGCGCCGATGTCGGCAAGGTCATCCTGGCGTCGGCAGCGCAACAACTCGCCGAGTCACTCCTCGAGGTCCGCGCATTCAGCTTCCCCAAGCGGACGCGCACATCGTGAGCCGAAATCTATGGTCCCTGAAGCCCGGACATGCCGACCTGCGCCGCACCCATCAGCCGCAGCGCCCACTCGAGGTGTCCGCCGAATCATCCACCGTCACCATCGATCTGTCCCGGACTGCGGTGATCGTGGTGGACATGCAGAACGACTTCGTGACCGAGGGCGGCTGGCTTCACCACATCGGCGTCGACGTCTCGGGCGCGATCGGTGCCGTCGCCGTGCTCAACCACGGATTGCCCGTGCTCCGCTCGGCGCAGGTCCCGGTCATCTGGCTCAACTGGGGTAATCGCCCCGACAAGGCCAACTTGCCTCCTGGCGTACTGCACGTGTACGACCCGAACGGCGAAGGAGGTGGGATCGGTGACGGTGCCGCCCGGTCCGAAGCGGTACTGACCCGCGGAAGTTGGGGCGCCGCCGTGACATCCGAGCTGCACCCCGCCGAGGACGACCTGTTCGTCGACAAATACCGGATGAGCGGGTTCTTCGACAGCGAACTCGACTCGGTGCTGCGCAACCTGCGAGTCGACACCCTGCTCTTCGCCGGCGTCAACGCCGACCAGTGTGTGTATGCGACCCTCGTCGACGCCGCCTGCCTCGGATACGACGTGATCATGCTCGCCGACGCCGTCGCTACCACGTCACCCGCGTACTGCATGGAGGCGACCCTGTACAACGTTCGCCAATGCTACGGATTCACCACGTATCTCGATGCAATGGCAAGGAGGATTGAGCAGGCATGAGCCTCGCACCGACACTGCACGGCCTTACCGATCTCACCGCGTACAAGATCAGCCCCGACGACACGGTGACACTCACGGTGCTGTCCGGCCCCAAGACATCCGGGTCGAACACCACTGTGTGCTTCGAGATCTGGGAGCCCGGCGGCTCGCAGCCGGACAACTCCCACCCGGAATCGACCGAGACCTTCGTCGTGCTGCGCGGACACGGCGTCGCGCATTCCGACGAACACGTCGTGGAGCTGACGCCGGGCTCGGTGATCGTGCTGCCAACCGGCTCAGTCCATCGCATCGTCAACACGTCGACGACGGACAAGATGTACACCATCACCGTCATGGAGAACGACGGCGGATTCGAAGACCTCATTCTGCGCGGAACCCCGGCGGAGTTGACCGACGATGACATCACGGTGCTCGCAGCGTCGCATGCGCGGCGGGCCGCCCCGAAGTGACCACCACGGCAGGCAATGGCGTCGTCCTCGGATCGCAGCACCTGACGTCCACGCCGGAAACCGTGTTGTGGGGCGAACTCCCCTGCGAGGACGACGACTCCGTCGCGACGATGAGCCCCGGCAACACCATCACCATCGAGACCGTCAGCCACGAGGGCATCCTGCCCGATCAGGGCGGGGATCCTCGAGAGTTCTTCGCGCGCTTCGGGGTTCCCGCTGGTGACGTGCTGCCCGACGCGATCGACGTCGCCGCGTCGGGAATCATGCCGTGGGGGGACGTCGGCCCGCACATCGTCACCGGCCCCATCGCGGTGCGCGGCGCGCGACCCGGCGATCTGCTCGCCGTCACCGTGGTCGACCTTTCGCGGCGCGCCGACTACGGCATCGTGTCGTCCCGGCACGGCAGAGGTGCGCTACCCGACGACCACCCGTCGGGGGATGTCACCAGCGTGTTCTGCAAGGCGGTCGGCACAGAGGGGATCCTGCCTCTTCGGCAGGACGAGTTCGCGTATGCCGGTGTGCACCGCTCGATCCGGTTTCCGTTGCGTCCATTCCTGGGAATCATGGGTGTCGCCGCGGCCGGCCACGTGCGGCCGAACTCCATCCCGCCGGGCCTTTACGGCGGAAACCTCGACATCACCTGCCTTGGCGTGGGGGCGACGCTCTATCTGCCCGTCCAGGTGCCTGACGCGCTGCTCTACGTGGGGGATCCGCACTACTCGCAGGGTGACGGTGAGGTCGCGTTGACGGCCTTCGAGGCGCCGCTTCGCGCGACGCTCCACGTCGACGTGGTTCGCGGAGGTGCCAGGGCTGCGAACGGTCGACCGTTCGCGGAGACCGAGCAGTTGCTCATCAGCATCGGCCTCGACGCTGACTTGGACGAGGCGTGTCGCGACAGTGTTCGTGCCGCGCTGGATCTGCTGTCGCATCGCTACGACATCCCCGCGCACCTGGGTTACGCCTATCTCAGCGCCGCAGCCGACGTCCGGATCTCCCAGGTCGTCGATCGGGTGAAGGGATGTCACACCGTGATCCGGAAGGCCGACTTCCGGGAATGGACGTGACCAGTTCCTGGTTCGCGGTGCGTGACTACGGGTGTGGCATCCATCTGCTGTCGGAGCCGGGTCACGTCAACAGCTACCTGATCGTCGGATCCGAGCGGGCGCTGTTGTTCGATACCGGACTGGGGATCGCTGACAACGGTGATGTCGTCCGCGGAATCACCGACCGTCCGTTGGTCGTCGTCAACTCGCACCACCACTTCGATCATCGCGGCGGTAATCAGCACGTCGACGCCGACGAGTTCCTCTGCCATCGCTCGGGTATGTCGCTCCATGGCGCGGTGCCAAGCGCTGAGCTGGCCGCCTACGCGGCTGCCGCCACGCGAATGTGTCAGATCTACAGCCAGTTTCGCGAACTGGACAAGATGAAGTTCTTCCTGAGCCCGGACGACCTCACCATGCGCCCACTTCCCGACCTGAGCAACTGGACCATCCCGGCGACCCCACCGACTCGCGGGCTCGATCACGGCGATGTCATCGACCTCGGCGACCGGCGACTGACGGCACTGCACACACCGGGACACGTCCCGGATTCGCTGTGTCTGTGGGAGCCGGAAACCGGCATGTTGTTTTGCGGCGACACACTGTTGACGACGACGTACTGGGCGCATCTTCCCGATAGTGACGTGGCCGCTTTCGCCGCGTCGTCGGCATCACTGGCCGAGTTGCCGGTGACACGAGCGTTCGTCGGACACAATCTCGTCCCAGACGTCGACCACGCGTTCGTCCGCCACGTCGCGGAGACCTTCGCCATCCTGGCCCAAGACCCAACGTGCGGACGGGTGGTGGACGGACCGCACGGCGATCCGGTCAGACGCCATGACGGCCAGGGGTTCGCGATCCTCACGCGGATGTGAACGAGACTGTGCGGTCCCGCCGGGCTCTCCTCCCAGCGGGGACCGCACAGGGTCTTGGTGGGCCGATCTTGGTGGCCCGCTCTTGGTGGACGGCCGGTTAGAAGCCCCACGCGGCGGCCGCGCGACGATCGGTGTCAGCGACGTCGTCGGCTCCGTCGCGCACGGCGTTGCCGAGGTTGACCAGAATCTCGTTCAGCGCCGCGGCCGACTGGTCCCATCGCGCCTGTTCGACCCGATACGCCTCGGCTGCCTCGCGGGTCCAGACCGCCGTCAGCGGCGCGATCTGGGTCCGCAGGTCGTCCAGCGCAGCGTTGAACCGGGCCGATGTGGCGTGGATTTGTTGACGGACGGTGTACTCGATCTCGGAGAAGTCATAGGACAGAACCGGATCCATGGGAGCTCCATTCGGGTTGGCAGGTTATGGGTGCGGTTACAAAGACTGACCGGTGGCTGAGATCCGGTGCGAGTGACTGTCGGTGGCCTCGCGCAAGGTTCGCTCGTTGTAGGTGATGGTCTCGGCGATCCGCTGCAGTGCGGCGTGCAGCTTCACCGACTCGGCGTTCCACCGGTCGACGACGTCTCTGAATCGGGCCGCCGCCGCTCCTCCCCACACCGAGGCAGGCACGCTGGTCATCTGGCCGATGAAGGAGCGCAGCATCGCCCGGAGCTCCTCATTGCGGGTGTCGATCCTGCCCGCGACGGCCGTCATGAGGTCGAAGTCGGTGTTCAGTGCACCGGGTGTGGTCATCTAAGTCCTTCCGTGTTCTGTGAAGCGGGACATGATAATTGGACGCACACGATCGCGATTCGGTTCCATGAGCCGCGAATGTCGATCACGGCGAGGTCATGGCAAGGTCCTTGCCGATCGAATGGCCGCCTCGCAGATCCGTTCAGGAGCCGGGCGGTCCGGCGCGTGTTGGCAGCCGATGGCGATCCGCACGCCGCGGTCGAGCATCACGGTCCACTCGACGTGGTGCTCCGTGCGGATCTCGCGGTAGGTGATGACGTTCTTGTCGGCCCTGCGGCCCGACGCGGTGAACTCGACGAAGACCCCGTCCGGCTGCTCGCCAAGCGCTCGTCGCAACACCTCGGCCGCGACGGCCAGCGATTCCTGCCCCGGCGACTGGGTAACCTGGATCGCGACGTGCGGCTCCCGTGGCGAAAGCACTTGCACCCGAGCCGAACCGGGGCCCGAGTTGATGCGTTCGGTGGGCCAGTCGGCGGGCACCTCGACGGCAACCCGCCCCTCGACCAGCCATGCCGAGGTAGCCGTCGCGTCGTCGTCGGCACCGTACCCTGCTGCGGCGACGGTCAACGCCGCCACCACCAGCCCGGCCCCGGTGAGTGCCGCGATCCGGGGTTGGGTGAACCTGACAGGCAGGCCGACCATGCGACGCCTGCCCACCCGCCGCTCCCGAGTCGCACGCAGCACGCGTCGGTCGTCGGCCATCGATACCGCGACGCCCCGTGACCGCAGGACACGAGCGAGTTCGCCGCTCAGTCTCGCCGCCCCATCCATGCCGCTCGGTACGTCGATCACCACGACCGCCTGGTCGACGAG
>Ga0137412_10002607_pt1 | contig 14253 bp, 11 predicted proteins | sample CZODoug2_1_16fun_FD_122160 | JGI IMG/M metagenome (GOLD analysis project Ga0137412, IMG submission 122160) | Vadose zone soil fungal communities from Angelo Coast Range Reserve, California, USA - CZODoug2_1_16fungal (Hybrid Assembly) | ecosystem: Environmental > Terrestrial > Soil > Vadose zone... | reverse complement strand
CGAAGAAGATTCGTGACACAAGAGACTCGGTCGAAACCGAAGAGGCAACGAAGAATGCGTTCATCATGCCGTTCATATCGAGCGTGCTCGGCTACGACGTGTTCGACCCTTCAGAGGTAGTCCCCGAGTTCACTGCAGACGTCGGAGTCAAGCGGGGCGAAAAGGTCGATTACGCAATCTTCAAGGACGGCCAAGTCCAAATCCTCATTGAGTGCAAGAAGATTGGCGACCCACTGGACGTGAGATACGCGTCGCAGTTGTTCCGGTACTTCGCCGTCACATCAGCGAGGATCGCGATCTTGACGAACGGTCAGCAGTACCACGTCTACACCGATGGCGATATGCCAAACCGAATGGACGAGAAGCCGTTCCTGATGTTCGACCTTCTGGACATCGACCGGACGCTCGTACCCGAGATTCAGAAGTTCTCCAAGGAATCCTTCGACATCGACTCGGTCGTGAACGCCGCCGAAGAGCTCAAGTACATCGGCGGCATCCGCAGGATCATCGCGACCGAAGTCAAGGAGCCTTCGGAAGAGTGGGTGCGTTTCTTCGTCAACCGCATCTACGAGGGCCGTACCACTCAGAAGATCCTCGAACAGTTCCGCCCGCTTGTCGCGAAGGCACTCAACCAGTATGTGGGAGACCAGGTCAACAGCCGGCTAAAGACCGCGCTAGGCGACGACGCGCCTGACCCGAATCGTTCGACTGAGAGTGCGCCTCCGTCCCCATCGCCCATCGGGCAGGCCGTGATCGCAGACGCACCCGGTGGGCCCGTGGATGTCGCCGATCCCGAGATCGTCACCACCGAAGAGGAGCTCGAGGGCTTCAACATCGTCCGGGCAATCGCTGTGTCCGAAGTGGCTCCGGAGCGCGTCCAATACCGCGACGGGAAGTCATATTTCGCGGTCCTCCTGGACAACAACAACCGCAAGCCGATCATCCGACTGAATCTCAACGGAAAGAGCGTCAAGTTCCTGACCACCTTCGAGCAGGGAAAGGATGTTGGTGTTAGGCGCGATATCGCATCCGTGGTCGACATCTACAAGGTCGCAAGCGAACATATCAGAGAGACGATTCGGCGATACGAGAGCGGCGGCCTGACGACCGAAACAGTTAGTCCCTAGCCGACGCACTGCGGACGACTCACCTCGTCCGCAGTGCGTCCGTCGTTTCGCGCCAATGATCTTGTTTCAGGACCATCATCGAACCGGTGAAGCTCAACATCTCCCGGCCCTCGGCCAATGCACCCGATTCGATGGCGATCTATGACAAGCTGCGCCAGATGTCCGCCGACGAGAACGCGGCTCATAGCGATGAGGACATCTTGAGCGAGGTCGTCAGCGGCCTCTTCAACATCGTCGCCAAACTCGAGTCCGAGAGCGGCGGCTAGCCACGCCCGGGAGGCGAATTAATTCGGACCCTGGTCCGTATAAACTGTGAGCATGTCGAAACTGGACGCCAAACTCACCTCGTTCTCGCCGTATGTGCTGAGTATCTTTCGCATCGTGTTCGGCCTGCTGCTGACCATTCACGCCACGCAGAAGCTGTTCGCCTGGCCGGTGGGCTCTCCGGCCGCGGACGGCACGCTCACCGGCCCCGCCGTGCCGTTCGGCATGTGGCCGTATTGGTGGGGCGGGCTCATCGAGATCGTCGTCGGGCTGCTGCTCATGGCGGGACTGGTCACCCGGCTCGCTGCCTTCGTCGGGTCGGGCGAGATGGCCTTCGCGTACTTCACCCAGCACCAGCCGACCGGCCTGTGGCCGATCGAGAACGGCGGCGAACTGGCCGTGCACAACTGCTTCGCGTTCTTCCTGCTGGTCTTCACCGGCGGTGGCGCCTGGGCCCTCGACGCGCTGAGGGTGAAAGGTTCGAGTTCGCGGAGATAATAACGGCGCCGTCACGTTTGCTCTCGAAATGCCAGCAAACACAATCCGCCGTACCATCCGGTCATGGAGCAGCCGACGACGCCCGACGCGACTTCAACGGAGAAGGCACAGCATGCCGCGCAGCCACCGACGACACCCTGGATCGAGACCCCGACAGGACGGATAGCCGCCAGCGTCGTCAGCATCCTCTTTCTCGGGGGAATAGTGGCTGCGGTGCTGGTGGCCACCCACTACTCACACGAGTCGCCCGTCGTAACGGATTCGACGACACCCACCGCCACGACAGCGACGACTCCCCCGTCTTCGTCAGCTCCGCCGAGCACTGAGACGACGAGCCCGACCACGGCAGCGCCGGCGCCCCCATCGACGACGACGACCACGGCGACGACGACCTGGACCCCTCCGCCCACCAAGCACTACACGCCTCCCATCGCCAATGAGCCGAGCACTGCCGCACCCGCCACGTCGACACCCACCGCGACCTCGGCGGCGCCGTCCACGACCGCGACCCACGCGCCGCCCTCGTTCAACATCACTCGAACGCGAAACGACAATGAATGATCCGGTGTCCAACTTCCGTCTAGTTCAGCCGTCGAGGCGGTTGTCCTTGCGGAAGCGCTTCATGGAGTCGATCTTGTCGGCGGTGCTCGACGCAGGACCCGTGTAGAACATCCACGGCATCGTGATGACGCCGTGGATGCCCGCCGCCTCTGCCCGCGCGTAGTGCTCGGGGAGGTAGGCGTCGGCCAGCGGCGTCAGGATCGTGAAATCGTCCATGGTCAAGCCCTTTTCGGCCCGTAGCTCCCTGAGCCGGTCCACCGACGCGATCGCCCGGTCGGTGCTGATCAGGTCACCGATCCAGCCGTCGTTGCGCGCTGCGCGGCGCAACGCGATGTCGGACAACCCGCCGACGTAGATCGGAATGTGCGGTGGCGTTGGCTCCATCTCCAGCCGCGGCGTTTGGTAGAACTCACCGTCGAACTCCGTCCAGCCGGGCTGCCAGAGCGCGCGCATCAACTGCAGCATCTCGTCGGTGCGCTTGCCGCGGCGGTCGAACCGCTGGCCCATCAACGTGAACTCTTCCTCGCACCACCCGACGCCGATGCCCAGTTCGAGCCGGCCGTCGGCCAGACATGCCGCCGTCCCGATGGCCTTCGCCGCCGAATAGGGATCGCGCATGCCTGGCAGGTAGACGGTGGTGACGAAGCGCAGCCTGCTGGTGGCCAGCGCGATCGCCCCGATCATCACCCACGGATCGGGCCAGTGCGTGAACGGCTCCCACCGGCGCGAGCCGTCCTCGGTGTACGGGTATGGCGTCTCGAGCGTCTCCAGGTTGACGACGTGGTCGGCGATGCCCATCCCGTCGTACCCGAGTTCGTCTGCAGCCTTGGCGATTTCGACGACTTCCTTGACGTCGAGGAAGGCGGTGCTCACGTAGAACTTCATCCGGCGTCACGCGCCCACGCCGGCCTGATGAATACCCCGTCGGCCTCGACGGTCGGGCCGTCGGCATCGCCGAGGAAGCCCCGCGCGAAGGTCTTGATGCCCTCGGTACGTTCGATGTACGCCTCGGCGCGCAGCGCCCCCAGCGGTGTGCCCCTCAGGTAGCGCAGCGTGATGGTTCCGGTGAACAACGGCTTGGTAAGGCCTTCGCTGGCGGCCTCGCCGAGGATGTGATCGAGCACGAGTGCGCCGATGCCACCGTGCACCAGACCGGGTGGCCCTTCGTAGGCGACGCCCAAGGTGAACTCCGACCAGTACCGCCCGTCGCCATCCTGGTGGATCTCCATGGGCGGCGCGATCGCATTGCGAAGCCCGACAGCCGGATTGGTCCACGCCAGCGGGCGTCCGGTGTCCGCGTGGCGCAGAATCGAGGTGTCGGAGTGGGTGCGTTCGAGCGTTTCGGTTGTCGCGTCGATGGCGGCAATGGCGTCGCGGATGGTGTCGTCGTCCACGCCGGTGCGGATGCCCGCGGCGATCAGCCTGCGGATGGATTGCGTCAGCGGTTCGTACACATCGCGGAGCCGGTCGTACTCCTCGGCACCGATGAAGTCGAACTGAATGTCTCTATTCAAGCTCCACACCTCATGCTCCAAAGACCTTTCGTACGACTGTTTTCGCCCGGCGGGTCACCCGCAGGTAGTTGTCGAGGAACTCGCCGCCGTCATCGTTGTGCCAGCCTGCGGCCAACGCCACCGCGTTGAGCTGACGGCCAGGGCCCGGCAGCTGATCGGTTGGCTTGCCGCGAACCAGGACCAGCGCGTTGCGCGCCCGCGTCGCGGTCAGCCACGCCTGCCGCAGCAGATCGATGTCCCCCTCGGCAATCAACTCGGCCGCCCCGATGGCGTCGAGCGTCTCCAGCGTCGACGTGCCGCGCAACGATTGCACCCTGTGCGCGTGGCGCAGCTGCATGAGCTGCACGGTCCACTCGATGTCGGCCAGCCCGCCGCGGCCGAGCTTGGTGTGGGTGTTGGGATCGGCGCCGCGCGGTAGACGTTCGGCGTCGACGCGTGCCTTGATGCGCCGGATCTCCTGCACCGCCTCGGCAGATACGCCGCCAGCGGGATAGCGCGTCTTGTCGATCATCACCAGGAAGCGCTCACCAAGGTCGGGATCGCCTGCAACGCGATGTGCCCGCAGCAACGCCTGGATCTCCCAGCCCTGCGCCCACTGCGCGTAGTACGCCTCGTAGGACGCCAGCGTGCGGACCAGCGGGCCGTTCCGACCCTCCGGCCTCAGGTTGGCGTCGACCTCCAAAGGTGGGTCCGCGCTTGGCGTCCCGAGCCGGGCGCGCACCTGCTCGGCGATGGTCACCGACCACTTGACGGCGACGGACTCGTCGACACCGTCCACCGGTTCGCACACGAACATCACGTCGGCGTCGGAGCCGTAGCCGAGTTCGCCGCCACCGAGGCGGCCCATGCCGATGACCGCGATCCGCGCGGGCTGCCCCGACGGCGGGGTGTTGGCACGCACGACCGCGTCGAGGGCGGCCTGCAGCACGGCCACCCAGACCGAGGTCAGCGCCTTGCACACGTCGGTCACCTCGAGCATGCCGAGGAGGTCCGCCGACGCGATGCGGGCCAGCTCCCTGCGCCGCAGGGTGCGGGCGGCCATGATGGCGCGCACGGGGTCGGCGTGCCTGCCTGCCGACGCGACGAGGGCCTTCGCCATGCTTTCCGGTTCGGTCTCCAACAACTTGGGTCCCTGTGGCCCGTCGGCGTACTGCTGGATCACCTCGGGGGCGCGCAGCAGCAGATCGGGCACGAACGCCGACGTGCCGAGCACGCGCATCAGCCGCTTGGCCACCGCGCCCTCGTCGCGCAGCGTCGCCAGGAACCAGCGCTGCTCGGACAACTCCTCGCTGAGCCGCCGGTAGGCCAGCAGCCCCGCGTCGGGGTCCGGGGTGTCGGACAGCCAGTCCAGCAGCGTCGGCAGCAGCACCTGCTGCACCCGGCCGCGCCGCCCCCTGCTACCGGTCAGCGCCGCCAGGTGGGTCAGCGCACTCTGCGGACCCTCGTAACCCAGTGCGGCGAGCTGACGTTCGGCAGCCTGCGGTGTCAGGGACGCCGTCAGCTCGACGCCCGCGCCTACCACCGACTCGAGCAGCGGTTGGTAGAAGAGCTTTGCGTGCAGTCGCGACACCCGCATGCTCTGTCGCTTGAGCTCCTCGCGCAGCACGCCGAGCGCGTCGTGCTGTCCGTCGGGCCGCATGTGCGAGGCGCGTGCCAGCCAGCGCATCGCCTCCTCGTCCTCGGCCTCGGGCAGCATGTGCGTGCGCTTGAGTCGCTGCAGCTGCAGCCGATGTTCGAGCAGCCGCAGGAACTCGTAGGACGCCGTCATGTTCGCGGCGTCGTCGCGTCCGACGTAGCCACCCTCGCCGAGCGCGGCCAATGCGTCGACGGTGGACAGGACGTGCAGCGAGTCGTCATTGCGGCCGTGCACCAACTGCAGCAGCTGCACGGCGAATTCGACGTCGCGCAACCCACCGGTGCCGAGCTTCAGTTCGCGGGCCCGCACGCCCGCAGGTACCAGTTCCTCGACGCGGCGCCGCATCGCCTGCACCTCTGGTACGAAGTCCTCACGCTCGCAGGCGGTCCACACCATCGGGTTCAGCGCGGCCATGTACTGCGCGCCGAGTTCGGCGTCGCCCACCGCGGGGCGCGCCTTCAGCAGCGCCTGGAACTCCCAGGTCTTGGCCCACCGCTCGTAGTACGCGACGTGCGACTCCAGCGTGCGGACCAGCTCACCGCGCTTGCCCTCGGGTCGCAGCGCCGCGTCAACCTCGAAGAAGGTCTCGGAGCCCAACCGCATCATCTCGCCTGCGACGCGGGTGGCAACGGTCAGGTTGGTGTCGGCCGCCGAGCCAGCCACGAAGATGACGTCGACGTCGCTGACGTAGTTCAGCTCGCGCGCGCCGCACTTGCCCATCGCGATGACCGCGAGCCGCAGCGGCGGGGTGTCGTCCCCGCATACCGTACGGGTGGCGACGATCAGCGCCGCTCCCAGCGCGGCGTCGGCCAGGTCGGCGAGGTGTTCTCCGACGGTGGCGAAGGGCAGTACGGGCTCGTTCTCGACGGTCGGTGCCACGTCGAGGGCAGCCAGCACCAGAATTCGGTCCCGGTAGAGAATCCGCAGCGACGACTGAATTGACCTTGCGTCGGTGGCACTTTCAGCCACCGCCGCGAACTCGCGGCGCAATTGCTCGGCCGACGGCAGCGTGACCTTGCCTGCGAGCAGATGCCAGGACTTCGGGTGTGCGACCAGATGGTCGCCGAGCGCCAGCGAGGAACCCAGTACGGCGAACAGCCGCCCCCGCAGCGAGCGGTCCTTGACCAGCGCGCGGTTCAGCTCGTCCCAGTCACCGCCGAGTGCGTCGGCGATGCGCACCATTGCGCGCAGCGCGGAGTCGGCGTTGGGCGCACGCGACAGCGACCACAACAACTCGACGTGGGCGTCGGTTTTCCAGCCCAGCCGGTCCAGATCCGCACGCGCGGGAGGTTCGACCAATCCGAGCCTGCCGACGCTGGGCAGCGTGGGTCGCTGCGTCGCGGGTTTGGCCATGCCGTCACGTTAGCGCAGCCGTTATTCCACGCGTTTCCTACAACGACAGGTACGTCTTGAGCTCGAACGGCGTGACGTGGCTGCGGTAGTTCTCCCACTCGGCGCGCTTGTTGCGCAGGAAGAAGTCGAAGACGTGCTCCCCCAACGCTTCCGCGACCAATTCGGAGCTCTCCATCTCGCTCAGCGCCACCCCGAGGCTCGACGGCAGCTCGCGGTAGCCCATGGCGCGCCGCTCCTCCGGGGTCAGGTTCCACACGTTGTCCTCGGCCTGCGGCCCGAGCGTGTAGCCCTTCTCGACGCCGCGCAGACCCGCCGCCAGCAGTACGGAGAACGCCAGATACGGGTTGCATGCCGAATCGGGGCTGCGCACCTCGACGCGGCGTGACGACGCCTTGCGCGGCGTGTACATCGGTACCCTGACGAGCGCCGAGCGGTTGGCCGCACCCCACGACGCCGCGGTCGGGGCCTCGCCGCCGTGCACCAGCCGCTTGTAGGAGTTCACCCACTGATTGGTGACGGCGCTGATCTCGCTCGCGTGCTCGAGCACACCTGCGATGAACGACTTGCCGACGTCGGAGAGCTGCAACGGGTCGTTGGGATCGTGGAAGGCGTTGTTCTCGCCCTCGAAAAGGCTCATGTGGGTGTGCATGGCCGACCCGGGGTATTCGGCGAACGGCTTGGGCATGAACGACGCCCGCACGCCTTCGGTGAGTGCGACCTCCTTGACCACGTAGCGGAACGTCATGACGTTGTCCGCCATCGACAGCGCGTCGGCGTAGCGCAGGTCGATCTCCTGCTGCCCAGGGGCGCCCTCGTGGTGGCTGAACTCGACCGAGATGCCCATCGACTCCAGCGCTTCGATCGCGTGCCGGCGGAAGTTCGGTGCGGCATCGTGAATGGTCTGGTCGAAGTAGCCGCCGTTGTCAGCTGGGATCGGCGGCTCGTCGTCGGAGCCCGGCTTGAGGAGGAAGAACTCGATCTCGGGGTGCACGTAGCAGGAGAAGCCGAGGTCTGTGGCCTTGGCGAGCTGGCGGCGCAGCACGTGCCGCGAGTCGCCCCACGACGGCGAGCCGTCCGGCATGGTGATGTCGCAGAACATCCGTGCCGAGTGGTGCTTGCCCGCGCTCGTCGTCCACGGCAGAACCTGGAACGTGGACGGGTCAGGACGCGCGACCATGTCGGATTCCGACACGCGGGCGAAGCCCTCGATGGACGAGCCGTCGAAGCCGATGCCCTCCTCGAAGGCGCCCTCGAGTTCGGCCGGCGCGATCGCCACGGATTTGAGGTATCCAAGCACGTCGGTGAACCACAGCCGCACGAACCGGATGTCGCGTTCCTCCAGCGTGCGCAGCACGAATTCCTTCTGGCGATCCATGTCCGCAGCGTAGGCACCGGCTGTTAATTCTGTGTTACGGCACCGCTTCGTGTCACTAACAGTGCAGGTCTTGCGGGGGCTGCACCGAATCGACCAGAAAGGCGACCACGGCGGGGTCCACACACGCGTCGCCGTTGAACACCACGGTGTGTTGCGTTCCGTCGAAGGTGATCAGCGCGGCATCCATCTCGCGGGCGAGATCGACACCGGCCTGATACGGCGTCGCCGGATCGCGCGTCGTGGACACCACGACGACCTTGCCCGCACCCGGTGACGGCACGTCGTGGGGTGTCGAGGTCGGCGGAACGGGCCACATCGCGCAGTTGTCACGCGGGGCGAACCCGGTGAATTCGCCGTAGGACATGAACGGCGCCGCCTCGCGGGCCCTGCGGTCGGCGTCGGCCCAGGCGGCCGAGTCGGCGGGGTACGGCGCGTCGACGCAGCGGATCGCGAGGAAGGCGTCCTGCTGGTTGTCGTAGTGACCGCTGGGGTTGCGGTGCTGGTAGTCGTCGGCCAGCAACAGCAGATCGCCGGCGTCGCTGCCGCGCTGCAGACCGAGAAGACCACTGGTCAGGTACTTCCAATACCGCTGCGTGTAAAGGGCGTTCACCGTGCCCGTGATCGCGTCCTGGTAACTCAGGCCGCGGGGATCGGAGGTGCGACCGAGCTGTTGCACCAACGGGTTGACCAGCTGGTGGTAGCGCGCGACGAACTGGGTCGGGTCGGTACCAAGCGGGCAGTCGGTGGATCGCGCGCAGTCCATGGCGTAGTCGTTGAAGGCCATTTGAAATCCGGCCAGCTGGCGGATGCTCTCTCCGATCGGGTCCGAACCGGGATTGACCGCACCGTCGAGCACCATCGCCCTGACCCGGTCGGGGTACTTCTCGGCGTAGGTGGCGCCGAGCTCGGTGCCATAGGAGTAGCCAAGGTAATTGATCTGCTGCTCCCCCAGCGCCGCACGCACGACGTCCATGTCCCGCGCCGTGGACGACGTCCCGACGTTGGCAAGGAAGTCCATCCCGGTCTTGTCGACGCAAAGCTGGGCGAGGTTCTGGTACAGCTGCTCGATGCGCGCGACACCCTCTTGGCTGTAGTCGGTCATCGGCTCGCGCCGGTACGCGTCGAATTCGGCGTCGCTGCGGCAGCGCACCTGCGGAGTGGAGTGTCCGACGCCGCGCGGGTCGAAGCCAACCAAGTCGAAGCGCCTGCCGATGTCGGTGTTGGCCAGTGCCGCACCCATGCCCGCAACGGTGTCGACGGCCGACGCCCCCGGCCCGCCGGGGTTGACCATCAGGACTCCGATGCGATCGCCGCTCGCGGGCACCCGGATGACGGCCAACTGGGCCTGCGGCCCGTCGGGCCTGCTGTAGTCGACGGGGACCGAGACGGTGCCGCACTGGGCGGTCGGGATTGCGGTGGCGGCGTCGGAGACGAAGCTGGTGCAGCTACCCCACAGCGGGGTTTGCCCGTACTGCTGTTGGGCGGGTTCCACTTCCGGTGACGCCAACGCCATCGGGCACACCATGACGGAGACCGCGAGGATCGCGAGCGGCGCCGCTAAGAGTCCGCCCACCCGCATGGCGAACATGTTCGCACGCAACGCGCTTCGGGTCTGTAGCCGATCCCGGGCAGAGACAAGCCAGCAACCATTCAGTGATGCGATGGTGACCTAAGACCGTTCTACGGTCAGCATTTTGTGCCAGGCGGCGGCACTGCGACGTCGACCAGATACTTGGCCGCGATGTCGTCGACACAGGCATTGCCCTGGAAGACCACGGTGTGTTGCGTGCCGTCGAAGGTCAGCAGCGCGCCCCCGAGTTGCTTGGCGAGGTCGACGCCTGCCTGGTACGGCGTTGCCGGGTCGTTGGTGGTCGACACCACCAGGGTGGGCGGCAGTCCGTCGATCTTCAATTGGTGCGGCGTCGACGTGGGCGGCACGGGCCAGAACGCGCACGTGCTCAGCGGGGCGTTCCCGGTGAACTGCCCGTAGCTCATGAACGGTGCAACCTCGCGGGACCGACGGTCCTCGTCGACCGTCTTGGCACGGTCGGTCACCGGCGGTTCGTCGACGCAGTTCACCGCGACCCGCACGTCGGTGGAGTTGTTGTAGTGCCCCTTCTCGTCGCGGCCCATGTAGAGGTCGGCGAGGGCGAGCATGGTGTCGCCGTCGCCCCTCTTGAGTTCGGTAAGGGCCTGTGTGAGGTGGCGCCACAGGTTGGGCGAGTACAGCGGCAATATGGTGCCGACGACGGAATCGCTGTAGCTGAGGCCACGCGGGTCCTTGGTCTTCGCGGGGTTCTGTACCAGCGGGTCGACGAGGCTCTTGTAGACGTCGACGGCCTTGGCAGGGTCGGTGCCGAGGGGGCAGCTCGCAGCCTTCGCGCAGTCGGCCGCGTAGTCGTTGAACGCGGTCTGGAAGGCCGCGGCCTGACGGATGTCGGATTCGATCGGATCGGCGTTGGGGTCGACGGCGCCGTCGAGGATCATGGCGCGCACGTTCTGTGGGTAGGCCTCGGCGTACGCCGACCCGATCCTGGTGCCGTAGGAGTACCCGAGGTAGGTCAACTTCTGGTCGCCGAGTGCGATCCGCATCGCATCGAGATCCTTGGCCACGCTTGCGGTTCCGACGTTGGCGAGGAAGTCCTTGCCCATCTTGTCCACGCAGCGCTGTACGAAGTCCTTGGTCTCGGACTCGATGTGGGCGACGCCCGCAGGCGAGTAGTCGACCTGAGGATCGGCCCGCAGCCGGTCGTTGTCGGCATCGGAGTTGCACCACACCGCGGGCGTCGACGAGCCGACCCCACGCGGGTCGAAGCCGACCACGTCGAAGCGCTGCCGCACCGATTCCGGCATGGTTCCCACTATCGAGGCGGCCGCCTCGACGCCGGACTCGCCTGGGCCGCCCGGGTTGAGGATCAGCGAGCCGATCTTGTCGCCGGTCGCCTTGAACCTGATCATCGCCAGCTGCGCAATGTCGCCGTCGGGCTTGGAGTAGTCAACCGGTACCGAGAGCATTCCGCACTCGGCACCCGCGGGGATGTCGACGTCGTCGGACGAGGCGGACTCGCAGGCCTTCCACGCCACGGGTGTGCCCGGCTTGGGGGCACCGATGACCGCGTGTCCGTCGATCACCTTGCTACAACCAGCCACCAGCAACATCAGCGTGGCGGCCACGAGTAGCCCGTTCCGAAGCCTCATGGCTGCACATGCTGCCATGCGCCCACATCACCGCTGTTGAGGGCGCTACCGCGTCGCGTCGAGCAACTCCTGAAGAGCGACCTGGAAATCGTCGGCCATGTCCCATAAATCGGGCAGCAGTTCGGGACAAGAGATGAGGCCGACGTCGAGCGTTCCGTTCAGCGACATCACGGTGATGTTGAGGCCCGAGCCGTGGAAGATCGGGCCAAGCGGGTACATCGCGTTGACCTTGGCACCCAGGAAGTACAGCGGCACCTGTGGGCCGGGGACGTTGGACACGACGAGGTTGTGCACGGGCGCGGCGCTGGTGAGTCTGCTGGAGGCGTAGACCCGCATCGCGATGCCGAACACCGCGGGTGCGGCGAACTGCGACCAGTCCTGCAGCAACGTCGCGCCGATCGCGGCACTGTGTTGCTTGGCAACGGAATTCGCGTCGGCGATGGTCTTCACCCGCTCGGCTGGGTCCTCGATGTTCGTTCCCAGGCTGGAGAACATGCCCGAAACCTGGTTGCGGCCTGGCCGATCCGACTTGTCGTGCACCGACACCGGCACCATCGCGACCAACGTGTTGTCGGGGAGCTCGTCCTTGTCGAGCAGGAACGTCCGCAGCACGCCTGCCACCATCGCCATCACCACGTCGTTGACCTTGACGCCGAAGTGGTTCTTGACGGTCTTGATGTCCTCGAGGTCGAGCTGGGCGAACGCGACGTTGCGGTGCCCGGTGACCTTGGCGTTGAAGCGGGTCTTCGGTGCGGCGAACGGGGCCGCCATGGTCAGCCCGCTGCGCGCTCGCTTGACGGTGTCCACCACCGTCGACATCGTCGAGGGCAGCATGTTCATCAGCTTGAGCGGGCGGGTGGCGTATTTGATTGCGCCGCTGACCGCGATCTCCAGGTCCGAGCCGCCGCCCACCCCTTCGACCGGGTCCGGCGGTGGCGCGTCGGCTTCGGTGGTGCACAGCTGCGACATCAGGTTGGCACCGGTGACGCCGTCGACGCCGGCGTGGTGCACCTTCGTCATGACCGCGAGCCGACCGCCGTCGTGTGCATCGGTGCCCGCGACGTTCTCGATCACCCACATCTCCCACAACGGTCTGCTGCGGTCCAGGTTCAGCGAGGCGATGTGGCCGCAGATCTCGCCAAGCTCGACCCGTCCGCCAGGGGCGGGCAGTCCGATGCGGTGCACGTGCCGGTCGACGTCGAAGTCCTCGTCCTCCACCCACACCGGATGATCGAGATTGAGCCGGTTGTCGGCGAGCTTCTCGCGGAACTCCGGCATCGCCTTGATCCGCAGGCCAAGGGCGTCGCGCAACCGGTCGAAGCTGTACCCGCCGGGAATGGTCGAGGTGTCGAGCTCCAGTACCGAGCACACGTGCAGTGGCTGGGTCGCGGTCTCGAGATAGAGGAAGCTGGCGTCGAGTCCGCTGAGCCTTTGCATGCGCCGATCGTAGGCCCGCCGCACATCGACGTGTGAGCAAATCCACTGCGCATGCGGTTCATCTTCGCCGCCGCAAGTGGCAGACTTTCAGGTGTCAGACGAACCCGGGGACCCGATCAGGGCCTCGAGGATCGACCAGACCAGATTAGGGACAACGATGTCTGAGCAAACGGTTTACGGTGCGGCAACCGATTCGAGTGAGCCGCGGGCCCCGCGAGTCAAGGTCCGGACTCACCACCTGCAGAAATGGAAGGCCGAGGGCCACAAGTGGTCCATGCTGACGGCCTACGACTACTCCACCGCCAGGGTCTTCGACGACGCCGAGATTCCGGTGCTCCTCGTCGGCGACTCCGCGGCCAACGTCGTCTACGGATACGACACCACGGTGCCGGTGACCGCCGATGAGCTGATCCCCCTGGTGCGCGGCGTAGTCCGCGGTGCACCGCACGCCCTGGTGGTCGCCGACCTGCCGTTCGGCAGCTATGAAGCAGGCCCGCAGCAGGCGTTGGCCACCGCGACGCGTTTCCTCAAGGAGACGGGCGCGGCAGCGGTCAAGTTCGAGGGCGGCGAGCGGGTCGCCGAGCAGATCGCGGTCCTGACGCAGGCAGGCATCCCGGTCGTCGCGCACATCGGCTTCACGCCGCAGAGCGTCAACGGACTCGGCGGTTTCCGCGTACAGGGCCGCGGCGATGCCGCCGAGCAGACCATTCACGATGCGATCGCCGTTGCCGAGGCAGGCGCGATCGCCGTGGTACTCGAGATGGTGCCCGCCGAGCTGGCCACCCAGATCACCGGCAAGCTGACCATCCCCACCGTCGGCATCGGCGCAGGCCCCAACTGCGACGCCCAGGTGCTGGTGTGGCAGGACATGGCGGGCATGACGGCGGGCAAGACCGCGAAGTTCGTCAAGCGGTTCGGCGACGTCGGCGGTGAATTGCGCCGTGCCGCAGTGCAATACGCCCAGGACGTGGCGACCGGGACGTTCCCGGCCGAGGAGCACTCCTTCTAGTTCCCACGCGAGCTAGTTCCCACGCGAGCAGACGCAAAATGCCCTCATTCGCCACGAATGAGGGCATTTTGCGTCTGCTCGGGTTATGAAAACTCCGGCGCCCGCTTGCCCAGGAAGGCGGCAATGCCCTCCTGCCCATCGGCGGAGCGTGCGCAGTCGGCGATGTAGCGACCCTCGAGCTCCATCTGCTCCTCGATGCCGGTGCGGTAGGTGCCGAGCAGCAGTCGCTTGACCGCGGCGTTCGACGTGCGCGAGGTGCGCGCCATTTCCTCGGCGAGCGC
>Ga0137412_10002605_pt1 | contig 14254 bp, 13 predicted proteins | sample CZODoug2_1_16fun_FD_122160 | JGI IMG/M metagenome (GOLD analysis project Ga0137412, IMG submission 122160) | Vadose zone soil fungal communities from Angelo Coast Range Reserve, California, USA - CZODoug2_1_16fungal (Hybrid Assembly) | ecosystem: Environmental > Terrestrial > Soil > Vadose zone... | reverse complement strand
ATCGTCTCGCAGAAGAACGAGGGCGACATGGCCCGCGCCGACGAGCTGCGGGTGTTCGCCGACGACCACGACCTGGCGCTGGTCACCATCGCCGAGCTGATCGCCTACCGGCGCCGGTTCGAGAAGCAGGTCGAGCGGGTCGCCGAGGCCCGCATCCCCACCCCGCACGGCGGTTTCGTGGCCTACGGCTACGACAACGTGCTGGACGGCATCGAGAACATCGCCCTGGTCTACGGCGAGATCGGTGACGGGGAAAACGTGCTGGTCCGGGTGCACTCGGAGTGCCTGACCGGGGATGTATTCGGCTCATTGCGCTGCGACTGCGGCCCCCAGCTGGACGCCGCGATGGCAGCGGTGGCCGCCGAGGGCCGGGGCGTGGTGCTGTACGTGCGCGGGCACGAGGGCCGGGGCATCGGCCTGATGCACAAGCTGCAGGCATACCAGCTGCAGGAGTCCGGGGTGGACACGGTGGACGCCAACCTGGCACTGGGCATGCCGGCCGACGCCCGGGACTACGGCACCGGCGCGCAGATCCTGGTCGACCTCGGGGTGCGGTCCATGCGGCTGCTCACCAACAACCCGGACAAGCGCGCCGGGTTGGAGGGGTACGGCCTGCGTGTGGTGGAGCGGGTGTCCCTGCCCATCCGGCCGACCAGGGAGAACCTGCACTACCTGCGCACCAAGCGGGACCGGATGGGCCACGACCTGCCGAACCTGGATGCGGTGGAGGGCCTGGACGACCGGGGCACCGGCGGAGTGACCGCCTGAGGCGGAGTGACCGCCGGAGGAACCGGGTCGGTGGACAGACCCGGTTCGGCGCACCCGGGGGCGGATCCGGCAAGGTAGCGGTATGAAAACCGGGCAGGTGCGGACGTGAGCGGGGAAGGCCGGCCGGCGGACGTCGGTGAGCTGAACGGGGCGGGTCTCCGGTTGGGTATCGCGGCCGCCCAGTGGCACCCGAAGATTTCCGAGATGCTGTTGGAGCGCGCGCTGGCGGTGGCCGCCGACGCCGGCATCACCTCGCCCACCGTGGTGCGGGTTCCCGGCTCGTTGGAGTTGCCGGTGGTCTGCCAGGAGCTGGCCCGCCGGCACGACGCGGTGGTCGCCCTCGGCGTGGTGATCCGGGGCGGGACACCGCACTTCGACTACGTGTGCGACTCGGTCACCGCCGGGCTGACCCGGATCGCGCTGGACGAGTCCACCCCGGTCGGCAACGGCGTGCTGACCTGCAACACCGAGGACCAGGCGGTGCAGCGCAGCGGCGTGCCGGGCGCCGCCGAGGACAAGGGCGCGGACGCCTGCGTGGCCGCGCTGCGCACCGCGCTGGCGTTGCGTGAACTGCGCGGGCAGGGGCATCCGGGGTGATGGCCCGCCTCGAGGCCGGGGAGAACGCTGGGGAGAGCGCTGGGGAGAGCGCCGGGGAGCGCGCCGGGGCGAAGCCGGGAGGTAGCGCCGGAGACGGCTCGGCCCAGCTGGTGATCCGGCCGAACCGGGTGCGCTGGGCGGCCTGGATCGCCGCGGTCGGGCTGCTCGGGGTGATGACGGCGGTCGCGTTGCTGCTGCGCGGCGTGTCCACCGGGGTGTACTTCCGCACCGCCGACCAGGTGGCGATGGTGTTGCTCGGGCTGCTGATGGCGCTCGGGGTGCTGACCCTGACCCTGGCCAGGGTGCGCGCGGACGCCGACGGCGTGGAGGTGCGCAACCTGTTGATCACCCGATGGCTGCCGTGGTCGGAGGTGCTCGAGGTGAGCTTCCCGGCCGGGTCGCGGTGGGCCCGGCTGGAGCTGCCGGACGACGAGTACCTGCCGGTGTCGGCCATCCAGCTGGTGGACGGCCAGCGCGCGGTGGCCGCGATGCGCCAGCTGCGGGCATTGCACGCCGGGTACCTGCAGTCCCACCCGTCACCGGGAGCACCACCGGACGGCGGGCGCTAACGCAGGTTTGTCGCGACGCCCCGGGAGCAACGGGTGCTCTCCGGCGGAGCTGTGGTGGACAATGGAGCCGACGTTCCAGGAGGTCAGCGTGCGGTGGTCGCTCGGTAAACGGTCCGCGGCGGAGCAAGGTGTCCGGCTCGGCGACATCGTGCTGCGCAACCGGCTGGTCACCTCGTCCAGCCTGCTCGGCTACGGGGTGGCCAACTCGGCGTTCTACGGCATGAGCCCGATCGCGATGTTGGTGCCGCTTGACCGGTTCGGCGCGGTGACCACCCGCACGGTGACCGTGGAACCACGGGAGGGCCACTTCACCACCCGGGACGACTGGACGCTGCGCGAGCTGCCCGGCCTGCTCAAGCGCTACGGCACGGTTCTGCGCGGGGTGGACGGCGGCTTCATCAACGCCTTCGGCTGGTGCAATGTCGGCATCCAGGCCTACCTGCGGGACTACTACCCGCGCACCCGCGACCAGCGCACCATCATCTCCCTCGGCGGGTTCTCCGCCGAAGAGTTCGTCAGCCTGGTCGACTCGGTGAACGCGGCCGTGCCGGCCGGGGACATCGCCGCCGTCGAGTTCAACGTGTCCTGCCACAATGTGAACTTCGACTTCTCCCAGATCCTGGACGCGGTGCTGGCCGAGGCGGTGCCGCGCAGCCAGCACCCGGTGATCCTCAAGCTCTCCCCGGACGTGGACTACCTGGACAATGCGCGCCGGGCGGCCAAGGCCGGGGTCAGCGCGCTCACCGCGATCAACACCGTCAAGGCGCTGCGGCTGGATCCGCGCACCGGGAAGCCACTGCTGGCCAACCGGTACGGTGGACTGTCCGGGCGGGCGATCAAGCCGATCGGGCTGCGGGTGGTCGCCGAGCTGCGGGACGCCGGGGTGACCCTGCCGATCATCGCCAGCGGCGGGATCCGAACGGTGAACGACTGCCGGGAGTACTTCTGGGCGGGCGCGGACGCGGTGAGCCTGGGCAGCTCGACCTGGCTGGCGTCCTACCCCGGATACGCGCTCGCGCCGCTGTACGCGGCCCGCGTTCGCCGGGTGCTTCGGGAGGTGTCCCGCTACCCCGCGCAATCGCCTGAACGCAAAGCGTTACCCTCCTCACCCGTCATGTCTTCAAGATCTACGCCCTCAAGATCTCCGATGCGGTGAGGCGGTGCGGAATTGACTCCGCCGATGCACGAGCCCAAGCCGGTGCACGAGCCAAGGCGAATCCCGGCACGGCGCCCCAGAGTGGTGCTGTTCGACGTGTTCGAGACGCTGTTGCAGCTCAACGCGCTGCGGTCTCGATTTGTGGACGTCGGGCGCCCGGAGCATGAGCTCGAGCTCTTCTTCGCCCGCACGCTTCGGGACGGGATGGCGCTCACCCTGGCCGGTGGCTCGCCGCCGTTCGCCGAGGTGGCCCGCTCGGCGTTGATCGGCACCACCGGCCGGCGGTTGTCCGAGGCGGCGGTGCAACACGTGCTGGCCGGCTTCAGCGAACTTCCGCCGCACCCCGACGTGGAGCCCGCGCTGATCATGTTAGCCAAGGCGAAGGTGCCGGCGTACGCGTTCACCCACGGCTCCGCCGAGGTGGTGCGGGACGCGCTGGACCGGGTCCAGCTGCGCAGCTACCTGCGCGGCATCCTGTCCGCCGAGGAGATCAGCTCGTTCAAACCGCCGGCCGCCGTGTACCACTGGGCCTGCGAGCGGGTGGGCACCGAGCCGGCCCGCACCGCGCTGGTCGCCGCGCACTCCTGGGACGTGCACGGGGCGATCAGGGCCGGGCTGCTGGCCGGTTTCGCCACCCGGTTGGAGGGTGGCATGTCCGACATCTTCGACGCCCCGCACGTGGTTGCCGAGCGCCTCGACAACGTTATCGAGCGGCTGCTGGCGCTGCCCGCGTAGCGGCGCCCTCCCCCGGGCGGCGTCGGGCGGAGGGTGCTTGGCGGGCCATCTACGCTTAAGGGTGCAATGGCTGATCCCTCCACGTATCGCCCGGCCGCCGGCACCATCCCGGAGGCCCCCGGGGTGTACCGCTTCTCCGACCAGCGTGGTCGGGTGATCTACGTCGGCAAGGCGAAAAGCCTGCGGAGCCGACTGAACTCCTACTTCGCCGACCTGGCCAACCTGCACCCGCGCACCCGCCAGATGGTCACCACCGCCGCGCACGTCGAGTGGACCGTGGTGACCACCGAAGTGGAGGCGCTCCAGCTCGAGTACAACTGGATCAAGGAGTTCGATCCCCGGTTCAACGTGCGCTACCGGGACGACAAGACCTACCCGGTGCTGGCGATGACGCTGCACGAGGAGTACCCGAGGCTGCACGTCTACCGGGGGCCCCGGAAGAAGGGCGTGCGGTACTTCGGCCCGTACGCGCACGCCTGGGCCATCCGGGAGACCCTGGACCTGCTGCTGCGGGTGTTCCCGGCGCGCACCTGTTCGGCCGGGGTGTTCCGGCGGCACGGACAGATGGGCCGGCCCTGCCTGCTCGGCTACATCGACAAGTGCTCCGCGCCATGCGTGGGCCGGGTCAGCGCCGAGGAGCACCGCACGATCGTGGAGAACTTCGCCGAGTTCCTCTCCGGCCGGACCGACCGGATGGTGCGCGAGCTCGAGCGGCGGATGGCCGAGGCGTCCGAGGCGCTGGAGTTCGAGCGGGCGGCGCGGCTGCGCGACGACGTCGGGGCGCTGCGCCGGGCGATGGAGCGCCAGGCCGTGGTGCTCGGCGACGGCACCGACGCGGACGTGGTGGCCTTCGCCCAGGACGAGCTGGAGGCCACCGTCCAGGTGTTCCACGTGCGCGGCGGGCGGGTCCGGGGCCAGCGCGGCTGGGTGATCGACAAGGTCGAGGAAATGGACACTCCCGCGCTGGTGGAGCGGTTCCTCACCCAGTTCTACGGCGAGCAGGCCGCGCTGGCCGAGTCGGCCGATGACGCCGCCCAGCCGGTGCCCAGGGAGATCCTGGTGCCCGAGCTGCCGCCGGAGGCGGACTCGATGTCGGAGTGGCTGTGCGGGCTGCGCGGGAGCCGGGTCCGGCTGCGGGTGCCGGTGCGCGGCGACAAGCGGGCGCTGTTCGACACGGTGGCCCGCAACGCCGCCGAGGCGCTCACCCAGCACAAGCTGCGCCGAGCCGGTGACCTGACCGCCCGGTCGGCCGCGCTGACCGAGATCCAGGACGCGCTGGGGCTGGACTCCGCGCCGCTGCGCATCGAGTGCGTCGACGTCAGCCACGTGCAGGGCAGCGACGTGGTGGCCTCGTTGGTGGTGTTCGAGGACGGCCTGGCCCGCAAGTCGGACTACCGCCGGTTCGAGGTCAGGGGCGGCGCGGACGGCGGCGATGTGGCCTCCATTGCCGAGGTGACCCGCCGTCGGTTCCGCCGGTACCTGGTGGAGACCGGCGCGGCCGACGGCACCGTCGGCGACCACGGCGCGAACGACACCGAGCACAGCGCACACGGCACCAACAACGGCACTGTGAACGGCACCGTGAACGGCACTGTGAACGGGGCGCGGGTGCCGGATGGGGACGAGCCGGTGGTGCGCGGCGGGATCGACCCGATGACCGGACGGCCGCGCAAGTTCGCCTACCCACCGAACCTGTTCGTGGTGGACGGTGGCGCCCCGCAGGTCGAGGCTGCCTCGGACGTGCTGGCCGAGCTCGGGGTGACCGACGTGGCGGTGTGTGGGCTGGCCAAGCGGCTGGAGGAGGTCTGGCTGCCGGCCGACCCGGACCCGGTCATCCTGCCGCGCACCAGCGAGGGGCTCTACCTGCTGCAACGCATCCGGGACGAGGCGCACCGGTTCGCCATCACCTACCACCGGCAGAAACGCTCGAAGCGGATGATCGCCTCCGAGCTGGATGCGGTGCCCGGGCTTGGCCAGAGCCGGCGCACCGCGCTGCTCAAACACTTCGGTTCGCTGCGCAAGTTGCGCCAGGCGCGCGTCGAGGAGATCGCCGCCGTCCCCGGGATGGGTCCCCGGACGGCGGCCGCCGTGGTTGCCGCATTGCACCGCGACGCCGGGACGGATACCGCACCGGACAACGAGTCGAATACCGGATCAGACATCCGAACCGAGACATCCAGCATGGCCGGGGGGCCGGTCGCCATCGAGGGGGAGCAATTGTGAGTGAGCCGGCGGAGGAATCCGGGACACGTGCCTCGGGAATCGAGGTAGCGCTGGTCAGTGGCCTGTCCGGGGCGGGGCGCAGCACGGCGGCCAAAGTGTTGGAGGATCTCGGCTGGTTCGTGGTGGACAACCTGCCGCCCGAGCTGATCTCCACCATGGTTGACCTTGGCGCCAGGGCGCGGGGGGACATCACCCGGGTCGCGGTGGTGATGGACGTGCGCAGCCGGGCGTTCACCGACGACCTGTCCTCGGTGATCAAGGACCTGGATGCGCGCGGGTACAAACCCAGGTTGCTGTTCCTGGAGGCCAGCGACCAGGTGCTGATCCGCCGGTTCGAGCAGGTCCGGCGCGGGCACCCGCTGCAGGACTCCGGCCGGTTGGCCGACGGCATCGCCGCCGAGCGCGAGCTGCTCGGCCCGCTGCGCAACGTGGCTGACCTGGTCTTGGACACCAGCGGGCTGTCCGTGCACCAGCTGCGCGGCGCCCTCGAGCAGACCTTCGGCACCGAGAGTTCGCTGCAGACCAGGGTCACCCTGCTGTCCTTCGGCTACAAGTACGGGTTGCCGATGGACGCCGACCTGGTGGTGGACATGCGCTTCCTGCCGAACCCGTACTGGATCCCGGAGCTGCGTGAGTTCAACGGTCAGGACCAGGCGGTGCGGGACTACGTGTTGTCCCAGGAGGGCGCCGAGGAGTTCCTGGACCGCTACCACGAACTGCTGCACCTGGTGAACGGCGGCTACCGCCGGGAGGGCAAGCGCTACCTGACCGTCGCGGTCGGCTGCACCGGGGGCAAGCACCGCAGCGTGGCCATCTCGGAGGAGCTGGCCCGCCGGCTGCGCGGAGAGGACGGCATCACAGTGAGCGTGGTGCACCGAGACCTGGGCCGCGAGTGAGCCCCCCGTCGCCGACCAGCACCGTGTTGCCGACCAGCACCGTGTTGCCGAGCTGCGCGGTGTTGCCGAGCTGCGCGGTGCTGCCGAGCTGCGCGGTGTTGCCGAGCTGCACAGGAGGCAGGCGGTGACGCGCCCGGACCTGCCTGGTGTGCAGCTCGGTAACCAGACGCCGGCGGGGGGGACGCCGGCCGGGGCTCCCTCGGAGGGTCCCGCCTCGGAGGGTCCTGCCTCGGAGGGTCCTGCCTCGGAGGGTCCTGCCTCGGAGGGTGCCGCCCCAGCCGGGCTCAGGGCGGTCGCGCTGGGGGGTGGGCACGGGCTGTACGCCACGTTGAGCGCGTTGCGGCTGCTCACCGAACGGGTGACCGCCGTGGTCACCGTGGCCGACGATGGCGGCTCCTCGGGGCGGCTGCGCGGCGAGCTGGGGGTGCTGCCGCCCGGCGACCTGCGGATGGCGCTGGCCGCGCTGGCCGACCATTCACCGTCCGGGGAACTGTGGGGCGAGCTGTTCCAGCACCGGTTCGGCGGCAGCGGCGCGCTGGCCGGGCACGCGGTGGGCAACCTGCTGCTGGCCGGGCTGATCGAGGTGCTGGGCGACCCGGTGGCCGCCCTGGACGAGGCCTGCCGGCTGCTCGGGGTACGCGGCCGGGTGCTGCCGATGAGCGCCGAGCCGCTGGTCATCGAGGCCGAGGTGGTCGGCCTGGGGCGGGACCCGGAGACGGTCAGCCGGATCCGGGGGCAGGTCGCGGTGGCCAGCACTCCGGGCAAGGTGAACCGGGTCTGGGTGCAGCCCAGCCGGCCGAAGGCCTGCCAAGAGGCGGTGTCGGCGGTCCGGGACGCCGAGCTGGTGCTGCTCGGCCCCGGTTCCTGGTTCACCAGCGTGCTGCCGCACCTGATGGTGCCGGAGCTGAGGCAGGCGCTGTTGGACACTCCGGCCCGTCGGGTGGTGGTGCTCAACCTGGCCCCGCAGCCCGGGGAGACTGCCGGGTTCTCACCCGAACGGCACCTGGACGTACTCTGCCAACACGCTCCCGAGCTAAGGATCGACGCCGTGCTCGCCGATATCGGCGCGGTACCGGTGCCGGAACGACTGCAGCGCTCGGCGGCCACGCTCGGCGCCCGGGCCGTACTGGCCCCTATCGGAGAGCCGGACGGGTCGCCGAGGCACAATCCCGCTGCGCTCGCGGAGGCGTTGCGGTCCGTGCTGGCGCAGGCGGACCAGGAGTGGCACAGCGGTACCCGGGCGGCCCCCAGCCGAGAGGAGAGCACAAGGTGGCGATGACTTCGTCGGTCAAGGACGAGCTCAGCCGGTTGTCGGTGACGAAACCGTGCTGTCGTCGGTCCGAGCTCTCCGCACTGTTGCGGTTCGCCGGTGGGCTGCACATCGTCGGCGGCAAGGTGGTGATCGAGGCAGAGGTGGATACGGGATCCGTGGCCCGGCGGTTACGCCGGGAGATCCACGACCTGTATGGCCACACCTCGGAGGTCCAGGTGATCAGCTCCGGCGGGCTGCGCCGGGGCGCCCGGTACGTGATCCGGGTGGTCAAGGACGGGGCCGGGCTGGCCCGGCAGACCGGCCTGCTGGACCTGCGCGGCCGGCCGGTGCGCGGGCTGCCTCCCCAGGTGGTCTCCGGCGGCCTGTGTGACGCCGAGGCGGCCTGGCGCGGCGCGTTCCTGGCGCACGGCTCGCTCACCGAACCTGGCCGCAGCTCGGCGCTGGAGGTCACCTGCCCCGGCCCGGAGGCGGCGTTGGCGCTGGTCGGCGCCGCGCGCCGGCTCGGCGTGACGGCGAAGGCGCGCGAGGTGCGCGGCGCCGACCGGGTGGTGGTGCGGGACGGTGACGCCATCGGTGCGCTGCTCACCCGACTGGGCGCGCACTCCTCGGTGCTGGCCTGGGAGGAACGCCGGATGCGCCGCGAGGTGCGGGCCACCGCCAACCGGCTGGCCAACTTCGACGACGCCAACCTGCGGCGCTCGGCCAGGGCGGCGGTGGCTGCCTCCGCCCGGGTCCGCCGGGCCCTGGAACTGCTCGCCGACGACGTCCCCGAGCACCTGCTCGCCGCCGGCCGGCTGCGCCTGGAGCACACCCAGGCCTCGCTGGAGGAGCTAGGTCAGCTCTCCGACCCGCCGATGACCAAGGACGCGGTGGCCGGCCGGATCCGCCGGCTGCTGCACATGGCGGACAAGCGGGCCGCCGACCTGGGCGTACCGGACACCGAGTCCGCGGTCACCGCCGACATGCTCGCGGACACCTGAGCACTCACCGTTTCGTCGAATTCGCCGACCGACAGCACGCTGGTCGGAGCCGGGGTCTTCCGCTGGGCGGAAGCGGGTTAAGGGCTGCGCAAATTCCGCTAGCAGGGGCCGCGGCTCGGAATCCTGCCGGTAGGGTGGCCGACAAGTACGGAATCGATCGAGGAGGCAGGCGTGGTCCGGGTAGGCGTCAACGGCTTCGGCCGAATCGGGCGGAACTTCTGGCGTGCGGTCGCCGCGCAAAACGCCGGCGGCTCCACCGACATCGAGATCGTCGCGGTCAATGACATCACCGACAACCACACGCTCGCCCACCTGCTGAAGTACGACTCCATCCTGGGCAGGCTGCCCTATTCGGTGACCTCCACCGACGAGGAGATCGTGGTGGACGGCAAGGGCTTCAAGGGTCTGGCCATTCGCGACCCCGCCGAGCTGCCGTGGAAAGACCTGGGCGTTGACGTCGTCCTCGAGTCCACCGGCCTGTTCACCAAGCGCGAGGCGGCCGCCAAGCACCTGGACGCCGGGGCCAAGAAGGTGGTCATCTCCGCGCCGGCCACCGGTGAGGACCTGACGGTGGTCAAGGGCGTGAACGACCACGAGTACGACGGCAGCCAGTCGGTCGTGTCCAACGCGTCCTGCACGACCAACTGCCTGGCCCCGATGGCCAAGGTGCTGGACGACCTGGTGGGCATCGAAAAGGGCCTGATGACCACGATCCACGCCTATACCCAGGACCAGAACCTGCAGGACGGCCCGCACAAGGACCTGCGCAGGGCCCGGGCCGCCGCGATCAACATCGTGCCCACCTCGACCGGTGCCGCGAAGGCGATCGCCCTGGTGCTGCCGCACCTCAAGGGCAAGCTGGACGGCTTCGCGCTGCGGGTGCCGATCCCCACCGGGTCGGCCACCGACCTGACCGCGACGGTCGGCCGGGACACCTCCGCCGAAGAAGTCAACGCGGCGATGAAGGCCGCCGCGGAGGGCCCGCTGGCCGGCGTCCTGAGCTACACCGAGGACCCGATCGTCTCCTCGGACATCGTCACCGACCCGCACTCGTGCATCTTCGACGCCGGCCTCACCAAGGTGATCGGCAACCAGGTGAAGATCGTCGGCTGGTACGACAACGAGTGGGGCTACTCGAACCGCCTGGTCGACATCACCTCCCTGGTGGCGTCCAAGCTGTGAGGACACTGGACGACCTGCTGGCCGACGGGGTCGCCGGGCGCACCGTGCTGGTGCGGTCCGATCTCAACGTCCCGCTGGACGGTTCGCGCATCACCGACGACGGCCGGATCCGCGCCTCGGTGCCGACCATAACGGCGCTGGCCGGCGAGGGCGCCCAGGTCGTCGTGACCGCGCACCTGGGCCGACCCAAGGGTGGGCCCGATCCGAAGTACTCGCTGGCCCCGGTGGCCGCCCGGCTGGGCGAGCTGCTGGGCGCCCCGGTGCGGCTGGTCACGCTGGCCGACGGGCTGCCGAGCATGGCCGCCGGTGACGTGGTGCTGCTGGAGAACATCCGCTTCGACCCCCGCGAGACCAGCAAGGACGACGCCGAGCGGGGCGCGCTGGCCGACGAGTTGGCCGGGCTGGCCGGCCCGGACGGCGCGTTCGTCTCCGACGGCTTCGGCGTGGTGCACCGCAAACAGGCCTCGGTGTACGACATCGCCCGCCGGCTGCCCGCCTACGTCGGTTACCTGGTCCGCGCGGAGATCGAGGTGCTGCGCAAGCTCACCAAGGATCCGGCCCGCCCGTACCTGGTTGTGCTCGGCGGCTCCAAGGTGTCCGACAAGCTCGCGGTGATCGATGCGCTGCTGCCCAGTGTGGACCGGCTGCTGGTGGGCGGCGGCATGTGTTTCACCTTCCTGGCCGCGCGCGGGCACTCGGTGGGCGATTCCCTGCTGGAGGCCGACCAGATCGACAACTGCCGCCGCCTGCTGGATTCCGGGCGGATCGTGCTCCCGGTGGATGTGGTGGTGGCCGACGACTTCTCCGCCGAGGCGAACATTCGCACGGTCGGCGCCGGCGACATCCCGGACGGATGGAAGGGTCTGGACATCGGCCCGGAGTCGGTGACCGAGTTCGCCGGCGTGCTGGCCAACGCCAGGACAGTTTTCTGGAACGGGCCGATGGGCGTTTTCGAGCTCGCCCCCTTTGCCGAAGGCACCCGGGGAGTGGCCCAGACGATCGTGCAGGCCAGCGCCGCCGGTGCGTTCAGCGTGGTCGGCGGCGGCGACTCGGCGGCCGCCGTGCGCGCGCTGGGCCTGCCTGAGGACGGCTTCTCGCACATCTCGACCGGCGGCGGCGCGTCGCTGGAATACCTGGAAGGCAAGCAGCTCCCCGGCCTTGCCGTGCTCGACGAGTGAGGATCCCGTGCCACGCAAGACGCTGATCGCCGGCAACTGGAAGATGAACCTCAACCACCTGGAGGCCATCGCCCTGGTGCAGAAGTTCGCCTTCGCACTGCCGGACAAGTACTACAAGAAGGTCGATGTGGCGGTGATCCCGCCGTTCACCCACATCCGCAGCATCCAGACCATGATTGACGGCGACGAGCTGCTGATGGTGCACGGGGCCCAGGACCTCGCGCCGAAGGACTCCGGCGCCTACACCGGGGACGTCTCCGGCCCGATGCTGGCCAAGCTCGGCTGCAGCTATGTGATCGTCGGGCACTCCGAGCGCCGCGAGCACCACCACGAGGACGATGCACTGGTCAACCTGAAGGTGCGGGCCGCGCTGCGCAACGGCATCACCCCCATCCTGTGCGTCGGCGAGGGCCTCGAGGCGCGCGAGCAAACCGGCCACGTGGCTCACTGCACCGCCCAGCTGGACGCCGCGCTGGCCAAGGTCACCGCCGAGCAGGTGGCCGGCCTGGTGGTCGCCTACGAGCCGATCTGGGCCATCGGAACCGGCCGGGTGGCCACTCCGGCGGACGCCCAGGAGGTCTGCGGCGCGCTGCGCGCCCGGGTCGCCGAGCGCTACGACCAGGCCACCGCGGACTCGTTGCGGGTGCTCTACGGCGGCTCGGTCAAGTCGGGCAACATCGGCGAGCTGGTGGCCGAGCCGGACGTGGACGGGGCGCTGGTGGGCGGCGCCAGCCTGGATGCCGACGAGTTCGCCAAGCTCTGCGCGATCGCCGCCGGCGGGCCGCTGCCTTGATCAAGCCCTGATCGAGGCCGCACAGGCGGACCAGCTACTCTGTTAGTCCGCGCCTCGGGGGTACGGCCAGTGAGGCCGCCCGGGTGCGCGCAAGTACCCGTCGGATGAGGATGGCATGAAGCTCGCCCTGCAGATCGTTCTGATCGTCACCAGCGTGTTGCTGGTGCTGCTCATCCTCCTGCACAGGGGTCGCGGCGGCGGCCTGTCATCCCTGTTCGGCGGGGGCATGCAGTCCAGCCTCTCCGGGTCCGCGCGAGCGGAGAAGAATCTGGATCGAATGACGCTGTTCGTCGGCGCAATCTGGGTTGTCGCGATCGTCGGTACAGGTCTGTTGGTGAAGCTCGGTAGCTGAGACCCGCGCGGGGGCTTGGCTCAACGACTGAGGCAGAGGTTCGCATGGCCGGTGGAAACGCGATCCGGGGGACTCGGGTTGGCGCGGGTCCGATGGGTGAGTCTGAGCGGGGTGAGACCGCGCCTCGGGTGCGGGTGTCCTACTGGTGCGCCAACGGGCACGAGACCAAGCCGTCCTTCGCTTGCGACGCCGAGCAACCGGAGAGCTGGGACTGTCCGCGTTGTGGCTTGCCGGCGGGGCCGAACCAGGAGCAGCCGCCCGCACCGCCACGCAACGAGCCCTACAAGACCCATCTCGCCTACGTCAAGGAACGGCGCAGCGACGCCGATGGCGCCGCCATCCTGGACGAGGCGCTGACCAGGCTCAAGGCGCACCGCGAGGGCGTCTAGACCCCTCGCTGGACGCCGCACCCCCGGTCTCGCCCGGGGGTTCGGCGCCAGCGTCCGGGGTGGCTCGTCGGTGTTGTCGCGAGCGCGGGTCTGAGGCGTCGCTCGCTGGGGTACGCCGGCCGGCTCTTTTGGTACCCGAGGTGACCCTCTAGCGTGCCGAAAATGAGCCGTTGGACGTTGTCCCCGGACCAGATCCCGACCGCCTGGTTCAATGTTGCGCCGCACCTGCCGACCCCATTGCAGCCGCCGTTGCACCCGGCAACCCGCGAGCCGATCGGCCCGGACGACCTGGCGCCGCTGTTCCCCATGGCGCTGATCGGCCAGGAGGTGAGCGCCGAGCCGTGGATCGACGTTCCCGGCGAGGTGCTGGACATCCTGCGGCTGTGGCGCCCGACCCCGCTGGTGCGCGCGGTCCGCCTGGAGCGGGCACTGGGCACCCCGGCGCGGATCTACTTCAAGGACGAGTCGGTGTCCCCGGCGGGCAGCCACAAGCCGAACACCGCCGTGCCGCAGGCGTTCTACAACAAGGCGGAGGGGATCACCCGGCTGGCCACCGAGACCGGGGCCGGCCAGTGGGGCACCGCGCTGGCGTTTGCCTGTGCCCAGTTCGACCTGGAGTGCAAGGTCTACATGGTGCGGGCCAGCTACCAGCAGAAGCCGTACCGCAAGGTGATCATGGAGACCTGGGGCGGGTCGGTGGTGCCGTCCCCGGTGGATGATCCGGACCACCCCGGTTCACTGGGTGCGGCAATCTCCGACGCGGTGCGTGACGCGGTCGGCCGAGCGGACACCCACTACGCGCTGGGCTCGGTGCTCAACCACGTGCTGCTGCACCAGACGGTGATCGGGCTGGAGGCCAAGGAGCAGCTGGCGCTGGCCGGCGAGCGGCTGCCGGACGTGGTCATCGCGCCCTGCGGCGGTGGCTCCAACCTCGGCGGCATCAGCTTCCCGTTCGTGCCGCACCCCGGTGTCCGGCTGGTCGCGGTGGAGCCGCTGTCCTGCCCCACGCTCACCCAGGGCAAGTTCGAGTACGACTTCGGCGACACCGCCGGGCTGACTCCGCTGCTGCCGATGTACACCCTCGGGCACGACTTCGTGCCGCCGTCCATCCACGCCGGCGGGCTGCGCTACCACGGCGACTCGCCGATCATCTCCGCGCTGGT
>Ga0137412_10002604_pt1 | contig 14256 bp, 9 predicted proteins | sample CZODoug2_1_16fun_FD_122160 | JGI IMG/M metagenome (GOLD analysis project Ga0137412, IMG submission 122160) | Vadose zone soil fungal communities from Angelo Coast Range Reserve, California, USA - CZODoug2_1_16fungal (Hybrid Assembly) | ecosystem: Environmental > Terrestrial > Soil > Vadose zone... | reverse complement strand
CTGCGAAAATGCGCGACACTTCTAGGGTACACGGCTCTCATGCTTTGTATCAGGGCCCGACTTTAGTCGGGCCGCAAAGGGGTGAGAAAGAATTGGGCTTTAGCCCCTGCGGCTCTACCAAATCAGCTGTTACAGTCCACTAGCAGAGCTGCTGAGGTGGCTTGTCCGGTCCACTCTTTGGAAAAAGCCCCACTTCTGTCTCTCACGCTTTTTCCGATCCGAAATGAAAGGTTGTCCTTAACCCAAATAGTGCATTGCCGCACCATGGTGGCCGCTCTAAACTCGCCCTATGGAACATCGTGTGGTTGTCAAAGCTGGTCGTATTGTGTGCATCGCCTGCCTGGAGCCCGTAGGCATCTGGAATAACTGCAGCACCGCTCGATGTCCCAAGAATCCAGCGACCCACAAAGGTCCACGGTTGGTGTAGACGAAAGGAAATCCGGCGACAAGATAGGTTGAAACTGGTTTGGCGAGGAAGGAAAGTCTTGAAGCCGTCGCCGGCCAATCATTGCGCGAGCCCTGCCGCGGACGCGTGGATGCGAATGATCGTGCGATCCGCTCCATGATGGGGCGTAGGGGCAGAACCGCAAACGCTTTGCCAAATCGCGACGACATCGCTCAGATCCGGCCCGAAACCGATTTCGGACTTATCGTAAGCTATCTGTTCCACATAAAACCGCACGAATGCAGGGGATTGATCGAAAACCTCCGCATGGACGGGGTTGTAATAGATAAAAAACATATGCGGCTGCGCGCCCGAGGCCAGCGCGGCTTCACACTTCGCCACGATTTTCGCCATCAGCTCCGCACCAAACGCGTGATAGTTAAAGAAGACCAGCTTGGCCTCCGGCACCGGAAAGTCGACCACATTCGCCTCGGCAATCGTTACTTTCGGACGATCCGGGAATTGGCCTGCGATAGTAGCGGCGTTGGCCCTGGCCGTGGCCGCCAGCGCAGCGGACAACTCGACTCCTACGACTGCACGAAAAGGAAATTCGCTGGCGACGGTCGTAACGCGGCCCTTACCGCAGCCAAGGTCTACGAAGACATAATCCCGGATATCGCCCAGCGCCGATAACCCCCGGCGCACGATGCTCGGCTGCGACCCGACATAGGGAGAGATCTGAGATCGCAGGCTCTGGTCAGGATGGATGTTCTCGACCTGAACAACGCCGCTGGTATCAATCCCGTAAATTCTGTCGATCGGATGGGTACGCTGCGCGGGAGCGTAAACGTTCCGGATAACCGGGATGGTTTCGAGGAGTTTCTTGACGGCGGAGATATAAAACATAGAGCGGATTGTTTTTCTGAGGCGTGCTCTTACACTTGCCATAGGTTTTCTCTCGTCGACGAAAATAACCCGGAAATCAGATCGGGATCAGAGCCACCCTCGAAACTGCTCATGTTCTGCAGTACGAATGCCACTGCGTTAAACCATAGTTCAGAACGGTAATCATCCGGCCTGTTAACGCCGGCGTTGCGATCAATCGTTCGCCGTCTCGGTCTCCGGGATCGGTAGCCTGACGCGAAATTCAGTCCGGCCGGGTTGCGATTCGAAGTCGATCGTGCCGTCGTTGTGACGCGCCAGGCGGCGGGCGATGTCAAGCCCGAGGCCGGTTCCGTGCCCCAGGGGTTTGGTGGTGAAAAAAGGATCGAAGATGCAGTCGCAAAGCTCCGCGGGAATGCCCAGCCCGTCATCTCGGATGCGCACCACCACGGTTTCGTTTTCGCGGATCGCCCGCACGTCTACGCGGCCTCCATGGTCCACGGCGTCCAGGGCATTGTCGATCAGGTTTCCCCACACCTGGTTCAACTCGGCGGCAAAGCCTCGCACCTTTGGCAGTTCCGGCTCCAACTCCAGGGTAACGGTCACCGATTTCTCACGCGCCTTCCAGGTGAGCACCGTCACTGTGTTTGCCAGGCTCGGAGCCAGATCCACCGGCTCAGCCGCGTTCGCCTGGTCCATGTGGGTAAATCCCTTCACTGCGTATACCAGGCTCGAGATGCGCATGGCCGAGCCCTGGATCATCGAAGTGAGGCTCCGCATCGCACAAGCCACGGCAGCCCACCGAAGTACCGTGTTCAAGTCCGGCCCCTCCACGGCAGCAGCCAGCCGGTCCAGTGCCGCCAGGGTCACGTCGGTGTCGGCGAGCAGGTTTGCGTTCGCCGTGTCCAGTCCATGGCTGGCAAGCCACGCCTCCATCTCCTCCTCGCGATCACACTGCTCCAGAGAGGACCGGACCTCACGGTTGTGTTTCGCGATGCAGGACCGATGAAAAGCGTCGACCGCAGCGATCTGTGCATTGCTCAGGGCTGCCAGCGCGAGACAGCGTGCAGCCTGTTCGGTGTCTTCGAGGCGATCCTCGAGCATGCCTACGCCGCGCTCCATGGCAGCGACCGGATTGTTGAGTTCGTGGGCCAGGCCCGCTGAGAGTTTACCCAGCGAGATCATCTTTTCGTTTTGCAGATCGCTGGAGGTAAAAAGCCGGGCGCGATCGAGCATGGCATGGACCAGGGTCGCGGTGACTTCGGAACACTCCCGCGTCATCGCCCGCAGACAACCGCGGGGGATCGCGAACAGTTCGGTCGGTTCCAGGGCGAGCACATTCCCTGGCGGAGTCACCAGGCGGGAATATGGCAATACGCCCGTGACGTCTCCCGTATGCCACTCAACCGCTTTGTTGGGCCCGGAGCCGCGATCGACGAACAAAGCCAGCCGTCCGGAAAGAACGACGTAAAGAGCCTCCACCGGGTGATCCTTCCGGCTCAACACGTCGCAGCTATTCAGCCGGCGCATGGATCCGTGGGCGATCAACCACTGCAGCTCCGTGCGGGGCGCTGCGCCCAGGGTTCTATGTTCTGCCAGCCGATCGATGAGGTCTTGTGCCATCATCGGCTCACTTTCTCCAAAGCGGGGGCGGACGAATCTCTCAACACGATATCAGAAGGGAGAGCTCTGGTTTTGGCTCAGGTCGGTTCGCGGATGGCCTCTTTCCAGCCCTACCGCCGTGTTTCTCCCTTGTAACGATCCTTAAGTTAAAACCACTACCCCAGGTACGGGATCGGGCAACCTTAGGAAAAGAAACAATGCGTATGCTGCAACAGCAGCTTCCGTATCCGGAGGGGAGGGACCTTCAAATATGCCTGACTATCCGGTGCTTGAATTCGATTGGAACGTTCTTCCCCATATCGCGGATAACATTTGGCAGGCTCAAATGGCTGGTTGGGAAAGAGTGCTCACCTATCGCGGTCCGCTGCCTGAAGCCAGAAGTCGTGGCGTCCGAAAACACACCATGACCTTCGAGGTGGGTGGGCAAGGTTATCGCATCCCGAAATTTCTAACCGCGAACGCCCGCGACGAATACCCCTTTGCTTGCACCGTCGAAGGGGCCGAGGAGGACGGCCGCCGCAAGCCGTTCGTCGGCCACGTAGATCCCTACGAAAACTTTGTCCAGGGGGGCATGATTTCGGCCTTTATCCGGGAACACGGTATTACCGCCACCGGCCCAAATCGCAAATTCGAAGTCCGTGTCATCAACCATCCCAAAGGCCCAGTCCGTCCATAGGAAACGGTGGAAACGTGGGTCATCATCGGTCCGACGCGAGCTCCGCATCCACGCATGTCTTTGGCTGAAGGACGGGGTTACACCGCGCCACCGCATTGCCAGGCAACTCTACCTTGTAACCGGAGGCAGCCTGCTCCGATGCGGGATAATCCGTGCTGATGATCTGCGCTCCGCTGGCCAGCACTTCATCGCGCCGAGCGGTGTTGTTGGTTCGCGCCTCTTTCGTATCGGAATCAGCCCTTGCGCGGATCAGATAGCCTTGCCGGACCAATGCCTTGATTGCCTCCGCCGGCGCATCGTTCTGCTCGATAAACGCCGCGTCCGCGCTTCCCGCATCGGCATTGGTGAACAAGATGCGGCCCTTCAGAGTCGGATGCCCCTCCAGGTAGATCGGACCCATCGTCTTCTGGTCCATCAGGAAGACGACTTTGCCGCGCGCCTGCTGCAGCCCGGGCCAGTGATCCGCGCGCACTGCCTGGTTCAAGGTCGCATAGCTGCCGCGAACATCGTCGGGTGTGACCATCTCCCCGGCGGGAAAGACCGAGGCGATCTCGCGGTCAAGTGCATCGAAAATCGCTGGCGTAAACGGCTCCGGCGTCACCGTGGGGAAGTCCACATGCAGAGCACCCTGCTTGGTCTCGACGAGTATGAAAACCGGCAGGTGGTTAGGGTGCGCCTTTGACCAGGCGCGCACCTCCGCCAGGCATGCTGTAAAGGGCTCGCACGCACTGCGATAATCCACATCCTGCACGTGCATCACCTTGAAGCCAGGCTTTTCCATCAGATGCTGGGGATCAAACGGAGGATCCGCCGGCAATCCCGCCTGGGCAATCAGCGTCTCCCCGTAGGGATGTGCATACAAGCCGCCTTTAGTATCAGCGAAGATATCGATTTCAATCTGGCGCACTCCCGCATCGAGTTGAGTGGTTAAGGAGGGATGCCGGTAGTCAAGGCCGGCAAAGACTTTGGGATTCTTTTGCTGCCACAACTTCGCCGCGCTGGGCGCAAACCCGGAATGGTAACTGTTGTGGGTGCCAATGATCTGGATTTGATTGATGCGCACGCCGCCATCGCCTTGAGCGAGAGCGCCCCTGCAGAAGATCATCATGGCAACCAGGGCAATCGGAGAGAGCTGCATCACCAGGCGTTTCGTGGACGAGCGAAAAGGGAACACGTTGGATCCTCTCTATCGTTAGTATCACGGAGTCAGACAACTCCGCACGCCGCTCGAGACACCGGCGCACGGAGTAGCCTCGCCCGGGAAGAAGCTAGAAGATCAGCTTTGCTGCCACTTGCAGCTGGCGCGGAGGGAAGAACGAGGTGATGCTGCCGAAACTCCCGTCGGTACGATTCGAATCGGGCGCCCCGTAGTTCACATGGTTCAGAAGGTTAAACGCTTCGCCTCGAATATCCAGCAGCGAGGCTTCGCTCCATAGACGAAAACCCTTGTGCAGGCCAAGGTCGAGCTCATTGAACGAATAGTCGCGCAGAGAATTGCGCCCCGCGTTTCCGTAGGGGTGGGTTGGGTCTGTTGGAAGGCTTACCGTGCTGGAGTTGAGGAAATTCGAGATGGCGGTTGAAGTCTTGATGCGCTGGCCCGAAGGCGTAACCGGGTTGCCCGAAACATTGGGCCGGTAAGCCAGCAGGTCGCTCACGTCGAAGGCTGCCGGTTCCGAGTAAGTAAGGTTGACCGGTTGACCGCTCGTCGCCGTATTGATGGCTGAGATTTGCCAGTTGCCGAGCAGCATTTGAACGGCACGCGGAGAATTGGCGCCGAAATGTCGGCCGTTGCCGAACGGCAAGTCCCACACCACCGTCAATGTATCGTTCACCGGCTGGTCATACGCTGACTCGCCGCGCTCACCCGCCAGGTTGGCCAGGTTCACGCGCGAATTGTCGCCGTTCGGCGTATCGAGATGCCCGGAGGCATTATCGATAGCACGGGAATAGGTGAAGGCGTTGAGCAAGTACAGCCCGCCGGAGAAACGGCGCTCCAGCTTCGCCTGCAGGGCGTTGTAGCTGAGAAAGCCCGCAGGTATGGATTCTTCGATGCCGGTAAAGGTAGTGATCGGCCGCCGCGCCTGCAGGCTGAGACAGCCCTTCTGGTTCACGACTGTCGCATTGGTCGCTGTGCAGGTTGCCGTGAGCGCGTTCGGCGTGGCCTGGTTAAGATCCGCCAGCACCCACAGGTGAACACCGTGCGAGCCCACGTAGCCCACCGAAAGAACCGTGTCCTTCATGATCTCGCGCTGTACGTCCAGATGCCAGGTTTGCACATAGCCGGTAGGAATGTTTTTTGGAATATAGCGAGTCTGTGCCAGCAGCGTACTGAAGTTCTGCGGCGCTGCAAAGTTATTCGGGTAGCCTTGCGCCACCGTGCGGAAGCAGCCCGCAAAATTATCGCCGGTGCACAGCGGCTGCGGCTTGCCGCTAAGACTGTAAGGCGCCACCTGAGTGATGGAGGAGTTGACGATATAAGGACCGTTATAGGCCAGCAGATTTTCGCCGCCCTCGCGGTTGAACTGATCGAAGCTGAGGCCGTACGCCGAACGTACGACCGTCTTCGGATCGAGTTGGTAAGCGACCCCAAAGCGCGGCGCGAAGTCGAGTGTTGGATGGTTCACCAGCGCCCGCTTGTACAGCGATCCGCCGCTTGCCTGAAGCAGCGAGTTGGTCGTTGGATCGAAGTTCGCCAAATGATTCCCGGTAACAAATTGCGGAGTGACCAGCTCATAACGCAGGCCGGCATTGATGGTGAGCCTTGGCGTGATCCTGATATCGTCCTGCAGGTAGAAGAAGTTCATGTACTGGTGATAGTTCACGATGACGAAATTGTTCAGCTGATACGTCGAGCGCGCGCCCGTCAGGAAATCCGCAAGGTACGTCGCCTCACGCGCCCCTGTATCGGTCGTGCCGCCTCCATTCTGGCTGAACCCTCCGCCGAAGCTCTCGGAGCCGTACACCGGGTTGAAGTCGTCGATCTCGGTATTGATGGCCAGCATTTCCCAACCCAGCTTGATGCTGTTCCGCCCTCTCAGGATCGAATAGTTGAGCTTGGGATCGATGACGAACGGGTTCTGAAACTGCGGGTTTGAGCCCTGCGCGCCAAACGCGGTAAAGCCTGTTATGTTCTCTGAGCTCAGAGAGCGGATGACCGTCTTGTCGGTCGGCAGACCCGGAATGCCGGCCTGGGTGTTCAGGCTCTCCTGTCCCGCAAGATAGGGGGATTTTCCCCCGAGCGTCCAGGTAAAGCCGACACGTGCATCGAGGATCGAGTTCTGCGTGAACGTACGCGTGACGCCTGCAGCCAGCTGCTTGTTGTAGGCGTGGATGGTGCCGTTGCCCCCGCCGCCTGCCGGCCCGGGAATCGAGGAGGCATCCACAATGTCGCCGTGGTGGTTGCTGAAGCGGCCGAAAATGGTCGTCTTGTCATTCAGAACGTAGTCCACTCGCCCGTTGCCCTTGTTGTCGATCAGGCTGGCCTTGGGCAGGGAAGCGTAGTTGTTGGAAAAACTGTTGGGTACATTTGGCGCGGGTAGTGCGTTGATGACCAGGGTGGCAAGTGGTGTCCAGTCCGACTGGGGCACAACGCCGTTGGGATACAGCGCGCCTGTGATCGGGTTACGCAGTGGTACGGGATTCCCTTTTGTGTCCACAAAAATGCCCTGCCGCTGCTGCGCATTCGGTATGGTCGCGCTGGTGTATTGGCCCTGTACCTGCCGGTTTCCCTCGAAATCGATGAAGAAGAAAAGCTTGTCTTTGCGAATGGGTCCGCCCAGCGCACCGCCAAATTGGTTGCGAATCAGGACCGGCACCTGGCGCTTGCCCGTAAGCACGTTGAGTGGCGGCAGAAAGGGGCCTAACGCGTTCAGGTCGGTGTTGCGGTTGTACTCCCATACCCGGCCATGAAACTGGCTGGTGCCGCTGTTGATGGAGACGTTGATCACTGCACCCGAAGCGCGTCCGTATTCCGCACTATAGTTATTGGTCTCGACGCGAAATTCGTTGATCGCATCCGGCGATGGGGGAATCGCCTGGTTGGAAAATCCCTGGTTCGACGTTCCGTAAGCGTTGTTATCCAATCCGTCGAGGAGAAAGTCGTTGAATTCCGACCTCTGCCCGTTGACGTTAAATGAGGCATCGCGGCTGGTGACCGATTGATTCTCCAGTGTATTGCGGCGCACTCCTGGCGCCAGCACGGCAAGATCCGCATATGCCCGTCCATTCAGGGGCAGGTTCTGCACTTCCGTGGGCGAAATCACCGTACCGGTTTCGCTGGTTTCGCTCTCTAGTTGGGACGCCGCCCCGGAAACGGTCACCGTGGTCGTGACACTCCCCGGCGCGAGCACGAGGTCCACACGCTGGCGCGCATTTACCGCGACGGTGAATGGATCGGTCACGGCTTCGTTGAATCCGTTGGCGCCGGCGTCGATCTTGTATTGTCCGACGTGCACGTCGGTGAACTGGTACTGGCCCTGGCTGTCCGTCGTGACCACCGCCGTCACATCGGTGGCCGTGTTAATCAGCTTGACGGTGCTGCCGGCGATGGATTGGCCGCTGCTGTCGCGCACATAACCCAGTACAGAAGCAGTTTCAAACTGGGCATCGGCACGGCGTGTCCCGGTCAGCAGCAGGGACAGCAAAACACAAATCAGTACTCGTTTGCAAAACTCCGCACTACTCAAACCATTGGTTTCTGAATTCCGAAGAAAAAAACGATCCATGCAAAGCTCTCCTGTGAAAAAAATCGAGACATCGCTGCCTCGCAGTGCTGTTGCTGCAAACGAGAGAGGCCTCTGTGTCCTATGCGAGGTCCTTCTGCAGCGTTTGCCTCTTCCATCTTTCCAAAAGATCCCGGGTGGAACCGGGTTGGGAGTTGCTATTCACTGAATTTTCATTGGACGCGTGGACTGCGACTCGCCCGGCAAGGTCGGATTTGATCGCACTGGACGACAAATACACCGTATGGCACGCCCTCGAAAATGAATATTGGCCGGCCCTCTACCTTGTTGATGCGCAGGGACACATTCGATATAACCAATTCGGCGAGGGCAAATATGCTGAATCGGAACGCGTAATTCAGAAACTGCTGACCAAGTCCGGAGCCGGCGGGTTCGACTATGAATCGATCTCGGTTAACGGCACGGGCGCTGAAGCGTCAGCTGATTGGGCGAACTTGAAGTCCGGAGGGAACTCGCCGGTTATGAACGCACCGAAAACTTTGCATATCCCGGCGGGCAGGTCCGCGACAAACCTCATGACTATGCTCTCCCGGCACGATTGAAGCTCAATCACTGGGCGCACGCTGATTGAGGGCCAGGCGCCAGGCAGTGCTCACGGAGAGGATGTCGATGGTCAAGTCATCGGCACGATTCTCAAGCCACGGTTTTACCAATCGCCGAACGAAGGTTTGAGATCGAGTTTCTGGATCCAGGCGTGGAGGCATTTGATTTTCACATTTCGGCTGATGGCAAAAAGATGCAATTAAGGTGAACACACAGGAGGAAAGGACATGGCAAATCTCAAGGATGAAGCGAGCGCCGCGAAAGTTGACCTGAAGCTCGAGGCGGTCGTTATACCCGTCTCGGATGTTGACCGCTCGAAGCAGTTCTATAACGGTCTCGGGTGGAGGCTGGATGCGGACTTCGCCTTCGATAACGGCTTTCGGGTAGTCCAGGTCACGCCGCCCGGTTCGGGATGCTCAATCCAGTTCGGCATCGCCACGGCCAATATGAACCGACCGCGCCCAAGCATCACTGGTCGGACTGGTACGCCGCCTACATCGTCGCACGCGAGAACGGGAGCACTCCCGACGAGGCGGCCAAAGACGCCGTCCTCCATGTAGAAGGCGCCCTCGACCGTGCGCAAGGGTAGAGGATGCCGGGCCGGGATGCAAAGGAGAAGGTTGGCCCTTCCTTGACAGCTTAGGAGAGAGAGCGATATTGTCCTAAGCAGATTAGGGGGCACATGGCCGATCAGGCCGGGGTGGTGTCGCCTTCTGGCGGGAGGAGATATGGGCCTTCTCTACTCAGCTCGGGCATGGATACACGATCTATGGAAACGGTCGAAGATCAACCGGGAACTGGAAGAAGAGCTCCGAGCTCACATTGAACACCGCGCCGGGGATCTCGAAAGATCAGGCTTGACCCGGGTGTAGGCTGAGCGGCGCGCTCGCATCGAGTTTGGTGGTTTACAGAAATTCAAGGAAGAATGTCACGAGCCCACCGGCGGCCATTTCCTTGGAACCGTTCTTCAGGATGTTCGGTTCGGACAGCGTGTGCTGCGGAAGTCGCCCGCCCTGACTTCTATCGTGGTTCTTACGCTGGCGCTGGGGATTGGTGCGAACACTGCCATCTTCAGCCTGGTCAACGCCATCATGCTTCGATCGATACCGGTTCGCGATCCCGGAAAACTGCTCGTTCTCCGGTGGTCGTCTCACGCTCCGCCCCACGCTGTCGGAATCAGCGGCTTCGGAGACTGCGCACGGTTTGAACAGAATCGATCGAACTATGGCGGCTGTTCGTTCTCGTATCCGATGTTTAAGGATCTTCGAGACCAGGGACGCGTGTTTTCGGATGTGGCCGCATTTGCAGGTCCGGCGGATCTTGAGCTGAGCGGGAATGGGCCTGCCGGTATGGTCCGCGGCGGACTGGTCTCGGGTAATTACTTTCAGGCGCTTGGCGTACAGGCAGCACTAGGAAGAACTCTTGAAGCATCCGACGAAAGGGTTGGAGGAGCCGCTGTCGCGGTGTTGGATTACGGATACTGGAAAACCGCCTTTGGCGGTTCCTCGGCAGCGATCGGCAAAATCATCCGTTTGAACAATCAGCCGTTCACCATTGTCGGTGTGGCCGATGAGCGCTTTACTCGTTTAACACCAGGCAAAGTTACAAATCTGTGGGTGCCGCTCACGCTGGGTGTCCCCCTGGGACTCTCCTGGGCAAATGACACATCCGACGCAGGATCCTGGTGGCTCACGATCATTGGCCGGCTCGAACCGGGAGTTTCCAGGGAACAGGCCCAGGCCGCAGTGAATCTTCTTTATCTCAATCAGACTGTGCGTGGCGCCAAACCTGCGTGGAAGGCTGCCGACGATCCGGGTGTAACCTTGCTGCGCGCACAAAATGGACTGGTTGGCTTTCGCCAGATTTATGGTGACCCCCTCTTTGTGCTCATGGCTGCAGTCGGAGTTGTACTGCTGATCGCGTGCGCGAACGTTGCCGGCCTGATGCTGGCGCGCGGGGCGGCTCGCGAAAGGGAAATGGCGGTAAGGTCGGCCTTAGGCGCGGGGCGGGGACGAGTGATCCGCCAGCTCCTGACAGAAAGCATGCTGCTTTCCTTCTCCGGGGCTGCGCTGGGGACTCTGGTTGCATACGTCGGACTCAGAGGATTGACCGCCTTCTTCGCCGCGAACACTAATCAGTTTTTGAAGGTCGACCTGCATCCCGATATGACGGTGCTGCTCTTCACAGTCGCCGTTGCGTTGCTGACAGGCATTGGATTTGGCCTGGCGCCGGCTTTTCGCGGAGTTCGCGCAAGCAGCCCGGCAAAATTTAAGGGAAGTGGGATTACGAACGCAACCCACGGGAACATGCGGCGTTTAGGTTTGGGAAGCTCGCTTGTCATCCTGCAGGTCGCGCTCTGCATGGTGATCTTGACCGGCGCAGGTCTCTTGTTGCGAACGTTGGACAAGCTGAGAAGCATCGATCCGGGGTTCGACACACGGAACATTTTGCTCTTCTCGATCAGCCCTTCGCAGGCAGGATACAAGGCGAGCCGGGTCCAGGAACTCTATCAGAATCTCCAGGTGCGACTTAAGGCACTCCCAGGTGTTACGTCCGTGAGCTACTCGTCCGACGCCCTTCTGGACGGAGGATTGTGGACCCAGGATGTTCGGATTCAAGGGCAGAGCGAGAAGGGCACAGTCGAGACGCAAATGCTCGCGGTTGGCTCCGATTTCTTCGAGACCATGCGGATTCCACTCGCCAGGGGACGCACTTTCCGGGGGGCGGACCTGCATTCCGCGGAACCGGTCGCCGTCGTCAATGAGGCGTTCGTACAACGCTTCCTGGCATCGAAAGATCCTATCGGTCTCCATTTTGGAGGGAATCAACCGAAAGATCCTCAACCGGAAATTGTCGGCATCGTCGGCAATACGAAATATGAAGGACTGCGCAATGACGATGCTCCAACAGCCTATGTTCCGCTGCAAGAAGGCAAAGCGACCTTCGCGTTGAGGACGGCCTCAACGCCGACGGCACTGATTCCTGCAGTACAAAACTTAGTGGCCTCTCTGGATAACAACCTGCCGGTCATGGGCATAAAAACGCAAACCGAAACCATAGACCGCCTGCTGTTCAATGAACGCCTGGTGACCACGCTGTTTGCCTTGTTTGGCGGGTTAGGACTGGTGCTGGCGTGTATTGGCCTCTATGGCCTGCTGTCTTACGAAGTGGCTCGCCGTACACAAGAGATCGGTATTCGTGCTGCGCTTGGGGCGCCGCAACGCAATTTGCTGCTCATGATCTTGCGGCAAGGCCTGGTGCTGGTCATCATTGGATCGGCATTGGGAGCCGCAGGTTCCACTGCCGCAGGCCGCCTATTGCAAAGTCTCCTTTTTGGCGTACACCCGATGGACCCTTTGGCTGTGGCGACTGCCTGTTTCTTGTTGGTCATGCTGGGAGTATTCGCGTGTTATCTCCCCGCAATGCGTGCAACCAGGGTCGATCCTGTGGTCGCCCTGCGTCACGAATAATTGCCGCAGACGCCACTTCAGTCGGTTTCGATCTTTACAATTTGCTCACGCAGGGCCGAGGCTTTGGCAAGAAGAGTATCGGCCTTCTGCCGGGCAGCATCGTACTGCGGATGATTTTTGAGGATCTTTGAGATGTTCAACGCCTGCCTGCCTTGCTGCTCGGCTAAAGTTTCTTCCCGTCTTAGCCGTTCGAGGGTTAGGGAATCAGTCACAGCCATTCAGTTTCCTCCTGCTGCGGTAATCGCTGCGTACTCTGACGATCGGGTATGAGCGACTTTGCAGTCCCACTACCTGGATCGGCCGCAAGGCGGAAACGGTGACCGACGATTCCTTCGTCCGAGGCACCATAGTAAGGGGACATCTCCACGCCGGTACAAATTAGGTAAACTGCGCCTGCTGGTTCCTGATTACTCGTTCCGCAGGGCGACCATTGGCTGCACGCTCGCCGCGCGCCGCGCGGGGATCAACGATGCCAGCAGTGCTGCCAGGGCCAACAGCAGCGTGGCCACTGTCAGCATAACCGGGTCCCAGGGCTTAACCCCGAATAACTGACCGGTCATCAGCTTGCCCGCCCCAATCGCCGCCGGAATGCCAATCAACAGTCCGATCCCTACCTGCGAGAAGGCGCCATGCAACACCATCTTCACTACACTGCCGCGATCCGCACCCAGCGCCATGCGCACGCCAATTTCATTGGTCCGCTGTTCCACCATATAGGCCATGACGCCATACAGCCCGATAGCCGCCAGCATTAGGCCAAGGACACCGAACAGCGTCGTCAGTGTGGCGATCATATTTTCCTGCTGGAAATCCGCGCTCACCACCTTCGTATAGGGATCTACCCCGTAGAGCACCAGGTTTGGATCAACACTGGCCAGCGCCTTCCGTACCCGCTCTTCCATGCCCGGCGGGCTGCCGGGCGCCCAGATCACGATGTTGTACAGATAGTGCGACCAGATTTCGCCGCTCGCGAAATCAGGTTCGTCGAAGTGTACGGTCTGCGCTTCCGGTAACCAGAACATGGGCCGCACCGGGTCCTTGTAATCGTAGGTCATGTACCGCAGGTCGTTCACCACGCCCACGATTTCGTAGGTTGAGGAATACTTGAGCTTGCCCGGCCCGAAATGCTGTCCTACAGGGTTCTGGTTTTTGAAGAATTGCCGGGCAAAGGCCTGGTTGATCACCGCTACCTCGCGCGTCGTCGCGGTGTCGTCTTGCGTGATCGACCGGCCCATCACGATCTTTGCTCCCAATGTTTCGAAGAACCCCGGCATCACGCGCGCGAACGCGGCGCTGCTGTCTTCTTTGGCCCCGGGCTCCGGCCTGCCCTGCACGCGAATCCCGCCGTTCCAGCTTTCGCCCGTCATCGGCGCGTAGAGCGCCGGAGCCACCATCCTTACCCCGGGAATCTGCTGCAGGCGGTCGTCAATTTGCCGGAACAGCGGCTCCAGTTGCTCCGGCTTGTAGTTGCCCAGCATGGGGTTGATCCACGCGATGTAGCGGTCCTGGGTTTCGAATCCGAAATTCTGGTGCTCCAGATTGCGCAGGCTCCGGCCGAGCAACGCCGCCGCTGACAGCAGTACGAGAGACATCGCCGCCTGCCCGATCACCAGGGACTTCTGCGCCCAGGAGCGCCGTCCACCGACAGAACGATTCGCCCCGCGTAAGGCCTCGACGGGATCGGCATGGGAAGTGATCCACGCCGGCGCGATGCCGAAAATTATCCCGGTCAGCGCCGATATTGCCAGGGTAAAGAGCAGTACAGGCCAGGATGGCGTCGCGCTCACCGGTACATAGTTGTTGGGACCCCCGATTCGAAAAGCCAGGTGCAAAATTAGCCTCGTTCCGGCATAGGCCACGGCGATACCGATGGCTCCTCCAATCACCGCCAGCAGCACGGACTCTACCAGGACCTTACGCACCAGCCGGCGTCGC
>Ga0137412_10002603_pt1 | contig 14257 bp, 8 predicted proteins | sample CZODoug2_1_16fun_FD_122160 | JGI IMG/M metagenome (GOLD analysis project Ga0137412, IMG submission 122160) | Vadose zone soil fungal communities from Angelo Coast Range Reserve, California, USA - CZODoug2_1_16fungal (Hybrid Assembly) | ecosystem: Environmental > Terrestrial > Soil > Vadose zone... | reverse complement strand
GCTCTGCGTGGCAGTCAAATTCGCAGGGTTTCCGGCGACCACGAACGCGGGGCCGCCAGGCGCCGTGAGATCAATGTTTGATGTCTGGTTTGCGGCGGCGACCAGGTTGCTGTTGTATTCGTAACGCAGCCCAACCTCCAATTTGAGATTGGGTGTCAACTGCCAGCCATCCTGGATGTAAAAATGAGCCCAATTCGTATGGGCACTCTCCGCGCCCTCGCCGATGCCAACCTGCGCCTGACTCGGAACTCCGAACAGAAAGTCGGCGAAGGCATTTCCTTTATAGAAGCCATTGAAGGTAAAAGTCCCGCGCGCGTCGTTCGGAAAAGTCGGGTTGAAACTGAGATGAAAGAAATAGCCTCCAAACTGGACGGTATGCTTGCCGCGATGGATCAGAACATTGTCGTAAAATTCAAAATTGCGATCGACCCGGGTGTTGAAGCCAGTTGCAGTCCCAATCGTGCTGAAGACTCCGCTCAAATTGACTTGCGGGTAGCCCATATCCGCCTGATTCGTGGTTGTGCCCAGCACGCCATTCTGTGCAGCAAAGGTGTTTCCGGCGTTGGGATCCCCTTGCCCTCCGGAGACACTGAGCCAGCCGAACCGAAATTCGTTGAGGACATTCGGTGTGAACGTGTGCATTTCACCCACGGACAGATTGACGGAATGCGTCCGCAGGGTCCGGCCAAAACCCGGCAGCAGCGCCTCGTTCAGGACGCTAGAACCAAACGGATCAAACTCATTGGCATCGAAGACCGAGGCGCGGGCAAACGCGCTGTCCTTGATGGAGAGCTGATGATCCACTCGCGCGTTGTACTGATTTGTGTCGATGCTTTGTTCCCCGATCGCCAGCAAATTGAGGGGCCCGGCAAGGCCCGGCGTCGGGAGAGGTACTTTATTGAGCAGAGCTTGGGCGGCTGCATTGATGCGAAAATTCGGATCATTGTTGAAATTGGAGGAACCGAGGCCCGTGAGGTCGCCGGTGCGTTCCGCAACCGTTGGCACATTATATTTCTGGGGCAACGAATTGCGGGTTCGCTGGCCGTCATAATTCACAAAGAGGAACGTCTTGTCCCTGACGATGGGCCCACCCACCGCTGCGCCGAACTGGTTTTCCCGGAACGGCGGAGAGACACCGGCAGGAGCGAAGAGATTCTGGGCGTCGAAGATGTTGTTGCGCAGAAATTCGTAAATGCTTCCATGGAAATTATTGGTCCCCGATTTCGTAATGACGTTGATTACGCCGCCGGATTTTCCGCCGAATTCCGCATTGTAATTCGTTTTTGCAATGTTGAATTCGCTGACGGCGTCCACCGATGGACTTAGAACCACATTGTTGAAATACTCGTCCGTGACATTCACGCCGTCCACAAGAAATAGATTGTGTCCGGTCCGGTTCCCCATGACGTTGATCAACTTCCCCGTCTGCTGCAGGGAATCTCCGCGCGTGCCCCCCGGAGGATTCACGACGCCTTCGCTCAGCAGAGCCAGTTCCAGAAATTGACGGCCTTTCAATGGAAGGTCAACGACTTGTTCGTTTTGAATCACGTCCTTGATTTCCGCGGATTGGAGTTGTAGCAGCCCGGCAGTTCCTTCGACAGTGACCGATTGAGATTGTTCTCCAAGCTCAAGCTGGAAATCCTGCCGGACGTGGTCGCCTACATGAAGTGCGACTTTCTCCTGGACAGCCTGCTTGAAACCCGGTGCGGTCACCGTAACAGTGTATTCGCCCAGGGGAAGCTGTGGGAGCAAGAACAGGCCCGCCTCATTGGTGACAGCGTTGTACTTTTGTTGGGTCGCCGACTGCGTGGCAAGGACTGCCGCACCGGCAATCGACGCCCCGGAAGGGTCTTTCACCTGGCCGGCGATTTCAGCGGTGTTCATTTGTCCGAACGCGGGAGTCAGGTACAGGGTCAAGGCGCCGATGAGGAGGATCGCAATGCAAGCGTGTTTCACTATCGGCCGCAGCATGATCCCGCGCTTCGCAGATGGAAGTATTGCGGCATTCTTTGCACACAAGACAGCACACATGTTCAACACAACTGCGAGACCTCTTTGATTGTGGTGCTATGAGGCTACAACGAGTCGGCGACCGGCTGCTGTAAGGATGTTGTAAAAAAGGATGGAATTGCGCAAAGAGGAATGTGCCGCATCCGGGCGAATTCCGGCGGGGTGGGGGCATAACTCATAGGTTCACTGTGCTTTAGCTGTGGCGAGGCATCAAGAAGAGACTGCTTCGCTGACCGCGGGATTGGCTCCCCGAACAGGCTGGCCCGAACAAGGCAAATGCAGCGTAAATGTGCTTCCGCGTCCGGGCACGCTCCTGACGGTGAGATGGCCTTCCATGGCTTCCGCAATGCTTTTTGCCAGTGGCAGGCCCAGGCCCGTGCCATGAATTTGCGCGGCTGCCACCAGGGGACTGCGATAGAACGGCTCAAAAATATGAGGCAAATCCGCGGAATGGATGCCCATGCCACGGTCCGCGACGCTGATTTGGATTTCCTTGCCGCTCAATCCATGCTCCGTGAGTCGTGCTTGAACGCCGATCCAGCGCTGTTCACGGCCGTACTTCAACGCGTTGGTGATCAGATTCTGCAAGCATTGCGAAAGGGCCGAGAGATCGCCAGACACTTTTGGCAAATCCTGTTCGATATCCTGGTCGACCTTGAAACGAGCCTCCTGAATCAGCCCGGCCGTGTTGGAAAGCGCCGAATCGATTATTTCCGGGACAGTCAGCGGCCGCAAACTATACCGCTGGTGGCCCTCCCGGATCGCCGCGAAAAGTAGAATCTGCTCCACCATATCAAAGAGTTTTCTGGCTTGGTTCCCGATGACAATTCCGTACTGCGCTAACTGCTGTTTCCCTTCGACCACTCCATGAGCGATGTTTTCCGCCGCGGAACTGATGACCGTCAGCGGCGTGCGCAGCTCGTGGGAGACCGCGGTGACGAAATCCATTTGCAGTTTGGCAAGCCTTTGGGCCCGCGTGCTGGTGAACATCAGAATCGCCATGCTAATCACCAGCAAGAAAAGGACGCCAAAACTGATCGCCAGATCGCGGCGGTGCGAGTCCGCTACGAATGCCCCCAACGCTCCGCCCCTGCGATGCCGCACGACTAATCGCCAGTCCTGGTCTTCCGCAACATCGCGAACTAGAGGAAACCACGTGATTCCAACCGACGCCGCAGGCCCTTTATTCTGCGAAGGAGTGTGGAAAATATGAATCGGCGATCCGAGCTCCTGGTCTTGCAGGCGCCCAAAAATATTCATCGTTCCGTCCGCGTCAACGACCTCCTGCTCGCCGAAACCCTGGTCCGAGGAATAGATCGGATGCACCGGTTTGTTCCCGGCCACGACCGCAACCTGATAATCGAGTCCTTCTGTTCCGCGAAAATATCGCTGAGCAAGGTCTGGAAGGATGTGATCCTGGACATCCTTGCGGTTCAACGCGATTACGATCCAATTCACGGCGCGGCGATTCGCACCTTGGCGATCGGCTGAAGCAGCCACGTTGCGCGCAATGGGACGCACCAGGGCCGGGATGCCCGGTTCAAACTGCCAACCCGCTAGCCCGCCGCCTGCATAAAAACGATCGGTGAATTCCCTGTACGGGGTCTGCGAAGGCGTGTCCTGGAATTCATTGGCTCGGCCAAGAGTGCCGGCTGGAAGCGATTTGGAAAATGCCTCTTGCAGCTCTCCGCGCAATTCCGCGAAATTCGCCGGCCAGTCGCCCGGTTCAAAGCGGTGGGCGGATGGATCCAGACGCAGCGTCTTAGTGCCGGGGGCCTCGTCGAATCTCAAAACATAGAGTCCGGAAACCAGGTCGGGATGCGCCGTCGTTTTTTTCCATTCATCGAATCGCCGTGCATATTGGATCCAGTCGCTCTGCGCGCCGGCTTCTGGTTCGACCCGCATCGCGATGCAGATTTCAGAAAAATCCCGGAATAAATCGAGATGCCAATTGATCATGGACATCTGCAAGCTATCCGCGAGCCGGATGCTCGTGGCCTCGCTGACTTGGTTGCTCCAGCGATACTGGAGCACCCCCAACACGATCACCACAACCACGGCGAGAATGATCATGCCGGTCGTAAAAGCACGCTCTTTGATCAGTAATTTCATGACGTGCCGGAGCGTCCCGATCGCTGAAGTCTAGTTAGAATCCGAAAGTGCGCTATCCAGTTTATACGCCAACAGGCGATCTGCCGCAAATCCAAGCCGCCGGTGTGCGACGCCAATCGCCGCTGAATCGCGGCACGGAAATCCCACGAGTGCGCTCCCGCGGCGCGTCATCCCGGAGAGGGATTCCTCGCTTCGCTTCACCACGAGCGCTCCGAATGACGAAATCAGACTCTCTTTTCAATATATGTCGGCCCCACCCGAGGGAGGCACTCGAAATGTTTAGGGTTTGAATTTATACCCAAGCCCCTGTACGGTGAGAATAAATTTCGGCTGTTTCGGATCTTCTTCCAGTTTTTGGCGCAAGCTGGCGACATGCACGTCCACGGTGCGGGTGTACATGTCGGCGCTGTATCCCCAAACCTGCTTCAACAATTCCTCGCGCGAAAGCGTTGCGCCGCGATGTTCGATGAAATATCGAAGAAGTTGGAATTCGCGGGCAGACAAATTCACAACCTCTCCGTTCCGGGTCGCTTCGGTTCCCACAAGGTCCACATGAATGGATCCGAAATCAAACCCGCCGGTCTGCACCACGGGCCGGCTGGGCGCACGCCTGAGGAGCGCCTCCACGCGGGCCATGAGCTCCAGCATATTGAATGGTTTCGTGACGTAATCATCGGCGCCGATTTTCAGGCCGTTGACCTTGTCGCTCGTTTGCCCGCGAGCCGTCAGCATCAGAATCGGAGTGATCAGGCCGGCTTGACGGATGTCGCGGCACACCACGAACCCGCTCTTGTGCGGCAGCATTACATCCAGAATAATCAGATCAAACGGAATCTGAGTGGCCTTCTCGAATCCTTCATCTCCATCGGCTGCGCATTCCACCGCGTATCCCTCGTTCCGCAGGCGGTCGCCCACCGTCATCCGCAAGGCCTCTTCGTCTTCCACAAACAGCACGTTAGCGCGCATGGTGTATAAACGTACGCAGAGCCGTTTCTTAGCGCTCTTTCTAGCATGATGCTAGCTGAAAGACATTACCATATCCCCTTTTAAGGCAGGGACGGCAGATGAATCCGGGCCATGCAACGGCTCGTCAGCTGGTAACCTGCCCTCTTTTATCGGGAGTGTTGATTGAGGCATGATTCGATGGAGTCCTCTCCCCGTATTCATTCAGGACTCTTCGTTCTCGAGCCGAACTGCTGTGGAAGTGTCGCCCGGCCATTCATCGAAATTTGCGGCCCCCTTCAAAAATCTGATCGGAAATTTCGACTCCCTGCAAACCTGTTTGGGGAAATCAAGCTACGCCGTCCTGCGGACCCTCGTTTTTTAGCCTAAGTGAGAAGTTTCGACCGGCACTCCCTTGACAGCCGGAATTGGCGCGCCCTATCCTTGCGCCCGTGAAGATCGCCATCGGTTCCGACCATGCCGGCTTCGAGTACAAGGAAAAAATCAAAATTCTGCTGACTGGACTCGGCCACGACGTCCGGGACTTCGGCACGTTCAGCGCGCAGCCTGTCGATTATCCCTTGTTCATTCGCCCCACGGCCGAAGCGGTAGCGCGCGGTGAATGCGAGCGCGGTATTGTGCTGGGAGGTTCGGGCAACGGCGAAGCAATCGTCGCGAATAAAGTCCGCGGCATTCGCTGCGCGCTGTGCTGGAATCTCGACACCGCGCGACTGGCGCGCGAACACAACGACAGCAACGTGCTTTCGCTGGGCCAGCGAATGATGCCAGAAGAACTAGCTATCGAAATAGTGAACATATGGCTGGTCACGCCGTTTGCAGGTGGACGCCACGCCAGACGCATTGCCCTGATCGAGTAAGTGAAGCAAGGAGGCACAGAAGCAAGGAGCTGCGACGAGCCAATCCCGCTTCCCTGTTTCGTGCGCCCCTTCTCGATCCCATTCTCCAGAATCTAGTCGACAGGGGCTAGTTTGGAAACATCCCAGCCGCCACCCAGAGCCTTCACCAGGAGAACGCTGGACGTCATGCGACGCGTGAGGAGATTTACTGCGGTTCTCTGATTTTCCAGCGCCAGGCTTTGCGCCGTGATGACGGTCAGATAGCTATCGAGTCCGCCCTTGTAGCGATTGACGGATTGATCGAGCGAGCGCTGTGCAGCCGCGACCGCAGCATCTTGCGTCTTGGCTTCCTGGTCCAAAACACGAAGGTCGGAGAGGGAGTCTTCCACTTCCTGGAAAGCCGTCAGGACGGCCTGCTGGTAGGACGCAACTGTACCGTCGTACGCGGCCTTGGCCCGATCGGAAATCGCTCGCCGGCGTCCCGCGTCGAACACGGTCTCCAAGGCGGATGCGCCCACCGACCAAAGCGCGCTCGGTCCCGCGAGCCACGAAGTGAATTGACCGCTTTCGAATCCATCGACCGCATTGAGTGTGATCAAGGGGAAGTATGCAATCTTGGCCAAGCCGATTTGAGCGTTGGCTTCTTCGACGCGCCTTTCCGTGGCGGCGATATCGGGGCGCCGCTCGATTAGTTCGGAAGGCTGGCCGGGCGGGATCGCGGGGGGAAGTACCGCCAACGCGGCGGGAGGCAATGAGAATGTGGAGGCAGGTTCCCCGATCAAGACCGCGACAGCATGTTCGAATTGGTCGCGTGCCGCGGTAATGTCGATGTCCTGCGCGCGCGTCTGCTCGAGGAGTGTCGTCGCCTGCTCGACGTCTTCCTTCGAGGCAAGCCCGCCTTGAAACCGGGTTTGAGTCAGTTCCAGGGCCCTTTCGAATGCTGCGACAGTCGAATCAAACAAATCCTTCTGTGCATCCAAGCCGCGAAGCGTGAAGTAATCCAAGGCGAGTTCAGCATGGAGACTCAAGCGAACGGTTTCCAAGTCAGCGGCGCTGGCCTGAGCCTCGGCGCGGCTCGCTTCGACGGTCTTGCGGACCCGGCCCCATACATCGGCCTCGTACGAAATGTCCCCTGAAAGAACAAAGTCGGAATAATTACTCGGGGAGGTCGGGCCGCGTAGAGGGCGGTTTGAAGATGAGCGCTGGCGGGAAGCGAAGCCGCCCGCGGTGACTTGCGGAAATTCGCCGGTGCGCGAAAATTTCAACGCTGCGCGGGCTTCCAGAAAACGGTCCTGGGCGGCACGGAGCGTCTGATTTGAAACGGTCAACTTGTCTTCCAGTACGTTGAGTTCCGGGTCCCTGAAGACTTCCCACCACTTGTCCTTGCGAGCCGCGTCGCTCGGCTCCGCGGTCTTCCAGTTTCCCATTTCTTTGTACGAAGCCGGGATTTGCGCCACGGGTTTCGCATACTTCGGGCCGACCGAGCATCCTTCGGCCAGGACGAGTCCAATGCAGAGGATAGCGAAGATGTTCCAGGAAACCGATTTTTGACCTGCATCGGCCGGCTTCCAGATGCGAACGGCAGGCGTCAACGATTTCCTCCCGCGGCAGGCTGAGTCTGGGCAACCCTGACAGATTCACCATTCGTAAGCGAGTCGGCAGGGTTGATGACAACGGACTCGTCTCCTCGGAGTCCTGCAAGGACCTCGATCTCCGTCCCAAAGTCACGCCCGGGCGTAATGGCGACCAAATCGATGGTCTTTCCCTCTTTTACCGTGGCGACCTGCATGCCCGCCGATTTGAAGATGATGGTATTGACCGGCAGCGTGAATGTTGTGACAGCCGAGGGCAGTTGGAGATGCACCTCCACATATCCGCCCGGTTTGAGTTCACCCGACGGATTGTTGACGTCGATTTCCGTGAGCAAGGTGCGAGTGGCGTTGTCGATTGCTCCGGAGTCCCGGACGATCATCCCATTGAAGTGGCGGCCTGGAAATTCGGCGAGCGACAGCTCCGCGCGCAATCCGGGCTTTATATGCGGCGAATACACCTGCGGAACATTCACGTAAACGCGCAGCCGGTTGACGGCAGCGATATGAAACAATTCGTGAGCGGCGCCGCCGCTGCCGGAATCGATCAATGCTCCAATATCCGTGTTGCGCGCCGTGATCAAACCGTCGAAAGGAGCGTAAATCTTCTTGAAAGATTGCAGGTCTTCCAAACGTTTCACGTTAGACTTTGCCGATTCGACGGCTGTTCTGCGCGCTTCGAAGTTCCCGGTGGCATTGTCAACATCCTGCTGCGCGACCGAATCTGTTTTCATTAAATCCTTATAACGAGTGGCCGTGATCCCGGCCAGGTGCAGATTGGCCTCCGCAGTTTCCAGGTCGGACCGCGCTTGCTGAAGCTGCTGGTCCACCTCGGGAGTATCAATCTCCGCCAGTAATTGGCCGGCCTTCACACGAGCGCCGATATCGGCATTCCAGCTCTTCAGGTACCCAGTGGTGCGCGCGTAGATCGGCGCGTCCGTGTAGGGCTGCATGTCACCGGGAAGAACGATCTCCTGTTGCGGCGCTCCACGCTTGGGATGAATTACTGTCACCGTGGGAATCGCGAGTTCGCGAGTCTCCTCGGAAAGTTGGGCGTTCGCTTTGCGCCGGCTGGAAATCCCCAAAATCACAATGAGGGCGACAACCACCAAGGTCAAAAGGAATAGGATCGCCCGCGTGGCCGCGCTGCCTGAGGAAGCAATATGAACGCGTTCTGCGTGCTTCCTGGCGGAGGGCTCTGATCTGCCCTTCCGAATTGAAATTCCTACCATCAAGCCCTCCGAAAAAATCGGACGAAACTCAATCGCCCGGAAGCTCCATAACAACGGACTTACCAGGATTCTTGCGGGAACCGTGTATCAGGCTATATACCGCCGGAACGAAGAAAAGCGTAGCGACCGTCGCAAGAAATAAACCACCGATGACGGCGCGTCCGAGAGGCGCATTCTGCTCGCCGCCTTCACCGAGGCCGAGAGCCAACGGCACCATGCCAATAATCATGGCCATGGCCGTCATGATCACAGGACGAAAACGGGTAAATCCAGCTTCTTCCGCCGCACGAGCCGGATCCAGTCCTTCCGCCATCCGCTCTTTCGCGAAGCTCACCACAAGAATGCTATTCGCCGTGGCCACGCCCATGCACATGATGGAGCCGGTTAAAGCAGGCACGCTTATTGTGGTATGCGTGACAAACAGAATCCAAACGATGCCCGCCAACGCCGCGGGCAGCGCCGAGATGATGATCAATGGATCGAGCCACGACTGAAAATTCACCACAATCAGCAGATAGATCAGAAAAATAGCAAACGCCAGGCCGGCCAGCAGGCCCACGAACGACGACTGCATCGTGGCGATCTGGCCGCGCACGATGATTTGCGATCCCCTGGGGAGATGGCTACGGTTCCGATCCACAATGGCCTGGAGGTCGCGGGCTACTCCGCCCAAGTCACGTCCCTGCGTGGACCCAAAAATGTCGAGCACCGTCTGAGCGTTGTAGTGAGACACGGTCGCCATTCCCACGCCCCTGGTGATATTGCCCAGGTTCGCAAGCATCTGCCACGGCGCGCGGCTGGTGCCATTGACAGGGATTTTTTCAATGTCTTGCAGGGATTCGAAGTTGTATTGAGGGGATTGCGTCGCGACGATGTAACTGACCCCCGACTCCGGGTCCAGCCAGAAAGAGGGCGATGTCTGGAAGCTTCCGCTCAAGGAAACCAGGAGATTTCCGGCCACCTCGCGTTGTGTGAAGCCCGCCTGCAGTGCCTTGGTGCGGTCCACATCGATGCGCAGTTTGGGCTGGTTGAAGGGTTGTTGGATGCGCAGATCGGCAATCCCTGTGACGGAACTCAGCTGCTGCATCAGCGTGTTGGCAAACTGGTGATTCGCGTCGACATCGCGCCCTACAATCTGGATGTCGATCGGGGCGGGCAGGCCGAAGTTCAGGATTTGGCTGACGATGTCAGCCGGCGGAAAGTAAAACAGCACGCCGGGAAATTCCTTCGCCAGATTCAAACGCAAGTCGTGAATGTACTCATCCGTGGGCCGGTGTTTCTCCGCCAGGGAAATCATGATGTCGGCATCTTCCGGGCCAATCGGCGCGGAAGTGCTGTACGTATAATTGTAGGCGCTGTAGGGCAGCCCGATGTTATCAATCAAGCTTGCAATTTCCTGCGCGGGAATTTGCGAGCGGATTGAGCGCTCGACCTCATCGCACAGCGCGGCGGTCTCTTCAATCCGTGTCGCCGTCGGCGCGCGCAGGTGCAATTTAATTTGTCCGGCGTCGGCCGCGGGAAAAAAGTCTTCACCGAGCCAGGGAAGCAGCGCGAAGGAACTAACGCAAAGAGCCAGAAAGACGAGTGGGAAAAGCACCCGGTGCGCAAGGCATTTTTGAAAAACCTCCCGATACCCGGCCCGGAGGTTTTCGAACCATTGTTCGAAATTCCCCTGCAACCGCACCAGAGGATTTCGGCTTGCAAGGGATTTTTGCGTCGACTCTTCCTCGTGAGCCTGCAACAGGAACCGAGCCATGGTGGGCACTAGAGTCCGTGACAGCAAGTACGATGCCAGCATGGCAAAAATCACCGCCTCAGCGAGCGGCACGAATAGATAGCGCGCCACGCCAGTGAGCAAGAACATCGGCACAAAGACGATACAAATCGAGAGGGTGGACACAAAAGCCGGGACGGCAATCTCCTGCGAGCCATCCAAAATCGCCTGGATGGTTTCCTTGCCCATGGCGAGGTTGCGGTTGATATTCTCGACCGCTACGGTCGCGTCATCCACCAGAATACCTACAGCGAGCGCGAGACCGCCGAGTGTCATGATGTTAATGGTTTCGCCGATCGCGCTCAACACGATCAGTGAAGTCAGGATCGACAAAGGAATCGAAACCGCAATAATCAATGTGCTGCGCCAGCTTCCCAGGAAAATGAGGATCAACAGCCCCGTCAGGCATGCGGCGATGACGGCTTCCCGGGCCACGCCATTGACGGCGGCCCGCACAAACAGAGACTGGTCCGCGATGGGCCGGACTTGCAGTTCCGGAGGAAGACTGGCAAGCGCCCGGGGCATGGCTTCCTTGATTTTCGCGATGACGTCGAGCGTCGACGCATTGCCCGATTTCAGAACAGTCATCAGGGCAGCGCGTTGTCCATCCACGTGAACTATATTTGTTTGCGGTGGATTCCCGTCGCGGACATGCGCAACGTCCCGGATGTAGATCGTATTGGTGCCGACGGTCTTAATCGGCAAATCGTTCAATTCCTTGATCGTCCTTGGACTACTGTTGAGCTCCACGTCATTTTCAAAGGCGCCGATTTTTACCGTCCCTGAAGGCAGAATCAGGTTCTGGGAACCGATCGCACTCACGACGTCATTCGGGGAGAGACCTTTCGCCTGGAGAGCCGCGATATCGAGGTCCACTTGAACCTGGCGTTGCTTGCCTCCATAGGGATTTGGAAGGACAGCACCCTGCACGGTTGCCAGTTGCGAACGGATAAAGTTTGCTCCCAGGTCATTCAACTGCTGCTCGGAGAGATTTTTTCCAGACAGCGCCAATTGGAGGATGGGCACCGAGGACGCGTCGTAGGTGATGATGAACGGGGGAGTGGTTCCCGGCGGGTCGGTTCGGACTGCAGCTTGCGAGATGGCTGTGACTTGCGCCAGCGCCATCTCCAGGCGCACGTTTGGATGAAAATAAATCTTCACCACACCGAGTCCATTGAGGGACTGCGATTCGATGTGCTCGATATCGTTTACCGTTGCCGTCAGCCCGCGCTCGTAACTCACCACGATTCGGGAAGCCATCTCATCCGCGGAGAGGCCGGTGTAGGACCAGACGACGCTGATGACGGGAATATTGATGTCCGGAAAAACGTCAGTGGGTGTGTTGTAGATGACCAGCGGCCCGAGGATCAGGATCAGCAGGGCCATCACCACAAAGGTGTAAGGCCTCCTCAGGGCTAGCCGGACGATCCACATGGGTTACTCCTGGCGCCTCCCGACGCCGGCCAATTCGTCAACACCAATCCGCAAGCGACTCTTGAAATCCGCCCACGCTAGCTTATTTCGGATGAAGCTCGTGAAAATGAAAGCCCGCGCTTTGGCGACGCCGCGTAGAGCCCGCACCCGGTTCCTAGGTTGACGAAATCTGAACGGATACCGATTCTTGTCAGTCCTGCAGAATTGTGCCCTGGCTTCATATGCATGTCGGTTGGATGCCACGGCCCACGATTTCGTTACAGATCCTCTCGAATCTGCGGGGATTACGTTGAATTTCCTTTGAAAATAGAATCGAAAAAGACGCCCAGCATGTGGCGAACGTCCTCTTCCGAAAGCGTTTTTGGGTCCACCAATTGTTCGAGCAGCAATCCCTGGGCAAGAGCGAGGCAGCAGGCTGAGGCAGCGGGATTCGAAATGGGAAGCGTACGGCCAAGCGCCTTCAGCAATTCAGCGAAAAGTTTTCCCCAGGTTGCGCGCATGCGCCGGTGCCGGTCTCGCAACCTGGCATGTGCTTCAGGATGCCGCAGAGCGAAAAGTTTGAACTCCAGGGAGATCAGGACGAGGCGCCGGTCCTTGGCGATTTCTGCGTAATGCTTTCGCAAAGCGGCCAGCTTCTGCTGAGGGCTTTTTTGCCTGCGGAGAACCGCCGTGACGGAATCGATTCGTTGCCGGGTCCACTGTTCCAGCAGTGCGAAGAATATTTCTTCCTTGCCCCCATAATTGGCATAAAAAGCGCCGCGCGTGTAACCGGCACCGGCGGCGATGTCTTCGAGGCGGGCGGCTTCAAAACCGTCACGGGCAAAGATGCGCTCAGCGGCGGCCAGCAGCTTTTGCCGGGTCGCTTCCGTCCTCTCCGCCTGCCGGGAGCGTACCCGCGGCCCCCGCGCGATGCCGATCCGGGCCTTGCTCTCGTGCTTCGCGGCCAATGAGAATCCTCTCATAATTCAGGCTGGCTCCAAATAGAGTTCCCGCCCTGTAACCGGATCGCTCCGCTTGACATCATACATACGTGCATGTATCTTAACTGGGGTGTGCCCGGCCGCGCAAGTCTTTTTTGCAATTCCGGGGAACCCCCTCCCGTTTCGCGATCCGGCTCGCTGTCTCGATCCGGAAACGGCAGGCGCCGCCGGCAATTTCAAAAGAATCGGGTGGATCTGCATGCGATATCAATGGCTTCGTTCCTCCCTCATGGCGTTGAGCCCATTCCTCGTGGCCGTTTCCGCATTTGCGCAGACGGGCTCGCTCGCGGTCACTCCAACGGGCGGCCCTACGCAAGCGCCGGGCGCGTTCCAGGGGAGTGTTCCTTCGGGACCTCCCTCCAGCGGACCGCTGTCGTTATCTCTCGACGAGGCAGTGAAAAGAGGACTCCGGTATAACCTGGGGGCGATCAATTCCCAGCAAAGCCTCCGCCAGGCGCAAGGAGAGAGCATTGTTGCGCTCAGTCCATTGTTGCCAAACCTGAGCAGTAGTCTTCGCGAAATCGATCAGCAGATTGACTTGGCTGCGTTCGGTTTCAAGTTCAAGACTCCGCCGGGCTCCGGGTTCTCCATACCGACGATCGTCGGCCCATTCAACTATTTCGACTTGCGCGGCAACCTGACGCAAAAACTGGCTGACGTTCAGGCCCTGCGGACCTATCAATCTTCGCGCGAGGCGCGGCGAGCCGCTGATTTTTCCGTCCAGGACTCGCGCGAGTTCGTTGTGTACATCGTGACCGCCGGATATTTGCAGGTGATCGCTGAATCGGCGCGCGTCGATTCCGCCAAGGTGCAAGTGGAGAGCGCACAGGCAATTTACCAGCAGGCGCTCGATCGCTTCACGTCGGGTCTGAGCGCGCGGATCGATATGACGCGGAGCCAAGTGGAACTTCACACGCAGCAACAGCTGTTGACATCGTCGTGGTGGGCATTTTGTATTTTTACGATCCGGCGATTTGACACAAGATCGAAAACTGGGGTCCTGATTAGGGCACGAGACAAGCTGATATTGACATCCACGCTACCATATATTGATCCCAGTCCACCAGCAAACACCTCGTTGCCATCAGCAGAAAACCTACCTGCAAATGACAAGTTGGCAGGTGAGAGTTGATGGGTACTCAAAACACGTACAACACCAAATGGGGGAAGACCACAGGTCTCGATCACTGCGATCAGCAAATGAAATAGGTATTTGTTCAGTTGATGAATCAAGAGTGTTAGTCATGTAAACGGTTGGAGTCTATTCGGCATCAGTGGATAATCATTGAACAGTTTCGGTATCCCAAACCATTGATGAATAAATCAT
>Ga0137412_10002602_pt1 | contig 14257 bp, 11 predicted proteins | sample CZODoug2_1_16fun_FD_122160 | JGI IMG/M metagenome (GOLD analysis project Ga0137412, IMG submission 122160) | Vadose zone soil fungal communities from Angelo Coast Range Reserve, California, USA - CZODoug2_1_16fungal (Hybrid Assembly) | ecosystem: Environmental > Terrestrial > Soil > Vadose zone... | reverse complement strand
AATCGAGCACCGGCCGAAAACGGATCTCGTCCCACAGGACCTTCTCCGCATAGCCGTACCGCGCCCCGCCGTAGTCGTCGAAACGGCGCAACACCGCCTGGTTCCTGGGTTCCCACGCGACCAGCTCATACGGGCCGGTGCCCACCGGTGCGGTGCCGAATCCGGTGCCCCGATCCAGCACCGCGCGCCGGGAGATCACGTATCCCCGCTCCATCGGCAGCGTGGTGTGGTAGAGCGGCGCGAACAGGTGCTTGAGCCGAATGACGCCGCTGTAGGGCCCGGTGACCCGCACTTCCTCCAGCGCCGACCAGTCGCCCTGGTACGAGGAGTTGATATTCGGCTGGGTTATCCCGGCGATCCGCTCGAAGGAGTACTTCACGTCCTCGGCGGTCGCCTCGCCGTAGCCCGCGTGGAACGGGATGCCCCGCTTCAGTGAGAACTTGATCTCCAGCCCGTCCGGGGAAACGTCGAACTCCTCGACCAGGGTGTCCACGGTGTCCGATGTGCCCGGCCGGTAGCTCCGCAAGCCCTCGTAGACGCATTCCATGATCTCGTAGTCACTGCGCCCGGTGGCGAACGCCGGGTCCAGATTTCCCATATCGACATCCAGCCGCAATGCCAGGGTCTTGGCTTGCGGCCCACGATTACCGCTGGCACAACCCGCCAGCGCGGCCGTGGCGAGACCGCCTCCGGCCGCCGCGATCACGGCCAGGAACCCCCGCCTACGCAGCAGCGGACCTGGCGACCGAAGCGGCGGACCTGGCGACGCGGCGGGCACCGGGGGCATCACCACTCCCTCCGCTGCTGACATGATGCAACAGCCGTCGCATAATGACAGCGTGCGACGTGGCGCGGGTCCCAGTCAAGATGCCGACGCCGCCCACAGCGGCCACCAGCCCAAGCTGGTCCAATCGGTGGAGCGAGCGCTGACCCTGCTCGAAGAGATCGCCGCCAGCGACAAGCCGCCGAGCGCGAGCGAGGTGGCGAAACGCGCCGGCCTCAACCGCGGTACCGCGTGGCGGCTGCTGACCACCCTGGAGCACTTTCAACTGGTCGAGCGCGACGTCCTCTCCGGTCGCTACACGGTGGGGTTCGGCGCCCACCGTCTCGCCGCGGCGTCCGGCGCCGCCCCGCTCATCCGGCGCGCCCGGCCGATCCTCGAGCGGCTCGGCGCGGACCTGAGCGAATCCGTCTACCTGGAGGTGGCCCACGGGCACACCCTGGTCGTGCTGGACGAGGTGCGCGCGCGCCGCCCGGTCCGGCTGGACCTGGCCAACCTGGACGTGCCGCTGCACTGCGGGTCGGCCGGCAAACTCTTCCTGGCGTTCCTCCCGCCGGACGAGCTGGAGGAGTTCCTCGCCACCCCGCTCGACCCGATCACCCCGAACACCATCACCGACCCGGCCACCCTGCGGGAGACCATCAACCGGGCCAGGGCGGACCGGTTCGCCATCGCCTACCAGGAGCACCTGCCAGACTGGGCCGGCGCGACGGCCGTGGCCTGCGACCGGCGCGGGCAGCCGATGGCCTACCTCAACGTCACGGTGCCCAGCCACGCCTACTCAGAGCCCGAGCTGCGCGCACTCACCGTCCCGCTGCGCGAAGCCGCCCTCGAGCTGGAGCGGCGACTCCTACCCGGGAGCTGACCCGGGCGGCGATCGAGCAGGGGTTACACCGGGGCTCTCCGGACGTCCAACGTTGGGCCTTGCCAGCTCGCTGGTCGACGCGGGGTCGACGTTTACCTGTTGTCGACGAGGTCGTACTAAGAGTGGTTGGGTGCAGACTCACCAGCGATCAGGCAGCGATTGAGCGCCGCGCCGTCAGATTGGTCGTCGGGCCAGCTCGGGGAGTCGATCGCTGGCCGAGCGCATCAGGGGAGTTCCGTCGACGGTTCGGAGCGCGCCGGGCGGGGCGTGATCGGGGCCGCGTTCGAGTTGCTGGATCTGGTTCGGGAGTTGGAGTCGGTCAGGCTGGTGGACCTTGCCGAGGCTTCGGGGATTCCCAGGCCGACGGTATATCGGTTCATGACCCGGCTGATCGAGGTCGGCGCGGTACGCCGGGACGGCACTCGCTACCGGTTGGGCGTCGGCCTGGTGGGGCTCGGCGCGGCGGTCACCCCGGAGCGGCAACTGCGGGTGGCGGCCCGTCGGCCGGTTGCCGAGCTGGCGATCCGGACCGGTGCCGCTGTCGGGTTGACCGCGATGGTCGGTTCCGGTGCGGTTCTTCTCGACGCCATCGACTGCCGGTACCCGGCGGGGCTGCCCCTCGAACCGGGCATGCCAGTACCGGCTGGCAGCGCGGTGGCCCGGGTGCACGGTATCGGTCCATCCGTGCCGGCGGCCGGGCCGCCGAAGATGTCGGTGGATGCCGGCGAGTTCGAGCCCGGTCTGAGCTGCGTAGCGGCGGCCGTGGCGCTGCCCGGTGGCGGCGTGGCCGCGATTATCGCGCGCCTACCAGGGGCTCGGCCACCGCACGCGCTCCTGGAGGCGACCCGGGAGGCGGCCGCACGGGTCGCTGGCCTGCTGCGGGACGGGCCGGTCCCGAGGCCGACGTCCACTGAGTGAACTTTCCCGGGTGGGACCACCGCCGGCGCTTCTAGGTTCCGGGTATGACTGCTGCCCAGCCCTATGACGTGATCTTTGTCGGTGCCGGTCACAACGCCCTGGTCGCGGCCGCCTACCTGGTCAAGGCCGGGCGGAGCGTATGTCTGCTTGAGCGCGCTCCAGTGCCCGGTGGCTTGGTACGCAGCGAGGAGCTGACCTTGCCGGGGTTCGTCCACGACACGTATTCGGCGCTGCACCCCAGCTTCGTGCACGGGCCCGTGTTCAGCGAGCTCGGCGCCGAGCTCGGCGAGCACGGTCTGCGTTACGTGCAGGGCCCGGTGTCCACCGGTGCATCCCTCCCGGACGGCCGCACCTCGGTGATCAGCACTGATCCGGACGCCCTCGCCGACGAGCTGGACCGGCTCGGTGAACGGGGCGCATGGATCCGGCTGACGACCGACGTCGCGCCACACCTGAAGTCGCTGATCCCGCTGCTCGGGATGGACCTGGCCTCGCCGGAGGCGGCCGGGCTGCTGGACAGACTCCGCCGAGACGGTGCCGACACCGCGCTGCCCTACGCCACGCTGCTCACCGGAACCGGACACGACCTGCTCGGCGAGCGGTTCCGGAGTGCGGAGCTGCGCTGCGCGTTGCTTCCGTGGCTGCTGCACCTGGGCATCGGCCCCGAGGAGGCCGGCGGTGCCCTATGGGCCGGGCTGCTCCCGGCTTTGCTGCTTGGTGGTAACCCGGCGCCGATGGGCGGCAGCGGACGGCTGGCGGAGGCGCTCAGCGCCCTGGTCACCGGCCACGGCGGCGAGATCCGTACCGATGTGGAGGTCAACGCGGTGCTGGTGGAGGACGGCAGGGCCGTCGGGGTGCGGACAGAGCACGGCGAGCAGCTGCGGGCTTCTGTCGCGGTGGTCGCCAGTACGACCCCGGACCAGCTGTACGGCCGCCTGCTGCGTGAGGCCGGTGCCGTGCCAGCCGCGATCCGGGCCCAGGCGGCCCGGTACCGCTACCGCCGGGGCTGCTTCCAGCTCAACCTCGCGCTATCGGGTAAGCCCCGGTTCACCGATCCGCGGCTCGACCAGGGCGGTGCGTTCAACCTCGGCCGCGGTGTGGAGGAACTAATCATCTCGGTGCGTCAGGCCGACGACGGATTGCTGCCCGCCCATCCGTCGATCTCCTGGCACGAGCCGACCGCCCTCGACTCCGGGCGCGCACCGGCCGGCCGGGCCGTGGTCCGCCTCCAGGTGCTGGACGCCCCACTGCGGCCCGTCGGCGACGCCGGTGGCGAGATCAACACCGACGGCGGGTGGACCCAGTCGGTGTCCGACCGGTTCGCCGACCGGGTGATCGCCGAGGCCGCCGAGCACGTCAAGGGGTTGCCGGAACTCGTCATGGCGCGCCACCTGCTCAGCCCGACCGAGCTGGCACGGGCCAGCCCGAACGTCGGCCCCGGTGACCACGCGGCCGGCCACAACGCCCTGTCGCAGGGCTTCGAGCAACGGCCGATCCCGGCCCACCGAGGTGGCTACGGCACCGCTGTGCCGGGCATGTACTTGATCGGAGCCGCCACCTGGCCGGGGCCCGGGATCAACGGCGCATCGGGCCGGGCAGTCGCCCGCGCACTGCTCGCTGGCTGAGCAACGGCCCCGGCCGGACGAAGTGGAAGCCACCACGCGGCAAGCGCTCGCCGATCCGGTCGCCGACGTCAGCACGATCAAGGAGCACATCTATGCCTGAGCTCAATTACACCGGCGCGGTCAACGCGGCGGAGCGTGCGGACCTACTCAGCGCCGCCAGCTCGCTGGTCCCGCTGCTTCGTGGGAACGCCGAGCGGGCGGATCGTGACCGCCGCTTGACCGACGTGGGCATCGCGGGATTGCGCGAAGCTGGGTTCTTCCGGCTTTCCACACCACGCGCCAACGGTGGACGCGCCGTGGACCTGCGCACCTTCCTGGCCCTATCCGCCGAGTTGGGGCGGGGCTGTTCCGCCAGCGCGTGGGTGGCATCGATCTTCTACGGCGGAGGTCTCATGGTCGGCCTGTTCGGGGACCTGGTCCGCGACGAGGTCTGGGGCAGCGGGCCTGATACGACCGTGTGCGGATCGATAGGTGGTCGGGGCGGCTCCGCGCGCAAGGTGGACGGCGGCTGGGTGGTGAGCGGGCGATGGGGCTGGAGTTCTGGTGTCCGCCATGCTCAGTGGACCGTCCTTGGCGTTGCAGGGGAGCCCGAGAAGGCTCTGCCGTACCGTGGCCTCGCGCTTGTGCCAGTGGCTGAATTGTCCATCGAGGACACCTGGCGGATGGTCGGCATGCGTGGCACCGGCAGTGACACGGTCGTGGCGGAGAACGTGTTCGTGCCCGACGACCACGTCCTGTCCTTGGAGACCGTTCGCTGCGGAATGCCTCGCGGCCGCGGGGCGGATGGGTGCCTGACCCGGGTTCCGTTTCCAGTGACCTTGATGTTGGCCCTCACCGGGCCGCTCCTTGGCATGGCACGGGCGGCGCACGATCACACGGTGCAGAGACTCAAACAGGGCAGACCTCTCGTATCAGCGGTGACGCTGCACTCCCGGGCAGCTGACTCGGCGGCTGTCCAGGCGAATATTGCCGAATCAGCCATGCTCATTGACAGCGCATGGATGCACGCCGAGCGGGCCGCGGCGGACGTGGACCAGGCCACATATGAGTGCGTGGACCTGGATAGCGCCCGGACGGTGCGGTTGCGCATGGACATGTGCTACGCCGCGCGGCACGCTCAGAAATCGGTGGACCTGGTACTGGATGTCGGCGGCGCGGGCGCCTTTGCTGAGTCATCTCCGACCCAACGAATCTGGCGCGATCTGGGCACCGCGTCAAGGCACCCTGCTTTCGACCTGGAAGTCACCCGTGAATTATACGGGCGATACCTGCTAGATGCCGAGGTCCCACCGGTACTGGTCCTATAGCGCGCGCGAGATCAAGGATTATGGTGGTCATCCCAACAATGGAGGAAAGATGTCTGACGCAAAAACCCTACTCAAGGAGTTCCTCGGTAACTTCCGTGACCCGGATAAGGCATCAGCCCTGTTCGCCAAGAACGGAGCCTTTGAAATGCCCTTCTCCGTGTCGCTGGGCCTGCCCACCCGCTTCGAAGGCCGCGAGGACGTCAAAGGCCTCATCGAGACCGTCCTCGGGTACTACCCCGACTTCGAGGTCAAGGACGAGGACATCACCATACTCATTGACACCCCGGACCAGGTGTTCGCCGAATACGTCACTCACGCCACGGCCGCGGCGACCGGTCGACGGGCCCACCACCTGTTCATGGGCCGCCTCGTTGCCGAGAACGGCAAGATCACGTTGTTGCGCCAGGGCTTGAACACCGCCGCAGCGGCGTCCGCACTATTCGCTGGCGGTGCGCACGATCTGCCCGAGCCGACGAACGAAGTGCACGCCTTCTGATCGAATGGATGCATGCGGAGCGGGCGGCGGGGGCACGGTTCGCTGCCGCGCTAGGAGCCTTGAAGTATTTTGTCGATGGTCCCTAGCCGAGTGATCAGGTCCTCCATCGCCCAGGGTCGAACGCGCCATCAGTGGTTGTGCCGATCGAGTAAGCCGGCAGAGCATTTGCGCACCCTTTGTGTGTGTCGATGCAGGTTTCGCCCGGTTTGAGCGCGCAGCCATTGGAGCAGAGGGTGCGGCTTCCGCTGTCTAGCGGTTCCATTTGCGAGGGGATTCCTGTCCATGTGCGGGTCCAGTTGGCGAACGCCAGAACGCAGGATTAATCGACGCTCTCTGCTCGCAGCAAGTGGGCTCGCAGTCGCGGTCGGTGCGTCTGCATGCTCCGCAGACCCGCCAACAAGGGGCGCACAAACGACCGTCGCGGCCGGAGGAGCCCCTGGTGGGGCACCGCCGGCGCTAGAAATCGTTCTCCTCGGCACCCAGGGGGCACCTCAGGTCGAGCCGGATCGAGCCGGTATTGCCACCGCGCTCGTTGTCGACGGAATTACTTATGTAATCGACTGTGGGCGCGGCGCCACGACCCAATTCAGTCGCGCAGGACTCAAATTCAAATCATTGAAGAGTATCTTCATTACCCACCTTCACGCCGATCATGTAGCGGACTACTATAACTTTTTCATGCAGGCCGGGTTGATTCCTGACCCTAGCGGAGATATCTTGCCTGGACCGATAAACGTCTATGGTCCAGGTCCGGCCGGGGGACTTCCACCGAAGTTTGGCGGAGGCATCGCGCCCACTATTGCACCACAAGATCCTACACCTGGAATCGCCACATTGACGGAGAGGTGCCACGAAGCGTACGCGTACAACAGCAATATTTTCATGCGTGATAGCGGAGCTAACGACATCCAGGACTACGCGTTAGTTCGCGAAATTGTTCTACCGAAATCAGGCGCCAACTTCAAGAATACCAGTCCGCCAATGCGGCCCTTTCATGTGATGGAAGATGACAAGGTTCGCGTGAGTGCGGTGCTCGTGCCACACGGGCAAATCTTCCCTAGTTTTGCATATCGCTTTGACACCACGCATGGATCCGTCACCTTCTCCGGTGACACAACCTATTCTGAAAACCTCGTCACTCTGGCGAAAGGATCAGACGTCCTCGTTCACGAGGCGGTGAACCTACGCGGATCGAACGCTATATCACCCGCTGTCCTCAACCACACCGTCGAATCGCACGTAGAAGTCCAGAAAGTCGGGCCGATCGCGCAGCGCACTGGTGCGCATAAGCTGATCCTCACTCACCTAATAGACCTTGTGAACCATCCCCTGGACAGCAACCAATGGAAGAACTGGGCACAGGAGGGTTACGACGGACAGGTCATTATTGGACAGGACCTGCAGCGCATTCCATTGATTTGAGACCGAAGCATGTTCGAAGAATTCGCTGGGCTGGGAGTACGGATCCCGTTGGAGAACGACCCGAGATCCGGAGACATCACTAATCTGAGGAGAGTCAGCGCCTCGCCCCGACTTGGCGCTCCTGAGCCTGCAGTCGGCTCTCTCTCGTTCGGTGTAGATCAGCGGGCTCAGAGGTGCGGCCGTGCGGGGTGGCGCCCTCATCAACATCGCGGGAGGAGCCGCCGATGGGCAGCGGTTGGCCGCGCACCTCGAACATCGCTCCCAGGAGTAAACGGGAGAATCATCAGCGGCCGTGCCGGCCGGACGCCGTCCGGCTGGCCCTGCGGCCACGGATCCACTAGGTGAGGCGGTCGCGGTACGGGTGGGGTCGCGGGGAGCTCCGCGGCCGGTTGTGCGTGGAACACTGTCAGAGCTGAGCCGGATGGTTCGGGTTTGTTGGGTAAACAGACGCTCAGGGTGCGCAGAGCGGCGGCGGCCCCGTGGCGGTCACCATTCACGCACTACAGCTCGAACGACAGTCAGTGGCTCGTCGTTACGGAGCAGGGCACGCAGCACGTGCTGCAACAAGTTCCCAGCGAGCTTGAAAGCAACCTCCGAGGAACCTGCTTCATCCCATCCCGCACGATCGACTCGTAACAGCCCGGGTGGCCATGGATTAGCCTCGGCCTCCCCGGCCAGGCCGGCAAGAGCGACCTCGGCGAAGTCGCTCGGGAGTCCAGCAATCAGCGGGGGCCCCAACTCGCTACCGCAATTGGCAACCGAGCCGCGCCCGATCGGTTCACCGAACGGAACCTCGAACACAGTCACAGCGGTAAGTGGATCCGGCGCAAATTCGCCCCGAGCAAGGCCCGCATCGTCGTCCCACCGAACGCGCGCATGAGTTCGACAACTACACGCGCCGCAGGGCTGGCCTCGATCGACGCAGGCTGCTCGCTACGTGAGACGTAGGAGCCCTCATATGCGGCAGACGTCTCGTCGCTGCGGATCGCCGCGCAACGAGCCCTCTCGAATGATCATCGCGGCCCCATTCTCCATGCGCGTCGCCAGTTGTTGTTGAACATTTCCGGGAACTTGTTGATCACTTCGGGAGTGTAGTTCTTCATCAGCGGGTGCGTTTGCAACGCCAGCTCATGCGCCTTCTCGCAGGACATCCCCTGATCCATCAACTCGCGCTGCGGCCGGGGCCGGTCCTCGACGGTGCGACACGGCAGCGCGAAGGTCTCCCGGTCGGGGCGGATCTTCCACAGAGCAATCGCGGCGAGAACGCCATAGGTGCCGGGGCGGGTGCGCATCACGGGTCATCTACGGCCCAAGAAATCAAGACCGGCAACTGCGGCAAGCCGGTCCTTCAACTCGTCGCCGCGCTTGGTCGAATTCACTCTTAACAGCACAGTGTAGTCGGAGAAATCGGGCTCAATGAGATTATCGTCATCTTCGGCATCTTCTTCGAAACCGCTGTCGTTGCGCATAATTTCGAGATGCTCCCCAGCTGGGCCCCGGCCGCGGAAGTAGTCGCCGCCCAAATAGAGGCTCTCGCGGGGCTCAAACGCAATGTTGAGAACAGTCGCGACCGCGGTCCGCAGCTCGTTCAGTGTGCGGTCTTTCGCGCCATATAGATCGTCGTGCTCCATTGTATTATAGTACCTCATTACCTTGGCACCGCTATACTGGGCTTGTGCCGAATTGCCTCATCGACTGACCGATAGATCATGAAATGTACGTCTCGCCCTGTGCGACTACTGAGATCCCTGGCCATGTCATTGAGGCCAAGCCGTCGAAGTTGACCTGAAGTAAGTGGTCCTGTGCGCGTGCCTTTGCTGCGAAGCTTAACCCCCTCGAGTTCTGCAGCGCGTATGATGTCCTCGCCGCCAAGGGCAATGTCAAAGTCGCTCCGTCGGCCCTCATCAAAAGGCTCGCCAGTCCTGAAGCTCCGCCCTGTCACACTGCTGCCTTGGAACGCAGGTGTGGTTTCGCCATAGCCGGCCTTCGCTAGGCCGCTGTACAGCTGGTTGCCAAACTCAGCAAATTCATTCTTACTACTGAAGCCGTTAGGAACCGAGTCCACGTCGCTGCGTCCGAGGCCCGTGCCCGAGCGTGCCGTGCTCGGACCGCCACCGGCCGGGGTGGTGCCGAGATCTTCAGGACTGCGATCAAGAGGCGGAGTTCCGCCTCGACCGCCCTCGACGGGGCCGATGTCGCGGGCAATGCTGGGTCCACTGATGTCTGCGGCACGGCCGGCGTCTTGCCTACTCTCATCCGCGTTTCGCGGCGGTTTGGGCGTCGAGGCGGTGGGGGCTTGGGCTCGGCTAGCAGCGGGGCGGTTTCCCGCGCCAGTGGCGAAAAGGGGATCGCCGTCACCGGCGGTGACCGGCGCCGGCTCATCCGCGCCGCCGAGTCGGCCACCCACGATCCTGGCGGGACGGCCCGGGCGCGTACCCGCGGCGCCGGTGGGATCGGAGTCCGATGCTCCTCCTGGACGCGCGGCAACCTTGCCGGCCGGACGCCGTCCGACTGACCCTGCGGCCACGGATCCACTAGGTGGGGCGGTCGCGGTACGGGTGGGGTCGCGGGCTCCGCTGCCGGTTGTGAGGGGTTCGCTCTCGGAGCGGGTGGGGGCCGGTGCGCCGGCTGGCTGGGGGTTCTGTGCGGGTGGTGTGGGGGGTTCGTGTGGGATCGCGGCCTGGGGGGTGGCGGCGCCCGCTTCGCTGGCGGCGGCTTTCGTTGGTTTGGTGGTTGCGGTCGCGGCGTCAGTTGCGGGTTTCGGGGTGACCGCGCGGTCGGCGGCGGTGGTGCTGGCTTCTTTGGCGAGGGCTGATTCCGCGCCTCGGGCGGCGCCTCGGGCGATGAATCCGGCGACTGTACGGCCGGCGCCGGTCAGCAGGAGTGGGCCTTCGGCGTCTTCGGCGAGGGCGCGGACGGGGTGGTCTAGGTAGTCGTGGACCCACCGGCTGAAGTCGCCGTGAGCCATTGGTGAGTAGCGGGCGTTGATGTCTCGCCCGGTTTGCGCCATGCCTTCGAGCTGGTTGGGGCCGTTGGCCTTGAGTGCCGGTGCGATGAGTTGAGATCCGGGGAAGAGGCTTGGGCTGTGTTGTTCGCCCGGGTGGCGGCGGATCTCCTTCGCGGTCGCGATGGCGATGTTGGGGACGGCGTCGAGTAGGCCACCGACGGCGCCGGTCAGCTCGGTTTTGAGTTGGCCGAGCTTGCCGGTTTCGGCGGGCAGTGGTGCTTGGCCGGTGGTGTTCCTGATGAGGTTGGTTGGTGAGTGGTGCTCGAGCCAGTTGGTGGCGGTGGTGTAGGCGTCGCTGAGGGTGTGGTTGTTCGGGTATGGCGCGGTGTGGCCGGGCTGCGCGGGCTGGCCAGTGACGTCGGTGAGCGGGTCTGCGCTAGTTGTGGCTGCGGTGGATGTGGCTTTGCCGGGCACGGGGCGCAGCAGCTGCGCGAACGGCGGCTGCTGCTCGCTCGGGTCGGTCGTGCTCGGGTTGGCGGTAGTGCCTGAGTTGGCGGCTGTGCGCTTGGCCGGGGTGAACAGTCGAGTGAGGGAATCGGGCTCAACGGTGGAGTCCGAGGACTGGATTGTGCGGCCGGGGGTGGGTGGGCCGCGGGCGGCGCCGGGTGACTGGTTGGGGTCGAGCAGTTTTGGTGTGGGGCCGCCGGCGAGGAGTTGAGCGGCGTTGGAATCGACCGTTCCGACTGAGGCGTCGAGTCGTCCGGCGCCGGGGCCGCCGGTGTGGCCGGTGCCGCCAGGCCCGGAGCCGGCCGGGGGGTTGGGGGGCCCGGTGGGTGCGCCGGATCCGGGGGCGGCTGGGGTGGCTGGGGGTGGGGTGGGACAGCCGGAACCACCGGGGCCGCACGAGCCGGGTGATCGGTCTGGGTCACCGGTTGGGCTGGCGGCACCGGAGGCGGAGTTGGTGTCGGGTGTGATCGGGTTCGGTGCCCCGGTGATCTGGGGTGCGGCGGTGCTGTCGGTGACCGGGACTGTTTTGGGTGCCGAGCCACACGGGCCGGCGGTGGCGCAGGTGGTTTGGGTGGCGGTATCCGCGGTCGGCTTGGCCGGTTTCGGTGCCCCGGCGGTCTCGGTTGCGGTGGCGGGGCTGGCCGCTGGTGGGGCTGGTTTGGGCGTTCCGGTGCTCTGGGTTGTGGAGTCGGCGGGTTGCGGTGGTTTGGCTGCCCCGGTGTTCGCCGGCGCGGAACTGGAGCTGTCCGCGGGCTGGGTCGGCTTCGGTGCCGCGGCGGGTTTGGCTGCCGCGGAATCCGAAGAGCTGCCCGAGGAGGAGCTCGCAGATGAGCTCTCCGGTTTTGGACTGCCCGCGGCTTTCGCTCCGTCGGAGCTGCCCCCGCTGGAAGAGCTGCCCCCACTATTGCCGCTGGAGGAGCTGCCGCTGTTGGAGGAGCTGCCGCTGTTGGAGGAGTTGGAGCTGCTGGCTGGTTTGGGGGCGACGTGGGAGGCGCTGTCACCGCCGCTGGAGCCTCCGGGTGAGCCGGCTACATCGGTGGGTACCAGCCGGATGTTGGCCACGGTGTGCACTGCGGCCGTGGTAGGCGCCACCGCCACCAACGCGTGGGTTGAGGTTGGCGTGGACAGCACGGTGGCGATCAGCCACACCAGCGCGGCGGCACCAAACAGCAGCGACACCGGGCTGGCCCGCCAGATCCGGGACAGCACCGCGACCGCTGCTCGTGCCAGCCCCGACGCGTGGGCTCGCGAGGGAATCGGCGCCGTGACTGGGGGCACGGCGCGGGTGCGCTGTCCTCCAGTCGGGGTCACCGACATCATCACGAGTTCTCCACGGATTCCGGACAACGTGACGGTGAGCTCTCCCCGCGGCGCAGGCCGACAAAGTCCGGCCGCAAAAACAGGGGGCAGCACCATCACAGAGACGACGGGTTTCCGGGGCTCACGGCACCCAGATCCGACCGGAACACCAACCACGGTCAACGTCACGCGGAGGCATCAAACCCAAGCGCCGAGCACTCAGGTCTTCGGTTCAGGCATCCACTGATCACGATGGACGCGCCCCCAGGCTAGCAGCAGTTGACCAACCCGGGGAGGGGAATTTCCGGATCTTTGGGTTGCGCGGCGGGCCGGTGGTTGTACCCTCGGCGGCGGTCTTTTCCTGGTGAGACCGGCCCATCCGGTGGCGTTCCTCGGTGTGTGGTGACTTCGATCGCGGCCAGGATCTCTGCCTGACCTCTCGCTCCACTCAGGTGGGGCTTCCATCATGTCCGGGGTAATTCTTTGAGCGTGGCTTCCCATCGGGTAGCGACCTCAGGCGTGAGCCGATCTGCCAATTCAGGCGTGGCAATCTGGAACAGGAACTCCTTTAGTAAGTCTTCGGACTTGTCTTCCAGGCCGAGATCATCACGGCCTTCGAGCGCTTCAGCCCAAAGCTGTACTTCCACGGGCGTGAGTTCCTGACGCTTGTATCGGCTCAGCAGGCGCAGGGCATCGGCTCGCGTGAGGACGTCAAGCTCCTCGTCGCTGTCCCAAGCGTAGCGAGCCAGGGCGGTGGTGGCTTGTTTGAGGGGGACACGCAGTTCGATCAGGTCCCGCAGCGCCTCGGCACGCTGAGCCCGTCGTACGTGGTCAGTCATTTGCTCAACTTGTCTTTGACGTGTGCGACCGATCCATCCGGCAGCACCGTCGTCTTCGTATAACCGACTGTGAGTCCGTCCTTACTGATGGTCTTAGTGTATAGGGCGTACGAGTCAGGAACGCGCCCTGGCACGCGAGTTTCGAACTGGATCGAGCCGTCAGGTAAACCCCTGATGGCGGTGTCCTCAGCTGCCGTAGGCAACTTCTTCACGTAGCGATTCAGATTAGACACCTGGCTGGGCGACAAATCGCCGCGGGTGAGCGCCCGGACATTGGCGTTCCCCTCCTCGAGGGTGGCCCTCGAGGCGGGCGCCGGCGCGGCGGCTGGAGTGTTGATGTGTGGCGGGCTTGTTCCGGCGGTCTGGGCCGGGTTGCTGGCCGGCTCAGACGCCGGTGCGGGTTTTGTGGTGATCGCACCTGATGGTGGTGCCTGTCCGGGTTCAGAGATGTTTTTGGGTGTCTTGGAGGCAATGGCGCCGGTGGCGGCTTCGTCGGCTGCTTTGGCCGCTCTGATGACCTTGGCTGCTTCGAGGGTGCCTTCGGCGGCTACTTTGACGCCTTTGACGAGCGGTATGGCACTGGCGGCGGCGATTGCCGCTGACTTGTTGTCGCCCTCGGCGGCGTAGACCCCGGCGTCGAGTAGGGCTGCTGGGGTTCCGGCTCCAGGAACGAAACTGACGCCACCGAGGACGAGATGGGTCACTCCGGAGGGGCTGTCAGGTATGCCCGGGTCGAGGTTCCCCTCTTTCTCCGCGTAGTTGAGCTCAGCATCTGACTTGGCTTGCAGCCCGGCGCGGTAGTCACCGTTTTGCCGGATGTCGGCGGCGGTCTGTTGATCTGCGGTCAGTGTCTGAGGATTGCCTCCGACGGCCGCGGCGTTTGCCTGGGCGCGTGCCAGCCCGTCGGCTCTGACCTGATCTTCGGACTTGCCGTTGAACGGATAGGTGGCCGCGGCCGGTGGTGAGACACCGTTTGCGGGGTCGGGCTGGGCGGGAACCCTGCTTAGCCTGGCGCCGTCTTGAAGCGGGTCTGTGTCACTGGTGGCCGGGGCGGGTGAAGCTTTGCCCGGCACGGGGCGAAGCAGCTGCGTGAACGGAGGCTGCTGATCGCTCGGGTCGGTCGTGCTGGGGTTCGCTGTGGCGCCTGAGTTGGCGGCGGTGGGCTTGCCCGGGGTGAACAGTCGGGTGAGGGATCCTTGCTCGACGTTGGAGTCGGTGGGTTGGGTGGTGTGGCTGGGGGTGGGTGGGCCG
>Ga0137412_10002601_pt1 | contig 14262 bp, 9 predicted proteins | sample CZODoug2_1_16fun_FD_122160 | JGI IMG/M metagenome (GOLD analysis project Ga0137412, IMG submission 122160) | Vadose zone soil fungal communities from Angelo Coast Range Reserve, California, USA - CZODoug2_1_16fungal (Hybrid Assembly) | ecosystem: Environmental > Terrestrial > Soil > Vadose zone... | reverse complement strand
CCGGGCGCCGCCAAAGCGCAGGAAATGGCGCTGGCGCGGCTGCGGCAGCTTGCGGCGCATGAAGTGGGACACACGCTGGGCTTGATGCACAATTATTCCGCGAGCACGGTGAACCGTTCCTCGGTGATGGATTATCCGCCGCCGTACGTGAAGCTCCCCGACAGGGCCGGGGCAGGTGGCGCGGATGGAGCGCCGGATTTGTCCGCGGCTTACGCCACGGGAATCGGGGAGTGGGACAAGGTGTCGATCGCGTTTGGCTATCAGGATTTTGCGCCGGGGACGAATGAAGCAGCGGCGCTGAACAAGATTCTGTTGGACGCTTACGCGCGAGGGCTACGTTACTTGACGGATCAGGACGCGCGTCCGGCGGGATCTTCGAGCAGCGTCGCGCATCTGTGGGATTCGGGCACAAATGCTGTTGATGAACTGAATCGGCTGATGCAAGTTCGCGGGGCCGCGCTGAAACGGTTCGGCGAGAACAATATCCGCGAAGGCGCACCGCTGGCGACGCTTGAGGACGTGCTTGTGCCGCTCTATTTGCTGCATCGCTATCAGGTGGAGGCGGCGAGCAAGCTCGTGGGAGGGATGGACTACACCTTTGCGTTGCGCGGCGACGGGCAAACGCCGACGCAGATCGTGGCGCCAGCGGAACAGCGGCGCGCGCTGGCGGCGGTGCTGGCGACGCTGAAGCCGGAGGTCCTGGCTCTGCCCGAGCCGCTGCTGAAGATGATTCCGCCGCGTCCACCGGACTACGAGCGTGGAAGGGAACACTTCAAGATTCATACCAGCCCTACGTTTGACGCGCTGGCTCCCGCGGAAGCGGCGGCGCAGCACACGCTGCAATTTCTCTTCAATCCGGAACGGGCGGCGCGGCTCGTGGAATTTCATGCACGCAACGCGGAGAGCCCGGGGCTGCAGGAAGTCCTCGACGCCATCCTGGCCGCAACGTGGAAAACGCCTCACACCGAAGGCTCCATGGGGCAAATCGCTAATGCCGTGGATGTGGTCGTCCTCTATCACCTGATGGCGCTTGCGGCCAACGACCATGCCACGGATGAAGTCCGCGCGATCGCCAGACTCGAGTTGCATGAGTTGAATGGATGGCTTAAAACTCCGGTGCCGGGACGTCCAGCCATGACCGATCAGGCCCACGTTTTCTTCGCGTCCTGGCAAATCGAGCAGTTTGAGAAAGATCCGAAGCGAATGGAGCTTACCGCCCCGGCCGATCCCCCGGACGGTCCCCCCATTGGCACGGACGACGACTGGGATGGCTGGGGCTGAAATTTCGGCGAAATGACACGTGACCAAAGGCCTCCTGTGTCGTCTATAGCTGCAGGGAGGACCCCATGCCTCGACGCAGCTTGTTCTTTCTGATTTCGTTTTCGGCTCTGCTCGCGCTGGGTTTTACGACCGCGCGCGCAAACCGCCATCATCACTCCTTCAACATTTCCAGCGGCCGCCGGCAGCCGGCAACGGATTGCTCCGATCTGCGCATCCGGTTTGATGACCAGGATGCCGTGGTGCGTTCCGAACAGCGCACTTTGACCAAGGCCGAAGCCGCAGTGCTACAGGTTCATCCGCACAGCAACGGCGGGGTACAGGTTGTAGGCTGGGACAAAGAGACTTATTCCGTGACGGCTTGCAAAGCCGCGGCCGCATCCGGCGATGCAGAGAGAACCCTCTCGCAAATCACGATGTCGATTGAAGGCGGGAGGGTTTCGACGAAGGGTCCAGCGGATGATGATGAATGGACCGTGTACTTGCTGATTCGCACGCCTAAATCCGCGTCGATCGACATGGAAACGATGAACGGTCCGATTTCCCTGTACGACGTGGACGGCAAGCTCACGGCCCGCGCTCACAATGGCCCGATCAGCTTGAAGAACTTTTCCGGCGATGCGGAGATTACGGCCGTGAATGGCCCGATCAGTCTGGAAGGTAGCAACGGAAACGTGCGCATTCATACGGAGAACGGGCCGATCTCGGTGGCACTCGAAGGGAAAACGTGGAGCGGCACGGGGCTTACCGCCGATGCGAAAAACGGTCCTTTGACGCTGATGGTGCCAAGCGGGTATCAGTCCAGCTTCGTGGTGGAATCGACGAACCACGCGCCGGTAAGTTGCAAGGCGAGCATTTGCGACAATGCGCGCAAGACCTGGGACGACGAGCATCGGCGCATCGAATATGGGAACGCGCCGGCGATGATCCGGCTGTCTACGGTGAATGGGCCGGTCTCCGTTCAAGAGTCGAGAGAAAAACTCTAAGCGGCCAGGAATTCGCGTTTCAGAGCTGGACCTCAAAATCATAAACCATCCAAGATGGACGAGCTGCGGCTGTTGCGGATAAGATTTGGCGCATGCAGCTGGAGGCCCGCGTAGCTCAGCCGATAACGGAAGCGGAAGCGGTGCGCTTGGCGCACGAACTCTACGGGCTTGAAACCACTGCTCGGGCGCTGCCAGGCGAATACGACGACAACTTCCATCTGACGAGCGCGGACGGGCAGGCGTTCGTCCTCAAAGTAATGCACCCGGCGCGGGAGCATTACTTCATCGATCTGCAATGCCAGGCGCTGAGGCATTTGGCGCAGCGTGCGCCGCAATTGCCACTGCCGCGGGTCATACCCAGTCCCATCGGCGCACTGTTCACTTCGATTGCCGCGGCGGACGGATGCAACCGTCTCGTCTGGCTGCTCACCTTTTTGAATGGAAAAACTCTTGCTGAAGTCCACCCGCACACACCGGAGCTTCTTGGCGATCTCGGTCGGTTTCTGGGGGAACTGGACGCGGCGCTGCAATCGTTTACGCACCCGGCTGCACAACGCGAACTGAAATGGGATTCTTCGCGCGCGGATTGGATCAAGGATTACATCAAGCATATTGGCGATTCGAAGGGGCGCGCGCTGGTGGAAAAATTTCTCGCGCTCTATGAAGCGGAAGTCGTGCCCGTCTTGTCTCATCTGCGCCGCACGGTAATTTACGGCGATGCGAACGATTACAACGTGCTGGTCGGCGAACCCTGGCCGCAGCCGCGCAAGATCGTGGGCTTGATTGATTTTGGCGATATGCACTACGGAATCACCGCGTCGGAGGCGGCGATCGCCGCGGCTTACGGCATTCTTGGAAACGATGAACCGCTGGAGGCTGCAACTGCCATCGTCGTGGGATTTCACGGCGCGTTTCGACTGAATGAGTTGGAGTTGTCCGTTCTCTATGCGTTGATCGGCGCGCGGCTGGCCGTGAGCGTCACGAACTCCGCGCACCGCAAGAGCGTCAAGCCGGACGACCCTTACGTTACGGTCAGCGAGGAGTCCGCATGGGGAGCTCTGGAGCGGCTGGCAAAAATACACCCGCGCTTCGCGCACTACACTTTTCGTGCGGCATGCGGTTTGGCGGCTGTTCCACAAAGTGAAAAGGTCAAGCAGTGGCTGCAAGCGAACGCAGGGTCCGTAGCTTCGATTTTGGATGTCGACACCAAAACAGTGGCAAGCGTGGTTTGCGATTTGAGTGTTGGCAGCACGTTTCTCGGAGCTAAGCCCGGCGGAGTCAACGATTCGGAGTTGAAGGAGAGACTTTCTGCCGAAATTACGCGGGCGGGAGCTGCCTTCGGCGTGGGCCGCTACAACGAAGCGCGGCTGGTTTACACTTCCCCGTTATTCGGCGCGAGCAACAACCCGACCGATGAGCGACGCACCGTGCATCTGGGCATGGATCTATTCGTCGAGCCAGGAGCACGGTTGCGCGCGCCGCTGGAAGGCGTGGTTCACCTCACTGCGAACAATTTTGCGCCGCTGGATTACGGGCCGGTCGTGATTTTGCGGCACGAAACAGGTGACGGCGAGGAATTTTTCACGCTGTACGGCCATTTGACGAAAGAGACGATTGGCGGGTTGCAAGAGGGGCAGCGCGTTCGGCGCGGAGAAGAATTTGCGCGAGTGGGCACGACAGATGAAAACGGCGGATGGATGCCACACGGTCATTTCCAGATCATCCTGGATCTGCTTGAACTCGGCACCGATTTTCCGGGCGTTGCTTACGCTTCGCAGCGCGCCGTATGGACGAACCTCTCCCCCGACCCGAATCTGCTGCTGGGAATTCCAGCCGATCGCTTTCCAGCCAAAGAGCCTGATCTCAGCGAGACACTTTGTTCACGCCGCGCTCTACTGGGGAAAAGCCTCAGCATTTCATATCAGCGCCCGCTGAAAATCGTTCGCGGTTGGATGCAGTATTTGTATGACGACACGGGGCGAGCGTATCTCGATGTGTACAACAACGTGCCGCTGGTGGGACACAGCCACCCACGCGTGGTCCAGGCCGCACAGGCGCAACTCGCGCTGCTCAATACCAACACGCGCTACCTTCACGACAACGTCAACCGCTACGCCGAGCGGCTGACGCGGCTGCTCCCGGAATCGCTGCGCGTTTGTTTTTTTGTAAACTCAGGCAGCGAAGCCAATGAACTGGCTCTGCGGCTGGCCCGAGCGCACACCGGTCGGGAAGACATAATTGTTCTGGAACACGCCTACCACGGCCACACCAACACGCTCATCGACATCAGCCCGTACAAATTCAATGGCCCGGGAGGCCGCGGCAAGCAGTCCTGGGTGCACGTGGCTCCGCTGGCGGATGATTACCGCGGCGCGCACCGGCGCGAGGACAAACAAGCCGGCGCAAAGTACGCGCGGCATGTCGAGGAAATCCTGGAGCGCACTCGGGCCGAAGGCCGCGGCGTCGCGGCGTACATCGCGGAGACTTTGCCGAGCGTCGGCGGCCAGATTGTTTTTCCGCCGGGTTATCTCGCTGAGGTTTATCGTCACGTGCGCCGTGCAGGCGCCGTGTGTATTGCCGACGAAGTGCAGGTCGGGTTCGGGCGTCTGGGAACGCATTTCTGGGGATTCGAAACGCAAAGCGTGGTTCCGGATATCGTCGTTCTCGGCAAACCCATCGGCAATGCGTTTCCGCTCGCGGCGGTGGTCACCACGCCGGAGATCGCCAATTCCTTTAACAACGGGATGGAATTTTTCAGCACCTTTGGAGGCAATCCAGTCGCCTGCGCTGCTGGTCTTGCGGTTCTGGATGTTCTTGAAGAAGAAAAGTTGCAACAGCGCGCCTTGCGTGTCGGCTCGCATCTCATCGAGGGCTTGAAGGCTTTGCAGGCCCGCTATGCTTTGATCGGCGATGTGCGCGGGTCCGGACTGTTCCTGGGGATCGATCTGGTACTCGACCGTGAAACGCGCCAGGCGGGTTCATTCCAAGCCTCCTACGTCGTCAATCGGCTTCGCGATCGCGGCATTCTCGCCGGCACCGACGGCCCGCATCACAACGTCATCAAGCTGCGACCGCCGCTGGTATTCTCCGAAGCCGACGCGGATCTTTTCGTGAACACGCTGGATGCCATTCTGCAAGAAGACGCCGCGCAACCTTCGCGCTAACCTGCTGTCGTCATTGTGTATAATGAGAACAGCTTCCTGCCTTTCCCCGCGAACTACTTGACAACTCAATTACTCTACGAGTAGGCTCCCCTTCAATGCAGCTGGACGCTTCCCTCTCCTGGCTTGCGCTGGGGCTCACTCCCGGCCTGGCTTCCCGTCTGTCTGCACGGGTGCTGCGGCGGTTTGACTCGCCGGACGGAGTGTTCCGCGCCACCCTTCCCGATCTGGAGTCCTGCCATCTTCCAGCGCACGTCGCCCAAGCCATCGTCAAGAAAGAATCCTTCAAGCGCGCCGAGAAGGAATTAGCGGGCATCCAGAAAATTGGCGGATGCTCGCTGCTGAACTGGACGGATCCCGAATATCCGCAGACGCTCTTGCAAATCTACGATCCGCCGGTCCTGCTTTACGTTCGCGGGGATCCACAAGTTTTGAATCTCCCCAGCATCAGCATCGTTGGAACGCGCCGTCCCACCCTTTACGGCACGCAGATGGCGCAGCGCCTGGGCCGGGAACTTGCCGCGCGCGGCCTCGTCATCGTCAGTGGGATGGCCCGCGGGATTGACGCCATTGGGCATCAGGGAGCCATGGATGCGAACGGCCGCGCCATCGGCGTGCTCGGCACGGGCATTGATGTCTGCTACCCGAAGGAAAACAAGAAGCTCTACGAAAAAGTGCTGGAGCGCGGCGCAATCATCAGTGAATTCCCGCTGCGCACACACCCAGCCCCGGAGAATTTTCCGGTGCGCAACCGCATCGTCGCCGGGATGCCGCTCGGCGTCGTGGTGGTGGAGGGCGCGCAGTACAGCGGATCGCTGATCACCGCGCGGTTGGCCATGGAATTCGGAAGAGAGGTCTTCGGCGTGCCAGGGAACGTGACCCAGCCGGTAAGTTTCGCGCCGAACCAGTTGATCAAGCAAGGCGCCAAGCTGGTGACTTGCGCCGCAGATGTGATCGAAGAGCTCCCAACACCCATCCGTGCCGCGCTGACGCAGGCTGAGGCACCGGAGGCCGAGCAGCGGAATCTACTGGCTGCTGCCGCGCTAAATCGCTCGGAGAAAAAGCTCTATGATTTGCTCAGCGAGGATCAACCAGTGCACATCGATGACCTCGTGGAACGCTCTGGCTTGAACTCGTCCGAAGTTCTCGCTACGCTCTTCACCCTGGAGATGAAAGGAATCATCCGCCAGTTACCGGGCAAACAGTTCTGCAAAGTCTTGCTGTAGAGGCCGATAGGGGCTTGCATCGCCGGTCGCGGCAGCGGCATCCAACACCCAAAAGAATCCCCTAGAGGCATCGCGGCATCAAAGTGTCGACCCGGATGGCAAGCGGGCCGAGCGCTTAAGGTAGCGAGAAGGACACACCGCCGCACGGTCAGCCCTCTCTGCGACACATTACGGAGTTACAAAGAAAAGATGGCACGTTCGCTGGTTATTGTGGAATCGCCCGCAAAGGCGAAAACGATAAACAAATATCTGGGGCGGAATTACACCGTCAAAGCTTCCATCGGCCACGTGATGGACCTGCCCAAGAAAACGATAGGCATTCGCCTGCCCGGAGAAGAAGAGGGCGGGAAAAAGAAAAAGAAGAGCAAAGCGAAAAAGGGCAGCAAGAGAGCGAAGGCCAAGGAGCTACCGCCTGGCAAGCTGATCAGCATCGATGACGACAAGATTTTCGAGCCGACCCTGCAGATTATTGCGGGCAAGGGCAAGGTCATCAACGATCTTCGCAAGTCAGCGATAACCGCGGATGCCGTGTATCTCGCGGGCGACCCGGACCGCGAAGGCGAAGCGATTTCAGCGCATCTCGCGATGGTGCTCTCCAAGCCTTCCAAGTACATCGAGCAAGAACCCAGCGTTTCGAGGTTCAAGAAGAAGACGGCAAAAGCGGAAGAAGCCGTAAAGAAAGAAGAACCGGCCGAGCTCCCAAAAGAAGTTGTGGCCATCGATCCGAAGAAGATTTTTCGTGTAACTTTCAATGAGATTACGCCCAAGGCCATTCGCGCGGCATTTGATAAGCCCCGGCAAGTGGATACCAATCTGGTGGATGCGCAGCAGGCGCGCCGGGTGCTGGACCGCATCGTCGGCTATAAGGTTTCACCACTGCTTTGGAACAAAGTACGCCGGGGGCTATCCGCCGGGCGCGTGCAGACGGTGGCGCTGCGGCTGATCGTCGAACGCGAGCAGCTAATTCGCGCGTTCGTCCCTCAGGAATACTGGACGATTCACGCGATGCTCGATGCCGGTAAACCGCCGCTGTTTGAAGCGAAGCTGTTCAAACACAACGGCGAAGATATCGCTGTCGCGAACCAGGAAAGCGCGGACAAGATTGTAGCCGCGGTGAGCAAAGCCAAGTGGCAAGTGGCCAGCGTGGCGCAAAAAGAAAAGAAGCGCAATCCTCCTCCGCCGTTCACGACTTCCAAATTGCAGCAGGCGGCTTACAACCGGCTGCGTTTCACCGCCAAGCGTACGATGGGCATCGCCCAGAAGCTCTATGAAGGCGTGGAGCTTGGTGACGAAGGCTCGGTCGCGCTGATCACCTACATGCGCACCGATTCCGTGAACGTTTCGAATGACGCGCTGATCCAGGTCCGCGAGTTGATTCCGGAGCGCTTTGGCTCGAACTATTTGCCGGAAAAGCCCAACTATTACAAATCGAAGAAGGACGCGCAGGAAGCTCATGAGGCGGTGCGGCCGACAGATGCCATGCGCGCGCCGGAAGACGTACGCAAGTATCTGGACGAGGACCTCTTCAAGCTCTACCAACTGATTTGGCAACGCTTTGTGGCCTCGCAGATGCTCCCGGCGGTTTTCGATCAGACCACCATCGACATTTCCGCTGGTGATTACACCTTTCGAGCCACGGGTTCGGTGCAGAAATTCGACGGTTACCTGCGGGTCTACCAACTGCCGGCGGCAAACGCGGACCGCGAAGACGACGAAAAGGATGACGAAGGCGAAGGCCGGTCGCTTCCTCAGGTTGCGGAAGGGCAAATCCTGCGCCTGGACAAGATTCGCCCGGACCAGCACTTTACCGAGCCGCCGCCGCGCTTCAACGATGCGACGCTGGTGAAGGAACTCGAAGAGGACGGCATCGGACGGCCGTCGACGTATGCATCGATTATTTCGACGCTGGTCGAGCGCGAATACGTGACTAAAGACCAAGGACGGTTTTCACCAACGATGCTTGGCGAGCGCGTCAGCGTGCTGCTGGTCAAGAGTTTCGAAGACATCTTCGATGTGACGTTCACAGCGCGGCTGGAAGAAGAGCTGGACGAAATCGAAGAAGGCAAGCTGCCTTGGCGCGAGGCGGTCAAGGAGTTCTGGGAAAAATTCGTCATCGACCTCGATAAGGCCGACGACGAAATGCTTTCGTACAAGGCGGGCATCCCTACGGGCAAAAAGTGCGAAAAGTGCGGCCAGGGCGAACTGCTCGAGCGCATCAGCCGGCACGGTTTCTTTCTCGGCTGTTCGCGCTATCCGGAATGCGATTTCATCCAGGATTTGACCCCGGTTCCCGAAGACACTGGCGGTGAGCCGAAAATCGAGTATTGCGACAATTGCGGCAAGGAAATGGTGATCAAGCGCGGGATGTTCGGCACTTTCCTCGCCTGCAAGGGTTACCCCGACTGTAAGACTACTCGGCGGCTGGTCCAGGGCACGCGCATCGCGCACCAGCCCGATGAGCCTCTCGCGGAACTCTGCACGCTGTGCAGCAACCATCTTGTAAAAAAGCACGGCCGATTTGGCGAATTCATCGGCTGCTCCGGCTATCCGAAGTGCAAGTACACGCGGCCGATCACCATGGGCATCAAATGCCCGAAGTGCACCGAAGGCGAATTCGTGCGCCGCGGCAGCGCTGGCAAAGGCGGCAGGGGCCGTCCGCGTATTTTCTATGGCTGCTCGCGTTATCCGGATTGCGATTTCACCACGCCATTCATGCCGATTGCCGAGCCGTGCCCGAAGTGCGGCGCGCCTTTCATTGTTGAAAAGCGCACCAAGATCGGCACCGTGCATTCCTGCCTCAAAGAAGGTTGCGATTGGGAGAAGCTCGCGCCCGAAGCGCAGCCGCAAGCGCAGCCGGAGGAAGCTCCGGTCCCCGTGGCAGTTAAGTCCTGACTTGCCTGCATCTCAAGAAACAGCGACGTGATTTTGCTTTCCGCTGAATTGCGCGCGCCTATACTGTATCCGGGTCTCTCCCCCTGGAGTCGTCATTGCGAATGAAAGAAGCGCTCGCGAAGTATCTGGAGTACCTGCAATCGGTAAGGAATTCCTCGCCGCATACGGTTCTGAACTACCGCAAAGACCTCGAACAGTTTGTCGCCTTTCTGTCGCCGCCGGGGGTCCGGCCGCCGGCTCTTACGGGCGTCACGCACGGGCTGATTCGTGAATTCGTCGCGCATCTGCACGAGCAAGGGCTGAAGAAAAGTTCGATTGCGCGGAAGCTGGCGGCGCTGCGTTCGTTCTTCAAGTATTGCGTCCGCGAAGGGCATCTGAAGGAAAACCCAGCGCGACTCGTTCCCACTCCGAAGCTGCCGAAGCGCATTCCATCGGTGCTTTCGGCGGAGGAAATGAATGGTTTCCTGAACGACCTCGGAGGGATGGGGCAGGCGACGCCAGGCGGTGGTGCAAGTTCCAGGAAGGGGCGATTGCTTCCCGAGACGACGGCTACCGTTCCGTCCGCCAAACGGGGCCGTGGCGCGCGAATTGAGGAAGGATTGCTGCTGCGCCGCGACCGGGCTTTGCTGGAACTTCTTTACGCCGCGGGACTGCGCGTCAGCGAGCTCACAGGCTTGAATCTAGTCGACATGGACCGAAAAGAACGCATCCTGCGCGTGCGAGGCAAGGGCAGCAAAGAACGCATCGTTCCTTATGGCGCAAAGGCCCAGGAAGCGCTGGAGAAATATTGGCCGTTGCGTGAACAGTTGCTTGAGCAACGAAACCTGAAGCGCGACGCAGAATCGCCGCACACGGGAGCGATTTTCCTGAACTATTCGGGGCGGCGGCTGACGCAGCGCTCCGTCGGGCGCATCGTCAAAAAATATGTGCGCATTGCCAACGTAAATTGGGATTTGCATCCCCATTCTTTGCGGCACGCCTTTGCCACGCATCTGCTTGCCGACGGGGCGGATCTTCGCGCTATTCAGGAACTTCTCGGGCACCAGTCACTCTCGACCACGCAGAAATACACCCACGCGTCCATCCGCCAGTTGATGGAAATCTACGACAAAGCGCATCCGCACGCCTGATTTGCGCATCTATTCCTATTTGTTCCACCGCGACGCTGAGTTACGCTGGGAGCTGCCAGACCTTCAACATGCGACTACAAACTGTATTCCGGATTGTTTCCTTTTCGCTGGGATGCGCGGTTTTGCCGCTTCTAGCCAGCGCCCAAGGGAACTACGAAATTCAGGTCTACCCGTACGAAACTGTTGAGCCGCACCACACCATGGTGGAACTCCATTCCAATTTCACGTTTCAAGGCTCCAAATCCACGGACGACGGGACCCTTCCAACGAACCACCAATTGCATGAAACGATCGAAATCACCCACGGCTTCGCCGACTGGTTCGAGATCGGATTTTATATTTTTACTTCCGCGAAGAGTGGCAACGGATTGGATTACGTCGGCAGCCACATCCGCCCGCGGGTGCGCGTTCCTCCCAAGTGGCACTGGCCCGTGGGCGTCAGCCTTTCGAATGAAATCGGCTGGCAGAGCCGTCGGTATTCGGCGGATACGTGGACCTGGGAGATTCGCCCGATCGTCGATAAGCAAATCGGCCGCTGGTATCTCGCATTCAATCCTACGTTTGATCGGTCGTTCCACGGGCCCGGCGTAAACGAAGGGCTGGTTTTCTCGCCCAATTTCAAGTTCAGCTACGATGTCACCAAGAAAATCGCCGGGGGACTCGAATATTACGGCTCGCTGGGTCCGGTTACGGGTTTCGACGCGGTCAGCCAGCAGCAACAGCAGATCCTCCCTGCCATCGACTTGAATCTTTCGCCCAAGTGGGAAGTCAATTTTGGATTGGGCGTGGGTGTGACGCGTGCGACGGACCACTTGATTGCCAAAATGATTCTCGGCTACCGTTTTGATTTCTGAAGCGTCCTCTATAAGGAGACATCAGGAACCTGCCATGGACTATCAACTTGCTCAGATTAATATCGGGCGGCTCATCGCTCCCATCGACGATCCCAGGATCGCCGAATTTGTAGCCCAGCTTGAGCCCATCAATGCACTCGCCGACAACGCCCCGGGCTTTGTATGGCGGCTGCAGTCGGCCTCTGGAAACGCCACCGACATCGCCTACAACGATGATCCGTCGATCATGCTCAACATGTCAGTGTGGGAGTCGCTGGAGGCGTTGCGCGATTACGCTTACAAGTCGGATCACATGAAGGTGCTGCGCGATCGCGCGAAGTGGTTCGAAAAAATGGACAAGCCGTATTACTGCTTGTGGTGGATTCCCGCCGGCCACATCCCCACTGTCGCGGAGGGCCGCGAACGGCTGGAGCATTATCAGAAATACGGTGCGACGGCCTTTTCCTTCTGGTTCTCGCAGCACTTTCCGCAGCCGGCGGACGAAGGCGTCTGCGCGTAGCATTTGATGAACAGGAAAATCGAGCCGTTGCAACCGATTCTTACCGCGCACCTCTTTCCTAAAGTCGACGGAATGTTGATCGAACTGCTGCGCTCGCTCGGGCCGGCGGATTGGGAAAAGCAGACGGTTTCTCCGAGGTGGAAGGTCAAAGACGTTGCCGCGCACTTGCTGGATACGGCGCTGCGCGGAGTTTCCATCGGGCGGGACGGCTACGTGGCGGAAAGTCCAAGCATCAAGTCGGCTGCTGATTTGGCGGCGTTCATCAACCGGCTGAATAGCGAAGGTGTTATCGTATATCGTCGGTTAAGCCCACTAGTCTTAATTAGACTAGTGGAAGTCGCCGCGAAATCGCTGGCGGAATTCCACGCTTCCCGGGATCCCTACGCGCTGGCTCCGTACGGCGTGAGCTGGGCCGGGGAAGAAAAATCCACAAACTGGTTTGACACGGCGCGGGAATTTACCGAGCGCTGGCATCACCAGCAGCAAATTCGTCTCGCCGTAAACAAGCCAGGCATCATGACGCGCGAACTCTACTATCCCGTTCTGGATTGCTTCTTGCGTGCTTTGCCGTTCACCTACCGCGCCACCTCGGCACAGCCGGGAACCTACGTCCAAGTCAATGTTTCGGGTGAATGTGGCGGCAGTTGGTATTTACGTCGTGTGGATCAGGTGTGGGAGCTCCTTCGGGAACCCGCGGGCGAAAAAGTTTCTGAAACAACCATTCCCCAAGAGATTGCGTGGCGCATCTTCACGAAGGGCATTGACCGGGAATCGGCGCTGAGCCAGATAAACATCACTGGTGACACCAAGCTGGGTCAGCACGTTCTTGGCATGATCTCTATCGTCGCGTGAGAATCTGATCTCATCTTGCAAATTCTATTCCTGGAAGCCCGCGCTCAGGCGATGCTTCTAAGGAACTCGGTCGCTTTCGCGTTGCATTCTTGCCAGGCATCTTCTTCGCTGTGCGGGCTGTGTTTGCCCGCGCCTATGAATTGCATTGTCGCGCGCGGAAGAGCGCGCTGGACGCGTTCCATTTCGCCGGGTTCGGTGCGCGGATCGAGGCTACCGTGCAGAAATAATGTGGGGACTCGGAGTTCACTCAGCTGCCCGTCGTAAAGATCTTCGTCCGGCCGCTGGACGCTGTCAGCGATTCGAAACCACGCACTGCAGTTGCGGCGCAAGACCGTTGGCCAGTTCGTTTCTCCGTGATCCTCGGCGAGCAACCTTCGCGTTTCGTCGCCCAACTCCTCCGGATGCGCCGCGAATCGTTCGAAAAAGGATCGCGAACCAGGTTTTCTTCGCAGGAAGTGGAAGGCCTCGAGAATCACACCGGTGCAACGTTGCGGCGCGAGCAGCCCCATCATCGCGGCAATCACCGAACCGTCACTGTGGCCCCAGAGGATGGCACTCTCGATTCCCAGCGCATCAAGAAAGGAAAATGTTTCTTGCGCGGCGCGGCGGTGAAAATCAAGCGGCATTTCGCCGGTGACCCGGCTGGAATGTCCGTAGCCCGAGCGATCGGGGATCAGAATGCGATGCTCGTTAGCGAAAGCCGCGATTTGCCGGTCGAAAGGATAAATTCCGTATCCCCAGCCGCCATGAAGAATGACGAGAGGCTTGCCGTTGCCAAATTCGCGGTAATAAATGGTGACCGGCTCGATGCCGGGGGCATGAGTTGAAAGTGGCAACTGGAGAGTGGGCACTTACGATTGCCTTTTCCTGAAAAGAAACCGGCTGACTCGCGACGCGCCTGTTTTCTGGACTGGATTCACGGTCCGTACATTACGACACAGGATTCAAGGACTCAAGCAAGGTCTGTAAAAAGGAAAACGGCTGGCAGTAGATGCTGCCAGCCGCTTCTCTCCGCATGTGTAGAACTTGGAAGTCTTACCGGTGTCCGCCGCCGTGGCCTCCACCGCCACCGTGGCCTCCACCGCCACCGTGGCCTCCACCGCCACCGTGGGATCCACCTCCGCCGTGGGATCCACCTCCGCCGTGAAAACCTCCACCACCGCCGTGCGACCCACCGCCACCGTGGAACCCGCCAGACTCGCCGTGGGAACCTCCGGAGCCACCGCGGAACCCATTGCCTCCGTGGAAACCCCCACCGCCGTGGAAGCCGCGATCACTGCCACGGAAACCGCCGCGGTCAAAGCCGCGTCCTTCAAACCCGCGTCCGCGGCCACCGAACCCAGGCCGTCCGTAGAAGCCGCGTCCATAATAGCCGCGACCGTAG
>Ga0137412_10002600_pt1 | contig 14263 bp, 10 predicted proteins | sample CZODoug2_1_16fun_FD_122160 | JGI IMG/M metagenome (GOLD analysis project Ga0137412, IMG submission 122160) | Vadose zone soil fungal communities from Angelo Coast Range Reserve, California, USA - CZODoug2_1_16fungal (Hybrid Assembly) | ecosystem: Environmental > Terrestrial > Soil > Vadose zone... | reverse complement strand
CAAGATCCTGAACTGATGGACGTTCGGGATGCCTTCTATGCCTTCCACACTTTTCCCGGCAAGACCGGCACGCCAGCCATGGCGTTTCGGGTATCCACTATGCAGCGGGCCCACTCGCCGAGCTCTTGGTAGTTCACCGATGAATGGTTGGTCGCAATGAGAACAACATCGAAGTTCTCTATCGTTGCACGGCTCCACTCCACCGATTTTCTTCCGGCGAATTGTGGGTGCTCGCGGGTTGGTTTGATCACCGGAACATAGGGATCGTAGTAAGCGACTTCCGCGCCGCGGTTCTGGAGCAAATCCATCAACACGTAACTGGGCGATTGGCGTTCATCATCAACATTTGGCTTGTAAGCCAGGCCAAGCACGAGAATTCTTGAACCATTAATGGATTTTTGTTGAGAGTTAAGTGTGTCGGCGACGCGATGTACGACATGCTCGGGCATCCGGGTGTTGATCTCGCCCGCCAACTCGATGAAACGCGTATGCTGGTCGTACTCGCGAGCCTTCCATGTGAGATAAAATGGATCGATCGGGATGCAATGTCCGCCAAGCCCAGGGCCGGGATAAAACGGCATGAACCCAAAGGGCTTCGTTTTGGCCGCTTCAATGACTTCCCAAATATCAATGCCCATCGCGCCGTAGACGAGCTTCAGTTCATTGACCAGCGCGATGTTTACACTACGAAAAATATTCTCCAGAAGTTTGGCCGCTTCGGCGACGCGACACGAAGAAACAGGCACAACTTTGTCGATCGTTTTGCTATAAAGAGCCACCGCGCGATCAAGGCAGGTTGGGGTGTATCCTCCTACCACTTTTGGAATACGTTTAAGGTTGCTCTGTTCGTTAGCCGGATCTTCGCGTTCTGGCGAGAAGGCAAGGTGAAAATCCACACCCGCCTTCATCCTCGATCCGTCCTCCAATACAACGCGCAAATCCTCTTCAGTCGTTCCAGGATAGGTAGTCGATTCCAGAACCACCAAGGCGCCCTTTGCGAGATGCGGCGCGATCGACCGGCCGGTTTGCCTGATGAACGACAGATCGGGTTCGCGATTTTTGTTTAGTGGTGTTGGCACACAAATGATGACTGCTTCGACCTCTTTGATGAGACTAAAGTCTGTTGAGGCCGAGAATTTTCCGGAAGCCTGCAACTCTGCGATGGCCGACTGTTCAATATGTTTGATGTAGCTCCGCCCATTATTTAGCAGCTCAATCTTCGCAGGATCGACATCGATTCCTAGCACGCTAACGCACGAGCGTACAAACTGGATGGAGAGGGGTAGCCCCACGTAACCAAGGCCGATAACTGCGATTTTCATTTTTCAATCATGCACCGGCGAGAGCCGAGCCGCCTTCCCCGGATGCGCCGGTTCCGACGGAAAGAACAAAAGCCTGGCATATAAATAAGCCGCGAACTCACTGACAACATTTTTAAGGCCTTCGCTGTAGTGCCACCATCGGTTCGCGGGATAATCCACGTTCGCCACGGCGATAATCCCAACTTGTACATCCTTTCCGAAGGCTTTTTGGAAAAGCAGGCGAGTGCGGCGCGCATGTAGATCTTCGGTGACAACATCGATGCTGGACACAACCACATCGTGGTCGCGAAACCAGTTCCGCAGTGCAACAGCCGACCCGTAGGTTCTGTCACGGTCCATTACACGGCAAGGAACCATCTGGAGACGCTCGTCTGGAACGCCGCATTTTTTCAAAAGGTCCGCGCCAACGCTGGCTGAGGTCATGAAGTCATTGATGTATCCTCCAGTGCCGCCCACCGGTCCGCCTGTCGTAAAAACGCGTTGATAGCGGTTACCCTGGAATTCCTTCACTGCCGCCCGAATTGCGTACTCGTTTATCCACCCTTCGACTACAAGGGTATTCGCATCGACGCGCTGGGTTATCGCAAGAAATGGGTAAATGCCCTTCAGAAGAAGCACACTGACGAGCAAAAGAGCGGAAGTGACAATCAGTCGCCCGCGCCGGGAGAGCGACCATCGCTCCTTGCGATCAAACAATCCCCACATCGCACGGGCCGGCGTCGCGTGTGCCAATGGAATAGAAGAAGAACTAACGCTATTTTGCATTGAAAAAACTGATCCGGGATTTCAGTTCTAGAAGAATATCAACGAGCGAAAGCGCCACTCGACGCATCGGAGGTACAACACAAATCAAGATCGCTCCGGCGAAAAGCCCAAGGGGAGCGCTGACGACCAATTGCACTAATGGCCGCGAGTTCACCAGAGGGAGGCGCACCAGCCATGTCACGCTGCAGACAACTATCCAAAGCGGAAGGTAGCGGAAAATCGCAGACCACAAATCCGCCGTAGTTACAGGGCCATCCCGTCCGGCAAAATAGAAAACAGCCGGCGTCCCGAATAGAAGCCCGGCTGTGGAATAAGCGATCGCCAGTCCGACAGGGCCAAACGGCAGGCCGACAATAAAGGCAGCGATCGTGATAGTAGAACAGAGCAAACTAGCGAACAGCCAATCTTTGCCTCGCCCCTGAGTCTGGAATAGCCAGGTGGAGGCTCCCGTCAGCGGAACCCAAAGGGCCGCGATAGTAAAACCAGCGAAAATAGGTATTGCCTGTTCCCATTTCGGCCCGAGAACCACAAGAGTCAGAGGACGAGCAAGAGCTAGTAGAATACCAGTGAAAAGAAAGCTTACCAATGCCAGCGCCTCGTACACGCGAAGAAATGTACGACGGTATCGCTCCGGTTCGGTTTGGACTCGTGATAGCGCCGGAACCAGCACGGAGTTGATTGGTATGGTGAATTGTTCCAGCGGTCGCATGAGGAGGATGGAGGCTCTCGAATACAGACCAACCGCCACTGGACCGAAAAACCGCCCGATCAAAACATTATCCAAACCTCGAGCAAGCGTGTTTATCAGGTTCCCAATCGTGATATTTGCTCCGAAACTCAACAGCTGCCGAGTTTGAGCATTCCGTGAGAATAATCGAGGCTGCCAGCCCGAAATTAACCAGGACAGCACAAGCCTAATTACGACTTGCATCAGGTTGGCACCAACCAGCGCCCAGTAGCCGTATCCGGATAGCGCCATGACGATTCCAGTCAGGTAACCGCCGAGCACACAAGTAACCTCGATGGTCGCGATCGCCCCGAAACGCATCTGCCGGTTTAACAGCGCAATGTGTTGAACCGCCGAGGTGGTAAGGAGAAAGGTAATCGAAAGCGCGAGCGTGATACCTACAAGCCGTGGTTCGCGATAAAACCATGCGATTACCGGTGCTGAGGCTGCGACGACCAGTGTCACAAGACTGCCCACGCCAACGTTTACCCAGAACAGATTGGACACCTGCGTGTGACTAATCTGCTGCCGCTGCACCGTGGCCGTAGAGAGCCCTATATCCTGAAAAATCCAGAGAAAACCCATCATGGTCGTTACCATGGCATAGAGGCCGAAATCCTTTGGTGTAAGCAGGCGCGCAAGCGCCATAATAAACGCGAGGTTTAACAGGAACTTGATTGCCTGTGCCGCGATCGTGATAAAAGTCCCGGAGATCGTTCGGCCCTTGAGATCACCCAAAAGGTGATCGGTATTAAGGTGTTTCTCGTTGGGATCGACCCCTTTCCTCGCACTACCTTGTTTGCCTATTTCTTGCGGGGTCACGTCAGCCAAAATAGCATCACCTTGAGCCACGCTCGAACGGTCGTTCGTAATCATGTCGACTTCTTGGACATCCAGATTAGCTGGACTCACGCTGTTGAATCGCACGTTTAATATTCATCCATACCTACTCGGAGCCCTCTTATCGGAAAAAGGACTCGGCTCGTTTTCTTAACTGGGCAAGCTAGGATCACGCTGAAGAGAATGCATCATCTTGTCCCACGCTCTTAGCACGGAACACTTAGTCTGATTGTAATACAATTGGGTATGCTTTGCCGCCGCGAAGCCAAAGAGCTTTTCAATCCAGGCAAACTTCCAGGATGCCTTGGGAAGGGAAAGCTGGCCTCCCAGGCCGGCGGCAAGTTGTTGTGCTTCCTGCACCAGGTCAGGACGGTTCGGATAGAAATTGGGCAACCAATCCTGCAAGCAAGTCACGCACGCCGCGCGAACACGGTCACTGTCTTCCCGGGCACGCAGGTATCCAATCTGCAGCTTCATCGCAAGAAGTTGCGCTTCCATTTTCTTGTCCGATCGGCCGATATTACTTAGGCGACTGCTTGGCGTGATGCGGTAATAGACCCTGCTCTGTGGAATGAACCGAATGCCACTACTGACATCAATTACGCGAGAGAAGTATTCGCCATCGTCGTCGACCAGAAGTCGGCGGTCCCAGGGTCCGGCCGCCTCAGTCAAATCCCGGCTAACGAGCCAAGCGGCGGTTTGCACATGCCAGTTTCCTTCCCACTTCCTTGTCAACCATTCAGTGGGGGCAAGGTCGCACCAGAGCGGAGTAGGAATAAATTTTGCCTTGCGTGGCCGATATCGAAAAGAACCCCATGGCGAAGAAAAAAGTATCCATCGGTCCTTCGCCCGTACGGCTTGCTCCATCTGGTGAGTGATCTTGTGTGGGGCAAGCAGGTCGTCTGCGTCGAGCCATTGAATATAATCGCCGCTACTTAACGAAAATGCCGCGTTTCGCGCGGCAGCAGCTCCTTGATTCGGCTGCGTAACGACGCGGACCCCTTTCGCCTCAAATTGCTGAGCTGTTCGCAGCGTGCGATCGGTAGACCCGTCATCAACCACGATGATCTCCTTATTGGACCATGTTTGCCCAAGCGCCGAACGAATCGCTTCGGCGATCCAAGGCTCAGCGTTGTACGCCGGTATTAGGATGGAGACCAGAGGCGACATGTGGTCAGAAATCAGAGAACAGAAGAGCGTCGGAAAACCTCAAAAGGCTAAACAGTGTAATCATTAAATCGGACGATTTGCAAAATTTGGCGTTAGATTTCAGAAGTCAGCGAGAAGATAAGAGATTCGAATAAACAGCCGTCGTTATCTCGGCCACTTTACTCCATGAGTATCGGTCATTTGCATACTGCTTGATTTGATACCGCGTGTTTTCCAGGTTGCTGAATAGTTCGCTCTTAAAGTACTCGTCGATCTTGCTTGCCAAATCGGATGGATCCTGCGGTCTGAACACCAAGCCTGTCTTGCCTTCGACGATTTCGTTCTTTAAGCTCGCTACACCGGCGGCGATGGCGGGTAGTCCAAAATTATAGCCAAGGAATAGCACGCCGCTCTGAAACACGTGTGCATACGGTAGGACCAAAGCGTCGGCCGCTTTGAAATATAGCTCCGTCTCTTCGTCAGGGACATACTCGATCTTCTCGATGACGCGATCACCAATGTTACCACTGATAATGGTTCGCCGAATTTCATTCCAGTAAGTCTGTTGCCCCTTCGGCCTTCCCACAATTAATAGGCGATAGCTGCGATCTTTTTCTAAGAGTGCAGAAAAAGCTGCTATCAAGTACTCGAGCCCTTTATAGGGGGCAATGTTTCCAAAAAACAGCATGATTTTATCGCCGCCGCTCACGTTCAACCGGCGTTTCGCTTCCGCGCTCGAGAGGCCAGTGTTTGGAACTGTGTTATTAATCCCAAATGGGATAACGCTAACCTTACTCTCCGGAATATGAAACTCAGAGATCATGTCGCGCTTCATTCCGTCGGTGTGAACAAAGAGGTGGTCACTCAAGTTATACTGAACTTTCAGTGAAAGCCGATTCAGCCACGAATCGTTGGAATCTCGCTTACCCGCGTTCACATTATGCACGGTGAATACAACGCGTTTACGCAGCAGTTTGTAATAGAGCATCAACAACGTGCAGTCGAGGACCTGGAACTTATTATTCCAGAGAATGTGAAAAATCTTCGCCTTCGCTCCGGCGCTGTAACTGATCAGGCGCCAGTAGTATGCCAACACTCTGGCCATCTTTCGGGCGGGTCTCGCGTTGGGATTCTGGTCTCCGCGCAGATTAAGAAAGTTCACTCGACTATTGGTTAGTAGCTCTGGGGTGCTCAAATCGTCGCTGCCGATAAAATCAATGGAAATGCCTTCTGAAGTGAGCGCACTTGCCATTCCGAGGGCGTAAGGCTTGTCTCCGCCGCCGGTCAGAAGGGCAACTCGAAGCGGCTGAGGGTGGAGGCCTGATACGTCGCCTGCGCCTGAGCTACGCCGTGCCGAAGCGGGCAAAGCGACATCTGAGGACGCAAATGGGGATGGCCCTTGATGTCTGATTTCGGGTGTCTGTTCGGTGAGTGGCATCATTTGACGGCGCGAATAGCTACGTCCAACTGGCTCTTGACTGTACTTAGTACGTCATCTACTGAAATAGCGCTCGTCGCGCGCTTATCGTATCCCCGTTTGTAGAAGAACTTTTCCAACAGGGGCGAAACGATCTTTTTCTGAATCCCATAATCGTAGATTTCCCAGGGGCTCGTGCACGTAAAAAGAGTCACGCACCGCGTACCAGTCCCGAGCGCCAAATGCATCGGCAGACTATCACCGCCAACAAGGCAGCAGTGGTTTCGGACATCAGCCAGATGTTCGAGCAGCGATGACCTTTCAGGGAGTACATTGACGATCAACCCGCTATCTTCCAGGTGCCGTTTTAAATGCTCGTAGTAAGCCCATCTCTTCATTGGCCAGACAGGTCCGGCATCGGCTGCTATGGCCACATCGCCTGATAGCCCGGTTTCAATCGGTTGCGGCAACAAATAGGTCTCACCCGCAAAATCGAACCCAAGTCCCCTAAAAATCAGCTCCTGATATGTCTGTCGATTGAGGAGCTTAAGCCGATCAGCCTCCGACCGGCCATGGGAACTGATCAGACTGAGATCAAACCAGCACCTCGAGTTGTCCGTATAACGCAAGCGCTGAGACGAGTCCATGTAAGCACCGAAGATCTCGGCTGGTTGGACACTCTTCAGAAACATGGCTACCTCGAGGGTGTCTTCCAGATTTATGGCCAGGTCATAGGGAATATCTAATGCTCTCGCACGCGCTTCCCACGAAAAATGACGCAGGTTGTCTGACAGACCATCCAGCAATACAGCATTCTTCGCTGCTGTGATCCATGTAACCGAACCGCTTAATCGACGCAACAGGGGCGTCGTGCGGACAACATCACCAGTAGCGCCAAGTTTTACGATCAAGACGTTCATACAAGCTCAAAACATTTCACGGTTGGGAGCGGGGGAGTTGATACTTTTTCCTTTATCTCGTGTGATCTGGTCACAAGCTTACGGCATGGCCGGTTTATGGACAAAGTTGTGTCAATTACTGGTCTTAATACGTCCCGCCGCGTATTCTAATTCAGTTCAATCAATTTTCTCTGGATGAATTCCAGCGTCAAAATCTTGTGTATTTCAGAGGTATAATTTCGCTGCCCGGTGCTATGGGCTTTGAGCATGGCTTCCACAGAATTCGCACGAAGATAGGGTCTGCTGCGCGCATCCGGGTCGAGAAGTATCTCCCGTAACCATGGCGAGAGTTCATCGCGGTACCAGACACGGAAGTGAGCGACTTTGTGCCGCCCAAGGAACAGTTCTTCCAGGCGTAGCGGGGCAAGCATGTGATCGAGTTTTGCCAACCATTGCGGCATCCCGTAATCATAGGCATACTCCGCTTTAAAGGTGAACTCTTGGTACCAATGCAGCAACCGATTGAGGCCGCGAGTTGATCCAGAGGCAAGACCGCGATCCGTCGCCATTTTTCCCAACGCTGGATTGCCATCAGCAATGAGTCGAATCGCTGGCTCATTCTGCAACAGGCTTGCCGGCGTTTGATAAGCTAGTGCAACCAGATCGTTATCAAAGTACGGAGTTCGATAAGTGACCTGCGATCGTTCTACGGCAAATTTGCTTGCCATATACCATGGCGCCTGCTTAAACGAAGTGAAAGAAAGCCTGTGACCTTGAAGCTCATTAGTGTAGGTCTCAGCGGCATCCCGAAAGGAACTTTCCAAGTCCAAATCGAAAACGCCTTCCAGAGTAGGAGCCGGCTTGAACATTACAAGACGCCTCAAGATTTCGCCGCCACAGACACCACTAAGCCGGACTGGGGCGATTTGGCGGGCCAGTCTCTGAACGTACAAGTCGATCGATCCAGTTACGTCCATGGTGCCATCGCTAATATAAACGGCTTTCTCGGCAAGATCGTGAAACTGAGACAAGAACTCGTCGCCCACGAGAATCGTGTTGTGAGGCTGCCCGCAAAGTTTCGCAGCTTGGCGCGCAATCTTGACGTCTTCACAGTCACGGTATTTACCGCTCCATGTATAACATGGCAAAGTGCCTGGGAGATCAGGCGCCCAGGCCAGGATCATCCGGCTATCTACCCCACCCGTCAGAGACAGGCCGACGGACTGTTTTCCAAGGAAATATTTCGGAAGGACCCGTGTCCAGGTCTCTTTCAACTTCTCGTAAAAGTGGGATTCGCTTAACTCCGGTTGGCTTTCCCATCCTTCTTGCTTGAAGTAAGTCTTTCTCTTTACTGGTTCTCCCCTGGAAAACACCCACGACGAACCTGGCGGAAGCAGGGAAATTCCGGAGAAAAGGGTCCTGTCTTGCAAAACGGCCTCGCAACTGAGAACCTCGCCGAGGCTACGTAAATCAAGTTGACGAGTGCCGGGAAGGATTTTTAGAAGGGCCTTTGCTTCAGAAGCAAAATAAAATCCGCGCGAATCTTCGTGATAGTAAATTCGATTTACGCCATAGCGGTCGTTAAAAAGAACGAATTTCTGCTCACGAAGATCCAATAACACACCGCTGAACCAGCCATTGAGCTTCTCCAGAAATTCATAACCCATTTCCTCGTATAAGTGAACGAGATAACTTGCGTCACCTGAGTTAAAGTCGTGCCCACGCGTTCTCAGCGCATCGATGTCTGCCTGGTCGGCGAAATCCTCGCCTGAAAAAATAAGGCAGATGTCTTTCTTTTCATTCCAGATAGGAAGACAATCCCCGAACGCTCCCTTGTGGCAAGTCCATCCGCTCCAGAGACCGAGCTCCTCATTGATATATGTGCCGCTAACATAAAACGCCTCATGCGTCATGCACTCAACCATGGACTGAATCAGAGAGCGCCACGCTGCTGACGGTCCGTGTTTACTGATTATACCAGCAATTCCAGGCATATTGGATTACGAGGCAGAAGTTAGAAGAAAAAAATCAGAAGTCAGTAGAAATTGGCGAACAACGCAAGGATTCAAACCTCCGATACGACTTACGCAGGCTTTGGCGAAAAGCAGATTATTTGGTGCCAAATGTTTGTCGAAACATCAAGTCGTGTACACGTTTTACAATCCAAGCAATGTCGAGGAAGACGGCCATCGGCAGGCCGGCGAGCACTGGGTGCTGCATCGCCAGCGATCGAAGGATTGCACTAAACTTGTAGTGTGCGCCGATCCAGTTCGTGTCACATCCCAAATGCTCCTTGAATTTGGCAGAAGACAAAGTGTACGGTGACACGTCGACATACACCATCTTCAAATACTCTATCAGGCCATTGCCTCGCTCCGAATTCCAACGTGCCACCCAGGGCTTAGTGCCCATACAATGAATGAACGTTGGACCATCGCCAAGCAGATTCCGCAGCCGCTCTCCCGTCGTATAGCCCCATACGCCGTCAAACTGAACGATATGTTTACTCCGGCGAAGCGTTTTAAGGGGGATATCGGCGAATTCGGTCGAAGTTAAGAGTGCGGTCAATACATCTTGATCGCCCTGCATGTGAATCGGTCTTTTCCGCATATCCTTCTCATTTCGTTGCCACCTTTGGTATTCATCGGTTTGTAGCAGTTCCCACCATCGTTTCAGCAAGGGATAGTGCCGTCTGGTCACCCGAAGGACGCCAGAATTGAGTGTACTCGGGAGAACGCGGCCGACCGAAAGCTGCCATAACTCCGCGCGACGCCCGGCTCCATCGTGGTCGCTGCGATCCAGCGCACATGTCTGTTCTGTGGCCACAAAGACTGCTTCATCGAGGCCATCGAATAAGGGACGAATGTCCCTGGTTACAAACATGTCCGAATCGATCCAGATGACTTCATCGAAGCCTGCATCGAGCAATCGCATAATGGCCTGTGGCTTTACGTTCCAGCCGTAACCATTCCTTAGGCCTTCCGCCTGTAGCCGTACTTGCGGGTACCCAGTTAGCCATCGAAGAAATGCTTGGTTGGCAAACGGATAGAACAGGCTGATCGCCCTGCCGGGACAGTGAAGACCCAGGCTAGCCAGGACCACCCTAAGGGAAGGCTCCCATGCCTCTCGGTCCTCATTGACACAGATAATCGATTGAAAGGGTCGCATAAGCTCGGCTCCGGCTTTTTATCGGCTATTCAGCCGATACCAGAATTTTTTTAGCTTCATCCGTTTCGGGGGGATTCAGTTTACGATTGAGGAAATACTCGCCACTCTCAAAGCGGTGGGGAGCCGGCGGGAGGAATTGAACACTCCATCTACTGATTACGATTCAGTCGCTCTAACGTTAAGCTACACCGGCGAACTTATTGCGTTGTAAGGTCAGGTTGGCGGAAATTTTTTTGTGATACCAGTCTCTGCAACTCAAAGCCAGGTAAAGAATGGGTTCCGGAAGCAACCCGCTAACGCCTCGGTATAAACGTAGTCGGACAAATAGTTCGCCTCTCGGGGTCAACGGAATGTAATACCTCGGAAAGTTAACTTGCTGGAAACCGTTCCGACGTTTGAATTCCACCAGTGAACTCCGACGTTTGTTGCCATAGATGAATTTCCCGTAGATCAGATGAGAGATGGCCTTTTGTTCGCACACCTCCGCCGCTTTTGCGATCAGCGCGTTTTGCGGCCGTTTGTCATAATGCTCGTCCATCGAGATGATATGAAAGATTGTCGCTGTATCGTCAACGTAAACCATCTTGAAGAAGCCTATAAGTTCCTCACCTAAATACGCACCGATAAATTCACTTCGATCCAGATACGTGGCAAGGCTTCGCCTTACGCTATCAACGTCCTGCCCATAGTGCCAGAAGAGCCTTCCGTCGCGGACCTGAATGCTGTTATAAATCTTGTGGACTCGTTTAACCAGATCATCATCAAACGGTATAACTTTCACGACCACACCACGCTTCCCGGCGCGCCTTACATTCTTTCTCGATACTTGAGGCAGACTTTCCCACCAGTCCTCAAAGCAAGCTGTCTGTATTGCAGCCCAGTTATCCCAGTCCCGGTGATAATCATATTTTGGCGTGATCTCAGGCGGCTTTTGCGCAAACGTAAAGAGATCGGCTGCCAGGCCGCTTTCCTTTAGCTTGGTAATAAACGAGTCAGGGTCTTCGACAGTCACACCCTCCACGACGCCTTCATCCTTAATTTCTGCCGTCTTGATCCATTTGCCCGTTGCTATAACCGTCCGGCCACAGATCTCGGTTGAGGGGACACGGAGCGTCTTACCGCGGATACGGGTCTCTTCCATTTTGGCGTTAGTGCAGTTATCCATTGGTTTGGCCTAAGATGCCACGCGAACAGTGTCCATTCCTTCGTGCGCCTCAGAGATCAGCCGCTCTTGACCCGACCCACTCCGACGCAACCATTGTTCAAGCATCACCAGACTAAACAGAAGCTTGTGGTTGTCCTGGCGGCCAGACTGGTGACCTTCAAGCAGTCTTCGCACGGGTCTGGGATTGAGCAAACCAAACATAAGTGAGCTCTCATCCAGGAGCACTTCCCGATGCATTCCGTTGAGTGAAGAGCGAAACCATTGGTCCACGACGTTTGCGGCGAAGCCGCGTTTTTTTCCCTTAAGAATTCGCGGCGACAAGTAGCGCTGGCAAATCTGTCGATGCAACCACTTCCGGGTTCCGTTGCGGACTTTGAGATTCGCGCTGAGCCGTTGCCCATACTCCACCACGGTGCGATCAAGATACGGCACCCGGACTTCGAGACTATGTGCCATGGATAACTTATCCCCATACATTAGCAGCTCGTCGGGCAGCGAAGAGCGAATTTCAAGAAGCTGAAATCCGCCGAGCTCATCGGTATGCTCCATTTGTGGCCGGAGCGCATCCCAGTACTCGACCAACTCGTGGCGATCTCTATCGGGAAGAACGCCACCGCGAAAAAGTCCGTCTATTGTTTCTGGCGCCGCGAGTGAAAAAACATCTTGATAACGCTTCAAACGATCTGCGGCGCTTAGTGAACGAACACCACGCTTTAGCGTTTCATTCCTCGGCAATCGATTCACGGCAAATCCGGCCATCGATCTGACACCGGCTGGGAGCCCCCGCCACCAATTTCCGTAGTGAATACCAAGATGCCGCCTGTAACCACCGAACAACTCGTCCGGTCCCTGACCGATCAGGGCAACCTTTACATCCTGCCGCGCGCGCTGCGAAACGAAGTACATCGGAACGATCGACGATGTCGCAATAGGTTCTTCCAGGCATTCTACGATTTTCGGAAGAGCGCGTTCAAACTCAGTCTGGTCGAGCTTAACCTTTACATGCCGCGCCCCTAAAAGGCCGGCGGTCACGGCGGCATCGGTTAGCTCGTCGTCTTCGAAACTCTCTCCATAGCCTATCGTATAGGCCGGCCACGGCCCACCTTGTTCGTTCATTAGCGCCAGTAGCAGACCCGAGTCCAGACCGCCGCTTAGAAGTACTCCGACTGGCACGTCACTAAGCAGATGACGCTTAACTGCACTTCTGTACAACTCAAGCAGTTCAGAAACAGCTTCTTCCTTTTTCTTGGGAGGCGAAAAAGGAGTCGGGATGAACTTGTACCAGCGTTCTTCGCGGCATTGGCCCTTCTCCACAATTAGCATGGTACCGGGCGCCAACTTCCGAATGCCTTGAAATATCGTCAAAGGAGAAGGCGTATATCGGAAACGGAGAAACAGATTCAAGGCTGTAGGATCGACATTGGGCCGTGATTCTTGCGCAGCCAGAATCGCGCGAATTTCGGAACCGAAAGTTAAGGTTCCATTGTCGATTTTGTAATAGATGAGTTTGATGCCCATGGCGTCCCTGGCCAGGATTAGTCGTTCCTTCTGCACATCCCAAATAGCCAGGCCAAACATACCGTTGAGGTGATTGAAGACATCAGTGCCCCACTCTTCGTAGCCGTGTATGATTACTTCCGTGTCTGAATTCGTTCTGAACTGATGGCCTTTGCTTTGCAGTTCGGCTCGGAGTTCTTTGTAATTGTAAATCTCGCCGTTGAAGATTATCCACACGGTTCCCTCGCTATTCGACATCGGCTGATGACCGCCGGCGAGATCGATGATCGACAGTCGGCGAAATCCCAAACCAACAGGCCCGGCGATGAAGAAGCCTTCGTCGTCGGGGCCGCGATGCGCGATCGAGTCCGCCATACGCACGATCGTCTCGCGCTCTACTGGCTCGTGTCGCTGGAAATTAAATTGGCCGGCTATGCCGCACATTTTGTTAAAGAGGTTGAGAGTTGAGAGTTGACGGACCGGCGCACTCGTAACTCGACGCTTCACGGGTTTCGCGCAGATAGAACGCTAGAGCGCGAAACATCTGCGCCTGGCCCCAGCGATGCATGGGGACGTTATCCCAGCCCAGGTGTAACTTCCGGGAGCGGAACGATCCGTCGCGCTTCACCCATGCTTCCAAAACATGCTCGACGACCTTCTCCAAAGTTGTCTCTAGCGCAGGAAAGCGATCACCCAAAAGTATACAAAGGTTAATGCACTCCGCGCAATCGTACAGCTCGCGCTTGTAAACGGTCAGGCGCGGCGCTCGTGAGAACGGTTTTGGCAGACCGTCTGCGTCAAAGAGATTATTCAGGTAGTAACTTACCCCTTTGTGCAAGGCTTCAAGCGTTACCGAGTGCCCCGTAAGAGCGTGGATCTTGGCCAGTGCTTTCATCACAAAACAGGTGTGATAGTGGTCAACGAAATTGCGCACTCCATCGACGGCATAGAACCAGGAGCCGTCGGGATTCTGATTCTCTAAAACAAAATTCAGATTATGCTCGGCGATCTTCCAATAATCGTCGTTGGAAAAGACTTGAGAAGCGCTGGTCAGCAAAAAGGCGCGGTACGCAGCGGCGTTGATGACTCCGCCTTTGTCGAAAGGTGTATACGAACAGCTGCTGGCGTTTTCCGATGTTCTGAAATCCTTAATATCGTTCGCGGCATGCCGCCCAATCGATTCGAGGATTTGCTTGTGCTGCTCAAGCAAGTCCTCATTTCTGTCCTCCGTCCTCCGTCCTCCGTCCTCTGATTCAAGTAACTCGGTTACTTGCAAGAACGCCTCGTAAGCATACGGAGTCGAGGTGATCAGCG
>Ga0137412_10002599_pt1 | contig 14265 bp, 7 predicted proteins | sample CZODoug2_1_16fun_FD_122160 | JGI IMG/M metagenome (GOLD analysis project Ga0137412, IMG submission 122160) | Vadose zone soil fungal communities from Angelo Coast Range Reserve, California, USA - CZODoug2_1_16fungal (Hybrid Assembly) | ecosystem: Environmental > Terrestrial > Soil > Vadose zone... | reverse complement strand
GCACGACGCTGCAAAAATCGGCAACCTTCTCGGCACCCGGATGGTGATCAATGAGTTCGTTGCGTTCGGCCAGCTCGGTCCGATGAAGGACTCGCTCGACCCGCGCTCGTTCACCATCGCGACCTTTGCCCTTTGTGGCTTCGCGAACTTCAGTTCCATCGGCATCCAGATTGGTGGGATCGGCGCTCTTGCCCCCGAGCAGCGCGGCCAACTAGCCAGATTCGGCATCCGCGCGATGCTTGCCGGCACCATGGCCAACCTGATGTCCGCCTGCATCGTCGGAATCCTCACATGAGCAGTGCCGGGAAAAGTGTTTCCGCGGCGAACGTGTCGTTCACTCGGGCCGAAGCCGCCGCCCGCTTCATCCAGAAAAAAACGAAACTCCGCCCAAAGATTGCGCTGGTCCTCGGTTCCGGCCTGGGCGCATTTGCCGACGAATTCTCCGCTGCCACGCGAATCCCTTACGCAAAGATTCCGCACTTCCCGCGTTCCACGGCCATAGGCCACGCCGGACAACTGGTCATCGGCAAGGTGGATGGCATCGAAGTCGCCGGGATGCAGGGCCGAGTGCATCTCTACGAAGGCTACTCCCCGCAAGAGGTCGCTTTCCCGATCCGGGTCTTCTCGCGCCTCGGCGTGAAAGTGGTAATCCTCACTAACGCCGCCGGCGGTATCAAAAAAGAGTTCACGCAAGGACGCCTCGTCGTCATCAGCGACCACATCAATCTGCAAGGCGCCAACCCGCTCTCCGGACCAAACGCTGATAAATTCGGCCCGCGGTTCCCCGACATGACTAACGCCTACGACAAACAATTTCGCAAACTCACACTCGCCGCTGGCCACCGCCTCGGCATCGATCTCGGTGAAGGTGTCTACGCCGCTCTCGCAGGACCCAGCTACGAAACGCCCGCTGAAATTCGCTACCTCCGCTCCATCGGCGCCGATCTCGTCGGCATGTCCACAGTTCCCGAAGTCATCGCTACGCGCCACTCCGGCCTCCGCGCCCTCGGCATTTCGTGCGTCACCAATGCCGCGGCCGGTGTTCTCGACCAGCCGCTTAATCACAACGAAGTCCTCGAAACCGCCGAGCGCGTAAAATCCCAGTTCATCGGCTTGCTCCGCGCCGTGATTCCGCAGATCGTAGCCGCTCTATAATTCGTAACGAAATTCAATTTTCCCGGAGGCCCGATGCCCGAATATGATGCCCTCATCGCTGCCGCAACCAAAGTGCGCGAAAACGCTCACGCCAAGTTCTCCAATTTCAAGGTCGGCGCCGCGCTGCACGCTCCCTCCGGAAAAATCTTCACTGGCTGCAACATCGAAAATGCCACGTACGGCCTCACCCTCTGCGCCGAGCGTGTCGCCATCTTCAAAGCCATCAGCGAAGGCGAGCGTCGCTTCGACTCCATCGCCGTCGTCACCGACACCGAAACGCTCACTCCACCGTGCGGCGCTTGCCGCCAGATCATCTGGGAATTTTGCCACGACATTCCGGTAGTACTCGCAAATCTCAAAGGCGATGTCCAAGTCCTCCAGATGAGCGAGCTCTTTCCGAAACCCTTCGACTCCTCTAATCTGTAGCTCACCCCTTGAGGGGTGAGGTTTTCCAAAGCGCTGGCAAGATTGCGTACCAGTTGCGAAAATCCTCAGGCCTGAAAGGCCTGAGCTACAAATCTATAAGGATACTTTCATGAATCCATGCCGCGCCTTGCGTAATAACTTTTCTTTCTTCGCTGCGTGCCTGCTGTTTTCTTCTACAGCCATCGCGCAAGACGCTGCCAAGCAACCCGTCTCCGCCGATCTCCTTGTAAAAGGCGCAACGATCGTCACGATGGACTCCAACCGGCGCGTGCTCGAAAACGGCTTCCTCGCCGTCCGCGGCGACGAAATCATCGCCATCGGCCAGGACGTCGCCGCCACATTTCCAAAGGGCTTCGCCGCAAAACAAACCATCGACGCCACTGGCAAGCTGATCATCCCCGGCTTGATCAACGGGCACACGCATATCCCCATGGTGCTGATGCGCGGCCTGAAAGACGACGTCACCCTCGACGACTGGCTCCGCAAGTTCATCTTCCCCGCCGAAGCGCGCAACGTCACCGAAGACTACGTCCGCTGGGGCTCCCGCCTCGCGCTCGCCGAAATGATCCGCAGCGGCACCACCACGTTCGCCGACATGTATTACTTTGAAGACGCCGAAGCCGAAGAGACCAAAGCCGCCGGCCTGCGCGGAGTCCTTGGCGAAACCTGGATCGATTTCCCCGTGCCCGACAACAAAAACGAAGCCGAAATGGCCGCCTACAGCGAAAAATTCCTGAAAAAATGGCAAGGCGATCCGCTCATTCACGCCGCCGTCGCTCCCCACTCCATTTACACCTGCTCCGAAAAAACCCTGCGCGACGCCGCCGCGATGGCCCGTAAATATCACGCGCCCATCCTTATCCATGTCTCCGAAATGCGCAAAGAGTTCACCGACAGTATCGAGAAAAATGGCGCGACTCCCGTGCAATATCTCGAGCGCATCGAATTCCTCGGCCCCGATGTTGTCGCCGCCCACTGCATCTGGACCGACTACACCGACATGAAAATCCTCGCGGAGCGCCAGGTCGGCTGCGTGCACAACCCGTCGAGCAACATGATGCTCGCCAGCGGCGTCGCGCCCGTTGTGGATCAGCGCGCCGCTGGAATGCGTGTAGGCCTCGGCACCGACGGCCCCGCAGGCAGCAACAACGACCTCGACATGATGGAAGAGATGGACCTGGCCGCGAAGCTGCAAAAGACCTACCGCGTAGATCCCCGCGCGCTGGGTGCAAAAGGCGCGATGGAAATGGCCACCATCGAAGGCGCCCGCGCCTTGCACATGGAAAAGCAGATCGGGTCGCTCGAAACCGGCAAAAAAGCCGATTTCGTCATCCTCACGCTCGACGTCCCCAACGCCGTTCCCATGTACGACGTCTATTCCCAGATCGTCTACGCCCTTAAAGCCAGCGAAGTCCAAACCGTCGTCGTCGCGGGGAAAACACTTCTGAAGGACGGCAAGCTGCTCACCATAGACGAGCCCGCCGCCATCGCCAAAGCGAAGGAGTACGCCCAAAAAGTAGCCGCTTCTCTTAAATAGGCGAGACGCAACGCATAGGAAATTTCCTGGAGGCGCGTCTTCTTGGTTAGGGGACTTGCGGAGCGCCGAGGCGATCTGCCTCTTTTTGCTCCTGCCGCGCCATTTGCGGACGGCCGGTCTTCGCGTAGAGCAGCGATAAGCGATGATGAGGTTCCGGCTGCGAAGGGCGAAGTTTCGCCGCTTCTTTCCAATAGCGAACAGCATCCACGGTTGCCGGTTTGTTCTCGGACTGCCCCGCCAGAATCAGGATGCTTTGATAGAGGAGTTCTTCCGTCGGCTTGTCATCCGGGTTGAGCTTATGCGCGTAGCTCAACGCATCATACGCCCCTATCGTGTCGCCAAGTTTCCAGAGCACATTTCCATAAAGTGAGCGGAGCGGAAAAAGATCCGGCCAACGATGGGTCGCCGCTTCAAGAGGCGAACGCGCCTCTCGAAACCGTCCAAGCTGGAAGTAGGTGTAGGCAAGATTATATTGCATCAGCGGCGAACGCGGAGAAAGCTCCGCCGCTCGGCGCAAAGGCTCGAGCGCCTCTTCGAGAAATCCGCGCTCGCCATAGAGAATGCCAAGCGCGGTTAATTTTTCCGCATCATTCGTGTCGTCAAGCTGTTCGCAGAGCGAGCGGGCTTTCTCCGTTAGTCCGTGCGCCAGTTCCTGTCCACATTCCACCTTGAGCTGTGTCAGCTTGTCGCTCTCGGCTTTTTTCTCCCTTGTCCGCCCAAATGTTTCGTTGGCTTCTTCCGTGCGGCCCTGCTTCCGATAGAGAGTGGCCAACTGGTACAGCGCGCGCGAATCGTTGGGATTCACGCGGATTGCCTCTTTCAGCCATTTTTCCGCGTTTGGTTCATCCGCATCCTTCAGATAGGCCAACCCCAGATAGAAAAACGTGTCGGGAAATGGCGGCGCTGTGGCGGCTTTGGAAAGGTTGGCGATCGCTCGCTTGTAATCCTGCTCTTCCTGATCGATTCTGCCGAGATAGTAGAAGAGGCCGGGCTTTTCGCCTTCCTCCTGGCGAACTTTTTCAAACTCGGCGCGCGACGCCGGGTAATTCCTCTGCTCAAACAGGGCAACGGCCAAGGGGAAACGCGCTCGCATCACGAGTGTTAAATCGAGGGCCAGCGCGGCGCGAAATTCTTGAATGGCCTCGTCGTAGCGCTCATTCCGCATAGCCTCGTATCCCCTACCTAGGTGGAGTTCGGCACTTTCGGTAGTGATCTGCGGTTTGCTGCCTTCTTTGCCCGCGTCTTGGGCAATCGACGGCAAAGTAACAAAAAGTCCTTGCAGAAAGAGGAAAGTCGAGAGCGGAATGGCAGAAATGGCCTTGGTCGGCATTGAATTGTTGCGGACTGTAAAGAGTCTAACACATGGCATATTTGAAACAGAGATTCCAATCTGAAACACGACTCGTCGCCGCCTCGAAACATCCGCTTGACACCCTCTCAATTGAGAAGTAATTTCATTTCAATATTTTCCCCGCACTCAAAGCATCGTTCGAGCCGCTGGGGGCTTTTAAGATAAAGACGCGGGCGGTCGTGGAATTCCGTTGACCGCGTCATCGGGGTGCTTCAGTTCCAGCGTGACGGTTAAAGAGGTCGCACTCTTAACCGCAATTGTTCTCTAGCAATGAGTCCAGGGTTCCTAAAAGGGGTTGAAAGATGACGAAGAGAATTCTTTTCGTGGTCATAGTTTTTTTCGCAGCGCTTTGTTTTGGTTCTTCGGCCCGCGGTCAGGCCATCGGCAGTTTTTCGGGAACTATCACGGATAAGTCCGGCTCCGCCATCGCCGGCGCTACAATTACGGTCACTTCCCAGGGCACAGGAACCACCCGCGAAGGCAAGACGGATGAGACTGGCCACTACATCGTGAATTACCTGGCCGTTGGCCTCTACACGATCCGGGTGGAATTTCAGGGATTCCAGAGTGCGGAAACGAAAGACGTCAAGCTTCAAGTGGACGAATCCCGCGAACTCGATTTTGCTCTTGCTCCATCAACGGTCTCCTCAACTGTCGAGGTCGTCGCCGACGCCGTTGCCGTGCAGACCACCAATCCGACCCTCGGCCAGGTCATCACCTCTCAAGAAGTCGCGCAGCTCCCCCTGAACGGCCGCGATTTCGTGCAACTTGCCACGCTCACGCCAGGCACCACCCAGGAAACCAATCCGAGCAGCTTTTTCAATGGCGGCCCCAGCAGCGAAGTTTCCGCCCGCGGCTCTTACTCTCTTTCGGTTGGCGGCTCCCGTGCCAACAGTACCGACTGGCTGCTCGACGGCAGTGACAACAACGAGTTGACTGCCGGCGGTATTGGCATTCTCTCTTCCATCGATTCGATCCAGGAATTCAAGGTGCTGACGTACAACTATTCCGCCGAGTTCGGAACCCGCGCGGGACCAACAGTGCTGGTCACCACCAAGTCGGGATCCAATGCTTTTCACGGTACATTATTCGAATTCCTGCGCAACACGTCTCTCGACGCCAAGAGTTTCTTCGCCCAGAAACCTGAGAAATTCAATCTGAATCAGTTCGGCGGGGGCATCGGTGGCCCCATTCGCAAGAACAAGACCTTCTTCTTCGTGGATGGCGAGCAGAAATTCCAGCGCCATGGCATCACCTTTACGGGTTTAGTGCCTTCCGACGCCATGCGCACAGGCGATTTCACGAACGATGCGTTTGGCGGTCCGGTTCCGATTGGCGCGGTATCCAACCCTAACACATGGAAGGGACTTGCTCCGGGACAGGGGAACACCCCATTCCAGTGTGATGCAAACGGCAACCCACTTGCCCTGAATCCGGACTTGAGCCAGCCCGCGGGTACTCCCTGCAATAAAATCCCGGCGGGACTCTTCACCACGTCCACTGGCGGACCATCGATCGGCCAACAGTTAATTGATCTCTATCCGCACGCCAACGCAAATAATCCGACTTCGGGATTTAACTTCGTCAATTCTCCGGTCCGTAAGCTCGATGAAACCAAGTTTGACATTCGCCTCGATCAAAATTTCACGGCCTCGGACACCGCCTTTGCCCGCTTCAGTTACGACCAGGCCGTCTCTTTCGTCCCTGGCGGCGCACCAGGATTTGCCGAGCAAAACGCTTTCGCCAGCAACCAGGGCATCATCAATCACGCGCGAAACATTTCACTCTCGGAAACTCACGTTTTCTCGCCCACTATGGTCAACCAGGTAACTGGCGGCTATAACCGCATCTTTAACTACATCACCTCTCAGGGGACCAACAGTTGCATCTCGCAACAACTCGGAATTCCCGGCGCAAACATTAATTGCGACTCTAGCAACAAGTGCGAGGGCAGCAGTTGCGGCCTGGTCTCGATCTCGCCCAACGGCGGGTTCTGGGGTCTTGGTGACCGCGGCTTTACGCCCTTCCAGGGCGGCACCAACGTGTTCTCCATCGCTGACTCCTTTGACATGATCAAGGGCAAACACGACATCAAGGTAGGTCTCGGCGTCCGCGCCAATCAGATGAACGTCCGCTCCGTCGGCTTCCAGGACGGATTCTGGGTCATGAACGGTGCGTACTCGGGCAATCCGATGGCGGATATGATTCAGGGGATCAGCAACATCCGCATTCACGACCAGAACTTCAATGGCGACGTCACCGGGCGCCGCTGGAAGATTTTCCGCCCGTATGTTCAGGATGACTGGCGCGTCACCAAGGATCTAACCCTGAACATTGGCGTCGCGTGGTCCATGGCCACGCCAATCTCGGAATCCGCCAACCGCCTGGCCAATTTGGTCCCCTCCGCAGGCAAAATGTTAGTCGCTGGGCGGAACGGTGTCAGCTCGAGTGCCGGCGTCCAGATGGATTGGACCGCGCTTGAACCACGCATTGGCTTGGCCTACAAGCTGTTCGGGAGCGACAAGACTGCTATCCGTGCTGGGTATGCAATCTTCCATGACTCTTCCTGGAGCCAGGGTGCTCAGGGGCTTTGGCAGAATCCGCCATTTGCTGCGGAGTCGTTTGGCATCGTGTTTCAGACGCCCTTCTCCAATACCTCTTTCTGTACCATCGCCACCGCTCAATGCGCCGTCAGCTTCGGTCAGAAGCCTACCATCGGACCTGGCACTGCCGATTTAGGTCTCGGATTGGGCTTCTCTGACGGTTTCCCCATCATGCCTACAGCGCCGAGCGCAACCGACTTATCTTCTAATTTCTCAAACCTCATCGCCGAAAATCTCAGCCTCAGGCAGGGAGCGGTTCAGCAATTTAACGTGAACATTGAGCATCAGCTCCCGGGTCAGATCGTTGTGACCGCCGGGTACGCCGGTTCTCGTGCCGCTCATATCCTGAACTTCGGCAATAACCTTAACGTGGGATCACCCTCCGCATGCGGCGTCACAGCCGGTTATACACTTGGCTGTGGACCCGGTGGAACATCCTTTGGTCCCCCTTTCCTGAACCCGAATAACAATGTGATTTACAGCGCAAATGATTACGGCCGCGCTCATTACAACTCGTTCCAGATCAAGGCGGAAACCAAGAGCTCCAAATCCGGTCTCTATGCTTTGATTGGATACACATACTCTCGCAACTACGACACGGGCTTCACAGACGGCGTCGGCACCTCTACCGGCCAGGCGTACTTCCCGCTGCCGAATTGGGGCAAACTCGACTGGGGGCTCTCCCAGATCAACCTGAACAACAGCTTCACCGCCAGCGTCATTTACGACCTGCCGTTCGGCAAGGGCAAGAAGTACGGCAGCAGTTGGAACAACACCACCAACACGTTGCTGGGAAACTGGCAAATTAACGTAATTGAAAGAATCACCTCGGGCTTCCCCGTGTTCGTCTTCAACAGCACGAATGCGTCCGGCGTGAACTTCAACAGCAACGGCAACTCGTTCAACCGGCCAAATCAAGTCTGTGATCCGAATAGTGGCGTTCACCAGAACATCGGGGAGTGGTTCAATGTCAGCTGCTTCGTCGGTGCTCCGGTTGGAGAGCTCGGTAACGCCAACCGCACTCCGGTCAATGGACCTGACTACGTGAACACTGACTTCTCGGTCGTCAAGGGCTTCGCCCTCCCTTGGGAGAACATGCATCTCGATTTCCGCGCGGAAATCTTCAACCTGTTCAATCATGCGCAATTCGGCCTGCCGGGCGGCGACGTCGGTTCGCCGAGTCAGTTCGGCAAAATCAACTTCACCGTCAACAATCCGAGGCTGGTTCAGTTCGGGTTGAAGCTCAACTTCTAGGGAGCAACTTGAAAACCAATTCCCTGTACTTTTCTTCCCGACCCACGGCGAAAGCCGTGGGTCGTTTCTTTTTCGGCGCGGCGCTTCTCGCTCTTATCTTCTCCGTTTCCAACGCCTCCGCTCAAACTCGCCGCAAGGTCATCATCAACCAGGACTGCTCCGGCCCGGGCGGCAGCAACATGCAGACGCTTGCCACGCTCATTCAGTCGCCTCAGGTTGAAGTCCTTGGCGTCACCGTTGTCACCGGCAATCAGTGGCGCGACGAAGAAGTCGCGCACGCCCTGCGGCTTCTTGAAGTGATGGGCCGCAGCGACATCCCCGTTGTTCCCGGCGCGGTCTTCCCGCTTGTCCGCACGCGCGAAGAGGCGCAGCTCTGGCAAGAACGCTATGGCAAGGTCGGCTACGCCGGTGCATGGGACAGCCGCTGGTATCACGATCCTTTTGTTGTGCCGCCGCCCAAAGAAGGCCAGCCCACCACGAAGCCTTCCTCCGAAGACGCTGCGCATTTTCTGATTCGCATGGTGCACAAATATCCGCACGAGGTCACCATCTACGAGGGCGGCCCGATGACCAACCTCGCGCTCGCCCTGCGCATCGATCCGCAATTCGCCGAACTCGCACAGGAACTCGTCTTCATGGGCGGCAGCCTGAATCCCGCCACCGACAATCCGGAATTCGTCAACACGCCGCGGCACGAATTTAATTTCTGGATGGATCCGGAAGCCGCCGACGCGGTGCTTCACGCGAATTGGAGAAAAATTACCTGCACGCCGGTGGACATTTCGATCAAAACGCGGCTAACGCAGGCGATGGTGGATGAAATCGCCAAGGCCGGCACGCCGCTCGCCCGCTATGTTGCGCAGTTCTATATGCGCGGCCCCGGCGCCGATTTCATGTGGGACGAGCTCGCCGCTGCCGCGTGGATCGACCCTTCCGTCATCACGAAGCGCGACGTGCGATACATGGCCGTGGACACCGACCACAGCGCATCTTACGGCAACACCCTGACATGGCTGGAAGGCGACAAGCCCAAGCGGCAACTGCAGCACGTTGAAATCAATGTCGACCTTGACTCCGAGAAATTCTACAAAATGTTCATCAACCTGATGAGCGCCCCAACGCCGCGCCCCTAACCCGGGTGGCGGCTGCGAAGGGGAGAAAAAAAGAGTAAATCTAACGCAGAGACGCTGAGGGCGAAGAGAAGAGCGGAGAAGAGAAGAGGGTGGAGCCAGCTCCACCCCTACAAGGTTGGCCACCTGAAGGCTAAGGCTTCCCGGTCACCACAAACTCCCCCAATTCCCGCCGCTCCCGCTCCATCTTCTCTTTCTTCTTCTTAGCAACTTCGTCGTAAAGCTCCGACTCTTTCCGCGCCTTTTCCGTCTCGCCCATCCGCCGGTAAACCTGCGCCAGCCGCAGGTGCGCCTCATCCGGCAGCGCCGTGTACTCCACCGCCTTTTGCAGCGACGCCACAGCCTTCGCCAATTCTCCCTTCTCCTCATACAACAATCCCAGTTTCAAATACGCATCCCCCACCCGCGGATCAATCGCAGTCGCCTTTTGCAAATGCGCCTCGCGCGCCGCAAAATCCCGCTCGCCCCGCCTCTGCTTCTCCAGCGCCACCGCATAGTAGTAGTGCGCCATCGCAACATCGGGCCGCAGCATAACAAACCGCTGGAACGATTCCACCCATTCCTTCGGCTCGCTCTTCGCAACCTCCAGCACCTTCCCCAAAAACAAATAAGGGCGCGGATCCGACGGCTCCAGCTCACTAGCCTCCAGCAGCCACCGCGCCGCCTGCTCGTTCAAATCCTGCCCGTAAGCCGCAGCGCCAAGCCCCACCAGCACTCGCACTGATTTCGGATAGAGCCGATGCCCTTTGCCAAACACTTCCGAAGCCGGGGCATCCGCGTGGTGCAGCAAAAGCTCCGCGCCCCACGCAAACAAATTCTCTTCGCTCGGCTCCATCTCCGCGGCCCGCTGGTACTCCCGCACCGCCTCCACCGGTTGCCCCTCACTCTCGCGAACCTCCGCCAGCAGGGCGTGCAGTTCCGCGCGCTCCCCACGCGCGAGCAAAGTCTGAGCCGCCCGATCCGCGCGCTTCGGATCTCCGCTTTTCTGGTAAGCCACCGCCAGCGAGTAGCCTGCGCCATAATCCATCGGCTTCAACTGCACGGCCTGCTCCAGGTAGGTGATCGCTTGCTTCGCCCGGCCTGCCTGCAGCAATTCCCTTCCCACGTCGAGGTTCCGCGCAAAATCGCTCGCGGCAACTTTGGGCAGTTCCTTGGCAATCTCCTTTGTCGCCGCAGAATCTTTCCCGCCGGAGGTCCCCACCGCAAGCGACGCCGTCTCCCGCGCCAGCGCCTCCTTGGTGGGCAGAGTCACGTTCGAACCGTGCCCCCCCACATTGGTCGGATCCGTCACCCCTGCAACGGTAAATTGCGGTTCATCCGAATATTCCATCGCCAGCTCTGCAGTCTTACCGGAGGCGGCATTCTTCTCAGTCGTCATTCGCAAATTCAACGATTTCGTTTCTCCCCGTCCAATCGCGAACGGCCCCTCCGTCCGATCCAAATAACCTGACTTTCGAAAGCGCAGCATGTACGTACTTGCCGTCACTCCGTCAAATCGAAAATGACCTGCGGCATCCGTCAGCGTAGTCTGCGTCCTGCCTTCAACCTGATCGTCCAGCGACACCCTCGCCTCCGCCACCGGCCGCTTCTGCAGGTCGCGCACGACGCCTTCCACGGCGCTCCCGCCGCTTTGCGCTTGAAGTACCAAGGCGCTTAGCGACCACAAGCACAGAATGCCCAGCATCACTCGAATCGATTTGAAATGAAATTTATTCAAAACTCGTCATTCTGAGGGCATCCGGTAAGGTCCGCTGTTTGGACTCCGGTGATTTTTACCGGAGATGTCCGAAGAACCTCAACTTCGACCGATTCCACAAGTTCCATGTCGAAGTCCTCGCACGAAAATCCCCCATGCGATTCTATCCGCCAGTCATCCACGCAGCAATCTACGGCCCCAGCGCTTCCAGTTCCTTCCGTGCCTGCGCCTGTTCCGGATGCACCTTCAACAACTGCTCCAGGGTAGCCCGCGCCTTCGCTTTGTCTCCTTCAATCGCATACACGCGCGCCAAATTCAAATACGCTTGCTCAAATCCCGGCGTCACCCGTATCGACTCCGCAAAGCTTTTCTTCGCCTCTTCCGCCCGCCCCGTCCGCAAATAAAGAATGCCAAGATTATTCAGCGCCTCCGGATAAGCCGGCCGCGCCGCAAGCGCCTTCTGCAAATATTCATACGCGCGCCCCGTATCATTCAATTGCGCGTACACCATGCCCAGCCCGTAATTCGCCTCCGCATCTTCGGGATTCAACGCCAGCGCGCGCTCCAAAGTTTTCCTTGCCGCGTCCCAGTCCTTCTTCTGCCGGTAAGCATTCCCCAGATTCTGCAACGCAACCGGATGGTCCGGATTGATCCCCAGCGCCTTTTGAAAAAATCCAATCGCCTCGTCCGTATTTCCTTCCCGAGCCGCCAAAATTCCCAGGTTGTTCCAGGCGTTTGGCAGCGTAGCCGGATAATCCGCCGCCGATTTAACGGCCTGTTCGAAATACTCCCGCGCCTCTTTCGTTTTCTTTTGCTCCAGGTAAACGCTGCCCAAGCCGTAAAGCGGCTCGGCCCCGCCGGGATCTTCCTTCTCCGCGATCCGAAAAAATTTCTCCGCCTGCTCCAGGCATCCGCGCTCATAAAATACCGAACCAAACGAAAGGTAGTTCCGTCCAACCTCGTAAGTCTCGCCCACTCCGGCGAATGGCAATCCACGCGCCATGCGTTCCGCCGGCGTTTTTGGAATCTGGCGAAAATCCGCTTCTACATGATCCAGTCTAAGGGCGCCCTGATAAATTTTCGCAATGCTCCCCTGCGCATCAATGAGGAAGGCAGTTGGCAAGGTCATGTCCCGGTGCCGGTCAAAAAGCCGCCCGTAAAGAAGGTTGTACACGGGCACCAGTTCCGGCGGCGCACTGACAACGGGAAACGTCCACCCACCCGTCGCCTTCGTCCCCGCAACATCCACTACGACCAACTGCAGCCCTTCGCTCAACCACTTATCCTGGTTTTTTTGAAAGATCGAAAGTTCCGCCTCCCAATCGGGCAGTTCCGCCGATCCGAAATGCAAGAGCACTGGCCTTCCCCGGCGCGCGGAAAGCAATTCTTCCTTTTCGTCCGGTCCAACAACGCGAAAATCCGGCGCGGCTACCGGCACAAGCAGCCATGTTTCCGCCTGCGCAGGCAGTTGCTCAACGTGGTTGGGTGAACTCGCCGATTTCGCCTCAACGCGTTTCGCGGGCAAAGCAAACGCCTCTGTTCGCACAGCCGCCGATCCCTCTTCAATCCAGATCCGATGATTCGCCGGCAAATCCCCAATTTTCTGCTCCAGCCCATTCGGCCACCGAATGGTAGCCTTGACCGGCCCTTTCGCTTCGCCCAGCCCAAAAAACACTTCCTTGCTGTGCTGCGCCAGAAAGCCCGATCCCGCCTGCACAAACTTCGCTTGCCGCCCAACGCTTGTTTCAATCGTCACCACAGCCCCAATCGCATCGCGATTGCTCTTTTTCCCCTGCAAACGAAACGCTATCGCCGGCGCCAGTTGCGGCATCACATTTTTCAGAAACCGCAATTGCGGCCCGTTGCGATTCTTCAGCGCCACTTCCACGCGGCCGTCATGGTCGAAATCCGCCAGCGCAAACGTCCGGCTGTCTTCCAGAAAATCCATTCCCGCAATTCCCGACACATCCGAAAACGTTCCGTCGCCGTTATTCACGTAAAGCACGTTGCGTTCATACCCGCTCCACGTCGCATCCGCGCGGATCAGCTCATTCACCGCGTTCCACCCCTGTTCATACGCACTGCTTGGCTTTGAACCCTCAGGCGAATTCGCCACCACCTGCCGCCAGAAAAAACTATTCAGGTCATCGCGCTGGGGCCCGGAAATCATTCCATTCGCGATGTACAAATCCGGCAGCCCATCGTGATTGAAATCCCACGCGTCGCTCGACCACGCCCATCGCCCCATCAGCGTCCCTGAGCGCCGCCCCACATCCTCAAATTTCCCATCGCCGCGGTTCCGGTACAGGCAATTCCCCATTGCATGCCGCCTGTACATCGCCCGCACTTCTTCACTCGCATTCTTCTGAAATGTTTCCTGCATGGAAACCCGCAACCCCGCCGCCGTCCACATGTCCGCCACATACAAATCCTGCCGGCCATCCCGATCGGAGTCGAGCCAGCTGGCGCTCATTCCCGCCCCAACATCCTCCACGCCCGCTTCTTTCGCCACATCCGTAAACGTCCCGTCGCCATTGTTCCGATACAAATTCTTCCGCCCGAAATCGTTCACCACGTACAAATCCGGCCAGCCGTCGCCGTCAAAATCCGCCCACCCGCAGCAGAAACTGAATCGCGTGTTGTTTTTGCTGAGTCCGGTCTCCCGCGTAACGTCACGAAAACTTCCATCGCGCTGGTTCCGCATCATGAAATTTGGCGGCCCGTTTTCCGCCGCGTAATACGGCATCGGATACCGGTACTGATCCGTTCCCTGGTAGTAGGTGTACAAACAAAAATAAATGTCCACCCAACCATCGCGGTCGTAATCCGCGATCGCAGCGCCGGTAAACGTTCCCTGCGGCGGGCTGGCGAAATGAAACGCATCCGGTCGCAAACGGAATTTTCCGCCTCCCACATTCAGAAACAGCAGTGGCCCAGCAGCGCGCACAACAATCAGGTCCTGCTTGCCGTCATTATCAATGTCCGCAAACAGCGCGCATGCCGTGTTATCAAGAAGCCCCACTCCCGACGCTTCCGTGACGTCCTCGAACGTCCCGCTTCCGCGGTTCCGGTAAAGCCGGTTGGGAAGCCCCGCCGGCTGGCAAATGTACAAG
>Ga0137412_10002598_pt1 | contig 14267 bp, 12 predicted proteins | sample CZODoug2_1_16fun_FD_122160 | JGI IMG/M metagenome (GOLD analysis project Ga0137412, IMG submission 122160) | Vadose zone soil fungal communities from Angelo Coast Range Reserve, California, USA - CZODoug2_1_16fungal (Hybrid Assembly) | ecosystem: Environmental > Terrestrial > Soil > Vadose zone... | reverse complement strand
GTTCGACCGAGCCGATGTGCGTAAAGGTTCCACGGCCGAGTTCGGCGGCGCGAGTCATCAGGAACGTGTTCGGCGCCGAACCGATGCCGACCATGAACACGCGGGAGCGACCGCGCATCGCTGTGAGCGTGTCGAACAATTGCTGCTCATTGCCGATCGCGCCATCGGTCAGGAACACTACCTGGCGAACATAGTTGGCCGCATCGGTGGCGTGATCGGTCAGTGCCGCGCGCATTGCCGGCACCATCTCGGTGCCGCCAGCGGCCTGCAGCGCGCCGACGAACGACCTGGCGTTACCGATGTGCTCTGCATCGGCGGGCACCGAACTCGGAAACAGCATGTCCATGGTGTGATCGAACCGGATCACATTGAAGCGGTCGTTCGACTGCAGACGGCTGAGCGCGTAAGTAAGGCTCGCCTTGGCTTGCACGATCGAAGTGCCACCCATCGAACCGGAATTGTCGATCACGAAGATCACCTCGCGCGGCAGCGGCTTTTGCTCGGCCTGCGCAATCGAAGGCGGCGTGACAAACGCCAGCAGATAATCGGCATCGCCAAGGTGCTCGCGGAACAGCCCCACCGACGGCGCCTTCTCTGCTGCGGGTTTCCAGCTCAGTTCGAAGTCGCGATCCGCCGGCACTACGCCTTCGGCAAGCCTGATGAGACGCGTGCTGCTGTCCGGATTTTCGATCTTTACGGCGTGATGATGACTCTTGACTTCACCCAGCTGGAAGCCGGCCTGCAGGCGAACCGTGATAGCGGTCGGATTGACCGGTGCATGTTCCGCGGGGTCGAGTACCTGCGGCGAGATGCGGTCGCGGTCCGGCACGGAATCGGAAGTGGTCGCACCCCAGCCGCCACCGTCGGGCCGAAAGTCGACGCTCTGAACCACCGGGGCAGGATTGTAACGGGGGCCGACCACCATCGGCACCCGCAGCGAGAATTCATTTCCCGACTGCCGAACCGGCTCCTGATATTCGATCTGCACCAGAATTGTTTCACCGGGGCCGATATTGGCGACCGAGTTGGTGAAAATGTTCGGTCGCTCCTGTTCGGTCAGGGCGGCCTTTTGTCCGTTCCGCTGCGCCTGCTCGTAGATGATGCGGGCCTGTTGCCGCTCCTTGATCTCGCCGACGACGACGCGGTCGCCGATCACCATTTTGAGCGTGTCGACCGCGCCGCCCGCTGGCAGCGGATAGACGTAAGTCGCCTCCACCCAGTTTGGTGTCGGGTTTCGGAATATCTGCGTGACGCGGGCACGGACCGTTGGACCCGATACGGTGAGATCGACATCGATGCCGAGTCTTGTCGCGTCGGCATAGCCGTCATCGGTCTTCAGGAGCAGGGAGCCGGAGCGCGCGTCGCCGGGCCTGGCAAAGGTTGTCGACGGACTCTCCGCCGGCCACACCGGCTCAAAGCTTAAAAATAATGCCGCAAATCCAACCAGGATTACGGCGGCGCTTTGCATGACACAAAACACCAGCAGCCTCACCACACGCGACAGCCTTAAGCTGCCGCCGGTCTCGATTTCGTCGCACGTGGTCATTTCGCTCACTCCCGAAGGGCATGTTCATCGCCTTCCGGTTGTGCGGAAACCGTTGCCTTTGCGCGAGCATAATGATTGGCAATGTTCAGCCGTCGGCCGCTTGGGCGCGTCGCGGCCAAAGCGGAATTGTGCGGCTTTGTGATGAATTCGGCGTCTGCTAGGATGGCGGAATTGAAAAAGGGGTGACGATGCTGACGCCGGATAAGCAACTCTCTGCCGAGCAAAGCCGGCAGGTGGCAGAGACCATTCGCGAGGAAATCGCACGGCGTCGTATCTCCCGGCAGTCGCTCGCCGAGCAAGCCAAACTCAGCATCTCGACATTGGAAAAGGTGCTGGGCGGCCGCCGCCCGTTCACGCTCGCAACCACCGTGCGGCTCGAACAGGCGCTCGGCGTCTCCTTGCGCAAGGGGCAGGACACACCGCCCGCTGTCGTTCCGATCAATGGCGAAATCGCCCCCGATGGTCTCGGCGCCTATTCGCGGCGCGCAGTGGCATGGCTCGAAGGGGTCTATGTAACGCTGCGGCCGTCGTTCGGCGGCGACAAGGATGCGATCTACGCCTATCGCACCGAGATCGCCTGGGATGCTGCCGGTTCATCGCTGGTGTTCCGCGAAGGCGAAAGGCTGGACGCGGCCTACACCCAGTACGGCGAAGTCGCGGTGCCGAACCAATCGGGTCACATCTATCTGGTCACCAACCGGCACGGTCAGCATCGCCTGATCACGGTATCGCGTCCGACCATATCAGGCGAAATGTACGGCATCATCACAACGCTGCTGGCAGGGCGCGGCTCGCTGCTGACGCCGATCGCGGCGCCAATCGCATTTTTGCCGATCGGGGCGGTCGCGAGTCCAACCTTGGGGCGGATATCGCCTGACGATGCCAATTACGCCACCTATCGCGCGCACCTGCGCCGCACCATCGATGAGCCATTCGCCTTGTTTTTACCGGGCTAGAGTCTGATTCAACTGAGTTGAATCAAACTCTGGCCGTATATTTTAGTTTGAGCATGATCTTTCGGAAAACCGGCTTCCACCCATCGGGTCGTGGCCCGAGGGCATGCTTTTCCGGATCATGCTCTAGGCCCTTGTTGAGGAGCGGGCGCCGCGTTTCTGCTCACTGCGCGCGCGGCGACGGAAAGCGATTCGGCAGAGGCAGGGCCGCCCGGCGTCACTGAGGCGGCTGAAATCCATTAAGTCTCGATTCAGCTCCTGGTGGGATCATCACGCAGATGAACCCAGCGATGGGATTGCATGAGCCATGAAAGCCCCTCGGGGCCGATGCCACCAGGGCAGCCATCAGCTCTTGGACTCGATCAGGTCGGGCGCGCTGATGAAGTCAGGCCACCCAGCCCGGACGAGGCGTTGTCTGCAAACGCATGTCCTGACGACCGCAGACTCTCGGTCGAATTCCTTACGCTTGCTATCATAGCGACGGTTATATTGGCATGGGTTGGCGGCACCCACTTTGTCGCCAATGGAGCGCCATCATTCGGCAATGGGGCGGTCGAGGCGATTGTCGAACGGATCATCGTTGTTGAATCAGACGGGGACTCGAACGCCAGGAATAAGCGCTCGAGCGCGACCGGAGCTGGTCAGTTTCTCGACGAAACATGGCTGGAGATGATCCGAACATACCGAAGCGATCTCGTCGGGGGCCGCAGCGAAAAGGAAATATTGGAACTACGGCGGGATCCAGCACTCACCCGCGCGATCATGACGCGATTGGTAGAGCAGAATGCCGCGATGTTGAAGAAGCGAGGCCTTCCAGTCACGCCGGGTACTCTCTACCTCACGCACTTTGCCGGTCCCGCGGGAGCCCTGGCCGTGCTGTCCGTTTCGGAAAATGCCGACGCGGCTTTACTTATGGCGAGCGCCGACGCGACCGGCCGGACAACGCGCGAAAAGCTCGTCAATGCCAATCCATTCCTCAAAGAGCTCACAGTCGGCGATCTCAAAAACTGGGCCAATCGGAAGATGCGCAGTTATTAGGCCGCGGACTGGGCGTGGATTGCTAAGCTGCCGGCGTCGGGAGTTTGGAGACCTCTACAGGGAGCTCACGATGGCCGCTTGCGCTTGTGGGCGAACGGATTGGCCTTCTCGCGCAGCGCGATCCGCACCGGCGTGCCCGGAAGCTCGAAAAATTCACGCAACGAGTTGACGAGATAGCGCAGGTAGGATTGCGGCACCGCGTCGGCGCGCGAGCAGAACAGGATGAAACTCGGCGGCCGCGCCTTGGCCTGTGTGATGTAATTCAGTTTCAGCCGCCGCCCCGACACCGCCGGCGGCGGGTTGGCATCCACCGCCTGTTCGAACCAGCGATTGAGCGATGCGGTCGGCACCCGCCTGTTCCAGACCGCGTAGGCCTCTTCGATCGCGCTCATCAGCCGGTCGATGCCCTCGCCCATCAGGCCGGACACCGCGACGATCGGCATGCCCTTGACCTGCGGCAGCAGATGATCGGCGTCGGTACGCAACGCCGAGATCAGGCTCGACTGCCGGCCCATCAAATCCCATTTGTTGACCGCGATCACCAGCGCGCGGCCCTCGCGCTCGATCAGGTCGGCGATGCGCAGGTCCTGCTCCTCGAACTTGTTCTGGGCATCCATCATCAGCACCACGACTTCGGCGAAGCGGATGGCGCGCAGCGCATCCGACACCGAGAGCTTTTCGAGCTTTTCCTCGATCCGCGAACGCCGCCGCAATCCGGCGGTGTCGAACACGCGAAAATCCCGGCCCTGCCAGGTGACCTCGACGGAAATGGAATCGCGGGTGGTGCCGGCCTCGGCGCTGGTCAGCAGCCGTTCCTCGCCGAGCAGATGATTGATCAGCGTGGACTTGCCGGCATTGGGGCGCCCGACGATGGCCACGCGGATCGGCCGCTTGGCGAGATCTTCAAGCTCGATGACCTCGTCGTCGTCGAACTCCTCCGGCTCGTCGACGGGCTCGGGCATCAGCCCCCGCAGGGAATCGTAGAGATCGCTCAAGCCCTCGCCATGCTCGGCCGAGATCTGGATCGGGTCGCCCAGGCCCAGCGCGTAGGATTCCATCGCGCCGGCGTCGCCCTGCTTGCCCTCGCTCTTGTTGGCGACCAGCACCACCGGCTTGTTGGCGCGGCGCGCGAAATCGGCAAAGGCGCGATCGTTCGGCGTCAGGCCCGCGCGTGCATCGATCACGAACATCAGGGCGTCGGCAAGTCCGATCGCAACCTCGGTCTGTTCCTGCATCCGCGCGGTCAGCGAGCCCTTGGCGCCCTCGTCGAGGCCCGCAGTGTCGACAAGCGTGAATTCGAGATCGCCGAGACGTCCCTCGCCTTCCCTGCGGTCGCGGGTGACGCCCGGTTCGTCATCGACCAGCGCAAGCTTCTGCCCGACCAGCCGATTGAACAGCGTCGATTTTCCGACATTGGGCCGGCCGATAATGGCAATCGTGAAGGACATAAGCGATCCGTGCGCGCCTTACGCGCGTATTCCGCAAAAGTGTGTAGCGGTTTTGCGATAAGGATACGCGCAGATTATTGAATCCACGCGCATGTCAAAGAGCTGAAAAACGAAATATCAGCGCGTGAAGGTGCCGCTCGGCATCGGTGCCGGGAATGGCGAAGCAGAAGACTGCGATCGCGTTGATGGCGCCGATTCCGCGGCCGGCTGATCGGGTGGGGGTGCGGTGGTGCGCCGCTTGACGATTTTCTTGGCCTTGGGAGCCGGCGGCGCCGCGGCGGTGCTGCCCTCTTCGTCCGGCGCCGCATCGGGATCCGGTGCGGCGGCGGTGTCCTGTGCCGCTGCGTCCGGTGCGGGAGCCCTGCTGGCCGCGGGCTGCTTGCCCTTGCCCTTGGCGCCGCGTTTTGATTTCGGGTCCTCAGGGGCCGGCGCCGAGGCGGCCGCCGCAGCCTGGGCGTTCTGATCGATTTGTTCCTGCCGGGAGCCCTTGTACAATTGCTTCGGCACGCCCTGCTCGAGGCCGGGGACGCCATCAGGGAAAACCGGCTTGCGTTCGCCCGGCAGCTTTTTCTTGGTGTCGAGAAAGTCCAGCAGATCGGACGGGTCGAAACTGCTCATGCCACTGCTGCAGCCACCCAGCGCGCCCGACAGCGCGATGAGGACAGTGGCGGCGATCAGACGTTGCGAGCGGCGCATGGTCGATTTCTCACTCACCTGTTTTCCCGCCGTCAGCTTTTCGCAACCGGCGGAAGCAACGCCTGCAGCGCTTCGGCGCGCGAGCGCAGGCTTGGCGGCGTCTCGCCGTCGTTGGCAATCACATCAAGCCACTGCCGCGCCGCCGCCGCGTCGTTGGCACGCCATGCCGACAGCGCCAGCAGTTCGCGCGCGGTATGGCGAAAGGTCGCCCCCGGTGCCGTGACAGGCTCAAGGCGCGCCAGCATGTTGGGATAACTTGACGTCTCCAGCAGCAAGGCGGCGGCGCGGACCTTGGCCAGATCCTGCTCCGGCGCGCCGATGCTGCGATCGGCGGATATGTCGTCATAGAGTTTCACGGCCGCCTGGGAATCGCGGGTGGCGGCTTCCGCCGCGGCGCGCAATCGCGCCAGCATGCGATATCCCGATGGCGCCTTCACAGCGAGGTCGGTAAAGGCCGATTCGGCCTCGGCATGCTTGTTCTGCTCGGAGAGTTCCGAGGCCTTGTCGAAGGCTGCACCGGCCTCGGCCGCCTTCTTGGCCTCCAGATACTGATAGCCGCGCCAGCCGCCCACCGAAGCGATGATCAGCAGCGCGCCGGCGACGATATAGATCGAATACTGGTCCCACAGCTTCTTGAGCTGATCGCGACGGACGTCTTCGTCAACTTCGTCAAATAATTCAGACACTTAAAGATATCCCATCCCTGATGAGCCGCGCCAAATCCGGACGGTACCATATACTTTATCCCTGTCGCGGCGGCGATACCCTAGCGATATGGCGGTGGCAAGGCAAAGCTAACCGGATCAAAGCGTTACCGGGGACAAGATTAATACCGGCGGCGTAGCCGGTTGTGCCCGACCGCAGTGCATAGCCCCGCGATGTTGACATCGCGAATCAAAATTCGGCGTAATCTTTCTCGCTGGGTTTTCATTTTGTTTTTAGGTGGTTCATGCTTTGCCGTGCCCTGGTTGTCATTCTTGCCATGAGTCCGGCAGCCCTGCCCGAAGCCTCCCTGGCCTACGACATCAAGCCGAAGACACCCGAGTCCGCGTTCGCGGCAAAACTGCGCCCGGATATTCTGGGTATCTCTACGGACTCCACGTCGGACTCCGCACGGGCGAGCTTTGAATCGGCTTTCAAGGGGCGTCTCGATACCAAGACCGACATCCAGCAGCAGAAGTTTGGCGGCACGGCTACCAGCTATGTCGCAGCGCTGATCTTCAGTTTTCCCGCCGGCCCGAAACAGACCGGCGAAGTGCTTTCGAGCAGCTTCTCCTCGCCGGCGAGCGCCAACCGCGCTTATTTCATCGCCCGAAACCTCACATTTGCGCAGGACCAGCAGCCGTCCAAAGCCGATATGATCAAGCAGGTCATGGATAAATACGGCGCGCCAACCATCGTCGGGGATCAGCACCTCTATTACATCTATCGGGCAGGCTCGATCGTATCGGTGGGCGCGAAGTACAAGGAAGCGGCGGCGCTCGAGGCGATCGACCGGCCGCTCGATCCGAGAACCGCGATCAAGCTCAACGACGGCAATGGCCGAGGCAGCTGTGTGGCCGTGGTGAAACGCTCGCAGGCCAAGGAGAAATCGTTGAGCGCGATGCTGGACGAAGCAAAAGGCGCCAATTGCGACGGCGCGCTCAGCGTGCAGCTAACGCCGGGCGCGACGCCAGGCCAGGTCGGCAATGCGCAATTCACGCTATTGGATTTCAAACGCATGATCAGCGCGGCGGCGATCGACGATAATGCTCTCGTCGCGGAAAAGAACGAGCGAAATCCGACACCGCAGGGCAACGCGCCGAAACTTTGACGCCTTGGTTCAACGCCCCCCGCTCGCGTAGCCCGGATGGAGCGCAGCGAAATCCGGGAACGAACGCGAAGCCAGCCCCGGATTTCGCTGCGCTCATCCGGGCTACGGGCTATTGCGCCGCCGCCCAGGCCTCGCGCAACTGCCTTTTCATCACCTTGCCGTTGGCGTTGCGCGGCAGCGGCTCTACCGTGAGCGCCATTGTCTCCGGCACCTTGTAGTCCGAAAGCCGCTCGGCGCACCATGCGCGTAAGGCGCTGCCGCTGACGTCGCCGTGCCGGGTCACGATCACGGCGTGGACGCGCTCGCCCAGCACCGGACACGGTTTTGCGACGATCGCGCTCTCGACGACATCGGGATGGCCCGCCAGCACCGATTCGACTTCGGCGGAATAGATCTTCAGTCCGCCACGGTTGATCATGTCTTTCTGACGATCGAACACGCGCACGAAATTCTCGGTGTCAATCGAACCGAGATCGCCCGAATGCCAGAACCCGCCGGTGAAACTTTCCGCCGTCGCCGCTGGATTGTTCCAGTAGCCTTTGATGACCGAGCCAGAGTGAATCCAGATCTCGCCGATCTCACCGCGCGGCAACTCATGGCCATCGGCATCCATCACGATGAGGTTAGCACCCGGACACGGCAATCCGACGCTGTCGATATGGCCAGCGGTCAACTCGCCCGGCATGATGGTCGAAGGCGACGTGGTTTCGGTCGAGCCGTAGCAATTCATCAGCTTCAGACCCGGAATCGTGGCGTTCAGCTTCTCGATCGTGGCGATTGGCATCGGAGCGCCGCCAAAGCCCCCGATACGCCAGCTCGACAGATCGTAGCTGTCGAAATCCGGCTGCAAGAGGCAGAGATTGTACATCGCCGGCACCATGACCGTGTAGGTGACCCGCTCGCGCGCGGCGACCTTCAGATATTCCGCCGCCTTGAACTCGGCCATTATGATCAGCGCGCCTGCGCAACGGACCATGGTCATGATGTTGGCGACCACGCCAGTGACATGCCCGAGCGGCACGGCGGCGATCGAACGATCCGCCGCTGTCAGCTGCAGACAGGAGACGAAAATCATCGACGAATGGACGACGTTGCAATGCGCGAGCATCGCGCCCTTGGGTCGGCCGGTGGTGCCTGATGTGTAGAGGATCATAGCGGTTTCTTCTTCGCCGACCGAAGCGGGCTGTGGCAAAGCCTCGTTATCGAGCAAGCCTGCGAATTGCGACGCGCTGCCGTCGTCGACGGAGATGCGATGCATCAGGTCCGGAACGTCGCGGGCATCGGGCAGACGGTCGGCCAGCTTGGCTTCATGGATCAAGAGCTTGGCACCGCAGTCTGACAGCACATACGCAATCTCCGGCTTTTGCTGACGGGTGCTGAGCAGCACCGTCACAAGGCCAAGATGCGCCGCGCCGAACATGGCCAGCACGAATTCGATGCGGTTGCCGAGCAGCAGCGCCACGCGGTCGCCGCTTCGCAGGCCGATCTTCCGCAATCCCGCGGCGACGCATGCGGATTCTAGCGCGACCTCACGCCACGTCATCCGCCTGGTGCCGCAGACCAGCGCCTCGCCATCCGGATTTCTCGCAGCAGCGTCCGACACCATCGCCCAGATGCTTCCGGGCCGTTCGCAGAACGCCGGCACCACGCGATCGCCAAAGCGCGCCTCGAGCCGCATGGCGGGAATGGAATCGTGCGACCAGTCCATATCGCGCCTCTAGCTCTTCGCCTTCATGCCATAGACATGTTCCGGACCCGGGAAAGCGCGGGCGCGCACGTCGGTGGCATAGCCCTCGATCGCGGCCTCGATCATGGGTGCGAGGTTGCCATAGCGGCGGACAAATTTCGGCGTCCGCGCCGACAAGCCCAGCATATCCTCCAGCACCAGGACTTGCCCGTCGCAGGCCGCGCTGGCGCCGATGCCGATGGTGGGAATGGCGATGGTTTCGGTGATCTTCCTGGCCAACGGTTCGGCGACCGCCTCGATCACCACAGAGAATGCGCCGGCTTGCGCAATCGCGCGGGCGTCGTTCTCGATCGGCTCCCAACTGCCCTCCTCGCGGCCCTGGGCGCGAAACGAGCCGAGCGTGTTGATCGACTGCGGCGTCAACCCGATATGGCCCATGACGGGAACGCCGCGCTCGACAAGAAACGCGACGGTCTCCGCCATCCGCACCCCGCCTTCGAGCTTGACCGCACCGCAATGGGTTTCCTTCAGGATGCTCGCCGCCGAATGAAACGCCTGCTCTTTCGAAGCTTCATAGGAGCCGAACGGCATGTCCACCACCACCAGCGCATGTAGCGAGCCGCGCATCACCGCGCGGCCCTGCAGGATCATCATGTCGAGCGTCACCGGCACCGTGGTCTCGAAACCATGCATCACATTGCCCAGGGAGTCGCCGACCAGAATGACGTCGCAATAGCGATCGACCAGTGCGGCGGTATGCGCGTGATACGACGTCAGCATCACGATCGGCTCGCCATTCTTGCGGGCGCGAATGTCCGGCGCGGTCTTGCGCTTGATGGCCGATTGGACAGACATTTCAGACTCCGAACACGGGAACACCGATCACGACGGGATGAAACGCGAAGCCGAGCGCCAGATAGGCGACGAGCCCGACCGCCACCGCAATCAGGTCGTTGCTGGGTCCGCCGACCGGGATCGGCGGCGCCCCGCTGTCGGCGCGATGCTTCAGCGAGATCCGGTCGAACACCGCCCATCCGAGGAACGAACCGAACAGGATGATCGAGCCGAGATCGCCATTGGCGAGCAGATGCGCCGCCGCCCACAGCTTGATGCCCGCCAGCATCGGATGCTTCAGCCTGGTGTAGATACGTCCGCGGATGTAGGACGCCACCACCAGGATGACCGCGGGCAGCATCAGCGCCACCGCGAGGTGTTTGAGCGCCGTCGGCGGGGTCCAGATCTCCCACATGCCGGTCGCGCGATAATGGGCAAAACCCCAGACGATCAGCACGAAGCCCAACAACGACACCAGCGTATAGCCGATCTTGTAGCCGCCCTCGCCCGAGGCCGCGATCACTTGCGCGCGCATCTCGCGCTGCGTGGTGAGCGTATGCACGCCGAAGAACAGCACCAGGCCCAGGATCATCACCAGCAGTCCCATGAAGCCCTCCCAGGCAGCGCCGATTTTGCGTAGCTTCGGGTATCACTTTAGGGGCCGAGGCCGCAATGCGCTAAAATGCGCGAGCGCCTCTTTGGATTTGGCTGGATCGCCATATTCAGCCGTCATACGCGGGCTTGACCCGCGTATCCATCGTCCGCCTCGCGGACAACCTCGAACAAAGACTCATTTCGAAGAAAGATGGATTGCCGGGTCAAGCCCGGCAATGACGAGCCTACCGTTACGCATCCAAGCTCGTCCACCTCACGGCGTCCCTGATTGTTTGCCCAACGCGCGATTATCGACATAGCGGATCGCGATCGGCCGCCCCGCCAGCGCGCCGCCAAGCCCGCTGGTGAATTTCAGCGGCTCGCAGGCGTCGAGCGACGCGTTGATCGCTTTCAGGTAGATGGTGCGGGTGTCGGCGGAAACGCCCGCCGTGGCGAACGTCAGGCGCGGGGCCGCAATGATCTCGCCGGTTCGTTTGAAGCTGAATCGCACTGTCATCTGCATGCCTTCGCGCGCGGAATCAGCCGGCGGCGGCGACCAGCAGGACCGCAGCGCGGCAAAGAGGTCGCCGATAGTGTCGAGATCGTGGCCGGGCTTTTGGTATTTCGCGGCGTCGTCGTGCGACGGCGCGCTTTCGACCGTCAGCTGCAGGTTCTCGCCATAGGGATAATCGATCTCGGGAATGCACGGCCCGTGATTGAACACGCTGCAGAACGACGGCGTGCATGGCCGGCCATCCAGCACGCTGCAGGGCGCATGTGAAAACGGCGTGGGATTGATTTGATTCCGCTGCCGGGCATCAGCCGTTCCGGCAACAGCGATCCCTGCAATGGCAACGATGAGACAGATAACGACGCGACGGAGCATGAACCCAGCCCTCGAAGGCAATACACCCAAAAATGATGCGTGCAGCGGCCGGAAGCAAGCCCGGCTTCATTCACATCCCCGCGTTCATGGCCGCCAGTTCCGCGATCAGCGCCTTCTCGCTGGGCTGATCGAGCACACCCGCCGCATAGAGCGAAATGCCGCCGTAGAGCGTGATGTAGATTTTCATCACCGCGCGGCGCCGTTCCGCCGGAGTTTCGATGTCCCGGCAGAAAATCCGCATCGCCTCGGTAATGACCTTGTGCACGGCGCTCTGCAAGGGCGGATTGTGTTTCATGGTCGCATGTGGCCGACTGGTCATCAGCGCATAGATCGCGCGGTTGGCGAGCGCGAAACGCACATATTTCGCGGTGTAGTCCTGCGGGGTCTGCGCTTTCACAAGCTGGGCCGCGAGCCGCGTGTAGGCGTCGGTGGCGACCGCGTCCAACAGGGCCTCGCGGTCTTCGAAATGATTGTAGAGCGAACGGTGCGCGACGCCGACGGCATCGGCGACCTCGCGCAGGCTCAGCTGCTCATGACCGCCCTTCGCCACCAGAGCAAAGGCGGCCTTGAGGGCTGCGGCTTTCAAATTGCCGTGGCGATAGGTGGCCCGGCGCGGTTTTGTTGTCATGCGCCTTCATACAAAGCGACCGGCCAAAACGCCACCGTCCGGACGCGCAGCGGCCCTTCCCTCAAGCCGACGCGCGGCTGGCCACGCGATCCCTGCCATATTGCGGGGTGATGTCTTCATCGATCATGCCGCGGATCATGCTGATCACGGCGCCCCGCGCCCGCGCCTTGGTCGCGGCGTGGGCCGCCATGTTGAGCGTGCTCAGGGCGTGGGCGGCCTCCCCGGCGGCGCGCTCCAGCTCACTTGAGGGAACCACGCGATCGAAGAAACCGGCGGTCACGGCTTCCAGCGGCGCGAACATTTCCGCCGTCATCACCACCCGGCTGAAATAGGCCGGCGTCAGCCGTTGCCGCGCGATCTCGATGGCGAAACGCGGCACCGTCAGCCCGATCGCGACCTCGTTCATGCCGATCCGGTAATTGCCCTCGGCGGCGATACGGTGATCGGCCGACATGATCAGGAATGCGCCCATCGGGAAGGCATTGCCTTGGCAGGCAGCCACCACCGGCGTCGGGAACGACAGGATGCGCAGCGCCAGCTCGGCGCCGGCTTTCAGCATCAGATACTGATCCTCGGCGTTGCCGCTGGTGAATACGTTGAGATCGAAACCGCCCGAAAAATGCTTGCCGCGCGCCTTGAGGATCGCGACGGTGTTGTCCCTTTCGGCCTGGTCGAACGCCAGGTGCAGCGCGTTCAGCATGGCCAGCGACATCACATTGGCCTTGCCGTCGTCCATCACGATGGTGCTGACCGGACCGGAGCGGGAATAGGTCACGGGATCTTTCATACTGGCCTCCCTGTTCGCTAAAAACATCCACTGGATACTTTCGCAGCCTGGCGGGAGGTGCAAGGGCTTTTTTTCGGCAAGACGAGCATGCGGGCATCCGCCCCGCGCATGGGTGCGGCGCTGACGCCGCTACAAATTCGGCGTCATCACCGGGCTTGTCCCGGTGATCCACGTCTTGCTTCCTGTTTTTCGTAAAAAAGACGTGGATGGCCGGGTCATCTAGCGCGAAGACGCGCTTCGCGCTTTTGCCCGGCCATGACGTGCTGAGGAACTGGTGCCCCCCGGGAGGCGCGCCTCACACCTTCTTCTTCACATCCTTGATGCTGGAAAAAGTGATGCCTTCGGCGCGTTCGCTGACATAGCCGAGATAGAATTCATTCTTGGCGAGGAACACCGGATCGCCGTCGACGTCGTCGGCGACGCCGGAACCGTTGGCTGAGATGAACGCCTCGAGCTTCTTGCGGTCGTCGGACGAAATCCAGCGCGCCAGTTGAAACTCGCTGACTTCGAATTCGACCGGCAAGGTATATTCGGCATCGAGCCTGGCCTTCAGCACGTCGAGCTGCAGCGGCCCGACCACGCCGACCAGCGCCGGCGCGCCATCGCGCGGCCGAAACACCTGGACCACGCCCTCCTCCGACATCTGCTGCAGCGCCTCTTTGAGCTTCTTCGCCTTCATCGCATCGGTCAGCCGCACGCGGCGGACGATTTCCGGCGCGAAGCTCGGCACGCCGACGAAGGTGAGTTCCTCGCCTTCGGTCAGGGTGTCGCCGATCCGCAGCGTGCCGTGGTTGGGAATGCCGACCACGTCGCCGGCAAAGGCCTCGTCCGCCAGCGCGCGATCCTGCGCGAAAAAGAATTGCGGGCTCGACAGGCTCATGTTCTTGCCGGTGCGCACCAGCTTCGCCTTCATGCCGCGCGTGAGTTTGCCCGAGCACAGCCGCGCAAAGGCGATACGGTCGCGGTGGTTCGGATCCATATTGGCCTGGATCTTGAAAACGAACGCGCTCATGCGCGGTTCCGCGGCCTCGACCTTGCGCAAATTGCTGTCCTGCGCGCGCGGCGGCGGCGCGAAACGCCCGAGGCCCTGCAGCAAATCGCCGACGCCGAAATTGCGCAGCGCGCTGCCGAAATACACCGGCGTCAGATGGCCCTCGCGAAACGCTTCCAGCTCGAACGGCTTGCAGGCTTCCGATACCAGGGCCAGTTCATCCTTGATGGCGCCGACATCGAGATTGGCGTTGCGGCCGGCGAGATCGGCGATGTCGATCTGTTGCGCGGCACCGGTCTTGGCGCCGCCGCCTTCGAGCAGGCGCACGCCGCCGGTTGCGACATCATAGGTGCCGAGAAAATCGCG